>ERZ772921.1404-NODE-1404-length-13895-cov-4.444075_pt1 | contig 13895 bp, 11 predicted proteins | sample MGYA00512117_ERZ772921 | MGnify/ENA primary metagenome ERZ772921 (study PRJEB29015, sample SAMEA2737944) | human oral metagenome | biome: human oral; feature: human-associated habitat; material: dental | place: China | collected 2150 ... | reverse complement strand
GTGTGTCGGCGTGCCCCTCGGGCGCGATGTACAAGCGCTCCGAGGATGGCATCGTCCTGGTCGACCAGGATCAGTGCCGCGGCTGGCGCATGTGCGTGTCCGCCTGCCCCTACAAGAAGGTCTACTTCAACCACAACACGGGCAAGGCCGAGAAGTGCACGCTGTGCTACCCGCGCCTCGAGGTCGGCCAGCCGACCATCTGCTCGGAGACCTGCGTGGGTCGCCTGCGCTACATGGGCGTGCTGCTCTACGACGCGGACCGCGTCACCTGGGCCGCCTCCCAGGAGGACGAGCGCGACCTGTACCGCGCCCAGCGCGAGATCCTGCTCGACCCGAACGACCCGCAGGTGGTCGCCCAGGCTCAGGCCAACGGCGTTCCCCACTCGTGGATCACGGCCGCCCAGCAGTCCCCGATCTGGAAGCTCATCACCGAGTACGAGGTCGCCCTGCCGCTGCACCCCGAGTTCCGTACCCTGCCGATGGTGTGGTACGTGCCGCCGCTGTCCCCGGTCGTCGACCAGGTGACCGCGTCCGGCAGCGACGGCGAGGACCATAGGGTCCTGCTGTCCGCCATCTCGCAGATGCGCATCCCGCTGGAGTACCTGGCCGGCCTGTTCACGGCCGGAGACACCGCTCCCGTGGAGCTGGCGCTGCGTCGCCTCGCCGCGATGCGCTCCTACATGCGCGACGTCTTCGTCGACAACCCGACGAACGAGGAGATCCCGGCCTCCGTGGGCATGACCCCGGAGAAGGTCAAGGAGATGTACCGACTGCTGTCGATCGCCAAGTACGACGACCGCTTCGTCATCCCGACCGCCCACCCCGAGATGCCGCGCGGCATCAAGGAGCTCGAGGGCTGCCCGGTGTCCTACGACGTCGAGGCCTTCCACGGCCTGGCCCCCGCCACGTCGAACCGCCCGATGGGTGGCTCGTCGCCGGAGGGACGCCAGATGCTCCCCCTTGAGGTCGTTCGATGAGTACTTTCGTCGGCATTCCGCGTATTCCTACGGCCGCTCCGGAAACGGAGATGGATCCGCAGGACGCGCGCGGCGTGCGCATGGCGGTCTCGGTCCTCCTGGACTATCCGGGGGATGACTTCGAGACCAAGCTGGACGCGGTCGAGGAGGCTCTGGCGGACCTGCCGGAGCCGGCCTCGGCGTCCCTGGCCTCGTTCGTGAGCTACGCTCGCGCCGCTGGCCTGCGCGCCATGCAGACCACCTACGTGGAGACGTTCGACCAGCGCCGACGCTGCGCGCTCGGCCTGACGTACTACACGCACGGCGACACCCGCGGACGCGGCCAGGCCATCCTGGCCTTCAAGGAGATCCTACGTCGCGCCGGTTTCGAGATGGAACGCGAGGAGCTTCCCGATCACCTGCCGGTGGTCCTGGAGTTCGCGGCCTTCGACGAGACCGGCACGGCCGAGGGCCTGCTGCGCTCCAACCGCGAGGGTATCGAGGTGATCCGCACGGCGCTGCGCGCCGCCCACTCCCCGTACGCGCCGCTGCTGGACGCTCTGGTCGCGACGCTGCCCGAGCCGGACGAAAAGACCATTGAGGGCTTCCGTAAGCTCATTAGCCAGGGGCCGCCCACCGAACTGGTGGGCGTGGGCGATCTGTCCGCGACGCCCTTCCCGACTTCCGATTCAACGATGGGACGGTAACGTTCATGGAATCCGCACTTTTGCATGCCGCGTCAGCATCTGCGACGCAGTCGCTGTCCTTCCTGGACATTGCCCTGTGGGTGGTCCTGCCGTACGTGTCCTTCGCGATCCTCATTGTGGGCCTCGCGTGGCGCTACAAGACCGACCAGTACGGGTGGACCTCTCGTTCCTCGCAGTGGAATGAGCCGACCATCCTGCGCTGGGCCTCGCCGCTGTTCCACTTCGGCGTTCTCTTCGTGTTCTTGGGCCACATCCTGGGCCTCGTGATCCCGAAGACCTGGACCGAGGCGGCAGGCGTGCCCCAGCACGTGTACCACCTGACGGCGACGATCCCCGGTACGATCGCCGGAATCATGACGATCGTCGGCCTCGCGCTGCTGATCTACCGCCGCCTGGTGGTCAAGTCGGTGCGCGTGGCGACGACCCGCATGGACATCGTCACCTACGTGATGCTGGCGATTCCGGTGCTCCTGGGCGGGGCTGCGACCCTGCTCAACCAGGTGCTCGGTGGCCACGAGGGCTACGACTACCGCGAGACGATCTCCGTCTGGTTCCGCTCGATCTTCTACCTGCACCCGCAGGCGCATCTGATGGTCGACGTGCCCGTCAGCTTCAAGCTGCACATCGTCGCTGGCCTGCTGCTCTTCTGCGTGTGGCCGTTCACTCGTCTTGTGCACGCTGTGAGCGCGCCGATCGGCTATGTGGCGCGTCCCCCGGTTATCTACCGGTCGCGCGACGAGCGCCGCACGCATGAGATGACGCGTGGCGGTATGTCGGACTGATCCACATCTGTCTGCGGTGGCCTCTCCCGGAGGAGATGGTGCGGGCAGTGCGAGAGTTGCGGGGGCGGGCGTTAGCTCGCCCCCGCCTCTTTATCGTGGGGCGGAGCAAGCGACCTGATCAAATGAGCTGATGCACCCCGCGTAATGAGACCGATCGGTGGTATTGGCCGTGCGGCGCTGCACGCATGATGGGTAGAATAAAGCGCGATTTGTAAGTAACGTAACAGGCCTAAAGCCGTTTGGTGGTGCCCGTGATGGGCATTTCCGCTGATTATGAGGGAGAGAGGACTATCAATGAATGACACCTCCCGTTCTCGGCCTCTGGCTGAAACGCTCGCCGCAATGGCAGCGTTGACCCCCGCGCAGCACGCGCTCTTGGAGCGCATCTCGCACCATGCGACGCCCGTGACCGTGGCGGAGCTGGCTCAGGAAGCTGGCTTGCACGTGTCGAGCGTCCGTGAAACCCTCGAGGGCCTCTTTGTCCTCGGTCTGGTCGAGAAGCAGCAGCTTCCCTCGTCGAGGCGAGGCCGTCCCGCTCTGGGCTATTCGACGACGACCCCGGCGGATCCTTCGTTTGCGGCGCAGATGCTGCACCAGCTCACTTCGTCGCTGCTGGCCTGGCTGCGCGTTGACGCGGCCGATCCGGCGGCCTCCGTGCGTGAGATCGGCTCGCGCTGGGCGGACGCCGCCCTCGAGACGATGGCGGTGCCTGATCACAGTCACAACCCGAAGAGTCGTCCCGTGCGTGACACCTTCAATGTCGCGTCGCACCTGGGCAAGGTGCGCCTGTTCATGAACGCCATGGGATTTGCGTCCATCCCGCACGACACCGATCCGATGGCGGTCGTCCTGACGGCCTGCCCGTTCACCGAGCCGGGCACGCCCGATGACTTGGCCCTCGAACTGCGCCGCGGCATCGTCGAGCGCGTCTTCGAGCGGACGGCGACCGGATTTGCCACCTGGTCACTGGAGACGGATCCTTCCGATCCTCTGCGCCTGACTGTCTATGTTCGACGGCTCGACGAGGCAAATCCGAAGCCGCTGTCGACGACCCTTCACTTCTTCGGTGGAGCGGCCGAGGCGGCCGGTGGGTACGTGCGTGAACTGCCTTCCGATGAGACCCCCGCGACCCTGGGTGAACTCATCGATCAGCTCAGCTCAGAGAGCCCTGAGCTGGAGCGAATCCTCGCCGTGTCGAGCTACCTGGTCAACGAGCGCTCCGCTCGTCTGGATGCCGAGCTTGCGCCCGGCGCGCGCGTCGACGTGCTGCCTCCGTTCGCTGGCGGGTGAGATTTTTTAGTCATTTGTGTGGGGCGGTCAGGGTTGTAAAATAATTTTGACCGCTCCCTCGTAAGATGAAGGGGAAGACACCCCCGTCCCTGGAGGACCCCATGTCAGCTGAGATTGCAACCGGCATCACCGATGAGCCGCTGGATACTGGCGCGCTGATTGATAGCGCACGTCGGGATACGTGTGGTGCTGTGGCGTCCTTTATTGGTGTGGTGCGTAACCATGACGGCGGAGAGAGCGTGGACGCGATCGAGTATTCCTCTCACCCTTCGTCGCAGCAGATTCTGCGGGACATCGTCATGGAGTTCAAGGATCGTCCGGGAGTGCACCGCATCGTCGCGTGGCACCGCGTGGGGTATCTGGAGATCGGCGAGGATGCAATGGTCGTCGTTGTCGCGGCGGAGCATCGCGCGCAGGCATTCCGCGCGGTCGAGGCCATCGTCGAGGACGTGAAGGCGAAGCTCCCGATCTGGAAGAAGCAGGAATTGACCGACGGTTCGCACAACTGGTCGGGCCTGTGAGATGACGATCGGCAATCCTTATTCCCGTGATGCGGCCGTCTCGGGGCGCACCGTCGCGCTTCCGCTGATCAATGAGCCCGGCCCGTACGAGGCCGGGGATCCTGCGCTGGAACGTTTCCGTCGCAATTGGCTGGTGTCCGGTATTGGCGAGGCCGGCCAGGCGCGCCTGGCAGCCGCGCGCGTGCTCGTGGTGGGCGCGGGCGGCCTCGGCTCGCCCGTCCTCCTGTACCTGACGGCGGCGGGCATCGGCACGATCGGTATCTGCGATTCCGACGTGGTCGAGGTGTCGAACCTTCAGCGTCAGCTCCTGCATGGTGAGGGTGACGTGGGGGATCTGAAGCCGGATTCCGCGGTGCGTCACTTGAGCGGGCTGAATTCCTCGGTGCGCTTTGAGCGCTACGGGCACGTGACCCGCGAGTGGCTGGACGAGCATGGCCGCGAGTGGGACCTGATCGTCGAGTGCACGGATAGCTTCGACTCGAAGTACCTGGTGGCGGACTACTGCGCAGATTCCGGTGTCCCGCTGGTGTGGGGCACGGTCGTGTCGATGGCCTTCCAGGTGAGCGTGTTCTGGTCTGCGGCGCCGGCCCCCGTGCCGTCGCTGACGCTGCGGAGCCTGCACCCGGTCAAGCCGGCCCCCGGGACGACCCCGGCCTCGCCGAAGGTTGGTGTGCTCGGTCCCGTGGTCGGCCAGGCGGGTACCGCGATGGCGACCGAGGCGATCAAGCTGCTGGTGGGCTTCGGTGAGCCGCTGATCGGGCGCGTCCTCATGACGGATGCGGCGACGCAGCGTGCCGACGTGCTGACTTTCGCCCCGTGGGGCTGAGCCCCGTGGCTGCCCCGCGCGCTGACGTCGCTGCGATCGTCGTCGGTGGCGGCGGGGGAGAGCGCCTGGGTGGCGTCTCCAAGCCTGACCTGACGCTGGGTGGCGTGCGATTGATCGACCGCGTCTGCGGGGTCTTGACGGAGGCGTGCGCTGCGGGTTGCGTGGCTGTCGTGCCGCCCAGTGTGCGCGTCCCGGATGGCGTCGCATGCACCCTCGAGGATCCGCCGAGCGGCGGCCCGCTGGCCGGTATCGACGCGGGCTTGCGCGCGCTGAGCGTCGGCGACGACGTCCTCGTCGTGGTTGTTTCCGTCGATGCTCCAGGCGTGGGTGCTTTCCTGCCCGCTCTCCTCGAACCCGCGTTGAGGGAGGGGGTCGAGGGGCGCATCGTGCGCGGGGGCGATCCTGAGCCTTTCGACCAGTACCTCATGGGCGTCTATCGCGCTGGTGCGCTGCGCCGCGTCCTCGACGAGGCCGTGGCCGCCCTCGGGTCGGTCCGTGGCGTGGGGGTTCGTCGGGTGCTGCGCGCCCTCGACGTCGAGCGAGTGAGCGTGAGCGCCGACGCATGCCGGGACATTGATACCCCCGAAGATGTGGCCTGGTGGGAGGCCTTCCTCAGTGAGTGACTTGTGAGTAATGCCTCCGAGGGTGTAGGTTTATCTGGTAAGCGTCCAACGCCTTATCCCACTCAAGGTGCGCTCATGAATCTTCGTCACGGACAACTGTGGCAGCGACTCGGACTGGCCGTATTGTCAGGAATTCTCGTCGCCTCCCTCGCTCCCGCCACTGCCGCCGCCCCTGCGGGCGGTCAGGACATGCATGGCGATATGGAGCCTGCCGACCTCTCCCAGACAAATACGGACTCCGGCGTCGCTGCCCCGGTCGCATCCCAGGACCGTGCAGCCTCAGACGGTGCCGATGCTTCCGATGCCTCCGACTCCGCAGAATCCGCGGATTCCGCCGACGAGGCCACGGCCTCGTCCGAGGAAGAAAGCGTGGGCGGCGTCGATGCGCAGGTCTACACTTTCCCCGGCACGAATGGACCCACCCGCATTCATGTTCTCTCGACGACGGGTTCCGCGGATGCCATCCTGCTCGAGTCTCGAGGCGTCTTCGCGATGATCGACGGCGCAGAGGGCGTGGGTGCGCCCGACGGCAAGGATCCGCGCTACCCGCTGCGCCGCGGCGTGGTTCCCGGTTGGGTGGGGGATACCGACCGGGTTCTCGGCTACATGTCCAAGCACGGGGTCACCTCCTCGAACCTCGCGTTCTACCTGGGCACGCACGCCCACTCCGACCACATCGACAACGCGGACGAGATCATCAGGAAGTTCCGCCCGAAGGTCATCTTCAGCCCCGAATACTCGGACAAGTGGATCACCAACCCCGACGGCCTGTGGGACAACCAGTGGATCTACGACAACATGGTCGCCGCCGCTCAATGGGCGCAGAAGACCTACGGTGCCCAATTCATCCAGAAGGTCGACGGGTACAACACGCACGTCCAGCTCGGCGACATGGACGTCCAGCTAATCCCCTTTGACCCCGAGGAAACCTACAAGGTCAAGGGCACAACCGACGCGAACCTCATGGGGTGGGGCGCGAAGGTCAATGCTTTCGGGCGCAGCGCCTTCCTCGCGGCCGACCTCATGGACACCGATGCAGACTGGACAACGCACAACGGTTTTGAAGAGCGAGTCGCTCGGGCCGTTGGCCGCGTTGACATGCTCAAAGCTGGCCACCACGGCCTACGCAGCTCGAACTTTCCTCCCTTCATGGAGGCGCTGGATCCCACCGCGATCATCCAGACGGGTTCGGAGTCTTACACACCCGATAATCTCACCGAGAAGGTCATTCACGGTGACGTGCTCTGGGCGCCGATGTCCGAGGTAGGAAGTGCTGGCATCGCCTCGGTAATCGCTACTTTCTCATCTGCTGGCATCTCCTATTCTGACTTCTCGGCGGCTTCCTGGGGGCATGAGTACGGCCAAGAAAGTCCGCGCGCCTGGTGGTTCAAGGGTGGTCGACCTGCGGCCATGACCGGCTGGTGGAAGGGGGCGAGTGGCTCCTGGTACTACTTCGCTGGCAAGCCCTCCGCCGAGGCCAGCACTTGGGTGTATGACGGCGGCCAGTGGTACTGGATGGACGCGACGGGCGCCATGGTGACTGGGTGGATCCATGATGGCAAGGACTGGTACTACCTGGATTCCGAGGGGCACCTCGCCGGTAGTGGATGGACACAGATCGGCGGCTTGTGGTACTACCTGAATGGTGGACGTGCCGCCCTCGGCTGGTTCTACGACGCGGGCTCCTGGTACTACCTGGATGCTTCGACAGGTGCGATGGCCGTAGGATGGACCCAGATTGACGGTCAGTGGTACTTCCTGCGTTCCTCGGGGGCGATGGCCACGGGCTGGATGAATAGTGGGAGCAACTGGTACTACCTGAGTGGCAGCGGCGCCATGGCCACGGGCTGGCTTTATGACGCGGGCTCCTGGTACTACCTGGACGTAACGACCGGCGCGATGGTCACCGGATGGAAACAGATCGGCGGTCAGTGGTACTTCCTAAACTCGTCGGGCGCGATGGTCACCGGCTGGATGAATGACGGTGGCACCTGGTACTACCTGACCGGCAGCGGTGCCATGGCCACGGGCTGGATCCTGGACGGTGGCGCTTGGTACTACCTGGGTGACACGGGCGCCATGGCCACCGGTACGCAGGAGATCGACGGTCGCTCCTCGACCTTCTCCCTGTCGGGACGCTGGGTCGGCTACGCCTCCTGATTGAGGCCTCGGCGATTATCCTCACGAAGCGCCGCCCGCCGCGTATTGACGCAGGTGGGCGGCGCTTGCCGGTTGTAGTGTGAGGGGACACATCCTGAGCGAAAGGCCACTCATGATGTTCCTTCGTGCCCGCCTCGCAGCGGCCCTGACGATGACCGTCGCGGCCGCCGCAGGCTCGTCCCTCACCCTCGTCGGCACCGCCCGCGCTGACGACGCCCAGAGCGGGGCCCAGTCGGACTCTCAGTCCGGCTCGTCCTGGGTGCCCGGTACGACCCTCGCACTGGCGAACTCGAAGTCCGTCGAGGCCTCGTCCGTGAGTGCCTCCACCCTGACCTTCGCGTCCAGTACGAGCGAGCAGACGAAGATCTTCGTCCTGTCCTCGGGATCGTCTGACGCGATCCTCATCGAGAGCGGCGACTGGTACGGCATCATTGATGGCGGCGAGGACTCGGACCTGCCCGACGGCTCCGACCCGCGCTACCCCGTACGCTCCGGCACGGCCGCAGCCACGAACGCCAGCACCGAATGGCTCCTGCAGTACCTCGACGACCAGGGCGTCAATGATACGAACGTGGCCTTCTATCTGGGCACCCACGCCCACTCCGACCACATCGCCAACGCCGACGAGATCATCTACAAGTATCGTCCGAAGATCATCCTCAGCCCCGAATACTCCGACGCGTGGATCACCGACGAGAACGGCCTGTGGGACAACCAGTACGTGTACGACCACCTCGTGACCGCTGCGAACTGGGCAGTGGACAGCTACGGTGCCACCTTCATTCAGCGCACGGACGGCTACAACACCCACATCACGCTGGGCGGCGCCGACCTGCAGATGATCCCCTTCGACGCCGACGAATACTACAAGACGCGCGGCACGAGCGACGCGAACCTCATGGGTTGGGGCGTGAAGGTCAGCGCCAACGGGCATACCGCCTTCCTGGCCGCCGACCTCATGAGTACCGAGTCCGACTGGGAGACCCCCAACGGCTTCGAGGACCGCATCGCCGATGAGGTCGGCGAGGTCGATATGCTCAAGGCCGGCCACCACGGTGCAGAGTCTTCAAACTCCGTCTCGTTCATGGCCAAGCTGCACCCCGGCGCGATCATCCAGACCGGGCAGGCCGACGATAGCCCCGACCGCCTGTCCTTCCTGGTGATCCACGGGGATACCAAGTGGTTCCCGATGGGCGACATCTGGGACTCGGTCGAGGTGCCCGCGCTGATCTGCGAGTTCAGTGACGACGGCATCACCTACGGCGGCGTTGAGAATTCCGAGTGGGGACATGAGTACGAGACCGAGACTCCGCGCGCCTGGTGGTTCAAGGCGGGCCGCCCCACAGCGACCACCGGCTGGTACGACGGCGCCTCGGGCAGGCGCTACTACTTCAACGATTCCGCCTCGGCCGTGGCCGATCAATGGCTCGACATTGATGGCGTCTCCTACCACTTCGACGCGACCGGCGCCCTCATCGAGCAGAAGGAAGCCGACGGTACGGTGACCTCTGTGTCCGGCTCGTCGACGCCGTCTCCGACCCGGTGGTGGGCGATCAGCGGTGGCGTGCTGTTGGTCGTTCTTGCCGGAGGCGTGGCACTCCTGCGTCGCCGGGGCTGACCTTCCGACCACGACGAGGCCGTGGCGCGCGCCGCGGCCTCGTTCGTTTCTGGTGTCCGGGGGCGGCGGCCCGCCCGCGAGATCGCCACACTCGAGCCTACGGCTCGGAGCGATCGATCTCGAAGCCCGACCAGGCCTTGCCGCCGCCCCCGGACACTAATGAGCCGAGGCCTCGTTCCTTGCTGCTTGTTGGATTAGCGCTGTTCGTCGATCTGGTGGAAGATCGCGGGGAGCAGCGGCGTGACCACCTCGAGGGTGTCGAGCGCGCCGCCTCGCGAGCCGGGAGAGGAGATGATGAGTGCGCCCGAGGAGTCGCGCGCGGTCACGCCGACGACCTCTCGGGACAGACCCGACAGGGGAGTGTTGGCGAGGCCGTGGGCGCGGATCTGCTCGGCGATGCCCGGGATCTCGACCTCGACGATCGAGCGGACAACCTCGGGCGCGTAGTTGCCCACGCCGAAACCCGAGCCACCCAGGATCAGGATGAAGCGTGCGCCGGCCTCGAGCGCGTCGCGAATCTCCGTCTCGAGGATGTCGGCGCTTTCGGGGATCGCCGCGACCGTCACTGGGCCCAGGCCTGCCTCGGCGAGCGATGCCGTGCAGGCGGGGGTCGCCCGGTCCTCCTTCGTGCCGCGCTGGATGCGGTCGGAATAGGTGATGACATGGGCGCTGATCTGGCTGAGGTCGTAGTCGACGGGCTTAGGCATGGTGTCCTCCGATAGTGATGCGTACGAATGTGATCCTAGTCCCTTCCTGCTGTGTAGGCGGGGCTGAGGGCGGGCATGAGTGTGAGGTGATTTTGTGTGCGCGTCGCCCGAGGGAAAAGGGGTGTCTGGATGTTCGAGTGTGTTGATATGCGAATGGAGCGGCCTGAGTGTGGCGACTTACCCTGTTTTATTATGGGTGAAAGCAAGTTAAATAACTTTCTGTCTTTCCTCGGAATTAAAAGCAAAAGTGACAATTTGGGTGCGCTCTGACGAACCGTTGCGAGGCGATCATACCCCTTGTTAGATTAAACGCGTCTCATCCCCACTCAAAAGGAGACTCGCGTGTACTCCCTTCGCATCCTTCCCGTCCTCGGCGCCGCCGCCCTGGCCCTCGCCGCCTGCACTGGCGGGACGAGCCCCGCGACCGACGCCACCGCCTCGTCCCAGGCCACCCGAGCGCCCGCTAAGGAAACCGTCCTCAACGTCTACGCCGCCGCCTCGCTGACCGAAACCTTCGGCGAGCTCGAGAAGACCTTCGAAGCCGCCAACCCCGGCGTCGATGTTCGCTTCAACTTCGCAGGCTCCCAGGACCTTGTCACCCAGCTCGGCGAGGGAGCCGACGTGGACGTCCTGGCCACCGCCAACGAGTCCACCATGAAGAAGGCCGCCGACGCCTCTCAGGTTGATGCGCAGACCATCTTCGTCACCAACACCCTCACCCTCATCACCACGCCCGGCAACCCCGCCGGCATCACCGGCCTCGACTCCTCGCTCGAGGGTGCCAAGCTCGTGATCTGCGCCCCTGAGGTCCCCTGCGGCAAGCTCACCAAGACCCTCACCGAGAAGCTCGGCGTGACCCTCAACCCCGTTTCCGAGGAACAGGCTGTCACCGACGTGCGCGGCAAGGTGTCCTCCGGCCAGGCTGACGCCGGTATCGTCTACAAGACCGACGCCCTCGCCGAAGGTGACGCCGTCGACACCGTCGAGATCCAGGGTGCGGGCGAGGCCGTCAACAAGTACCCGATCGCTCTCGTGAGCGCCTCGACCAAGAAGGACCTCGGACAGAAGTGGATCGACCTGGTCCTCTCCGCCGACGGTCAGGAGGTCCTCGAAAATGCTGGCTTCACCCCGGCCGCGAAGTAACATCGATACGTGACATCGCGTCGAACCCCCGCTGTGAGCCCCCTGCCCATCTGGGCGGGGGGCCTCGGCGCGCTCGCCCTGTGTTTCCTGCTCCTACCTCTGGCCTTCATGCTGAGGCGCGTCAACTGGGTGACCCTGGGAGCAACCCTCGCGACCCCCGAGGCGGCCGCAGCCCTCGGCCTGTCGATGCGCACCTGCGCGATGGCGCTCGGCATCGACCTCATTCTCGGTGTTCCCGCGGCCCTCGTCCTTTCGCGCTCCTGGCGGGGTGTGCGTGCTGCCCGCATCCTCGTCGCGCTGCCGCTCTCGCTGCCACCGGTCGTAGCAGGTATCGCGCTCCTCGCAGCTTTCGGTCGGCGCTCGACCCTCGGGGCCCTCCTGAGCGGCGCCGGCCTCGACATCGCTTTCACGACGACGGCCGTCGTGATTGCTCAGGTCTTTGTGTCTCTGCCCTTCCTTATCGTCACCCTCGAATCTGCGCTACGTTCTCGCGAACAGGGGCTCGACGAGATGGCCTCCTCCCTGGGAGCCTCGCCTTCGCGCGTCTTCTGGCAGATCACCCTGCCAACGGTCCTGCCCGGCCTCGGTCGTGGCGCCGCCCTCGCGCTTGCCCGCTGCCTCGGTGAATTCGGAGCCACCCTCACCTTCGCGGGGTCCATGCAGGGAGTCACCCGTACGATGCCCCTGCAGATCTACCTCGCCCGAGAATCCGACGCGGACCTCGCCCTCGCGCTCGGCGTCGTCCTGCTCGCCGTCGCGCTCCTCGTCGTCGCGCTCACGGAAACCCCGTGGGGGCGCCTCGCGGCCCTCATCCGTTCGACGAGGCCGGGGCGTACTTTCGCTTCCGAGGCCGCCGGTGCTCCATACGTGGATGCTCCCGCGGACACAGCCGCGGCCTCCCGTGAATCCAATGCGGGCGCCGACGTGCGCGTCACCGGAACCATCACCGAGCGCGGCTGGGAGGTGCAGGCCAGCCTGGAGGCGGGCCTCGTCACCGCCGTGGTCGGCCACAACGGAGCCGGAAAGTCCACCCTCGCCCAGGTCGTCGCCGGAACCCTGCGCCTCGAGCGCGGGGAAGTCACCATCGGGGGACGCACCGTCGAGGACGCCTCAACTTTCGTGCCCGCGCGCCGACGCGGCGTCGCCATGGTCTCCCAGGCGCCCCGCATCTTCACGCACATGAGCGTCCTCGCCAACGTCGCGTTCCCGCTGCGGGTGCGCGGCGTCGGACGCGCCCAGGCCCGGGCCGCCGCCACCGACCAGCTGCGCGCCGTCGGCATCGCCGACCTCGCCCACAGGTGCGCCTCCGACCTCTCCGGCGGGCAGGCCGCCCGCGTCGCCATCGCCCGAGCCCTCGCCTTCCGGCCCGACGTGCTCATCCTCGACGAACCCACAGCCGCCCTCGACGTCGAGGCCACCGCCCAGGTCTCCGCCGTCTTGCGCGAACGCCTGAGCCAGTCGGGCATCACCACCCTCCTCGTCTCTCACGACATTGCCGAGGTCCTGGCCCTGGCCTCGCGCATGATCATCATGGGGGACGGCCGCGTTGTCGAGGAAGGGGAACCCGCGCGCATCCTCGCCTCGCCCTCCTCGGTGTTCGCCGCACGCCTGGCTGGCCTCAACATCGTCACCGGCGAGGCGATTGGCGGACCCGGCATGGTTGGCGTGCGCGTCGGCGAGGGAGCGCTGTGGGCGGCTTGCGACAGCGTTGCCCCTGGCGAGGAGTCAGCGCGCGTCGCCCTCACCTTCCCGCCCGAGGCCGTGGCCCTGTCCCGCGAGGAGGCCCACGCCTCGCCGCGTTCCGTCCTGCCCGGCGTCGTCGCGGGCATCGATGTCGATGGCTCCCTCGTGAGCGTGCGCGTCGCGCTCGCGGAGGGTGTGTCGGTGAGTGCCCGAGTCACCGCCTCCGCGTGGTCCGAGCTGGGCCTCGGCGTCGGTGATCGCCTCTGGGCGAGCGTGAAGGCCACCCAGGTCCGCGCGATCCCTATTGCGCCCGGCTCCTGATCGTTTCACTGCCTGACGGTGGCGCGAATTTTGTCACGCTTCATATGTTGTAATTTTTGGTTTTCGCATGAGTGGGATCTGGTCCTCCAAAACGCACAAGGCGACCCATTTTCTCGGTTATTCTGCGGTTTTAGTTGCCGTCCCGTCCTCGGCGGTGGACAGTTTTGACTCTGCGAAAGGGGTTTCCTAAGTTGTGGTGAGAACCCAGGAGGTACCTCATGACAACACAGGGTCATCACGAGGCAATACGCCCCTATCAGCTCGGCATCGACGTCGGCTCGACGACGGTCAAGGCCGTCGTCCGGAAACCGCCGCCTCTTCTCCGACTACCGGCGACACAACGCGGACGTGCGCGCATCCCTGGGAGCCCTTCTCGCCGACGTCGATCGCGCCCTGCCCGGCGCCCGCGTCCACGCTGCCATCACGGGTTCCGGCGGCCTGACCACGGCGCGCGCCATGGGTATCCCCTTCGTGCAGGAGGTCATCGCCGGCACCGAGGCCACCCAGCGCCTCCACCCCGAAGTCGACGTCGTTATCGAGCTGGGCGGCGAGGACGCC
>ERZ772921.1401-NODE-1401-length-13906-cov-8.527688_pt1 | contig 13906 bp, 8 predicted proteins | sample MGYA00512117_ERZ772921 | MGnify/ENA primary metagenome ERZ772921 (study PRJEB29015, sample SAMEA2737944) | human oral metagenome | biome: human oral; feature: human-associated habitat; material: dental | place: China | collected 2150 ... | reverse complement strand
CGCCCTGGAGGATGACGCGCACCCAGGCGCCGGTGGCGTCGTCGAAGGCGGGGGAGAGGAGTTCGGGCATGGTGCCGGTCAGGGTGCGCACCTGGTGCAGGACTGGGGTGGGGATGCGCTCCAGCCCGGTGATGCCGTCGGCGTCCAGGTCCAGTAGGACGGAGGACTTGGTGGCGGAGTTGCGGGCACCTTCGGCCTCGTCGAAGGAGAAGGGCAGGGGTGAGCCGGAGTAGACCAGGCGCGGGCCGGTGGGCCGGGTGAGCTCCTGGGGCCGGTGGAGGTGGCCGAGGGCCACGTAGTCCAGGCCGCCGCTGCGCTCGGCCAGGGGCGAGCCGCCCAGGGTGTTGAAGACGCCGGAGGGCACGGAGTCGATGCCGCCGACGCGGATGTCTCGCTCGGACTCGCAGGCCTCGCCGCCGACGACGAAGGCGTGGGCCATGAGCAGGCTCGGCAGGCGCCGGCTGCGGGCCGAGCGTAGGCGGTCCAGGTCTGCGGCCACGAGGCGCAGGGCGGCGGAGACGACGGCCTCGTGGGAACGGGGCAGGCGCGGGCGCTCCGGCGGGTTGGGCTGAGTGGTGGTGCCCTCACCCTCGGCCTGGTCTTCCCCTGCTGTGTGCTTCGTGGAGGTCTCTTCGCCGAGGCGTTCGGCGAGGAGGGGCGGGAGTATTTCGCGGGCGGCGTCGGGGTCGAGGTAGGGCAGGGCGTGGACGATGGCGGCCTCGTTGCCGTCGGCGTCAGGAAGGATGATGCCGCGGTCGAGGCCGGCGGTGCGGGCCCGGATGATGAGGCCCTCGCGCATGAGGTCGGCGGCGAAGCCGAGGCGGCGGGCGGAGTCGTGGTTGCCGGGGGTGAGGACCACCCGGGTGCGCTCGGTCAGGCGGCGCAGCGTCTCATCGAGGAGGGTGACGGCGTCATTGGGTGGGATGGCGCGGTCGTAGACGTCCCCGGCGACGAGGACGGCATCGACTGACTCGGCGGTGACGAGCTCGACGAGGTGGTCGGCGAAGGCGGCGTGCGCGTCATCGAGCACGCGCCCGTGGAAGGTGCGCCCCAGGTGCCAGTCGGAGGTGTGGAGGATCCGCATGCCGACACTGTCTCACAGCCCACCGACATCAAAGACGGCGCCTTGTGGCGGTCAGTCGCCGGACTCCTGGCCCGGGTTGTCCTCGGTGCCGTCCTGCTCGCCTTCTGAGCCAGATGGTGTCTCAAAGAGTGCCTCCGCCTCTTCAGCTCGACCTGCGGCGCGATAGGCGCCGGCAAGGTTGTTGCGTGAGAGCAGGCTGTGGGGGTGCTGGGCGCCTAGGAGGTCTTCGAAGTCATTGAGGTTCTGCTCGAATAGGGCGATGGCTTCGTCGAGCCTGCCACCGTCGTGGTGGGCGTTGGCGAGGTTGTTGCGTGAGGTGAGGGTGTGGGGGTGGTGGGGGCCCAGGATGCGGGTGCGGTCTTTGAGGGTCTGCTCGTGCAGGGTGATGGCTTCGTCGAGCCTGCCGGCGGCGCGATAGGTTTCGGCGAGGTTGTTGCGTGAGGTGAGGGTATCGGGGTGGTGGGGGCCCAGGATGCGGGTGCGGTCTTTGAGGGTCTGTTGGTTCAGGGTGATGGCTTGGTTGAGGCTGCCGGCGGCGTGGTAGGCGAGGGCGAGGTTGTGGCGTGAGGTGAGGGTGTGGGGGTGGTGGGGGCCCAGGAGGTCTTCAGAGTCTTTGAGATTTAGTTGGTTCAGAGTGATGGCTTCGTCGAGCCTGCCTACGTTCCGGTAAGCGGAAGCAAGGTTGCTGTGTGTGGTAAGGGTATCGGGGTGGTGGGGGCCCAGGAGGTCTTCAGAGTCTTTGAGGGTCTGCTCGAGCAGGGTGATGGCTTCGTCTAGCTTGCCTGCGTCGTGGTAGGCGCCGGCGAGGTCGTTGCGTGAGGTGAGAGTGTTGGGGTGGTGGGGACCCAGGATGCGGGCGCATTCTTTAAAACTCTGCTCGAATAGGTTAATGGCTTCGTCTAGCTTGCCTGCGTCGTGGTAGGCGCCGGCGAGGTTGTGGCGTGAGGCCAGGGTGTCGGGGTGATCGGGGCCCAGGGTGTCTCTCGCCTGAGTGACAGAATCGGTGAGGGTAAGTGCCAGTTGTGGCATCCCAAGGTCGGTTGCGTTCCGAAGTGTCGTTGTGAGCACTGCAACAAAATCTGGATCGGAGAATAGTGGGTGAGAGTGATATTGAGATGCAACCGAACGTATTTGTTCGATAAGATTGCGGACCTCTTTGCGTCTTTGTTCAAAACTGCTTAATTTGGCGACGTCAATTCCGCTGAGGAGTGTCGTCACATGTGCGCTTGCCTCGGCGTATTTTTCTTGGTTGCACAGGTAGGTTTCTCGGTAAACTTTCCCTTGAAGGCGGTGAACGATGGTCTTGTCGCCGTTGGCGGATTCTTGGAGAATGGATGATCTCTTCAGGAAGGTTAGGGTGTCTCGAACTGCGTCGGAGTCATTGTGGAGCTCGAGGAGCCAGTGGGTTGGTACCCCGGAAGCGGCCAGGAGAGACAGCGCGTCGAGGAGTGATATGGCGATCCTCTCCTGCCAGGGGTACTTGGAGTTGATCTGCTCCAAGGCCTGTTCGTACGCCATGAATAGCGCGACACTGACAGCCTCTGGGTAGTCATCGCCCTCGAGGCGACTGATGCTTGACTCGAGCGAGTGGGTGCTCAATCTTATGAAATACTCCGAAAGGGAGTAGTGTCCCCACTTGGCTGTTGCCGCGGCTTGGGTTACGGCGACAGGTAGGTCGCCGAGTGCCTCTGCGATCTGGTCGGCTGCATCGCGATGAGCGTCACCGGTGTGCTCGCAGAGAAGAACGATCGACTGCTCACGATCAAAGACGCCAACTGCAATTGGCGACCATCCCAAACTGTTCCAGTCAAGGTGGCGCGTCGTGGTGATGAGGGCTCGAACTCCGTCGCCCTCAGGGGTAAGGTCTCTCAGGTCGTCGAGATTCTCCACGTTGTCGAAGACGAAGAGGCGGTCCGTCGCATTTGCTGAGCGCAGCTGATCCAGGAAGCGCCGAATAATAGTCTCCGGAGGGACATCCTTCGGCGCATTGATACCGATGCGCAGTGCGAGCTCGTAGAGATCGGCGACAAGCTCCTTGCGGGAGGCTGCATTGATCCATGCGACCAGGGGCCAGCCCTCCTCTTCACACTTGGCGGCAACTGCGGCTGCCAGCTGAGTCTTACCGCTTCCTCTCATCCCCGTCAGTACTGTGCGAGGCTCGACGCGGGTGAGGATGGCATCGAGCAGCTCGTCCTGCCCTTCTCGCTCGACGAAGCCTGCGGTGACCTTGGGCCGGCTACCGAAGCGAATCCGCGTGGGTGAGGCAGGTTGGCTCTGCGGGATCGCGCTATGGATCTCCTTAATGTCCGTCGCCATCGTCCCCAGCAGTTCGTGAGTCTCTGCCTGCCCCTCCAGCAGTTGCTCCTGCCCGGCGGCTAGTCGTTCCTGGCCTGCGAGCAGCTGCTTGAGTGCGGCAATGTCGAAGCTGGGTGAGCCTGGCGTGAGACGGATGAACTCTTCGGCGACGATGCGGGTCAGGTCATTGAAGAAGGGCTCGGCTGCCGCCTCGACGTTCTGGCGGCGGTCGGCCGTACGTCGTCGGAGGTAGGTCTCGAAGTTGTCCGGGAACCGCACTGCCTCCAGGACTGTGGCGTCGTCCCCGCTGAGCTCCTTGAATGCCACCTCCATCTCAGTGACGGTTCCAGCCAAGGCAGATCGACTGACTCCGGTCCGCTCATATCGTTCGCTGGCGTCATCCACCTGCTTCTGAAGTCGGGCCTTGATGGACGCCTCCAGCGGATCCTCCTGTCCACTTCGAGCCTGCTGCATCAGGCTCCATATGCTGCGCCATGTGTTGACGGCCTCGCCAGGCAGTGACGCCGCGCTGCTCCACGAAGGATCGACGGCCACAGCGGCTCCACGCATGAGCAGCCCGGTGATGCTGGCAGACAGGACAGCGAGGGATAGGGGATCAGCCATGCCGCTATCGTACAAGCGGTCAGCGGCGCCGAAACCGAATTCTCACGGCGTCCCGAAGAGCTTCCTCGCCTCCTCGGACCTCCCCACGGCAAGGTAGGCATTGGCGAGGTGATTACGGGTGTTGAGGGTACGGGGGTGGTGGGGGCCCAGAGAGTAGGTGCAGTCGGTGAGGGTCTGCTCGAACAGGGGGATGGCCTCGTGGAGCCTGCCGGCTGCCTGGTAGGCGCCGGCGAGGTTGCCGCGCGAGGCCAAGGTCTCAGGATGGTGGGAACCCAGGACGCGGATGAAATCGGTGAGGTTCCGCTCGAACAGGAAGATGGCCTGGTCGAGTCTGCCGGCTGCCTGATAGGCATTGGCGAGGTTGCCGCGCGAGGTGAGGGTGTCAAGGTGGTCGGGACCCGCGAGACGGGCGAAGTCGGCGAGGTTCTGCTCGAACAGACGGATAGCTTCGTCGAGCCTGCCCGCTTCCCGGTAGGCGCTGGCAAGGTTGCCGCGCGAGGTGAGAGTGACGGGGTGAGCAGGTCCCAGGGTGCGGGTGCGGTCCTCGAGGTTCTGCTCGAATAAAGGGATGGCTTCGTCGAGCCTGCCCGCTTCCCGATAGGCGCCGGCGAGCGTGCTACGTGAGGTGAAAGTGTCGGGGCGGTCGGGACCCAGAATACGGATGAAGTCGGCGAGGTTCTGCTCGAACAGGGGGATGGCCTCGTCCAGTCTGCCCGCATCCCGGTAGGCGCCGGCGAGGCTGTGGCGTGAAGCCAAGGTTTCAGGATGGTCGAGGCCCAGGGTGCGGGCGACGTCGTCGAGGTTCTGCTCGTAAAGGGTGATGGCCTCGTCGAGCCTGCCAGCATCCCGGTAGGCGCCAGCGAGCGTGGCGCGCGAGGCCAAGGTTTCAGGATGGTTGGGACCCGCGAGACGGGTGAATTCCTCGAGGTTCTCCTGGTACAGGGCGATGGCCTCTTCGAGCCTGCCAGCATCCCGGTAGGCGCCGGCGAGGCGGTTGCGTGCGGTGAAGGTGTCGGGGTGGTTGGGGCCCATGATGCGGGCGACGTCGTCGAGGTTCTGCTTGAGCATGTTGACGGCTTCGTCGAGCCTACCCGCATCCCGGTAGGTAGCGGCGAGGCTGAGACGTACGGCCGAAGTGCTGGAGCTGTCGGGATCCATGATGCGCATGGCGTCTGCGAGGATCTGCTTCTTCAAGGTGATGGCCGCGTCGAATCTGCCCGCTTCCCAGTAGGTGGCGGCGAGATCGTCACGCACGGTGAGAGTGCTGCGGTCATCGGGGCCCAAGACGCGGCTACGGCCGCTGAAAACCTGCTCGTACAGGGTGATGGCCTCCTCGAGCCTGCCACTCGCTTTATAGGCGCAGGCGAGGTTGAAACGTGAGGCCAGGGTGCTGGGATGGTCGGGGCCCAGGACGCGGATGGAGTCCTCGAGGATCTGCTCGTACAGGGTGAGGGCCTTGTCAAGCCTGCCCGCGTCGCGGTAGGAGCCGGCGAGACTGTTGCGTAAGGTGAGGGTGTCGGGGCGGTCAGGGCCCAAGACATCGCGGGCCCGGGTCACGGAGTCAGTGAGACAAAGGGCCAGCTGCGACATCCCAAGACTGGTCGCGTCGTGCAATGTCTCGGCGAGCTTTGAAGACACCCGTGGCTCAGAAAACAGTGAATGAGAGTAGTCCTGTGATGTGACTGAGAGCAGCTGCTCGATGACATGGTGGGTCTCGTCTCGCCGCTGTTCACCATTCTCTAAGCGGTCTACGTCAATCCCGCCGAGAAGTGTTGCAGCGCACCTACGCGCCTCACCGAGCTTCTTCTGGTCATTCAGGTAGGTTTCCCGGTACACGTGTCCCTGGAGCCAGTGAATAATGGTCTTGTCGCCGTCGCTGGATTCTTGGAAGATAGCGGCGCTCTTCAGGAAAGACAAGGTGTCGCGTACTGCGTCGGAGTCGCCGTCGAGCCTCAAGAGCCAGTGAGTCGGCACTCCGGAAGCAGCCAGGAGGGACAGTGCGCCGAGGAGCGATACGGCGATCCTCTCCTGCTGAGGATGCTTGGTTCTGAGCTGCTCCAAGACCTGTTCATAGGCCATGAGCAGTGCGATGCCGACGGCGTCGGGGTAGTTGGCACCCTCGAGGCGACTCATGCGTGACTCGAGCGGGTGATGACTGAGCCTGTCAAGGTAGCCGGATAAGGAGTATCCACCCTGTTGTGCTGTCGCGGCGGCTTGGGTGATGGCGACGGGCACGTCGCCCAGCGCATCCGCGATCCGGTCAGCAGCTTCGCGGTGAGTGTCGCCAGTGTGCTCGCACAGGAGGGAGATCGACTGCTCCCGATCGAAGGCACCCACCGTCACCCGCAGCCAGCCCAGGCGGTCCCAGCCGAGGCGGCGCGGGGTGGTGACGAGGGTCCGAACTCCCGCACCCTCGGGGATGAGGCCTCTCAGGTCGTCCGGATTCTCCACGTTGTCGAAGACGAAGAGACGGTCCGCAGCCTCTACTGAGCGCAGCCGATCCAGGAGGCCCCGAACAATGACCTCCAGAGGGATATTCTTCGGTGCGTCGATACCGATCCGCAGCGCGAGCTCGTAGAGACCGGCAAGGATCTCCTTACGTGAGGCCGCATGAATCCAGGCGACAAGGGGCCAGCCCTCCTCCTCGCACCTGGCCGCAACCGCAGCGGCCAGCTGAGTCTTGCCGCTTCCCCGCATCCCCGTCAGAACCGTGCGAGGCTCGGAGTGAGCGAAGACGGCGTCGAAGAGCTCATCCTGTCCCTGCCGCCTGACGAAACCTGCGGCGAGCACGGGACGGCTTCCGAAGCGAATTCGCGTAGGAGAAGCGGATGGGTGGCGTGTGGTCATGCTACGAATCTCCCCGATGTCCTTAGCCGACGTCCTCAGCGGCTCGTGAGTCTGCGCGTACCCCAGGGGTGGCCATGGCGCTTATCGTACAAGCGGAGGACGACGCAGAAGCAGGATTCGTACGGCGTCGGAGCTCGACGCTGAGGACCACAGAAATCACGTGGGGCAACGGAAGAATCCGTTGCCCCACGTGAAGAATGCCGGCGGAGGTGAATTGAGATCAGCGGCAAGGGCTCCGTCAGGCGGCGATGGTGCCGGCGGAGACCAGGGCGATGATGATGAGGCCCAGCAGCACGCGGTAGACGAGGAAGGACGTGAACTTGTTGGAGGACACGAAGCGCAGCAGCCAGGCGATGGTCGCGTAGGCGACGACGCCGGAGACGACGGTCGCGACAATGGTGGGCGTCCAGCCCACGGTGTTGCTGATGGTGCTGGCCTCCGTTGCGGCCTCCAGCAGTCCGGCCGCGACCAGGGATGGGATACCCATGTAGAAGGACAGGCGCGTGGCCGTCACCCGGTCGAACTTGAGGAACAGGCCGGCGGAGATCGTCGCCCCGGAGCGGGAGATGCCGGGGAACACCGGGGCGAGGGCCTGGAATGCGCCGATGATGAGGGCGTCCTTGACGGTCACGTCCTTCATGCCCTTGGTGAGGTTCTGCTGGCGGTCGGCCAGCCACATGACCGCTGACCAGATGATGAGGGCCCCGGCGATCACCCACAGGGAGCGGACCGTTTCCTCGATGAACTTCTTGAGCACCAGCCCGACGACGGCCACCGGGATCGAGCCCAGGATGATGCCCCAGCCGAGCGTGTAGTCGGGGTCCTGGCGAGCCTGCCTGTTGCTCAGGCCCCTGAACCAGGCGGTGACGATGCGGACGATGTCGGCCCAGAAGTAGATGATGGCGGCGATGATCGCACCGACCTGGATGACGGCGGTGAAGGCGGTCATGCCGGCGGAGTTGATCTCGTAGCCGAGCAGCTTCTCGACGATGTTGAGGTGCCCGGTGGAGGACACCGGGAGGAACTCGGTGATGCCCTCGACGATGCCGAGGAGGATGGCGTGCAGCCAGTTCAAAGGGACTCCTGGGGTGGATGGATGGTGGACTCACGGCAGGTTACCGGCGCACGAGGTGGGGGAACGGCCGGGTCACTGTGGTACCCGCCGCAGCGGTGGCGGTTCAGCCGCGCGGCGACACCGGGGCAAAGGCCCAACTCTGCGGCCGCATATCAGTTTGTGTCCCTTTTATAACGTTGGATGCGTGACAAGTCCAGCCCGTACGGCCTCGGCGTGTGGCTGAGGGTGTTGGTCGGCGGTTGCGACTCACTCCATGACGAGGTGCGCTGCGTGCTCGCGCAGGTACTCGCGCAGATAGGGGGCGGCGAAGTCAACCTTGCCGTAGCCGGCAGTCTTGATGATTCCGGCGGCGAGCAGCCGGTTGCGGTAGACCGACACGTAGTTGACGGGGCGGTCCATGCGTTCGGCGATGTCGGCGATCTGTGACGGGCCGTCGTCCTTGGCCATGCACACGAGCATCGTGCGGTCGACGTCGGACAGGTCGCGCAGCGCCGGAGCGTGCACCAGGTTGCCGAGGCGCAGGCGGGCGGCGGTCGTTCCCGCGGCGACTGCTGGCTGGGTCACTGGGCCATCGCCGCTGTGTTTCCACACCTGATATCCCACGAGCTGGATCATGAATGGGTAGCCGCCGGTCGCGTTCGCGCACTCCTGAGCCAGGTCGTTGCTCAACGCCTTCTCGCCCGCGTCGAAGGTCGACTTCAGGGCCTCGCAGACGTCGTCGATGGCCACCTCGCCGAGCTCGATCCGCTCGGCCCGGCGCAGGAAGGTGGTGATGTCGTCATTGAGGAGCTCCTCAACGGCCTTGGGGAGGCCTGCCATGAGCAGGCCGATAGGAGCCCCCTCGCGAATGAGGTGCTGTACCTCTGCGGACAGTGCTCGCAGCTCCTCGCGCGGAATGGCATGTACTTCGTCGATCGTGAGCAGCAGACCGGTGCCGTGTTCCGCGAGCCACTGGGTCAGTGCTCGCGCCTTCTGCCGCCAGGAGGGCTCAGGAGTGGGTGCGTGCTCGAGTGTTGCGCTACCGCCACCAAGCGGTGTGCTCAGGCTCAAGGAGGTCAACCGTGAGCGCTCCTTGCCGGCGAGCTGCGACAGCTGGCGAGTGAACTCGGCGGCGAGTCGGTCCATGAGCCCCTCGCGTGCGGTCTCATCAACGACCACCCAGCCGCGCTCTCGTGCCGAGTCTCCCAGAGCGGTGAGCATGACGGTCTTCCCGACGCCCCTGGCGCCAGTGATGAGCTCTAAGAGCCCAGGCGCTCCTGGGCCGTCGTCGAGGCTTTCCAGAAACTCCTCAATGACGCGGTTGCGGCCAACAAGCAACGGAGGCGTTGCGCCCGCTGTCGGTTTGAAGGGGTTGGCCATGTGTGATCGTCTCCACTTTTGCGCGTTTTAGATCTTTTAGATCTTTTATAACTTCGGGGCGCACTGGTGTCCAGCAGATGGGGTTGCGGCTCAAGCGGGGCCGACTCAGTCCGTCTCGGCGCTCAGGTGGTGCAGGGCGACGTCGTGCAGCAGTGAGTTCGTGGCCACGGCATTGCCCCCGAAGGGTCCGGGCTCGCCGTCCAGGGAGGTGAAGCGCCCGCCCGCCTCGGTGACCACGGGCACGAGCGCCGCCATGTCATAGAGCTCGAGCTCGGGCTCGGCGGCCAGGTCCACGGCGCCCTCGGCCACGAGCATGTAGGACCAGAAGTCCCCGTAGGCGCGGGTGCGCCAGCACGACTGCATGAGCCCCAGCATCCCGCGCAGCCGCTTGGTCTGCGCCCACCCCGACAGCGAGGAGTAGGACATCGAGGCCCGGGTGAGGTCGTCGACGCCGGACACCGACAGCCGCCGCGCCGAGCTCAGGGAGCGCCCGGTCCAGGCCCCACCGCCGGACACGGCCCACCAGCGCCTCCCCAGCGCGGGGGCCGAGACCAGCCCGACGACGCACTGGCCGTCCTCGATGAGGCCGATGAGCGTGGCCCACACCGGCACGCCCCGCACGAAGTTCTTGGTCCCGTCGATCGGGTCGATGACCCACTGACGCGAGGAGTGCCCGGTGGTGGGTAGCTCCTCACCCAGGACGGAGTCTCGCCCGCGTGCCCGCCCCAGCTGCTCGCGGATGACGCGCTCGGCCTCCTTGTCGGCCTCGGTGACCGGCGTGAGGTCCGACTTGGTCTCCACGGTGAAGTTGCCGGCGTCGAAGCGGGCCAGGGTGAGGCTGTCCACCTTGTTGGCGATCGTGTGCGCCAGGTGCAGGTCATCGCGCCAGCGCCGCTGCTTGGCCGGGGGAGCCGTCAGCGCGGGCTGCGCCGCTGCCGGTGAGGGCGCCGCGGGCGGTTCCGGAAAGACGGGGCGCTGTGGGCGGGGAGTCTCGCTCATGGCACCACGGTAACGGGGGAGCGGGCTCGGCGAGCCCCCACCGTCGTCGGGCGCGCCACCCGGCAGGCCGCCCGGCGTGTGCCGAGTCGTTATCTCACCGTGAGATTCTTGGCGGCGTCAGAGGTGCGGTGGAGGTGTGGGCGAGAGGTGGGTTTTTCTCGTTATATTGCGGAAGAACGGTGTCGGTCATCGCACGGATAGGTGCCTTCGATTTGGCGGCCCGTTATTGGTTCGTTACACTGACGGGCATGACCCAACCCGGGAGGCTCAATGCAGCATAATGCCGGTTTTACCAGGGATGACGTCGTCACAGCGGCCCTTGAGATCGGTGTGGACCGGTTCACGATGGGTAAGGTGGCGCGTCGGCTCGGGGTGAGTGCGGCTGATCTGGGACGCACCGTCAGCTCTCGCGACGACCTGCTCGTGGCTTGCCTGGAGCGAGTGTCCGCCGACGCCACACTGCCCCCCACCGGCCTGAGCTGGCAGGACTACCTGCGCCGGCTCTCCGACTCGCTGTGGGACGTGCTCGACGCCCATCCCGGCCTGGACCACACCCTCATCAACCTGGCCTGGGCCTACGTGCCCTTCATGTCGGTGGCCAAGCGCGCCCACAACGCCCTCGTCTCCGGGGGCCTGCGCAGCGAGGACGCCTACCTGGCGCTCAACTACACCCTCTCGACGGTTCTGACCGCCCACCAGCAGGCGGTCGCCATGGCCGAGACCGTCGAGTCCGACCGTCAGCCGGGCCGGAGCGAGCGCGGCATCGACGTCGCCACCCGCATGTGGGACGAGCGCTTCGGCGACTCGAACGCCGCCCTGGGCATGCGTGGGCCCAATGAGCTGCACAGTGGCGACGACGCCGACCGCGTCCCCTTCCGCCCCAAGGAGTCCTGGCTGGACCGCGGTGCGATGGCCCCCAAGCTGGAGGTCATCATCGGCGGCTTCTCCAGCCTGAGCGACGTCCTGTCCGGCGCCGGGAGCCCCGGCGCCTCACGGGGGCCATCCCCCGCTTCACAGTCCAACGACACCAGGGAGTCCTCCGTGAACACTCTCGTTCTCGTCTTCCACCCCAACATCTCCGAGTCCCGGGTCAACAAGGCCCTCGGGGCCGCGGCGGAGTCGCTCGGCGGCAACATCACCGTGCGCTACATGTACGACCTCTACCCCGACTTCAACATCGATGTGGCCACCGAGCAGGCGGCTCTGCTGGGCGCCGACCGCATCGTGCTGCAGTACCCCATGTACTGGCTCTCCTGCCCGCCCCTGCTCAAGAAGTGGCTCGACGACGTCCTCACCTTCGGCTGGGCCTACGGCTCGACCGGCACGGCCCTGCACGGCAAGGAGCTGCTCCTGGCCGTCAGCGTCGGCGGCGCCGGCAGCGCCTACGGCCGCGAGGGCGCGCACATCTACACGATCCACGAGTTCCTGCGGCCCATGCAGGGAACCTCGCGAGTCATCGGCACCAAGTACGCGGTGCCCTTCCTGTCGGTGGGCGCCCTGGAGATCACCGATGAGGCCATCGCCCGCCGGGCGCAGGACTACGCCGCGGTCCTCCAGACCCCCGAGCTCCCGCTGCTCGATATCTTCGGCTGAGGTCCTTCAGCGGTCCTGAGCTACTGGGTCCCCGTCGGCGTAATGACCGGCGGGGACCCGGCGTATCTGTGGGGAGCGCCGTAGGATTTCGGCATGGTTGAGATCGTTGCGTACCGGCCGGAGCAGCGTCAGGCGCTGCTGGACCTGTCCCTGCGCGCCTGGGCTCCGGTCTTCCCACTCATGGAGCAGGACGTGCCCGCCTTCGTCTACCGCTCCTTCTACCCCGAGGGCTGGCGGCAGCGACAGTTCTCCGATCTTGCCGAGGTCCTCGACGGCGAGCCCGACGGCGTCGACGTCGCCGTTGTCGACGGTCGCCCGGTGGGCTGGGTGTGCACCCGTCTGCATCCCGAGGACAGGATGGGGGAGGTCTATATCGTCGTCGTCGACCCCGACTACCAGCGTCGCGGCATTGGCCGTGCCCTCATGAACCACTCCATGGAGCGGGCCCGGGCCGCCGGGATGGCCATGGTGATGGTGGAGACCGGCGGGGACCTGGGGCACGCCCCGGCCCGCGCCACCTACGAGGGGCTCGGCTTCCAGCGCTGGCCGGTGGCGCGCTACTTCAAGGACCTGGCCGACGGCGACTGAGACACCCGTGAGACGCCCCGAGGGCCCAGACCGGCGAACCGGCCTGGGCCCTCGGGCATGTGGACGCTGCCTGCTGGCGGACTCAGCCGCGGAGGTCCAGAACCGGCAGGCTCGTGGACTGCAGGGTGGCGGCGTAGTCCTCGGCCCGCTGGGCCAGGGCCTCGTCGGTGATGGTGAGGGTCCCCGTGGTGGTAAAGGGCTCGAGATAGGTCATCTGGACCATGTTCGCCGTCGCCTGGAGGGGCCGCAGCAGCTCGGTGAGCGTGTAGCCGTAAGAGGACTCATGGCTGTAGGCGTCACCGGGGCCACCGGTGCTGACGGCCACGAGCAGCTCCTTGCCGGCCAGGGCCTTACCGGTCGATCCGTAGGCCCAGCCGTAGAGGAGCACGTCGTCGAGCCACTGCTTGAGCAGTGCGGGGGTGGAGTACCAGTACATGGGGAACTGGAGGACGACCCGGTCGGCGGCCTCCAGGGCGGCCTGCTCGGCGGCGACGTCGACCTTCTGGTCGGGGTAGAGGTCGTACATGTAGCGCACGGTGACGTCGTCTCCGAGGGCCTCGGCCTTGGCCGCCAGGGACCGGTTGGCGCGCGAGGTGGACATGTCGGGGTGGAAGACGAGAACGAGGGTGTTCACGACTGCTCCTTCAGTTGTCCGTGAGACCGGGCAGGGCCAGAGGCCAGGTCATCCTGGTTGGAGCCTATCGGGCAGCCACCCCGATTGAGACCCCGCCGTTATATAAGGTGAGCAGGCCCACCCCGACTCGCCGACCCAGAGCCTTGCCCCGCGACGCTTCCCGACGGCGCGTCCGACGCTCGCGGCACCCTCTCCCCCGAACCGTCCCCATAGCACGGCGGGAGGAGGGTCACGCGACAGCGTTCTTCCACTCCTCGATGCCCTCACCCCATGCCGTCGCGGGGACGAAGGCGGTCGTCGTCCAATACCCCCAGGCGCTCAGGCCCGCGAGGCCGGCGCCGCCCGCGACGGCGATCCGGCCGATCTCGGCCCCGTCCGCAGGATCCCAGCACACGAGCTCACCGTGGCCCGAGGCATCAGCTCCCACCGACCGGGACCACAGGAGACCACCGTGCTCGGCCAATGGCTCGTAGCCGAGGTCGTCGCCGGGCACGATAGCCACCCCAGCCGCGGCCCCTGGTGAGTGGGCCTCCCCCAGCACGACAAGGGCGTCCTTCGCCCTCCCGCCCGGAGTCTCCTCGATGATGACGATCCCGTTCTCCAAGCGCGCCCCGTTCATGAGGCAGCGCCCAGGGAGCCTGTGATCGACCTGTACCGCGTCATGCGCGCGCAGGTCGACGGCTCGCCAGGGAGCGAAGGCGTCATCGGACTTCCCATCCTCGAAGGAGTACAGCCAGTCGCCGAGGACCCGGGCCGGAAGCTGTGGGAGACCGACATCCCCGACAGCTTTGAATACCTGCGTTATGGT
>ERZ772921.1400-NODE-1400-length-13913-cov-17.795136_pt1 | contig 13913 bp, 11 predicted proteins | sample MGYA00512117_ERZ772921 | MGnify/ENA primary metagenome ERZ772921 (study PRJEB29015, sample SAMEA2737944) | human oral metagenome | biome: human oral; feature: human-associated habitat; material: dental | place: China | collected 2150 ... | reverse complement strand
CACACAGCATTTCGAGTGCTGCACCTTCGGCCGCTCGGACACGCTACCTTACCCGGATACTTTACTACACCCTCCCCCCGAGCGCGCAAATCGACCGGGCGTGCTGGGAGCAGGGCCACACAGCAGTCCGAAAGCAGGGCCACACCACAACCCAAAACCAGGGCCACACAACCCCGCGCGATCACACGGCAGCACACAAAACGGGCGCCACCTGACCATTCAGAACGATTGAAAATGAGATTAAGTGCCGACATAGGATTCACGCCCTCTCATAAATGCACTACTCTTGCAGGGTATCTATTCAAGGCAGCGAAAGGATTTTTCGTGTCTGCGCCAAACGCGACGAAGCAAACGTCGCTCAAAGAACTGACCCTCCGCGGCATCATCCTCGGCGGAATTATTACGCTGCTGTTCACGGCCGCGAACGTCTACCTGGGTCTGAAGGTCGGCCTGACGTTTGCGACGTCGATCCCAGCAGCCGTCATCTCGATGGCGGTTCTGCGCTTCTGGGGCGACCACACGGTCCAGGAGAACAACATCGTCCAGACCATCGCCTCGGCGGCTGGCACGCTGTCGGCGGTCATCTTCGTTCTCCCCGGCCTCGTGATTGTCGGCTGGTGGAGCGGCTTCCCCTACTGGGAGACCATGTTCGTGTGTGCGGTCGGCGGTGCGCTGGGCGTCATGTACTCGATCCCCCTGCGCCGCGCGCTCGTGACCGGCTCGGACCTGCCCTACCCGGAGGGCGTGGCAGGCGCTGAGATTCTGAAGGTCGGCGACGCCCAGGATGCGGGCGAGGACAACAAGCGCGGCCTCCTGGCCATCACGTGGGGCGCCCTGGCCTCGGCCGCGATGGCGCTTCTGGGCTACATGAAGGTCGTGGCCTCCGAGGTTGGCACGGCCTTCAAGTTCGGCTCGACGGGCACGATGATCTCCACCTCTCTGTCCCTCGCTCTGATCGGCGTGGGCCACCTGGTCGGCATGACGGTCGGCATCGCGATGCTGATCGGCATGGTCACCTCCTACGGTGTCCTGCTGCCCCTGTACGCGAACGGGCAGCTGGACGGCGCGGATGATCTGACCTCGGCCCTGTCCACGGTCTTCAAGTCGGACGTGCGCTTCATCGGCGCGGGCGTCATGGCGGTCGCCGCTATCTGGACGCTCATCAAGATTATGGGTCCGATCGCCCGCGGAATGTCCGAGTCGCTGCGCGCCTCGCGCGGCGCAACGGAAGAGGGCGCTCAGATCGACCGCACCGAGCAGGATATCCCCGGCAAGTGGGTCATCGTCTCCATCTTCGTGGCCATGATTCCGATCGCTGGCCTGCTGTGGTGGTTCATGCGCGGCACGCAGATCGAGCACAACACGGCTGTTCTGATCGCTATTTCGGTGCTCTTCATTCTGCTCGCCGGCCTGCTGGTCGCGGCGGTCTGCGGTTACATGGCCGGCCTCATCGGCTCGTCGAATTCGCCGGTTTCCGGCGTCGGCCTGCTGGTTGTCGTCATCACGGCGGTCGTCATCCTGGCGGTGCACGGCCGCGGCTCGACCACGGAAGAGAACACGGCGCTCATCGCCTACACGCTGTTCACCTCGGCTATCGTCTTCTGTATTGCGACGATCGCGAACGATAACCTGCAGGACCTCAAGACGGGCCAGCTGGTGGGCGCGACCCCGTGGAAGCAGCAGGTCGCCCTCATCATCGGCGTCGTCTTCGGCGCGCTGATCATTCCCCCGGTCCTGGAGCTCATGCAGAACTCTTTCGGCTTCCAGGGTGCTCCCAGCGCCGGCCCCGACGCGCTGGCTGCCCCGCAGGCCTCGCTGATTTCCTCGCTCGCCAAGGGCGTGCTCGGCGGCGGCATCGACTGGAAGCTCCTGGGTATCGGCGCTGCGATCGGCGTTGTCGTCATCATCATTGACGAGGTTCTGCGCCCCGCGTCGAAGGGCAAGCTCGCTCTGCCTCCGCTGGCGGTCGGCATGGGCATTTACCTGCCCGCCTCCCTGACGGTCCTGATCCCGATCGGAGCGTTCATCGGCTTCCTGTACAACAGGTGGGCTGACAAGCAGGCGGACGTGGAGCGCGCGAAGCGCTTCGGCACGCTGGCTGCGACCGGCCTGATCGTCGGCGAGTCCCTGTTCGGCGTCGTCTACGCGGGCATCGCGGGCGCGACGGGCTCGGAGTCGCCGCTGGCGCTGCCGTTCATCGGCGATGGCTTCACCCCCGTCGCGAACGTGCTGGGCCTGGTGTTCTTCGCGGGCGCGACGTGGCTGCTCTACGGCTTCGCCCGTAAGATCACGCGCAACTCGGATCGCGAGTCCGCCGCGAAGTAAGCACGCAGTAAGCGCAGGGGTAGCCTCGCTGCGCATCACCCCCGGCCTCGTTCCTTTTCTCAGGGACGAGGCCGGGGTGCCTTATACGCACACGGCCCCACGGGGAGCGGCTTTTTGCCCACGCGCAGGAACAAAAGTCCCACAATGTGGTCCACGTCCCGTTTGCCACCCACACTTATTGCGTATATCAAGGCACATTTACCTGCATTTCAGTGAAATTGCCATTTCATGACTAATAATTAAATGGTACTTTTATTACATGAAGCAGATCCCGGAACCAGACATTGCATGGCTGCGGGACCCGGTGGCGTCGGTGAACCGCCTGACGGTGCACGCGACGTGGAGGTCACGCAGGCCACTTCAGATGCTGTCGAGCACCTGGCAGGTTACCGGTGCCACTGGCACCGCTTCGGAGCTGATTCGTTGTGCTCCCACTCATCAGAATTTCAGCGCGACGTCTGTGCCCGGCGTCCTCGAGCTGGACGGCTCGTGGATGCGCGGTGAGGGTCAGGCCCGCGAGGAGGACGCCTCCCGTGTCGGCGACGAAGAGCCCTCCGACCTGGTGCACGCCTCGATTCTGCGCCGCGAGTTCATCTTCGATGCCCCATTGAAGGAGGCGCTTGAGCGCGGCTGGATGATGACGCTGACTTTCGGCGGCTTCTCCGGCCCTCTCTACGCGTGGGTTGATGGAACGTTCGTTGGTTTCTGCGCGGACGGTTTCATTCCTGCGGCCTTCGACGTGACCGGCGCGTTGCAGCCTACTCACTCGCATACGCTCGTCGTGTTGCTGATGGATTCGCCGGTGTACTGCCACGGTTTGTTCCGCGAGGTGTCGTTGGAGGCCAGGCCTCCGGCGCACATCGTGGACGTGGTGCCGGTGACGTCCCACGATGGTCGCGCGGGCGCGCTGACGCTGCGGGTTGAAACGACGGGCGGTGTCGAGGTTCACGCCGCGCTCGTGAACGAGACCGAGCAGGAGAGGCTGTGGTCTGCGGTCGCTTCTCCTGATGAGGTTGTGACCGCGCGGGGTCTGGACGTGATCCCGTGGAGCGCGGAGGAGCCGGCGCTGTACCGGCTGATCGTGACGCTGCGCGACGAGGAGGGGGTCAAGGACACGGTCTCCCTTGACCTCGGCTTCCGCGACGTTGAGGCGACCTCCCAGGGGGTGAGCCTGGCGGGCAAGGCGCTGGCCCTGCGGGGAGTGACCCGCAACGAGTGCGACGGGCGCACGGGCCTGGCCGTCAACATCCCGGAGATGCTCGACGACATCGTGTGGTGTAAGCGCCACGGCGTCAACACGGTCGTGATCGCTGACGCGCCCGGGCACGCCCGATTCCTGGATCTGGCCGACGAGTACGGCCTGTACGTCATCGACTGCGCGTCAAACCTGTACGGCCCGGGGGTGGCACGCAACGAGGCCATTGAGGCCGCGATACGTCGGGATCGCGCGCACCCGAGCGTCATCGCCTGGGCGATCGGGGACGAGGAGGACGAGGTCCGCGCCGCCCACGCTCTCGATCCGACGCGCCCGGAGTACTCCCAGGCGCGTTTCCCGGACCTGCGCAAGGTGCGAGGCGAGGAGTTGCACTACGCGCCGGTGACGGTGGCGCCCTCGTATTCGGGGGTGACGGTACGCAACCACATGACGTTCACGTCCACGTCGGATCTGGAGTTCCTGTGCCACGTGGTCGAGGAAGGCCACGTCACGTGGGAGTACCCGGCGTTCCTGGACGTCGCGCCCGGCGAGACGGGGTTCTTCCCGGTGGAGTGGCCGGCCTCGGGCATGCGCGAGGTGTCGGTGCGACTGTCCTACGGCACGGGGTGGGCTCCAGCGGGCTTCGAGATCGGACGAGGCTTCATGCCTGCCCCGCCTCAGGGGCTTCGGTAGGCAGCGCACGGCGCGGGCCAACGCGGAGCGCGGTGCGCCCGACGGGCAGTCACCGGGAACCCTCCCCCGCGCCACCGCCTACTGGGGACCGGCCTTGGCGCGGCGGATCGCCTTCCGCACCGCGGCGAAGACCCCGAAGAGCAATCCTGAGACGGGGAAGAGCACCCACGACTTGTCCCACTGGTTGAAGACGGCCCCCCACACGAAGTAGGCGACGACGACGCACGGCCAGTAGACGCTGGCGACGATTCCGATGACGGGGTCGCGGTAGTCCTCCTCGTCGTAGTCGTACTCTTGGCGGCCCTCGCGGATGAGGGTCTGCTGCGTTTGCACGGCCCAGTTGGCGGGCAGGAAGATCCACAGGCCGAGCGCCACAAGCACCACCGACAGCGCCAGGGCGAGCTCGGACAGGTCGCCGCCGTTGAGCGTCCCGTTGTCGGCGCCCGCTGGCACGCCCATGCCGACGCCGATGGGCGGCAGCGCTTGGACCACTGCGAGTGGCAGCACCGCGCAGATCCACAGTCCGACGGCGATGGCGAGGCGCCGCATGCGCCGGTCCTCGTGCTCGAGGCGCAGTCTGGCCGCCCACGCCGTGACGATGGGGTCGGGCGTGAACTCCAGGTCCACCAGGTGTTTGACGTTGGTGAACAACCGTGACCTGGTCAGCAGCATGATGACGCCGAGGGCGACGAGGGGCAGGTCTACGGCCAGGGCGAGGAAGGTGGCCGTGTCCTCGTTGAAGGGGACGAGGCCTGTCTCCGACAGTCCCCGGAACGCGAACAGGGGGATGCCCGTCGAGACCAGGATGGCGACGCTGAGTCCCAGGCTGGCGGCCCCGCGTCTGCGCGCCTCGGCGAGTTCTTGCGCCTCGGGCAGTGTGACGCGGGGCCGGCTCGGGGCCCCGGCCCCCTCGGTCCCGGCCGGCACAGGGGCGGCCTCCGGCTGGGGCGCCTTCTCAGCGGCGGTGAGGTCGTCGGCGATGCCGAGGACGGGCGCGATCTCCTGGAGGTTCCCGAAGTCGGTGATGACACGGCCGACCGCCTCGTTGTGCGTCATGCCGGAGGCGATGGCGTCGGCGTAGGCGTCCTCCATCATGGCGCGCAGCTCGGCTTTGGCGTCGGCCAGGCGCGTCGAGGCCGGGTAGGGGGCGAACATGGCGTCGAGGAAATTGTCGATGGTGTCCATCATTCTCTTCCTTCCACGAAGCGGTCGACGAGGTCCTTGGTGTCGGCCCATTCCGCGATCTTGTCGTTGAGGTAGTCCTGGCCGGTGGGGCTCAGGCGGTAGTAGGTGCGGGTCTTGCCCGATTCGGAGACGTCCTGGTAGGACTCGGTGATCCCTTGTCCTTCCAGTCGTTTGAGCGCTGAGTAGAGGGTCGTCTGTTTGATGGCGTACTGCCCTTGGGACACCTGGCTGATCGTCTTGGCCAGCTCGTAGGCGTAGGACGGGCGCTCGCGCAGCAGCCCCAGCACGATGAGGTCGACGTACCCCCTGATCGCGTCGGCGCTGATCATCGCTTCCTCCTTCCTTTCACGAGGCCGTGGCCGGGCACTCCCAACCACACGACAAACGTACCACGTCTATCGTAGTACGTCTATAGAAACAGTTGAGCAGGATAACCGCACCCGGACCAGCGGGCGGTTGAGCTTGTGATCCGGGGCGCGCTGTCCGCGATACGGGTGCGGGTTGTCTGCGATGTGGGTACGGGTTGTCCGTGATGCGGATCTGGTCGTGCGTGGTGTTCGTCTCTTATGGTGGGGGTTGTTCGTGGTCGGGGCGGTGGGGCGGGGCGCGGGCGGTGAACGAGATCACGACCCAGGAGTGCGTGGCGGCGCTGGGCGTGGACAACGAGGCCGCCGCGGGCTACACCGGGAAAGGCGTGGGCATCGCCGTCATCGACGGGGCGTGTTCAATTGTCTGTGTATCCCTTTGATTTGAAAGGATCGATACGTGGTGACTGATGATGTGATGGCTCGTGTTGGCGGGCGCGGGTGTGGTGGAGCGGTTGCGTTCCTGTGGGGCGTTGGACGGTTTGTTCGAGTGGATCGATTCGGGTGGGGCCGGTGATCACTGGGACCGGTGGCCTGCTGCCCGCTTCGCTCGAAGAGCGGCCCCGGGAACGCGGGCTGGCCGCTGAGCTGACCGATCATCAGGGATTCTGGGAGGAGCCGGGTCGGCTCCGTCGGCGCGTCCCAGCACGAGGAAGCGGGAGCGGCCAAGGACCGTTGATCCGCAGGTGGGGCCCTCCGGGACCGGTGGCCGCCGGGGGGCCGGGCGGGCTCGCTCGCCCGGCGGCGGCTAGCGCAAGGGGACGGCGCCGGCCCGGGAGGCCAGATCGTAGAGGCGGGAGCCTCTGCCGGGGAGCGGGGCGCGCGGGGGAATGCGACGGGCTCACCGGCCCGCCACGGAGGCGGCCCGTGGCCGCCTGGCCCCAGTCCATGGCCCATGGGCCTGCGCGGGCGCAACCGGTCCGCCCCACCATTGTGGTCCGCCCCCCCCTACAAGGGGCCACGGGGAAGGCCGCCGCGGCTCTCAAGCGCACCCGCACCACCGCTGGGCGAGGAGGCGCCCCTTTGGGGCCTTGGAGGACTTCGCCGAGTCCGACCCCGGGCCCGCCGCCCCCAGACGGTGGCGACGTGGGAGAGGGCCCAGGCCGGTTCACGCCGTTCCCAGAGCCCCCGCCCACAGGGGCGCCGCGTCGTGTACACCACCAACGCTATTGAGTCCATGAACTACCAACTGCGCAAGGTGACCAAGAACCGCGGCCACTACTCTCCTCCGACGAGGCCGCAGTTGAACTACTGTGGCTGGCGATCTGCAACATCGAGGACAAACGCGCCCGCGAACGCGACAAGGACCAGGGCAAACCCGCCAGCAAACGCACCGCCCCACCCCGCCTCATCCAAGGCCAACTCACCACCAACTGCAAAACAAGCCCTCGCCCAACTCACCGCCGCCTACCCCGACCGGATCACCCCCTACCTCTAACCCGCATACACAGACAATTGAACACGCCCCCTGGGCAACGGCGGGCAAGTGGCCTCCACATCCGGCACGTCCGTGGCCACTCCCATCGTGGCGGGTTCGTGGCCGTTGCCATGCAGCGCTGGCCCCAAGCCAGTGGCAACCAGATCGTCCAGTCCCTACTCGCCACCGCCACCACCGGCCCCACCGGACAGCCCCTGCTCAACCCCCACGGCCTGGACACCACCGACCCCGCCCAGTACCCCGACACCAACCCCCTGCTCGACAAGTTCCCCGGAACCCAGCCCACCGCCCAGACCGTCGCCGACTACGCCGACGGCCTCCTCGCCACCGAAACAGTGTTCGACAACGACCCCGCCTACACCTACCGCGGCACAGACCCCAACATCATCACCGCCCACCCCGACCGCACCGCCCTGGGCACCTCACCCCGATACCACAAAAAACGAGGCTCCGACTGAGAACCCCTGGTCGGCTCAACGGCCCGGCGCAATGGCGACGACACCGCCGCCATCCACCCCGAGCACCAACCCAGGGGCCTTGAGAGGGAGCTGATCCGGAGAGTCGGCCACGCGCGGAAGGCCCACGTGCTCGCCACTGCCCACATCGACGAGCACAGTGTTGCCGACCGCCAGGATCCGCCCTCCGTCACTGATGGCGAAATGGAACCACTGGCCGACCCCTGTGCTCGGCTGCCCGAACTCGCCGAGGACGAACTGCCACAGATCCGGATCATCACCCGAGATATCGATGGTCGCAGTCAGTCCCCCGGGCGTGCGGTACTCGACGTACCCGCAATCCACAGCCGTGAGAACACCCAGAACGCGGGACTCATCGCCGTCGCGGTAGTACGCGGTCGCCTCGTCCAGCGTCGGAGTGCCCTGCCACACGGGCACGCCCGCGTCCGAGCATTCGCCCTCGCCCCGCGTGGAGACCGGCCAGCGCGCCGCGCCGAAGGCCCCGACAGCGGTCCCATCCGCAGCGAAGGCGGCGATCTGCGAATCCCCCTCGCACGCGACCAGCCACCCGTCGACCGCCCCCGCGCTCCAGCACTTCCCCGTCGCCCGGCGCTCGGCACGCTTGACCCCGCCAGTGGCGGTGTTGAGGAACACACCAGGTCCCCCCAGCCCGTCCAGCCAGATCCACTCGTCCCCGCCCGATGCGGCGCTGCCCCGCACGGTGTAGTCCCGCACCCCCGTGGACGCCTCCCACATCACGCTCCCGTCGGCCGAGTGCCCCGTGCACCCGCCCGTACCGGGGTCGCACGCCACCAGCAGAGGACCCGTGGTGACGATGAGGTCCTTGTCCCCGCGCCCAGAGCCGTCCTGTCGCAGCCACGACAACGACACGGTCTGGCCGGTGCGCCCGTTGATCGCGTAGTGCCCGACGAAGAGCGTGTCGCCCACCCACACACTGCGCGGTTCGAGCCCGACATGGGGGGTGTCCGCGGACGGCACCGTGTACGACCACAGTTCACGCGGCGCGCCCCCGCTGATATCCCAGCCCCTCACCGTGTTCTGCCACGTGTTCGCCCCATCGAGGGTAACCATCACGTTCCCGTTCGTGGCGTAGCGGATGTGCTGGTCGGTGCCGAAGCCGCTCACCCCCGACAGTCCGACGCTCCACACGCGCTGCGCCCCATTGGCCCACTCGTCCGGCGGGCGCACCGCCGCCAAGGGGTAGAGGATGTCACCGTCCACCGTCCAGGGAATGGTGTCCACCTGGGCGATATCGGTGTCCTGGTGGGGCCGGGTCCGACTGCTGCCAAGGCCCATCGGACGAACGCGCGATCAGCCTGTGAAAGGTCAGGAACAGGAGCGGGAGTACCGCCACAAAGAAGATGGCCAGGGCGGCGATGTCCTTGGCCCTGAACAGGGGTCTGCGGGGTGCCGGGGCCACGCTCGGCAAAAAAGCAGGAGACGTCCCGTTCACCAGCGGCTGCGGGACCTGGCCCGTCGGCGGAGCCGAACCGGGCGCGGCCCCCGGCAGCCGACCAATCTGTTCGCGCCCGAACCCTTCGGGGTGCTGCGGCTGTCCATTGGATGGAGCGCTCACCGTGAGCGCCCCGTACTTCGTACCCCCTGCCGGGTTCGCATGTTCCACCGCACCATCAGGAGTACAGTTTCCACCTAGGCCAGTGGCCTTTACCGAACTTTGTCTTCCCTCCAGCGGGAGGGGACTTGAGTTTGGCGAGCCCCTCGCTAATGTCCGCTTGGCGTTTGTTGTACGCAGCGATGCAGTAGGCCAACGCCGTGATGAATCCCGCCACGGCCAGAATGATAAGAACGACACCCACTGGCGTCACCGGAGGGGGGAGACTGATGCAACCGACGGCGAACCCTGCAATCGCTGTTAAGATCGCAATAGAAATCGCATCGGAAAGCTCCTGCGCGCTCTTGATGTCAGCGAGAAGAATATCAGCGACCATATTCGCGCTCTCACTCAGTTCACTGGCGGCATCCCGCTGCACGTCGGTGTGTTCCTTGTACGCATCAGCACCGATGCCCTGCCAGTCGAGCGTGCCCCTGCCCTTGAGTTCAGCGACGACTGAGTCCATTGCCGCCAGCGGTGGGCCGCCGCCCGCCCGAACCGGCGGTGGATGGTCGACGCCCGCCCACATGCCCGGCCGACGCTGGGGTTCTCATCGCACCGCGCTCGCCACCGGGGCCACTACGCCCGCCGCGTCGTCGGCTGGGCCACGAACCGCGCACCGGCAACGCGGTCGCCGCCCCCGAGGGGCAAGCACGGTCTGGGTACGCAAGAACCGCGGCGGCGACCCGGCAAAACTCGTGCACCACAGCAGCCACGGATCCAAGTCACCTGCCCCGTCGCCCCCAGCCCAACGGACTCGCCGAAGAAGGGGACCCGGGGCATCCGCCCCAGCCGTGGGATCCTCCCACACAGGTGGAGCATAGGAACCAATCTCCTTCAACCCCACCAACGACGACCACCCACCAGCGGCCGCCGAACATCGCCCCCACCCGCCACGGTGCAACAATCCCCACGGACCATCCAATGCAGAAAAATCAGTCTCCCGAGTACAACTCCCCCCTTGACGGCCAGTGTCCGGGAAACACGGTACTGCCACCATTGCTCTTCACAGACTTGAGATCATTCAACTGTGAAACTAACTTACTACTATTAGTATCATATGCATTAACCGCGCTAGTTATCAGCGCAACACATATACCAATCCCTGCGACGACCGTGGCAACACCACTGAATACCGTAACCCCAGCAGCAACCTGTATAACGCCGACTAGGATCGTTCCCGCCGCCTCAAGAAGAGCTAAGAATAGCGCATGGTTATAAGCGGTCGTAGCATCTTTATGTTCCCTGAGCACTTTTGCCACAGCCAGGATATTTGTACTCAACTCAGACGACGCTTTCACCTGTAAATTCACGCACTCTTTATACGCATCAGCGCCCTCCCCTCTCCAATTGTCGTCCTGCATCCCCCTAAGCTCGATAGCGAATCCTTCCATTTCCGCCAGTGGGGGAGCGAATTTGTCTTCAAGGGCAGGAATAATAGCATTGCTCACATATTCGAGGAGATCATTAACATCCTGGGCACGCATGGCGACCTTTGTCGTAGACTGACTCGCCTGATGAGTCTGTTGAGCGGCGCTATTTGCCGCCGAAGCAGCATTCGACATTCCTGCTGCGTTGAGCATACTACTTACGCCACTCGCTGCTCGCGAAAGAGAATCACTAGCCATGCCCAACCTGTCTGTGGCCTGCTTCATCATTCCATCACTCATTAGTCACACTCTTCCTCTAGAAAACTTCCTGCTCATTCTCCTGGTATGCCTTTATAGCCTTATTCAGAGAATTCGCAATGGACACGAACTCCTTTTCTCCCTGTTCACAGTATTCTTTATAGGTACTCACCAACCCATAAGCAACTGACACAACGTCATCACCATCACTAGATTGTGCCCACGGTGTTTCTGGAACCTGCGCTCGCCCCTGATTCAGTTTCAGAGCCCGAAAACCCCAAGCCACCGCATCAGCATGGAGCTTCTCGGGCTTTACCAGAAAGATCCTATCTTGCTTATTTTGCTCTGCAGGATCGTTGGTTATCGTCGTCATTTGCCTATCCTTCAAACGTTGTCTATTGGACGTCTTATACTACCGATCAATTGCGCGGCGATGGTATTACCCTGCGATACAAGATCATCAGACAATCCTTCGATAGCATTATCGGGCTCCGCCATCAACTCGTCCCTTATCGCGGCCTGCACTGTGACGAAGGGCTGCGTCTGCGCCCAGTAGGCGTTGACATGGACGGCGGTGGGGTGGCCAGCGGCCCTCTCGCACCACACGGGTACGGAATCGTCGCACTCCGCTGCCGCGCCGCCGTTGAGGAAGTCGGGGTCGTCAAGCATTGCGAGCACCCGTTCCGCGTACGCGTTCGCGTTCTCAATCGCCACCTCCCGCGGAACGGCCTCCTCGTAGGAACGGCGTGTTAGCTCCTCCGCGTCCTCTTGGATCTGCCGGACCCGCGGGTCCGTCAACAGGTTGATCGGCTCATTCTCAATGTCCTCGAAGTCGTCGGACATCTCTCCGAGAGCCTCGTCGAACCCACCGAGCAGCTCGCTCTGCGCCTCACCGAGGAGCGCCGTCAGGGCGTCGCCCAGGTCCTCCGGGTCGATCTCGTCCTGCCAGTCACTTTCTATAACGAAGTCCTCGATACTGCCATCGCGCAGCATGGTGAGCTGCAAAGACTCCGTGGAGTCGACCACGGTGACACTGTCCGGGATGTTCTCGCTGGCCTCGCTCACCAGCGCCGAAAAGGAACTCAACCGTGCCGCTGTCCTCATGAGGTCCTCAAGCCCGGGCGGCACCTCTGAAAATGACATTCCAACCTACCTTGAACACAATAATCGATACATCGAACCCCGGGTGCGCGGCGGCGCACACTGGTGCAACTCCGCATCCACCATCCTCTGAACGTGGCGCACGCCATCAACCATGAGGCCCACATCTCCTTCCACAGCAATCAGAACCACTCAGTGAGCATCGAACGCGACTCAACTGACAGGGCCAGTGTACGGCAACACAAAGACATTGTACAGTACTTGTACAAAATATTTACATAGCATTCATATCGAATGCCCAAAATTCTGTGCCAGGATCCGCGAAATCGGACGAAAATGCTCCCTCACCGCAGCGCCGCGGCCCGCCTGGGCGGCACGCCCGGCATCCCCAGGCCCACGACCCGGCGCCCGCCGGCTCCCCCGGCACCAGCACCAACCCCGGCCCCGGGGGCGTCCTCGAAGTCGATGCCCACCAGGTCCAGCACGCCGTCGTCGTCCCCGGCCCCGTCCCTCCCCTGGACCGCCGTCGCCAGCATGAGCTTGATGCGGTTGAGCTGGTTGACCTCCGAAGCCCCCGGGTCGTAGTCGACTGCGACGATATTCGACTCCCGGTACCGGTTGCGCAGCGCCCGGAACATCCCCTTCCCCACGATGTGGTTCGGCAGGCACGCGAAGGGCTGGGCGCAGATGATGTTCGGGCACCCGTGCTCGATCATGTCGACCATCTCCGCCGTCAAGTACCAGCCCTCCCCCGCCTGGTTGCCCAGGCGCGCGATGTCCTGCGAGCGCGGGATCATCTCCCCGATCCTGCGGTGCGGCTCGAACTTGCCGCCCGTGGCCGCGAACGCCCTGCGCACGGGCGCCTCGTACCTCTCCAGCGCCCACAGCACCAGCGGCATGATGCGGCGCTGGCGGCCCCCGATCCCCAGGTTCGCCTGGTCCCACTCGGCGGTCGCCGACGAGTAGTGGAAGAACTGCATGAGGCCCGGCAGCTCCGCCTCGCAGCCCTCCGCCTCGATGACGTCGACCGCGTGGTTGTTCGCGTCGGGGTGGAACTTCACGAGGATCTCCCCGACCAGCCCGACGCGGGGCTTGCGGGGGATGTCGCGCAGGGCCAGCGCGTCGAACTCGCGCACGCACGCCCTGATGAGGCCCGCGTAGGTGAGGCGGCGGGCCCGCCCGCCCCCGAGCTCCTGGGAGCGCCCGTCCTCGATCCACTCCCGCACGATCCGGTCCCACCTCCTGTACAGCTCCATCGCCGAGCCCTGGACGGCCTCGTAGGGCCGCACCCGCAGCAGCATCGACTGGATGGCGTCGCCGATGACGAAGGCCTGGACCGCCTTGTGGATGTCCTTCAGGCCCAACTGGAAGCCCGGGTTGTCCTCGAGCCCCTGCACGGACAGCGCGATCACCGGCACCTGTGGGTAGCCCGCGTCGCGCAGGGCCTTGCGCAGCAGCGCCGCGTAGTTCGTCGCCCGGCACATGCCGCCCGTCTGCGTGATGCCCACCGCCGTGCGGTCCGGGTCGGCGCGCCCCGAGACGAACTCCTCGACCAGCTGCCCGATGACCACGATCGCCGGGTAGCACGAGTCGTTGTTCACGTACTTCAGGCCCGTCTCCGTGCTCTGGCGGCTGGTGCGCTCCAGCACCCGCACCCTCAGGCCCGCGCGCGCCAGCAGCGGCGACAGGAAACGGAAGTGGATCGGCGACATCTGAGGAGCGATGATCGTGTGCGTGTACTTCATCTCTTTCGTAAACACTTGCTTTCGGTACGCGGCGCTCTTTACGACGGGCTTTTGATGCCGCCGCTCGCGCTCTTTTACCGCGGCGATAAGCGAGCGGATGCGGATGCGCACCGCGCCCAAATTCGAGCCTTCATCGATTTTAATAAGCGT
>ERZ772921.1391-NODE-1391-length-13968-cov-4.728168_pt1 | contig 13968 bp, 9 predicted proteins | sample MGYA00512117_ERZ772921 | MGnify/ENA primary metagenome ERZ772921 (study PRJEB29015, sample SAMEA2737944) | human oral metagenome | biome: human oral; feature: human-associated habitat; material: dental | place: China | collected 2150 ... | reverse complement strand
ATTGACATAAGCGGAGGATTCCCTGACGCATATCAACAGGAGTACAACAAACACGGTAAACATTTGTTTCGTTGAGTGCAAACATATTTTTTTGCACAAAGGTAGGAAACAAAACATATCGGAAAAAGACGGCGGATATTGGATGCTTACGTTGATGAGTTGGAGATGTCTTGATTTTTTGAGTTGATGAGCTGGTGGTCTTTTGTTTTTTGAGTTGATGAGTTGATAAGCTGGTGAGTTGTTGGGTTGTTTTGTCCTGTACTTCGCGTGTGAGAAGGGTGTTTGTCTTGTGTTGGCATCACAGAGAGAACAAACTCCTCTTAATTTATAGAAACATTAAGAGGCAAGACGGACTTCATTGATTTGTCTTGGTTTAGCTTAGGATAATGAACCCCTTTCTATTTGAAAGAATTTTAAAAGTCAGGGTGGTTTCTATGGCTATGCCCTGTAAAAACATCTCTACTTGCATAATATTTCTCTATAAAACATGGTCACCATGAAAAGAATTATTACTTTTGTAGCAGGATGAAGAACTTCAGTATCTTAGGTTGTAACAATAAACTCTAATGTCCGACTATGTACATAAGATTTAATTTACTTGTTTTTTCGCCCTCTCCAGCCTTTCACCGTGTGCGCAAGAGCGTGCATTTAAAACCTATGCCTGTTGGGGTGTGGCGGCAAAGCTGCCTTATCACGCTTTGTCGTACACTTATTGAATCTCGTAATCGAGCACTTCATCCAGTGTGGACACCCATCGCAACGACAAAGCTAACGTCGGAAATCTAACACATATAAATATGAATAAAAAAAGTTTCTTCACAGCATTCGTTCTGTTGTTTGTCTCATTAATCCTGATGCCGATCAAGGTTTCGGCCATCCCTATTTTAACCTATCGCGCAGCCTGTGACGTTTACTTGAAAGACGGAACACAAATTCGCAATGCCGAATTTACTATACCCAAGAATTCCACCTTCAAGAAATTCACCGTCAAGGTTGATGGCGAAAAGCGCGTAATTAAGTCAACCGATGTAGACTACTTGGTGGTTTATCATCGCAAGCAAGATGCCCAACATGGTTTTGTGTTGAAATACATAACGTGGAAAAAAGGCGGTAAAGATAAGATTCAATCGAAACCCTACTGGGCATTGTACTCTGGCGGCAGCAAACGACTTGGTATTTGGGACGTAGGCGATGCCGGATTTCAGGTTACCAAGCAAGGCACAATAGCCGTAAACTCTCGAAATCACTCAGAAACCCTTCTATGGAAAGAGGGCGAGAGCATGCCCACGTCGGTCCCGACAACCTTCTTCGGCAGTTTGAAAAAGGACTTTTTGATCGATTATTTTTCAGACAGCCCTGAGGTGCTCGATTACATTAAGAACAACGATCTCCCCACCTTATACTCGCTATTCAAGCTGGCCGAGATATACAATTAACCCCTCTTGTTTTTTATTTAGTATGGCACAGATAGGATAATCTAGCCGCTTGTAATTACTCTAATTATTGGATTGAGGGGGGCTTACCACATCAAGCCTATGAATTGTCAATTCCTCTCCATCTATTTTTAAAGGCCATGCCCACACCCTCTTATGAGTATGGCCATGACCTTTAAGCATCTATTTCGCAACTTGCAAATAGCCAAGTTGCAATATAAAAAGGTGTGAACGAATCTAAGAAACCCTACATCTTCGTAACAATACCCCCCTCTGTTGCCTCGATAAACTGCACGAGATTGCGTATTTCGGGACCGTCGGGTACCTGTTCTTTCACCTGTAACACCGAGTCGAACACGCTTGTTTGTCCATGGAACACCAGTCGGTAGGCGTTAGCGATGTGCTTAATGTTCTTCGGGTCTACGCCATCGGCCTTCAACATCACGGTGTTTACGCCGCCATAAGCCAGCGGTTTACCGCCAAGTATGATGTAAGGAGGCACGTCTTTCGAGAACGTTGTGCCTGCTTGAATCATGGCGCGGTCGCCAACTCGCGTCTTAGCGTTCTCGATAACGCCCGTAGAGAATATCACGCCGTTGCCAATTACGCAGTCGCCGGCAATCTTAGTGCCGTAGCCGAACACGCAATCGTTGCCTACCTGCGTATCGTGCGAGATGTGTGCGCCCTCCATCAAGAAGTTGTGATTGCCGATAACGGTTTTGCAATCCTCGTGCGTAGCGCGGTTGATAACCACGTTTTCGCGGATGGTGTTGTCGTTGCCGATGATGAGGAACGACCTTTCGCCCACGAAATTGAAGTCTTGGGGCAACGCTCCCAACACCGAACATTGATAAACACTGTTTCCACTGCCCATGCGCGTGCCGTTAAGTATGCTTACGAAGGGGTGGATAACGCAGTTGTCGCCTATCTCCACATCGTCTTCTATGTAGACGAAGGGGTAAATTTTGCAGTTGTCGCCTATCTTGGCGCGTGGCGACACCTCTGCTCTTGAACTTATATCGCTTGACATCTGTATGAGTTTTAATTAGTTAACGAGTGGACAAGTTGACGAGTGGACAAGTCAATAAATTAACTTGCATCCCGCTACCTCACACTCCTACTTTCCACCTCCCAACGCCATGTAGAGGTTTACAACCGCTTGCATCTTATTAAAGTCGTCTTGAACCTTCGAGAGTTCCACTTTCAGCAAGGTTTGTTGGGCGGTAATCACTTCGAGATAGCTGCCGCGGCTCTCGGTAAGCAGCATCTTCGTGTCTTCTACGTTCTGACGGAGCGTAACGATTTGCTTGGCCTCGATGTCGCTCTTTTCGGCCGATGCGTTGTAGAGAACCAAGGCGTTGCTCACCTCGTTGCCTGCACTTAACACCATCTGTTGCCAAGTGTTGTAGGCGCGTTCGTATTGTATCTTAGCCACTTTAAGGCCTGCGATAAGCTGTCCGCGTTGGAAAATGGGTTGCACCAAACTACCAACAGCCGAGAGCAACAGCTTGGCCGGATTGGTTATACCCATACCGCCGCTGTTGGTATAGCCGCCTTGCGCACTCAACGTAAGCGTTGGATAGAAACGACTACGGGCCGTTTGCACATTGTAGAAACACTGTGCCAGGCTCATTTCGGCCGCATGAACGTCGGGACGGTTGTTAAGCATCTGCAAAGAGATGCCCGTTGAGAAGTTGGTTGGCAGACTCTGCCCATCGAATTTGCCGCGGGCAATGGTGCGAGCCGACTGTCCAAGGAGCAACGAGAGGGCGTTTTCGGCCTCGCGCAGCTGACGTTTCAGCCCCACCTTTTGTGCCTGAACCGAGTAGTAATTGCTCTCGGCACTCTGCACACCCGTAGAACGAACCCTGCCATATTCCTTTTGCAGCTGCATGGTTTCCCACGTATCCTTGGCCAACACCTCCATTTCGTCTATCAGTTCCAACTCCTTATCGAGCATCAACAGCGTGTAATACAGGTTGGCTACGTTGGAAATAAGCCTTGTGCGAGCGGCAAGCTGATAGTCTTTCATGCCAATCAAGGCCATTTGCGAACTGCGTTTGGCCGAGAGAAGCGTGCCGAAGAGGTCGATGGTCCAACTGGCCGACACGGGCAACGAGTAGGTTTTCACGGCCGCATGGCCGTCCCACGAGCTGATAGTTCCCTGCGGAGTGAAGGCAAACGAGGGCAAGAAAGACAGCTGGGCCGACTTTAATTGCGCCTCGGCCATCTTTACATTGAGGGCCGCATTCAGCAAGTCGTAGTTATTTTCAAGCGCTGTTGCAATGTGCGACTGCAACTGCGGGTCGGTAAACACGCTACGCCAGGGCAGGTTTCCAAAGCTAGCCGTATCGCTAACGGCCAGCGTGTCGGTGTCTGAAAGGGGCGAGCGAACCACGCCTTCGGCCTTAACCGCAGGGCGTTCGTACTTACCATAGAGGCTCTTGCAGCCCGTTAAGGCAACGGCTGCAAGGGCCAGGAGGATGAAATTCTTTATCTTCATTGTTTTGATTTCACTTCTTTTTCTATCGCCATTTGGCGTGCATACTGTTTCAACTCGTTCTTTACCTCGCGGTTTTCTTCATCGCCAAACTCCAAGGGTGTGAACTTCTCTTGCAAGTATTGGAAGATAACGAAGAGCGCGGGCACAACAAATATCTGCAACATCATACCGATGAGCATACCGCCAACGGCTGCCGCACCAAGCGTTTGGTTTCCGTTTTTACCAACACCGCTGGCAAACATCATGGGCAACAGACCGATAACCATGGCCAAGCCAGTCATTAAGATGGGGCGCAGACGCGATGCCGCACCCAAAATGGCGCTGTACTTAATGGCCATACCCGTGCGCCGGCGTTCCAAAGCGAACTCAACGATAAGGATAGCGTTCTTTGCCAAAAGGCCTATCAGCATGATAAGCGCAATCTGCATGTAGATATCATTCTGGTGTCCGAAGAGTTGCGTAAAGATAAACGCGCCCGCCAAACCGAATGGCAACGAAAGAATTACCGACAAAGGCAGCAGGTAACTTTCGTATTGAGCTGAGAGGATGAGGTAAACGAATACCAAACAAAGGGCAAAGATAAGCGCAGTGGTGTTGCTTTGCTCGTGTTCCGAACGCGTCAAACCTGAGAAGTCGTAGCCATAACCCGTTGGCAGGTTCTGTGCAGCCACCTCTTCAATGGCTTTGATAACCTCGCCCGAAGAATATCCGTCGGCAGGTGTTACGTTGACGTTGATGCTGGTGAAGAGGTTGAAACGCCGCACGTTAGACGGGCCATACACACGTGTAAGTGTGCAATACTCGCTTACGGGCACCATGCCTTGCGAAGTGCGCACGTAGATGTTGGTGATGTCGCTTGGTTTCATCCTGCTGGCAACGTCGCCCTGAATCATTACGCGATATAGCTTACCAAAGCTGTTGAAGTTGGATGCGTACATGCCGCCATAGTAGCCTTGCAGCGTTGAGAGTACCACGCGCGGACTGATGCCGCTCTGCTTACACTTGGCTACATCCACGTCTACCAGATATTGTGGGTAGTTGGGGTTGTAGGTGGTCATGGCGTTCATCACCTCGGGACGTTCGTTCAGTGCTTTCAGATAGTCTTGTGTCACCTTAAAAAAGTGGTCCAAACTGCCGCCCGTCTTGTCCTGCACGGTGAAAGTAACGCTGTTGGCGAGTCCGTAACCGGGAATCATCGGCGCACCGAAGGCTATAATTTGTGCGCCTTTGATGCTCGAAATCTGCTTATAGATGGTGCCAAGAATCATGTTAGAGCTACGCACGTCTATAAAGAAACGCATAATGCCGTCGCCCTGCCACAAGCCCGAAAGCTTATAGAAGAACCCGCCCGTACGTTCTTCAAACGGTTTAAGCTTAAGCACGAACGTGGCTTGGTCGGAACCTTGGCCTGCAATGAAGTTATAGCCCGCAATTTGTTCGCGACTCTGTATCATGGGGTTGTTGGCCAGCATCTCATCCACTTGCTTAACCACCTCTTGCGTACGCTCTTGGCTAGTGGCCGGCGGCAACGAGATGGTAACGAAGAGCGTTCCCGTGTCTTCGTTAGGCACAAGACCCGTTTTGGTTGTGCTCATAGTGAACACCAAAACCACAATACCCACCAACACGGCCACACCTGTAACGATGCGATGCTTGATGATGTTCTCTACACCCCTGCGATATTTGCCCAACATTTTGTTGAAAGCCACGTTGAAGCCAGCGTGGAAACGGTCTACAAAGCTCGTCTTACGTCCATGTTCGCCCTCGGCATGGGGTTTCAAGAAGATGGCACAAAGCGCAGGCGAAAGGGTAAGGGCGTTGATGGCCGAAATGATGATAGACACGGCCATCGTTACGCCAAACTCGCGATAGAAGGTTCCCGACGTGCCGCTGATAAACGAAACGGGGATAAACACGCAGGCCATAACCAGCGTAATGGAGATAATGGCACCCGAAATCTCGTTCATGGCGTCGATGGCGGCCACCTTCGAACTCTTATAGCCCATATCCAACTTGGCGTGCACGGCCTCAACCACCACAATGGCATCGTCTACCACGATGGCAATGGCCAACAACAGGGCCGAGAGCGTTAGCAAGTTGATGGAGAAACCGAACATCCACAAGAAGAGGAACGTACCAATGAGCGACACGGGCACGGCAATAAGCGGGATGAGCGTTGATCGGAAGTCTTGCAAAAAGATGTAAACCACGAAGAACACCAGCACAAAGGTGATGACAAGGGTCATTACCACCTCTTCTATTGCGGCGAAAAGAAACTCCGTTACATCGTAGTTTATCTTATATTCAAGGCCAGGAGGGAAGGTTTTAGATTGCTCTTCCAACACCTTCTTCACATCTTGTGCAATCTGTGTGGCGTTAGAACCGGCGATCTGTTGCACCATACCCATCGCCGAAGGATGGCCGTTATTCTTCATTGTCACAGAATAACCCAGTGCGCCCAGCTCAATCTTGGCCACGTCTTTCAAGTAAAGCGTCTGCCCTTGCGTATTGTTGCTGATGATGATGTTGCCGTATTCTTCGGGCGTTTTGAGCCTTCCCTTATAGCGCATCACGTATTCGAAGGCCACATTGCTTTGTTCGCCAAACGAACCTGGCGCGGCCTGAATGTTCTGTTCGGCAAGGGCAGCCGTTATGTCGCTAGGTATCAGCCCGTATTGTTTCATCCTTTCGGGCTGCAACCAGATGCGCATAGAATAGGTACCCGAACTAAACGACTGCACATTACCCACTCCCTGCACACGTTTGATGGCGGGCTGGATGTTGATTTCGTTGAAGTTGGTGATGAACTTCTCGTCGTAACGGCCGTCGGTAGATGTGATGGTGTACATCACAACGTTACTCGTCTGCCGTTTCGAGGTGGTAACACCCACCTGCGTAACCTCTCCGGGCAACAGCGCTTGTGCCTGCGACACGCGGTTTTGCACGTTCACGGCAGCCATGTCGGCATTAACGCCTTGCTTAAAGTAGATGGTTATCATGGCCGTACCGTCGTTTGTGGCGGTACTTTCCATGTAGGTCATGTTCTCCACGCCGTTGATGCTCTCTTCAAGAGGAACCACCACGGAGTTAAGAACCGTTTGTGCGTCGGCTCCTTGATAGTGTGCCATCACCGAAATGGTGGGCGGCGCAATGTCGGGATACTGCGCAATGGGCAGCGACACGATGCCGATTAAACCCAGCAACACAAGAAACACGGAGATAACCGTGGAGAGTACTGGGCGTTGTATGAATCTTGTAAATGTCATATCTTACTTATTGAGCATTTAAGTTTCGTGAGTTTATTTCGTTTTTTCGGTGCTTGGTACCGAGGGCGAACAACGCCCAACCGCCTAGAACCGACTTTATCCACATTATACTTGGCAGGCTAATGCCAACGGCAAACAGCAACAGCAATGTGCATTTAACTTGGCTTGCGAGGCCCGAAACGAGTATTTGCTTATGCCACAACAGGCAACGCACCTACGTACTATCCGCATTAAGCACAAAACAGCGCATCGCCAGCAAGGCTTACCGCGCCAAAACTCAAAGCCTAAGAAACTTATAAACTAAAAAACTTATAAACTAAGAAACTTAAAAAAGCTATTGTTCTACTTCTTCATCATGTCGATAAATCCCTTTGCGCTAGTCTGGTTTTTGCCCAGCTTGGCTGCATCCGACACCTTTTTAAGATACTCTTCCTCGGTAAGCGGCACAATCTTCATGGTGTCTGTAAGCGTAGTTAGTCCGCGGGTAACAATCTTGTCGCCAGCTTTCAGTCCGCTAGTAACCACATAATTGTTGCCGTCGTTTTGCGGGTCGACGGTAATCTCGGTGTACTTTACACGGTTTTCGGCACCCAACTTGTACACAAACACCTTATCTTGTATCTCGGTAGTTGCGCTTTGGGGGATAACAAGGCTGTTGGTGCTAACGCGTGGCACGATAATAGTGCCCGATGCACCACTTTTAAGCAAGTGTTCGGGGTTGGGGAAACGTGCTATAAGCGACACGGCGCCCGTGGTTTGACTGATAACACCGCTCATCTTTACCACCTTACCCGTATGTTTGTACATCGTTCCGTCGGCCAATTTCAGCTTCACTTCGGGGTAATCGCTAATGGCGGCGTGCGTTCCGCCCGCTTGTTTCGACATGTTCAGCACGTCTTTCTCATTCACCGAGAAATACACTTCGATGGTAGCCGCATTCGAGATGGTTGTCAATGGCTCCATACTCTGTGCGCTAACCAACGCCCCCACCTTGTAAGGCAAGCTACCCACGATGCCGTTAGCCGGACTTTTTACAAAGCAAAAGCCCAACATGTCTTTTGCCGAAGACAGCGAGGCCTGTGCTTGCGCCACGGCAGCGCGCGCGCTTTCGTAGGCGTTTTGCGCCGTTTGCAGTTCGTACGAACCGATAACATTACGTTCGAAAAGCTTTTTGCTGTTGTCGAAAGTAAGCTTGGTGGTGTTAAGTTGCACCTTAGCCGAGTTAAGTGCGGCCTGCGCTTGGCGCACTGTTGCCTGGTATGTGGTGTTGTCGATGACGAAGAGCAGCTGCCCTGCCCTCACCACTTGACCTTCTTGCACGCAAAGTTTGGTGATAAAACCCGACACTTTGGGCCTTATCTCCACATCTTGCACCCCCTTGATAGAGGCCGGATAAGTAGTTTCCGTCTCCGAACCTTGCGTGCCTACTGTCATTACGGGATATTCGTTGTTGTCCATTTTCATGTTACCTCTGCCGCCACAAGCAGCCAAAAGGGCAACACAGGCCACCAACATGAACCATCTTTTTTGTCTCATACTCTATTATCTAAAACTATTCTATTTCTAATTTCAACCAATTTGCTATCCCAATTGGAAAACCCAACGCGCATGTTGAGTTTTTACACTGCAAAGGTACAAAGAAATATCAAGCCATTTCAGTACACGCCACCGCATTTAACTATAATTAGCACAGCGCGAACAAAAGGGTTACGCAGCCGCCACAATATGCCCATGCAACACCATTAAGCACTGCATGCCTTGCAGATAAAAGGCGATGGCGAGGGGATATGGCGGCAAGAACGTTGCACACGACGGCTTTGGGTTGACAAGCTGACGAGTCAACCCACCAACCTTTGTCCATTTTTCAGCACGATTTTTAACATTATGAGTGCCTCTTTTATCCACCAACTGCCCCTTTGACCGCAAATAATCGATTCTCGCGAAGGTTTGTTTTGATGCAAAATAGGGTTGGCATGTGCATGCGGCAGAATGTATATTTATGTGGAAAAGCTGCCATTTGCAGCTGTTTCGGGGCTATTTGCGGCTAAACGGAGTGCGTTTTGGTGCTAAATGGAGTGCGTTTTGGTGCTAAATGCACTGCGTTTTGGTGCTAAATAGAGTGCATTTTGGTGCTAAATGGAGTGCGTTTTGATGCTAAACGCAAGGCAAAATACTGCTAAATGCGAGACAAAAAGCATAAAGATACACTCCAATGGTATAAATAAAACCTTTTTGAGTCATTAAAAATATGGCTGAAAAGGGCAAAATAGCCGTTAATACGTGGGATTTTAGGGGCAAAAAGCAGATAATTGGGACTGAAAAACTGCGAACTGGTAACCAAATAGAAGGGCAAAGTGGTGCAAAATGTAGACGAAGTACCCGAAAATGGACAAAAGAAGAAACGTACAAGACAGGTTTTTGCATCAAATCACTTGCAAATTACCTCCTATTTGCGCTAGAAGTGGGTGTTCAGACAGAAGTGTTTTGTAAAGTTTAAGTAATGTATTTAACTAAAATTCGACCACAGAAAAAGGTTGAACGATGACCTTTAATCACCTATTTGGGTTAAACGGAATATACACGTGTGCCCAGGACTGTGTGCATGGGTATGGAACTCAGACCATCGTAAACTTGATTTTTCAGGAGTTTCAGGTGCTCCTGGGGCTGTCCTTATGGCAGACCGCGAACTATGCGGGAAGGCCGCAAGTAAGCGTAATAACGTTTTTCTTATGCTTTTATAAATTTAATATGCCTCAAACATAACGAAAACACACGAACGCACCAAGGGAAAATGTCTGTAAGATTGCAGGAATGTAGGATGCGGTAAATGAAACCAGCGGGCAAAAAAATCAAGGGATACCACGAATGCTTTGGCTTAATGAAAAGCATAATATACTATTTATAATGCAAACTAATAGTTAAATAGTTTGGAATTTACTCGCCAATTCATTATCTTTGCCACAGATAACTATGACAACGTAAGTAAAGAAAATCATGAACATCAAAGCTAACAGGCCATTGCAGGGGCTATCCAAACATATCGTAAGGGAAAGGCCAGGCAGACGCAGCGGTATAGAATCGCTAACAAACGTCTGTGGGAGCATGCGGTTCTCCGGGTATCTGTTCGGCTCGGACGTGCAAGACATGCGCGCCGATTGGCGAGTTGTAGGAAACGACATGAGGAAAGCAATGCACAGATATGGAAAATAAGCGACAACGCCAACAACAGCAAAAACCAAAGGCCATACCGCAACCCAAAGAGCATGAAGAACCCGTAGACTTATATGAGGTGTTGCAGTCGGTGGAACCCGAAAAGCGAGACATCATCATAAGGGCATTTTGGGCAATGGAGGAGCATAAGGCATACAGCGGACCGCTACCCCCTCCCGAAGACTTCGGAGCATACAAGGACGTGTTGTCCGATGCACCAGAACGTATCCTTGCCATGGCCGAGAAACAAATACAACACCGTATCAGCATGGAAGAGAAAATCGTATCATCGGGACTCTCTGAAAGCAAGAAGGGGCAAAACCTTGGCGCTATCATTGTATTGGCGTGCATCGCAAGCAGCGTGTATCTCGGCATGAACGGACACGACATTTTGGCAGCGGCGTTGGTGGCCATCATAGCAGCGGTAGGTACAATCTTCGTGTTGAAGAAAACCCCACGCAGCGGTGGCAAAGGGATTTCCTTGAAAGAGGAAGATGCCGAAGAATAACGTTTCGAGCTATAACAAATACGGCTTGATAATCAAGTAGGAGGTAAATGCTAATAGTAGGTGTTTACCTCCTACGTTAGTATTTGCCGACCACTCACACCACCGTACGTGCCGTTCGGCATACGGCGGCTCCTATTTTGTCTCCACGAATCTTCCACTGAGCCGCCCAAGGCAGGAGCTATGGACATGAGATAGGGGCAAAAACAAAAAGGAGTTGCGAACCTTGCGGCTGCAACTCCTTTTTGTTATGTCGGGATTACTGGACTCGAACCAGCGACCTCGCGCCCCCCAGACGTGTGCGCTACCAACTGCGCTAAATCCCGAACATTGCCTTTTAAGCGTGTGCAAAGGTAGGCAATAAATTGATAACGGCAAAATTTTTATGGCGTTTTTTCGGGTTAAGTGTGAAATTATCGCTTTTTTATCGTATTTTTGCGGTGGCGCAGTGCATCTTTTCTGGCTGTTAGGGCAGATGGTGCGGGTTGCCGTCATGTCTAACCCAATATATACGAAACAATGAAACAACGTTTGTTTTCACTTTTTATGGTGGCTGCCGCCCTTGTGCTGCTAAATGCTTGCGACAAGAAGGACGACCGAACAACAATCCCCAAGCCCGAACCTGTGGAGCCTATAAAACTGGGCGTGCTGCCTGTTGTGTTCCACGTTTTCTATGCCGACGAGAACGACGTAACGCAAAAGGTTCCTGCCGAAAGACTACGGCAAGTGCTAGATAATGTTAACCGATTGTACCAAGGAGTTTATAGTGGAGCGGGGAATGCAGACATACGTTTCTTGCTGACACCCGTTGACGGATCGGGCAATAGGCTCGACGTACCTGGCGTGGAGTATATCAAGCTGGAAAAAAGCGAATATCCCATCGACCCCTATGTGCTGATGAACGACAAGTCGGGCAAGTATAAGCGGTATATGTGGAACCCAAACCGCTTTGTTAACGTGTACGTATACCACTTTAAGCAGACAAAGACGAACGGAACAACGCTCGGCATCAGCCACATGGCGATTTCTGCGAAGGGCGAACACGAGCTGGAAGGCTTGCTTGCGGTGCAAGCCAAACACCTAACTTTGGATAATTTGCCAACTCCTTTCTGTGTTTCGGTGAACAGTGTGTTTGTAAATAATGAGTCGAACCGCTATAAAGATTGGCCCAACTTGCGCTTTCTTCGCATCACCTCTGCCGACTTCAACGTTACGCTCGCCCACGAGCTGGGGCATTATTTGGGACTATTCCACGTGTTTGGCGAAGAGAAGGGGGAGTATATAGACGGCTTTAAGGATACCGATTACTGCAAAGACACGCCCACTTATAACAAGGTGGCGTACGATAAGTTCTTGGCGGAATACCTTCAAACGCACAATGCCCAGACCGCAGACCTTAATGAGTTATTGAAACGTACGGGTAGCGATGGCAAAACGTTCAACTCTAACAACATCATGGATTATGCCATAAGCTTGGGACACACCTTTACACAAGACCAAACCGAACGTATGCGCCACGTTCTTAATTATAGTCTGCTGATACCAAGGCCGGGCTCTAGAAGCAGAAGTGTTGACACGCACGACAGACCTAAGGGCGTTGTGGATGTGAAGTTTAGGGTGATAGAGTGATTTAAAGGTGAAAGGGTGAAAGGGTGAAAGGGTGAAAGGGTGAAAGGGTGAAAAAGTGAAAAGATGGCTACGCCCACCAACTTGTCAACTCGTCAACTTGTCAACTTGTCAACTTGTCAACTTGTCAACTCGTAAACTCGTCTACCTGTCAGCTCGCTAACTTGTTAACTTGTCAACTCGTCAACTCATAAACTCATAAACTCATCTACCTGTCAGCTCGCTAACTTGCCAACTCGTCAACTTGTTAACTTGTCAACTCGTTATATATAGCAGTATCGTTCAGACAAACCGTCCTTTTGCTTGTTCCTCACCACTACGTACGCCTAATACGCTCGTGTTTAAATCGTACCTTAGCACGAAACACCCACAAAACACATGTTTTGCAACACGCTTTGCTATATAGGCATTGCTTGTTATGGCCTAAATCAGTAACTTTGCCGTATGAGTACGAACCCGAACAACACATACGAAGAATGGCTCACAACCATAGCGAGCACCCGACTGCTGTTTAATACGATGGCGGAATTGGAAAACTGGCTTGATAATCATTCGCTACACAACAACGGCGTGAAACGGAGTTTCAAGTCGGTTCAACGTATGCGAGCCGCTTTTAGAGACCTTAAAGAACAAGTTCGACTTGATACCGACGAGGTAGAAGACCTCGAAATGCTGCTCGGCGAATATCAAACGGCATGGCATTTCTACGAGGAACATTTATCGCGGCGTGCCAATCCCGAAGAGCTGGCCTTCCAACTACTCCAATTCTGCTATGCTCCTGCACCACCAACAAACCTAAACCCACGCATCTCACAAACGTTTTTGCAAGTGCAAACAGAGCGCATCAGCACCCCTTTCCTCGTCGCCTTCTTGCTAAAAGCCATCCCCGGATATGGTTCGCGCGATGGCGATGCAACAGACATGGGCCAAAAATACGAGTCGGTGATGCAGTTGCTCGAACGCTTTACCAGCAACACGCCCGTCTTTACCTTACTCCCCGCGCTGGTTAAGGCCAGACAGGAGAAGAAGAAAACAAGGTTGATGCTGATTTACCACACCCGCGAAGTGCTGGAAATATATAATGGTTTGTCCCATCCGCAAGGGATATACGATACGGCAGACAACGTGAAGCAACAGACGGTGGCGCTAGACCTTGATGGTTTTTGGAACGAATGCAAAGGGCGCAACGAGCATACGCACTTTTGGCAGTTTGTTGAGGCCGACAATAACACAGGACATTTCATGTATCACTGGGAGAAATTAGCCGATGGAACAATGCGCCACACGCGTTTCCTCATCAGGTTCTTATGGGGAGAACAGGGCAAACCTGTTGCCAACATCATGCACCCCTTAGCGTTTTGGAAACACATACAGGGGCAGCCCTACTCAGATGAAGTAAAAAAAATATTGACAAAATTGTCAACA
>ERZ772921.1385-NODE-1385-length-14001-cov-20.647497_pt1 | contig 14001 bp, 11 predicted proteins | sample MGYA00512117_ERZ772921 | MGnify/ENA primary metagenome ERZ772921 (study PRJEB29015, sample SAMEA2737944) | human oral metagenome | biome: human oral; feature: human-associated habitat; material: dental | place: China | collected 2150 ... | reverse complement strand
CGTGGCCTGACCGGTGCCCCACGAAAGGATGTCATCCGTGACCTATACCACCATTGTCGCCGGAGTCGGCGATGTCGAGGCGAACACCCACGTCATCGATCGCGCCTGCGAGATGGCTCGCCTGTGCGACGCCGCTCTTCTCCTCGTCGCCGGCTTCGACCCCGTCTCGGCGCGGGACAAGGCTCGCATCAACGAGTCCGCCCCCGTCGCCGATGTGCGGGTCGGGCTCACCGAGGACCAGGCCTACGCCGTCGTCGAGAAGGCGCGTGATACCGCCGTTGAGCGCGGCGTCGCCCTCGCCCAGGGCGTCGTCGTCGAGGGCACGGCGGTCGATGCCGTCACCCTCGTCACCTTGGAGACCGAGGCGGACCTCGTCATCGTCGGATCCAAAGGCGTCGATTCGCTGTTCGGCCGCATCTTCGGAGCCGTCTCCGTCCAGGTGCTCCGCAAGTCGAAGTGCGACGTCCTCGTCGTCGTTCCCTAGTCGCCGGATAGACGTCGGACGCACGCGTCGGATCCTGCGCGATCGGACCGGCGGCGGATGCCCGCCACGCGGAAGTGTGGAGGGTATCCGCCGCTATGTTTTGAGGTTCTTCGTGTGTGAGGGCGTGGTCGGGGTGAGCGGGTGCCGGTGGTTCGGCGTCTCGGGGTCCTGCGCGGTCGTACTCGGCGTCGCGTGGTCGTACCCGGCGGCGCGCGGTCGTACTTTAGAGGGGCTCTAAGGTACGACCACGCGGTTTTACGTACGACCGGGTGGGATCGCGTACGACCACGTACCCCGAGACCCCGACGAGGAAAGCCCCGCACAACCCCATCCCCACGACACGAAGAACCCGTTTTGAGCAGTTGTCGTAACTCCTGTGATACGTGGGGCCGGGCTGGGCGCATGGTGGCGCTGCGTCTGCCCGGGTGGCCCCGCGCCCCGACCCGCTCCGGGGCGCCCGACGGTGAGTCCCTGGCCACCCGCATCACCCTGCCGGGACACACCGGCCTGCTGGCGCTGCGCCCTTAAGCCCCGAGGGCGGCCGGCGCAGCCCTGTTCGCGGCTGGATGAGTCACCTGCAACATGGGACTGAAGTCACATAGAGTGCTTCGTGTGCGCCTGCGCGTGCACGGAGTCCCTAGTTCCACAAGAACCGAAAGAGGCAACGATGCCCAAGTACGTGTACCGCTTCAGCGAGGGTGACAAGGACCAGAAGGACCTCCTGGGAGGCAAGGGAGCGAACCTGGCGGAGATGACCCGGCTGGATCTCCCCGTTCCCCCCGGCTTCACCATCACCACCGACGCCTGTCGCGCCTACCTGGCCAGCGGCGAGGTCCCCGAGGAGCTCTCGGTCCAGGTCACCACCGCTCTGCGTGGAGTCGAGGAGGAGCTGGGGCGCGAGCTCGGCGCCGCCGAGGACCCCCTGCTCGTCTCGGTGCGAAGCGGCGCCAAGTTCTCCATGCCCGGCATGATGGAGACCGTCCTCAACATCGGCCTCAACGACGTCTCCGTCAAGGGCCTGGCCGCCGCCAGCTCCGACGAGCGCTTCGCCTGGGACTCCTACCGCCGCCTCATCCAGATGTTCGGCAAGACCGTCCTGGACATCGACGGCGACCACTTCTCCGACGCCCTGGACGCCAAGAAGGACGCGCGGGGCGTCTCCATGGACTACGAGCTCCCCGTGGACGCCCTCCAGGAGCTGGTCGAGGAGTACAAGGCCATCGTCAAGGAGCACGCCGGCATCGACTTCCCGCAGGATCCCCGCTCCCAGCTGGACATGGCCACCGAGGCCGTCTTCCGCTCCTGGAACACCGAGCGCGCCCACATCTACCGGCGCCGCGAGAAGATCCCCCACGACCTGGGCACGGCCGTCAACGTGTGCACCATGGTCTTCGGCAATATGGGCCAGACCTCCGGCACCGGCGTGTGCTTCACCCGCGACCCCTCCACCGGGCAGTCCGGCGTCTACGGCGACTACCTGGTCAACGCCCAGGGCGAGGACGTCGTCGCCGGTATCCGCAACACCCTGTCCCTGGCCGACCTCGAGCGCCTGGACAAGGCCTCCTACGACGAGCTGCGCTCCATCATGCGCCGCCTGGAGACCCACTACCGCGACCTGTGCGACATCGAGTTCACCATCGAGCGCGGCAAGCTGTGGCTCCTGCAGACCCGCGTCGGCAAGCGCACCGCCGCGGCCGCCTTCCGCGTGGCCACCCAGCTGGTCGACGAGAAGCTCATCACCATGGACGAGGCCCTCACCCGCGTCACCGGCGAGCAGCTCACCCAGCTCATGTTCCCGCAGTTCGCCCCCACCGCCAGTCGCGACCTGCTGACCCGCGCCATGCCGGCCTCCCCGGGGGCGGCCGTCGGCCACATCGTCTTCGACAACGACGAGGCCATCGCGCGCTCCGAGGCGGGGGAGTCCGTCATTCTCGTGCGTCGCGAGACCAACCCCGACGATCTGCCCGGAATGGTCGCCGCGGCCGGTGTGCTCACCGCCCGTGGCGGCAAGACCAGCCACGCCGCCGTCGTCGCCCGCGGCATGGGCAAGACCTGCGTGTGCGGAGCCGACGCCCTGGAGATCGACGCCGTCGCCAAGACGGTGCGCGTCGCCGGCCGCGAGGAGACGCTCACCTCCTCCTCGATCATCGCCATCGACGGGCAGTCCGGCGAGGTCTTCCTGGGTGAGGTCCCCGTTGTCGACTCCCCCGTCATGACCTACCTGCGCCGCGGGCTGGAGACCGCCCTGGACTCCGCCGGCGACGTCGACACCCGTGAGCTCGTCACGAGCGTAGACCGCCTCATGCGCCACGCGGACGCCGTCGGCCGCCTGCAGGTGCGAGCCAACGCCGACACCCCCGCCGACGCCCGCCACGCCATCCACCGCGGCGCCCGGGGCGTGGGGCTGTGCCGCACCGAGCACATGTTCCTCGGTGAGCGCAAGCAGTTCGTCCAGAACCTCATCCTCGCCGAGTCGGACGCCGAGCGCGAGGAGGCCCTGGCGGCCCTGCTGCCGCTGCAGAAGGGCGATTTCGTCCAGATGTTCGAGACGATGAACGGCAAGCCCATGACGGTGCGCCTCATCGACCCGCCGCTGCACGAGTTCCTGCCGGACCTGACCGAGCTGAGCGTCAAGGTGGCCGTCGACCGCGAGCGCGGCGAGCTGGACCCGGCCGACGAGGAGCTCCTGGCCGTGGTGCGCAAGAGCCACGAGGCCAACCCGATGCTGGGGCTGCGCGGCGTGCGGCTCCTGCTGACCATGCCGGGCCTCATCGAGCTGCAGGTGCGCGCCATCGCCGAGGCCGCCGTCGAGCGGCTGCGCTCCGGGGGCGACCCGCACCCGGAGATCATGATCCCGCTGATCGGCTCCGTCCGGGAGATGCAGATCGCCCGCGACCGCGCCGAGAAGGTGCTCGCCACGGTGTCGGCCGAGTCCGGCTACGAGCTGAGCTTCCCGATCGGCTGCATGGTCGAGCTGCCCCGCGCCGCGGTGACGGCCGCGCACGTGGCCGAGGAGGCGGACTTCTTCTCCTTCGGCACCAACGACCTGACCCAGACGACGTGGGGCTTCTCCCGCGACGACGTCGAGACCTCCTTCGTGGGCCGCTACATCGCCGAGGGCATCTTCGGCACCTCTCCCTTCGAGTCCATCGACTCCGACGGCGTGGGCGCCATGGTGAGCCTGGGCGTCGAGGGCGGGCGGTCGACCAGGCCGGAGATGAAGATGGGCGTGTGCGGGGAGCACGGCGGCGACCCGGACTCCATCCTCTTCTTCCACGAGGCGGGGCTGGACTACGTGTCCTGCTCGCCGTTCCGCGTCCCGGTCGCCCGCCTGGAGGCGGGGCGCGCGGCGGTCGCGGACCGCGTCGAGGAGTGAGCCCGGCGTCCGCGTGAGGCGACGCGGCGGGGCCGTGGCCGGCGCCTCCGGCCACGGCCCCGTTCGTTGTCCGATGGACCACACGGGCCTATGGCGGCTCGGACGCTCGGACGCGTGGATGCTCGGATGCTCGGACGCTCGGACGCTCGGGCGCTCGGGCGCGTGGCGGGGCTGCGGCGCCGGGCGGACGGGTGGTCGTGGGTCTGATCCGCAACTGTGGGACTAAGGTCCGTTAAACGGGTGCGGAGTCGGCGCTAGGCGTCCGTCGGCATTGGTAACAATTCAGGTCGTGCTTACTTTAATATTTACGCCCTCATGGCAACGTGGCTACGCTTGGACGCGGAAATCCCAACAGGGCCGACCGGCCCGCCGACCAGGAGGCAGAACCGTGGGCGCGCTCGTCACCACGACCACCAGGGCCGCGATGCGGCAGAGCACGAAAGGGCTCGCCGTCATCGTGATGGCCGTGCTCGCCGCAGTGCTCTGGGCCGCCCCCGCGCGCGCCGCCAACCCGCAGACGTGGCAGGAGGTCTCCGCCACCATCGCCTCCCTCATCGACCAGGCGGTGGCCGACTACAAGGCCGGCGACGCCGCCAAGGGCAAGGAGGGCGTCAACGACGCCTACTACAAGAACTACGAGACGACGGGCATGGAGAAGCAGGTCATGGCCCGCATCTCCGGTTCCCGGGTCAGCGCCGTCGAGATGGAGTTCTCCCTGCTCAAGAAGGCGATGGCCGAGGGCGACGGCGCCGGCGTCGACTCCCACGCCGCCACCCTCACCAACGCGATCCGCGAGGACGCCAACACCCTGGACGGGTACACCGGGCAGGCCGCCTCCGACGCCGCCTCGCAGACCACGCCGTGGCTCAGCGCCTTCGTGCCCGCCCTGCTCGTCATCCTCCGCGAGGGCATGGAGGCCATCCTGGTCGTCGCCGCGGTCCTGGCCTACCTGGGCAAGTCCGGGCACAAGGACAAGGCGCGGGTCGTGTGGTCCGGGGTCGCCATCGCCCTCGGGCTCTCCGCCCTGCTCGCCTTCCTCTTCAACTACTTCACCTCCCTGGCGGGGGCCAACCAGGAGCTCCTGGAGGGGGTCGCCGCGCTCTTCGCCGTCGCCATGCTGATCTGGGTGTCGAACTGGATGATCCACAAGTCCTCGGACAAGGCGTGGGAGAAGTACATCCGCGACCAGACCGACGCCTCGCTCACCAGGGGATCGCTGCTGGGCCTCGCTTTCATCTCCTTCCTGGCCGTCCTGCGCGAGGGCGCCGAGACGATCCTCTTCTACGTGCCCATCGTCTCCAGCGCGGGCGACCGCACGGGCTACGTGTGGGCGGGCCTCGGGGTCGGCCTCGTGGTCCTGGTCGTCGTCTACCTGCTCATCCAGTTCGCCGCCCTGCGCATCCCCCTGCGCCCCTTCTTCACCATCACCTCCCTGCTGCTCGCCCTCATGGCCTTCACCTTCACGGGGTCGGGCGTCAAGGAGCTCCAGGAAGCCGACGTGCTCTCCCTGACCTACGTCAACGGCTTCCCGACCGTAGACCTCTTGGGGATCTACCCCCGAGTGGAGAACCTGGTCGCCCAGGCGCTGGTTCTCATCATTATCGTCGGCCTGTACGTCTTCGGGAAGCGCTCCCTCGCCCGCGCCAGCGGCGGGGCGGAGGGCGCCCCGGACGCGAAGGCCGACTGACATCCACAACACCGATCAGGAGAACCCTCCCATGAAGCGCTCCCTCGCCCGAATCGGGGCCGCGGCCGCCGCGATCGCCCTGGCGGGCACGCTCGCCGCCTGCTCCTCCAACTCCAACAACTCGAACAACTCGAACAACGGCGCGAACCCCCCCGCCTCCCAGTCCGCCGCGGACGACGGAGCCAAGCCGGGCGAGGACGCCGGCTTCGAGGAACTGCCCCTGGGCGACGACGTGTTCGTCGGCCCCCTCAAAGTGGGCGGCGTCTACTTCCAGCCCGTCGACATGGAGCCCGCCGTGAGCACGCCGGCGAAGGACTCCTCGATGCACATGGAGGCCGACATCTCGGCCGCCGCCGACAACGACCTCGGTTACGGCGCGGGCGACTTCATCCCCGCCCTCACCGTCGACTACCAGATCGCGGACAAGTCCGGAACCGTCGTCCAGGAGGGCACCTTCATGCCCATGAACGCCTCGGACGGCCCCCACTACGGCATCAACCTGCCCAAGCTCGAGGCCGGCACCTACGACGTGACCTTCACGATCAAGTCCCCGGAGACCAACGGCTGGCTGCTCCACACCGACGAGAAGACCGGTGTGAAGGGCCGGTTCTGGCAAGAGCCCCTCAAGGCCGAGTTCAAGGACTGGCAGTGGGATCCCACCTCCGTCGACTGGTGAGGACCAGGCGGGCCGGGGAGACCATCCCCGGCCCGCGCCCGCACGGGGCACTACACTGCTGACGAGGGGGGCGCAGGCCCCCCTCAGCCAGGAAAGGACCGTTGATGCTTCAGCAGCTCAGTGAGGCGACCCTGAGCCTCCTGCTCACAATGCTGGCCGTCGGGGCCACGATCCGCCTCGTCCCCGCGGCCGGGCGCGGCCGCAGCGGACGGCGCGCCCGCGCCCTGGCGGTCTGGGGGGGCATCGGAGTCGGCGCCGCCGCCTCACTGGCCCTCACCGTCGTCGCCACCATCGCGCCCAAATCCCTCAACCGCCAGAGCATCGGCCTCGTCACGCTCCCCGTGGCGGTCGTCGCGGCCGCTGCGCTCATCGCCCTGTTCCTGCGCAGGGCGCGCCTCGTGCGCGCGAGCGGCGCGGACCCCGCCGACCCGCTGTCCGGGGACGGCGCGCTGAGGGCAGTGGCGGCCCTCTACATCGCGTTCGCGCTCTTCAGGGCGCTCCCCACTGCCATGACACAGGGCGTCATGATGCTGTCGGGCGGGGTGGAGCTCTACTCGACGACCGCGGTCATGGCGATCACCGGCTACGCGCTCGCGTGGGTGCTGTGCGCCGTCCTCGGATGGCTGTCCCACCGCCTGTGCTCCCTGTCCGCCCGCGTGTGGCCGGCCGTCCTGGTCATCACGTCGCTGGGGCTGGCGCACATCCTCATGATCGTGCGCGTCCTCAAGGCGAAGCGGCTCATCTCCTTGCCCGCCGACGTGTTCTCAGCGGTCTCATGGCTCATCAACCACGAGGCCGTCTTCACCCTGGCCGCCGCCGCCGCCCTCGGCGCGGTCACGGTCATCACGTGGTGGGCCTCGCGCTCCATCCCCCGCGAGGGCGCCAACCCGGCCGAAGGGCGCCTGGCGCGCGCCCGCGCCCGCCTGTACAAGGCGATGGCCGGCAGCGCCGCGATCGGCTATCTGTGCGGGGCGCTGCTCATCACCGTCGGCGTCGCCATCGGCTCCCAGGAGGTCGAGCTCTCCGCGCCCGAGTCCTACTCCGTCGTCGACGACCACGCCACCATCGAACTGAGCGCCGTCTCCGACGGGCACCTGCACCGCTACGAGTACACGACTTCCACAGGCGTGAAAGTCCGCTTCATCGTCATCCAGAAGTCCGGCTCGTCCTTCGGCGTCGGCCTGGACGCCTGCGAGATCTGCGGCCCCACCGGCTACTACGAGAAGGACGGGAAAGTCATCTGCAAGCTGTGCGAGGTGGCGATGAACATCGCGACCATCGGCTTCAAGGGCGGGTGCAACCCGATCCCCATCGAGTACGAGGTGGGCAACGGCACGCTCACCGTCCCCGTGTCCGCCCTCGAGGCGGCGGCGCCGGTCTTCGCGAAGTAGGGCCCATGTTCTTCCGAATGCTCAAGGGCGCCCTCACCAGGCGCGGCAACCGGCACGCCATGATCGCCCTGACGGTGGCGCTGGGCGCCTGCGTGGCCACCTCCATGCTCTCCGTCATGTTCAACGTGGGCGACAAAGTCAACCAGGAGCTCAAGAGCTATGGCGCGAACATCGTCGTGCGCCCCCAGGGCGCCGCAGTCCTGCAGGACCTCTACTCCACGCAGGGCCCCGCGCAGCAGCAGGCGTACCTGCGCGAGGACGAGCTGGTGAAGATCAAGACGATCTTCTGGACCTACAACATCTTGGACTTCGCCCCGCTGCTGCCCACCACCGCCACCGGAGCCGACGGGGGCGCCGTCACCGTCACGGGGACCTGGTTCTCCCACCGCCTCGACCTGCCCACCGAGGAGAGCGTGCAGACCGGCCTCGACAAGCTGCGGGGCTGGTGGAGCATCGAGGGCTCGTGGCCCGACGACTCCGACGAGGCGGGCGCGGTGGTCGGCTCCGCCTACGCCTCGGCCCACGGCGTGCGCGTCGGCGACACGATCTCCCTGACCGGTCCCTCCGCGGCCCGCGACGTCGTCGTGCGGGGCGTGTTCACCGCCGGGGACGACTCCGACCACGCCGTCTACGCCCAGCTGGGCCTCGTCCAGGAGCTCCTGGGGCGCCAGGGGGCGGTGGGCAGCGTCGAAGTGTCGGCCCTGACCACCCCCGACAACGACCTGGCGCGCAAGGCCGCGAAGAACCCCAAGTCGTTGTCCGTGTCCGAGAAGGAGACCTGGTACTGCACCGCCTACGTGTCCTCCATCGCCTACCAGATCGAGGAGGTCATGACCGACTCCGTGGCGCGCCCCGTCCGCCAGGTCGCCCAATCCGAGGGCTCGATCCTGGAGAAGACCCAGCTCCTCATGGTGCTGGTGACCGCCCTGGCCCTCGTCGCCTCGGCGCTGGCGATCGCGAACCTGGTGACCGCCGGCGTCATGGAGCGCTCCAGCGAGATCGGGCTCATGAAGGCCGTCGGGGCGAAGGGCAAGTCGATCATCGGGCTGTTCCTCACAGAGACCATCGTCGTCGGCCTGGCCGGCGGCGTCCTCGGCTACGGAGCGGGGCTCGCGCTGGCGCAGATCATCGGCTACACCGTCTTCGGATCCGCGATCGCCTTCGCGCCCGTCGTCGTCGCCCTGGTGGCGGTCCTGGTGGTCCTGGTGGTCCTGGGCGCGTCGATCCCCGCGATCCGCTACCTGCTGCGGCTCAACGCCGCCGAAGTGCTGCACGGGAGGTGAGCGCGGTGTCCAAACGCGCGATGTTCTGGCGGATGGTCGCCTCGTCCGTCCTGCGCCGCCGCTCCCGGGTGCTGATCGCCGTCCTGGCGGTCGCGATCGGCGCCACGACCCTGTCGGGCCTGGCGACCATCACCGTCGACGTGCCCGCGCAGATGGCCCGCGAGATCCGCTCCTACGGGGCGAACCTGGTGGTGACCGGGGCCGACGGCCAGGCGATGGACGACGAGGCCCTGGCCGCTGTGGACCAGGAGCTCCCCGCCGCCCAACTCGTGGGATCGGCGTCCTTCGACTACGAGACGGTCACAGTCAACGACCAGCCCTACGTCGTGGGCGGAACGGACCTGGCGGCCGTGCGCCAGATGAGCCCCTTCTGGTTCGTCGACGGCGAATGGCCCTCGGGCAGCGCGCAGGTGCTGCTCGGCGAGGAGGTCGCCACCACCATCGACGCCAAGACCGGCGACCGGATCACGATCAACCAGCTCGACGGGACGGCCTCGTCGAACGCCGCGGCGGCCAGCGGGAAGGCGAACAGCAGCGGGGCGGCGGCCAGCGGCGGCGGGAAGGCGAACAGCAGCGGGGCGCCGACCGCCCCCGGCCTGGGTTCCCAGGACGGGGCGCAATCGGCCTCCAGCCCGCTGTCCGCGCAGACCGCCCAGGGCGCTCAGGCGTCGCAGGGCGCCCAGGCCGCTCAGGGCGCGCAGACCGCGCAGTCGGGCGCCGACGGGCAGGCGCGCTCCATCACCGTGACCGTGTCCGGCATCCTCAAGACGGGCGGCAACGAGGACGGCTACATCTACATGTCCGCCGGCGACATGGTGGAGCTGACGGGCGCCTGGGAGCCCTCCATCGCCCAGTACTCCGTCGCCCTCGAGGGCGACCAGCTGACGGCGCTGGTGGACTCGATCAACGCCTCGGTGCCCTCCGTGCGCGCCCAGACCGTCAAGCGCCTCGTGCAGTCCGACTCCGGCGTCATCGACATGCTGCGCTCCCTGCTGGGCATCATCACCGTGATCGTCCTGGCGCTCACCACCATCGGAGTGTCCACGACGATGATCGCCGTGGTCACCGAGCGGCGCAACGAGATCGGCCTGCGCAAGGCACTGGGCGCCACGTCGCGGTCGATCATGGGCGAGTTCATGGGCGAGGGCGTGGCACTGGGCGCCATCGGCGGCCTCGTCGGCGCGGCCGCCGGGTACGCGCTGGCCGCCGCGATCAGCTGGAACGTGTTCCACCGCGCCGTCGCCGTCCACCCCCTGATCCTGATCGCCACAGTCGTTTCCTCCGTCGCGGTCGCCGTAGTGGCGTGCCTGCCGCCCGTGCGCCGCGCCCTGGCAGTCGATCCCGCGCTGGTCCTGCGCGGAGAATGAGGTACGCAATGAGCAGCACACCCACCACCCCACAAGCCCCGGACCCCCGCACGCCGCCGGACTCCGCAGGAACAGCGCAGGACGGCCCCGCACAGGGCCTGGCGGGCGGAGGGGCCGCAGGCGACCCCCTGCTCCGCCTGTCCGGCGTGTCCAAGATCTACGGCGACCTGCACGCCCTGGACAACGTGTCGCTCGAGATCCCGCGCGGCCAGTGGGTGTCCATCGTCGGGCCGTCGGGCTCGGGCAAGACCACACTGATGAACATCGTCGGCGCCATGGACACCGCCACGAAGGGGACCGTCGCCCTGGACGGGCACGACATCTCCGACCTGACCGGCGACGAGCTCACCGAGATCCGGTGCCGCACGATCGGCCTCGTCTTCCAGCAGTTCCACCTCATCGGGCACCTCACCGCCCTGGAGAACGTCATGGTCGCCCAGTACTACCACTCGATGCCCGACGAGAAGGAGGCCATGGAGGCCCTCGACCGAGTCGGCCTCGCCGACCGCGCCACCCACCTGCCGCGCCAGCTCTCCGGCGGCGAGCAGCAGCGCGTGTGCGTGGCCCGCGCCCTCATCAACTACCCCAAGCTCGTCCTCGCCGACGAGCCCACCGGCAACCTCGACGAGACCAACGAGGAGATCGTCCTCGACCTCTTCGCCCAACTCCACAAGGACGGAACCACCCTCATGGTCGTCACCCACGACGCCCTGGTCGCCGAACAGGGACAGCGCGAGATCCGCCTCGACCACGGCAGGGTCGTGAAGGAGACATGGCACGACCACGGCTTCACCCCCCGCGATTCTGGCCTGGCGGTCCCCGCCCCGTCGGCCGACGGCGGCGCCGGCCAGGGGCCTGCGCGCAGCGGGAAGGACAAGGTCCGATGAGCCCTCGGATGAATGACGGCAGCCGCGCCGACGGAGACCAGCGGCGGGCCGCGGCCGCTCCCGGTTCCCCGCGCGTTGACGCCCCCGGTCCGGCTTCCCCCCGGTGGGCTTCCGCCGCCTCGGGTCCTGTTTCCCCCCGGTGGGCTTCCGCCGCCTCCCGCGCGGTCCTCGGTGCCCTCGGGGCGACGGTCCTTGCCGCCTGCCAGCCCTCCACAGGCCTCGACATGTCCAAGCCCCTGCAGGACGGGACGTGGTCGGCGCAGTCCAACGCGGACGACCAGGGCTCGGTCGGTACGATCACCATCACCGTCGAGGGCGGATCCATCACCTCGACCTCGTACACGACGGCCATGTCCGACGGCTCGGACAAGGGCGGTGATTACGGGAAGGACTCGTCCGGGCAGGTATTCAACCAGGACTACTACGACAAGGCGCAGGCCGCCGTCGCCTCCTTCGAGGAGTACTCCGCGAAACTCACCGAGACCGGGGACCCCGCCAAGGTCGACATCATCTCCGGCGCCACCGTCGCCCACCAGCAGTTCGTGCAGGCGGCGATCCGCGCGATCGCGCAGGCGCAGGGCGTGGACGGCTCCGGGGCCGCCGACGGGGTGGACATCCCCGGCCTGGGCGAGTCCACGAAGGACGGCGGCGACCTGGACAAGGACCTCGGCGGGGGGAACGGCTGAGCGCGCCCGGGCCGGGGGCGCGCCTGTGGCGCTCGTCCTTCCCCGCGATGGGGACCCGCGTCGATATCGTGGGCTGGGGCGGGGACGGCATGGGCGTCGTCGACGCCTGCGTGCGCCTGGTCGCCCGCCACGAGGCCATGTGGAGCGTGTTCCGGCCCGCTTCCGAGGTCTCCCGCCTCAACGCGGCCGCCCGCGTAGTGCCGCTCCCCGCGGGGGGAGCGGGCGGGGAGGCACCCGGCTGCCCCGGCGCGGTTGGTGACCCGGGGGTTGGCGCCTCTGGAGCGGTTCACTGCCCGGGGGTGTCCGTGAGCGCGGCCACCGACCAGTTGCTGCGCGACGCCTTGGCGCTGTCCGACGCGACGGGGGGAGCGTTCAACCCGTTGATCGGCCCTCTTGTGGGGCTGTGGGACGTGAAGGGGATGCGCGAGGCGTTCCTCGCGGGCGACTCCCTGCCATCCGCGCCCCTCGCGGCGGACATCGAGTCGGCACTGCGCGCGGTTGATGTGCGCTTGCTGCGGCGCGTCGGGCCCTCGCGCTGGGCCCTGGGCGGGCAGGACGCGCCCGCGGGGGGCGGTGGCTGGAGGGCTGATGACTGTTGGACGCTGGGGGAGGGGTCCGCCGGGGGCGCTGGGCGCTGCGCGGATGAGGGCGGCCGCGTAGCTTCGGAAGAGCCATCGGGGGCCGGTGCGCTGCCCTCCCTCGACCTCGGCGGCATCGCCAAGGGGCGGACTGCGGATGATTGCCGCGACTTGGCGGTGGACATGGGCGCGCGCGGCGTCCTCGTCTCCATCGGCACTTCCTCCATCGCCGCCTACGCGACACGCCCGGATGGGACACCCTGGCGGGTGGGTCTGCGTGACCCCGACGGCCCGCCGACGGCGGTCGCCTCCGTCATCGAGCTCCCATGCGAAGGGCTCGCGTCCCTGTCCACATCGGGCGACAACCTGGGGCGGCTCGGCCCGGCGGCGCGGACGGGTCCAGTGGGGCGGCTCGGCCCAGGGGGACGACCGGGGCGTTCGGAGGAATGGGGAGGCGGTGCCCGTGGGACTGACGGCGCTGCCCGTGGGGAGGATGGGGCTGGCGTACCGGGCGCTGGGCGAGACGCCCAGTGGACGCGTGGAACGTATGGCCAGGCGAATGGCGAAGCGCGTGAAACACCGCGTGAAACGGAACTTGGGGCGGAGCGCGGACCGCGTGGCGCACGGCGTGGAACAGGGCGTGGAGTGCCGGGTGGGGTGGAGCGTGGGGCGTCGGGTGGCGCGCCGCGTCCCGGCGGCCGCCTCGTGGACCGGTTGCTCGCCCACCACATCATCGACCCGCGCACTGGGCGCCCCGCGAGCGGCGGAGCGCGCCAGGTGAGCGTCCTCGCCGGATCCGGAGTGCTCGCCGAGGCCCTTTCTACCGCGATCCTCGTCGATCCGTCCTGCGTGAGGGGGGAAGCCGTGGAGCAGTGGGCCCGTGCGCGTGGCATTGATGGTCGGTGGCGGATCGCGGGGTAGGGAACGACCAGGCCGTCCGGCGTATTGGGGCATGGAGTCGCGCGCGAACCTGCGCCCCCACTCGATCCGCAGGGGTTTCCACAAGTCCTGTGGGCCGGCGGGTCGCGCGCGAACCTGCGCCCCCACTCGACCCGCAGGCGGTCCGGCGTATCGGGGCAGGAAACGGTGCGTTGGGGTAGGTGGGCGAAGCGGGGGCGCGCCGCTGTCCGGTGCATTGGGGCAGGGAACGGCAAGGGCGTTCAGTGCATTGGGGTAGGAAACGGAGCATTGGGGTAGGCAAATTGCCTACCCCAATGGGTGGCTGCCTACCCCAGTGCGCTTGATCTGTCTCCGCTGAGGTTTCCCCCGCGCTCCGTCGAGGTGTCATAGCCGCGCCCATCGCACAGCGGATCCGGATCTCGGAGGAGGCACTCCAACCGTGTGCCGTCACTCCGTCCAATCCGGTGGGTCCGGATCCACCAGTAGAGTGCGTGTTCGCTGTGTGAGGCCGACCGCTGGGGTTCTCCGCTCCGCGGCGTGAGCGCCTCGATCAACCCCGCCTGTTGAGGACGACTGCGGGCTGCCGCCGCCACGATGCTGGGGCGCCTTTCTCCGCGTGTCCGAGGAAACGGGCTCTTCATAGTTGGGTGTGGGGGGAGGCATCCAGGCCTGCGGTGATGAGGAGC
>ERZ772921.1382-NODE-1382-length-14008-cov-3.861320_pt1 | contig 14008 bp, 14 predicted proteins | sample MGYA00512117_ERZ772921 | MGnify/ENA primary metagenome ERZ772921 (study PRJEB29015, sample SAMEA2737944) | human oral metagenome | biome: human oral; feature: human-associated habitat; material: dental | place: China | collected 2150 ... | reverse complement strand
ACCCACATGATGTGGAGGCAGTCAGTTCACGTCATACAAAAGTCGGGAATGCAGGTTAGATAGCAGTCGCGGTATTCCTCGAACGTATAGGCTGTGCAGCCTTTGGATCTTATCCTGCTCGATTTCATCGATGAAGTCACGCAACGCCTTGGTCGTCTCCGTATAGGAGCCATGGAACACCCCTGCCTTGGTGGCATACTTGACCGTTCTGGGATCCTTACCCATGGATACGAGAAGCTGCCACTTGCGGCACTTGCTCTTGGACCTGTCCTTCTCAAATTGGACGATTGAACCCTGGCTCTTGATGTCTTTCTTTGTCTTAGCCACATCACATCACCGACCTGCGGGGCTTGCTGGCCTCAAGCTGCTCCAGATAGCCGAGAAAGCCCATGATGGCCTCTTGGTTGGTAAGTGAGAGCACGGCCACACGCTCATCGATGGTTCTGGCGTCACGTGCGTCTATGTCCTCGCGGCCGACCACGAGGTCGATGGAGCAGCCGAGGGCGTCGGCTATCTGCCAAGCGGCGGCGAGAGGTATCCCACACTCGGGACACTCGATGGCGCGCTCATAGCGAGCATAGGTGGAGCTGGGGATGTTGAGGACTTCCGCGAAGTCCTTCGCGGAGCGGTAGCCGGCCTCGCGGCGCAAGCGCTGAAGCGTCCTCTTGCCGACGCGAGAACATGCGGAATTTGGAGATGCGGGAATCGATGACATATACTGTCACCTGTCCTTTCTTGGATTTGCCTCTGGGAACGGACTCTGGCCCGTGGGAGTTGCCGCTCCTGCGGGCCGCCTTGTTTTATGGGCTACTGGTTGTCACCTCCCTTCCGCGCAAGTGCGCCGCCGCATTCTGTGCGGATGCGGGGGTTTCGCAAGTCGGTGATTTCGTAGTCGATGGTCCACTCTCCGTGCTGGAAGGTTCCGTGAGCGCGGTCGTAGGCAGCCATGATCTGGGTAACCGAGTCGTGTACCTCCGGTTCTTGCCTCTCGTCGATTCGCCTGCTCAGGAACTTTTCGAATGCCTTACGCATGCACTCGCCTGCGCCAAAGACGAAGAGGTCCGGGTCGCTCTCCTCAAGCTTTGCGAGGAAGACCTGTTCAAGGCGATAGCACAGCGTATCGTAGCGGCGTCGCCTTTCACTCGCTTGCTTGGCTGCATCACGCTCATCGCGTTCTTCAAGGTAATTTAGGTAATCGATGAGTGACGCTTGGGAGCGCTCGGAGAGGGCGTCGTAGGCCTCCTGCACCTCGCCACGCAGACTGGCCACGTCCACGGGCTGCCTACCTACGATAACGTCAATGGAGACGTTAAAGCGGTTCGCTAGCCGCCAGGCACTCTTGAGGGGGATCTTCTCAGGGCTGGACTCGTAGCGGGCGTAGGTGGCCTCGGCTATGCCCTCGGCAGCGGCGAAGTCCTTCGCGTTCTTGAATCCCGCTCGCTTCCTCAACTCCAAAAGGGCACTTGCCATGGCCTGCTGCCTCCCGTCTCTAGATGTGCACGCTGTGCGGCGATGTGTACCGTTCCGTTCGATGAACGGTGCAACGCTTTGCAACAGAATATATCAATCACCAACAAAGCATTTAACCTCTACGGATTAGTTTAAATCAAATTATGATTTTAATATCATATAGTAACAAATCCATGATATTCTTCACCTCACCGCGACCTGTAAGTGCCACCAGGTGATAGGCAACCTCAGGGATTGAGGGAACGGTGTTCGTTCTCAGAGGTAACAGCAGAAAGATTTGATACCATGCATTCGAATATGTCCCACTGTTCATGACGCTAGGGCAGCTCGCCCATGTCACGGGCGAGCACGTGAACTCCATCATGAGAGGCATCCGCGAGGGCAGGATCCGAGCCTTGGAGGTGGTCTAGACCTGTGCGGTGCACATGCGTGCGGCGCACTCGAGGCACACGCTCCTCCGCACCCAGCACCACCGCCGTCTTCAATCCTGCCAAACCATGTCTCCCGTCCTCGCCCTCCGTCAACGGGAGCATGCCACACCTAGAGTGCCATTACTTCGTGGATACTATACTAGCCACGCCGACACCAGGCGTTCAGCCACTTCTCGTCGACACGGTCGGGGCGGACGTCGGAGGTGACGTCGATGCGGTCGATCGTCAGACCGTCCACACCGTCGATGAGGCTGCGGAAGGAACCCTCAGTCATGTCGGTGAACCAGCGGCCGTTGCGCATGCCGTCGTGGTCACCGAGCTTGAAACTGAGGTAGAAGACGCCGCCGGGCTTGAGGGCAGCCGCGTACTTGGAGATGATGACCGGAAGCTCGGCTGCGGGGACGTGGAGTAGGCTGCTGCAGGCCCAGACGCCATCGTAGACGCCTACGGGCTCATAGTCGGCGAAGAGCGCGTGCGCGACCGGCAGACCGGTGAGCTCGCTCGCGACCTTGGCCATCTCGGTGCTACCGTCGACTGCATCGACTAGGAATCCCGCTTTTAGGAACGCCAGAGAGTCACGGCCACTGCCGCAGCCCAAATCGAGAATGCGGCCGCCCTCGGGCAACATTCCTGCAAACGCCCGCTGCAGCGCCCCGAACTCGACGTTGGCGGTATCCGCTATGAACCTCCGCGCGTTGGCGTCGTAGTAGCCGATCGTGTCCTGTGTTGCTGACATGCCTTCCATCTTAGAATACCGAGGCCTCGCGTTGTTCCGCTTTCCAACGCTCGCCGGGCAAAAGTCCCGATGTGATTCTATCAACCTTCTTGAGGAACTCCCAGCGCAACTGCGGTGTGGCGCCGGTCTGCGCGATGAGCGTCTCGCGCAGCGGGTGGTGGCTACCGATGAGGTACTCGTTGCGGCGGTTGAGGCGCTCCAGGTACTCGGTCGCGGGGATGCGCGCAAACTTGCCGCCCGCGCCGCGGTTGCAGTCGGGACACGCCAGCACGAGGTTCCACACGCCGTCCCAGTTAACCTCCGGTACTTGGCCGGCTAGGGCATGCGGGAAGAAGTGGTCCATGTCGCAGAGATTGGGCTTCTTGCCTGGGGGCAGGACGAGGCCATCCTCGGTGCGCACGGTGCCATCGGCTGCGTCGATGGGCGCGTAGCAGTAGAAGCAGTGGCCCTTCTGGTAGCCGTTGAGCGAGCCGCGCGCCGAGGTGACGTCCTTACGGCGCGCGTCGGATTCGGCGACGAACGCTTGTCCGAGCTCGTCATAGGATATGCGCAGGAGATTCGACGATATGCTCTGTTCCCAGGCCGTCTCGACGAGGTTCCAGCGCGACTCGGTCTCCTGGACGATATTGTCGGCCTCGCCGGAGTTCACAAGCTTGAAGACCTCATCGGTGAGTACGAGGCGCTTACGGCCGCGCGAGAAGTCCTTCTCGAAGAACTTTACGGGCACGTTGCCCTGGTTGACAACGTGGAAGGCGTCAAGCACGTTGTTGAAGCCGAGCTGCACAGCCGTGGTGATGAGCTGGTCGTGCGAGACCTCACCCTTGTTATAGCTGGCGCACGCGTCGATAAACTTGCTGGATCGGCTGGTGGCCTGCTTGGGCGAGTGCGCCACGTGCTCACAGAGGTGGCGGGTGTAGGGATCGGCCAGCTGGCCGAGGGTGACCGCGTCCTTGTCCTGCTTGGCGAGGTCAAAGAGGGCCTGCGCGAGGGAGAACTTGTAGGACGCCACATTACGCCCAAAGAGAATGACGCTGCGCCAGCTGGACTCCTCGGGAGAGCCCGTGCGGAGGTACTTGTCTATAGGGTTTTCTGCCATGGAATGACCGCCTTCTCGCTCAATGATTGAGCCAATTATCACTCAGTAAGCGTACAGCAGGCGGTCAGGTACTCTATTTGAGACCGAAAATTCAGCAAGCAGCCCTGATTTCACGGCACTTTGTGATGCACCAATAGCCTGTTCCCAACGCGAAATCGGAAGCAAGCTTTTCCTTTGCCTGCTTGATGTGAAAGGCGGTCTACATGGACGGTGAACAGGATGGCGCGCAAACGCAGGGTCAAGGACAGCGGGGCAGCAGGGCGGCGACGAGCAGCAGAAGCCGAAAACGCAGCGACAGGTAGCCTCATCTACCGTTGAAGGGACCCGTACGGCGTTGACGGAGCGTGACGAGAAGACCACCGAGGTATACCAGCAGGAAACCGTCTCCACCGCGCTGAACTCTCCGCTGCCTAATGCGCACGGGAGGGCAACGCCAAGGAGATCATGATTTCCATGATCTCGGTAACGGAACTGAAAAACTACACCCGAAACGTCGGCTACAAGGCCGACTCCATCGACTTCTCCTACGAGACGAAGACCTTCGCCTACGACTGCGGCATCAAGCTCCTCGCCGACGTGATGGACATCGAGGAGGCCGGTGTCATAGGCTGCTTCGTGCAGACCAGCGCTGGACTCCAGCACATGCAGGTGGCCCCGAGGCCGACGCCTACACCTTCGCGAGTATCGCGGGTCACGCGAGCGTGAAGAAGACGCTCGACGACTTCGGCTCTGCGGAACCCGTTGACGTGCTGGCGATCCTTCACGTCGTGGATAGGGGACGAGTCCCTAAAAGGACCCGGAACCTCCCAGACGGCCAAAAGCCGGAGCATCAAGTCCTTCCAAACGACCGGCAAAAAGGGAGTCGGACAGGTTATTGGTTTGTCCCGCGTATCCCGAGGAATTTCACACTTGCCGATACACAACTACTACTCAGTAATTTCAATGATAGAATCAAGAAACTATATATATACTGGGAATCTAGAAGAAGACTGTAGTAAAAAGCTGGTAAAAGACAGCTGATCTGAATCTCGAAAGGTGCAACCGTGGATGCGGCGATGATCCGGCTCGACCCCGAGCCCAGCATTTTGATAGAGAGTCTTCGCGATATTGGCTATTCCTTCAACAGCGCACTTGCCGACATCGTTGACAATTCTATCACTGCCAACGCTTCCGAAATTTTGATTCTTGCAATACCCGGCGATGACTTCCGTATTGGCATCATTGACAATGGTGATGGTCTTTCAAGAGACGAGCTGAGGCATGCCATGCGGCTCGGCTCGACCGATCCGAGGCAGGAGCGTGCCCTAAACGATCTTGGCCGGTTTGGCTTGGGTTTGAAAACCGCTTCCTTCTCGCAGTGTCGACGTTTAACAGTGGTTTCCCGTAAGGAAAGAAATACTGCTGCCTTTATATGGGATTTGGATCTCGTTGTCGAGCAGAATGCCTGGAATGTAATCGAGCCAGATGACTTTACGGGAATCCCTTTTATCGAAGAGCTTGGCAACATTGGCACACTCGTGCTCTGGGAGAAGCTTGACAGACTTACTGGCGTGCGTGGCTCCGGAAGGGTTGACCATACACGGGTCATAAGCGAGGCGCAAGACTATCTGTCGCTTGTCTTCCATAGATACCTAGCCGGAGAGAAGAGCCTAAGCCGCGTAGCCATACGAGTGAACAATCTTTCTCTGAAGCCTATTGATCCGTTCAACATCAAGCACCGCGCTACCCAAGCCTCGCCCGTGGAGCGCATCTGTCCTGGCGTAACAATGCAGGCGTTTACACTACCCCATAGGTCGCACTACAATTCCCAACAGGAGTACGAACGCTATGGACTGAAAGGCGGCTACCTTAAGAGCCAAGGAGTCTATCTCTATAGAGCAAAGCGCCTCATTCTGTACGGCACTTGGTTTGGTCTGTCAAAGAAGACCACCCTGACGCAGCTCACGCGGGTGAAGATCGATATCGACATTAACCAAGACGAAATCTGGAAGATTGACGTCAAGAAAGTCTCTGCACAGATGCCGGAGATTGTCAGAGATCGCGTAAAGACGCTCATCACCACAATTGGCGCACCTTCGCGTAAGGCCTACCGAAGACGCGCTACAAGACTCACAAGCCCCGATGTTTACCCAGCTTGGAGTGTTGAGCAGGCAGGCGAGAAGAAGCTGTATAAGATAAATCGAAAACACCCCGTGATAGCAAGCCTGAAAGAGGCCCTAGATATCGAGGATGCCAGAAGTCTCGAAACGGTCCTATCGCTTATTGAGTCTTCCTTTCCAACAGAATCACTCTTCTACGACTTTGCTAACAACGAGGAGGGCGTGTCTTTTGCCATTCTACAAGACGAGGAGTTTATCGAGGCAGCACGGACCTTCTTTCTTTCGTTAAAACAGGCAGGACAAAATGAAGAGACAATACTTTCGATCATGAAGAGCGCAGAGACCTTCCGATCAAGATGGGGCGACACCCTGCTCGCCCTTGGATTAGAGGAGCGGTAGTGGTTATGGCTAAGAATGAGTTCATCGAGCAGATTGACAACTCCGTCCGCCAGCATTTTGCTGATCTCGATGACGTCCCGGAAGAAAGCGAGGTGCGGGAATGGTACGAACAGCTCTACGATGCATTCTCGACTTTATCCCAATACTCGCAGATGACCGGTGACCGAAACGCGATTATCGAAGCCCTTGTGCAACAGTATTGTTCGGAGCTTTCGATAACTAAAAGGTTTGGGTTTGCATTCAAGGATGAAGAAGTAAAGCCTTGGCTGAACGAAGCCGAGGAGGCAATCGAGGAACAGAGCGGCTGGTTCTACTGGGGGCGCTACAAGAAGTACCTTATGAACTCGAAAAAGTGGGCGCGAAGCACTGTTCGTACTATAGAGCGTGATACATGGAATGTACTTGATCTTATGGCAAACCCGAATGTTGAGGCCGGGTTTGAGCGTAGAGGTCTGGTCGTTGCCTCGGTGCAATCCGGAAAGACCGCCAACTACATCGGTCTTATCTGCAGGGCTGCTGACGCTGGCTATAAAATCATCATTGTTATGGCCGGAGTCCACAACGTATTGAGAAACCAGACGCAGGCCCGCCTTGAGGATGGCTTTACCGGCTTCAACATTGTCGAACAGCAGAGCATCGAAGCTGTTGGCGTTGGCTTGCATAATGCCATGCGAAGGCCAATAACCTGCACCTCCCGTGAGGCTGACTTCAACAAGAAGCGTGCGAGCGCATTGAAAGGCATACAGACAGCGCATACGAACGAACCTTGGTTGTTCGTTATTAAAAAGAACAGCAACTCGCTAAAGCAGGTCTATGAATGGCTTCGTGACAACGCGAGTCCAGACGACCAGCTTCTTCTAGTCGATGACGAGGCCGACAACGCATCAATCAATGGGAAATACAAGAGGGATCGGCGGGAGGATGAGCCAACTAGGATTAACGGCCAAATTCGCAATATCTTGCATTACTTTACCAGGAAGTGTTATGTCGGCTATACCGCTACGCCATACGCGAATATTCTCATTGACCCAGAAACTGATACCGATAAGTTTGGGAAGGATCTCTTTCCAAGCAGTTTCATTTACACACTTGAAGAGTCAACTGACTACTTCGGAGCAGAGAAAGTCTTCGCCGATTTCGATGAGATGAACCCTAGGCACCTGAGGTTCATAGACGACATCGACCTTATCCTGCCACCTAAACACAAAAGCGACTACCAAGTCAATGCGATACCAGAATCACTCAAAGAGGCTATCAGAACGTTCCTGTTAGCCACAACTATCAGGGCGCTGCGTGGCGATGGCGATAAACACTCAACGATGATGGTGAACGTCTCTCCCTATAAACAGCCGCAAAAATCGGTGGTCTGGGAGATCGATGACTATATCAAACAGCTCAAGAACAGCATTAAGGCATATGCAGCTCTCGATGTCGATAGGACGCTTCAACTCTCCGAAGACTTACAGTTCATGCACGCAACGTGGCTTTCCGAGTACTTTCATACAACAGAGTATGATTGGGAGTATGTACAGCATGCCCTATATAACGCGATCAAGGACGTTCATATTGTCAGTATCAATACCGACTCGACTGAAGCTCTCGAATACGAGAAGCATGTCGAACATGTTATAGCTGTTGGCGGTTATAGACTTTCCCGGGGACTGACGCTCGAGGGACTTGTCGTCTCTTACTATTCACGCAACGCAAAGGCTTACGATGCGTTGATGCAGATGGCTCGTTGGTTTGGATACAGGTCTGGCTACGAAGAGCTCTGTAGGATCTGGATGTCAGAGAAAGCGGCCGGATGGTATAAGTTTGTTGCAGACTCAACTGCAGACTTATTCGACGAGCTTCGCAACATGAGACAAGTGCAGCGGACACCTAAGAACTATGGTCTGAGAATTCGTCAAAGCCCCGATTCGCTGATTGTTACGGCGCGAAACAAGATGGGAACCGGCACCAAGCTTACGGCCCCGATAGATCTAAATAATGGCTTCGTAGAGACGATTGCGTTCGATCGTCGTGTCGAAGCTATTGAAGCGAACAGAGAGGCAGTAAGACACCTGTTATCATCCTTGTCGGAATACGAGAGCAAGGAGCATTTTTACAGACACGTTCCGTCTAGCCTGATAATCAGCTTTATCGACGAATACGTAAACGAAGATGCCCGTTCTCCCAAATCGCAGAGCAAGCCGGTACGAAACTACATAGATGACCGCATGCTAGATGGCGAACTTAGAGAGTGGGACATCTACGTCGCAGAAGGCAATGGCAATAAAATCGAGTTGGCGGCAGGTGTGATTGCTCAGCAGGAAATTCGATACCCTGGCGGCGATACGTCTCAAGACTGCCTTGTTGTCGGCGAGAAGCACCGCCTTGCAAGTCGTGGTGCCGAGGTTATGGGTTTGGATAACGGACAGATAGAGGCAGCGAAGGAAGACTTCCGAAACGACCATCCTGACAAGAAGAATCCTTCAGACCGCTATTATCGGCGTAGACGAACATACCCACTACTGATCATCCATCCCGTGCTCATGAAGTACACCAAGCAACAGAGAGAGCGACATGAGAGCAAGGGGGCTCACGAACCAGAAGCAGGAAAATGGGACACTTGGGAACATTCCGAGGAGGCTTTCGGCTGGAGTATCAGCTTCCCCTATACGCCAAATCAGACAAGGCCCGTCGAATATGTGTTTAACCAAGTCGCAATAGAGAGTATGAGGGATGACTACGAAGAGGACAGCGACGATGATATCGAAGACGACTAGATATCCTTGGGACGAACTCGCCGTACCAGCTACGCAGGGTGAGTACATCGCGCGGCTCGTCCCAAAAGATGCCAATCCACAGGGCAAGAGGGTCTACTGGGCGAAAGGCTGGGCAGCTCGCCCCGCACTGCTCGTCGAATATGGCTGTAATCCATGGATGTCTATTAGCCTACCAACATTCAAGAACATATTTGTTGCAGACCACCGTAAGGAGCATAGTATAGTCATTGAGCTCCTTGATCTAGACATGGTCGATATCTTTCTCAAGGTCTGTATCGATATAATCGCTGCTCTGCAGAACGTAAGCGCAAGGGTGAGTGCAAGAGCATGCATTCTCAGGTTGGAACGATGGAGCTCCTTTCTCCGGCCGTCTCGATCAAAGATGTCATCAGAAGCACAGAAAGGTCTTATCGCGGAACTCCATTTCCTGCAGCGGGACGCCCTTGCTGTGCATAATGAAGTCGACGCGCTAAAAGGGTGGATTGGACCAGAGTCGGGACCGCGAGATTTCGCCTATGGACAAGTCTTTATTGAGGTGAAATCAAAACGTGGCTCGGCAAACCCAAACATCATCATTTCGTCGGAAGAGCAGCTGAATGTCAACTCAACCGAGCGTCTTTTTCTGTACGTTGCGGAGTTCAACGATGCTCCATCGGGCAATAATGAGAGCTTCACTGTTACGGATGTGGTTGAAGAGACACGCGATGCCTTCAAATCGCCGCTGCAACGTGCGGCCTTTGACAGCAAGCTCGCCAGCATCGGTTACTTTGACGAGGACGATTACACGGATGCTAAGTGGAACGAAGGAGGAGTCTATTACTACGCTGTTGTTGGAGACTTCCCGAAAATCGACTCGCATTCTTGCAAGCCCGGCGTCAGCAGAGTCGCATACCAGATAGACCTAGATTATTGTGATGAATACCTCATAGACAGAACCATTGTCATCGAGTCAATGGAGTAAGGAATGCCCACGACTGAGGAATTCTACGAGGAATTGTTTCAAGACATCAAGACGACAGCGGATACCTTCGGCATATACATCGAGGACGCATTCTTTGATGTGGTAACTGACTACCTCATCGATGCTGGGGAATTCGATGAGGCGGAGCGTTCTTATTTCCGGCCTCCCCAAGGGGGAATCAGGGTTGACGGCTATTGCGGCGACCCGATCGAAGCGGCGATGGTACAGGATTCTGACCAAGGTACCCTCGGTCTTATTGTGCTTGACTTCAATCAGGACACGAAATTGATAACACTAACTAACACGGATATGGAGACAGATTTTCGTCGCCTAGAGAAGTTTCTCAGACGTTCACTTGAAACGCGTTTCAGGAGTTCCCTCGAACCTACCGATCCTGGCTTCGGCCTAGCGGATCTTATCAACGCACGGTGGAACAAAATCTCTCGCGTTAAGCTTTACCTTCTTACCAATAAGAGGCTGAGTACGCGAGTTGAAGGTAAAGAACCTTCGTCTATCGAAGGCCGAGAGATTATTTACAACGTATGGGACATCACCCGTTTTGGTAGTCTTGTGTTATCTGGCCGCGAGCGTGAACGACTGATCATAGACTTCAACGATCTCCCTGGTGGCCCCTTGCTAGTTCTGCTGGCAAGCAAACAAAATGATAAGAACCAAGTCTACCTCGCAGCTATTCCAGGCTTGGATCTAGCTCATATCTACGACCGATGGGGTGAGAGGCTCTTGGAGCAAAATGTGCGTGTGTTTCTGCAGGCGCGCAGTAACGTGAACAAGGGTATCAAGCACACTCTTGAAAACGAGCCCGATCTCTTCTTCTCATTCAACAACGGCATTACTGCTACAGCCGAGGCGATAACCACCGAGGCGAGCGATGGCGGCCTCGTGATTACTGGACTCGAAAACTTGCAGATTGTCAATGGCGGTCAAACTACGGCCTCTATCTACGCAGCATTCAAGTCTAAACACGATCTGAGCAGGGTCTATGTTCAGATGAAACTGTGCATAGTTAGTCCCGAGACGGCCAAGGAGCTCGTCCCTCGGATATCGGAATACGCAAACAGTCAAAACATGGTGTCTGCCGCTGACTTCTTCGCCAATCATTCCTTCCACATACGTATTGAAGAGTTTTCCCGGCGCGTCTTAGCCCCTGCAAAGGACGGCAGCTTCAATCTCACAAAGTGGTTCTACGAGCGCGCTCGCGGTTCATACCGCGATGCGCAGGCTTACCTTACCCCTGCTGCTAAACGCAAATTTGCGAAGGAATACCCAAAGACGCAGACCTTCACGAAGACGGATCTCGCCAAGTACCTCATGGTGTGGACGGACAAGGCATACATGGTCAATCGTGGCGCTCAGAAGAACTTCGCTGAGTTTACGAAGGATATTGCAGGCGCTTGGGAGAAGAACAACAGACAATTCAATGAGATATACTTCAAATGTCTTGTAGCAAAGAAGATCATCTTTGACCTCGCGGGCAAGGTAGTTCAGTCACGAGACTGGTACGAGGCCGGAGGCTATCGTTCGCAGCATGTTGTGCTTGCGGTCGGCGCGCTCGCCAACGCTGTTCAAGGAATGGGAAAGTCCGTCAATTTCCTTTCCATATGGAACCGCCAAGGCGTGACGCCAGCATTCGAGAGATCTCTTGGGCAAGCTGCGGATATCGCACATGAAGTCCTGATGCAGCCTGGTGAAGGATATAGGAACATCTCAGAATGGGCAAAGCAGCTAAAATGTTGGAACTCTGTCAAGCAAATGGAGATAGCTTGGGACGAAGGATGGATTTCGGAACTCATCAGCATCGAAGAGGAAAAGAGAATCAAGGGTGAGGGTGCCTGCAATCAAAGGGGGCTCGACGGCATCGAGGCTCAATCCATTGTTGTTGAGATGGGCGCACAGTTCTGGCAAAACGTACTGGATTGGTGCAAGAAGGAAGGTGAGGCGACCGACAAGGAAAGAGACATTCTAGTATCTGCTGCATCAATGCCCTCAAATCTACCTTCCGACAAGCAATCAATCATTCTCGTCCATTTGATGGCAAGACTTCGGAAGAGTGGCTATTCATATCGCTTAAGGTCACGGAGTCTGAGATTAAAGGGGCAAGTTGATCGCAAAAACCTTTAGCCTCAATCCCAAGGAAATTCGCAACAATCTTGCCAATTTGCTGTGCCAGTAACGGAGGGACAGCATTTCCGACCTGCGTGTACTGGGACGTGCGATTGCCTTCAAAGAGGTAGTCGTCGGGAAACGTCTGCAATCTTGCGGCCTCTCGCACCGTGAGGCTCCTGCATTGCGCAGGGTCAGGGTGAATATAATAGTGACCGTCCTTGGCAATGTGCGAAGTCACAGTTGTAGACGGTTTGTCCCAAAGTTGGACACGGAAACGGTCGTCAAACTTTATCTCCTCGCCCTCCCGTACATCTTGAACATTCTTGTGGTTTGGATACAGATAGTATGGAAATTCGGCAATACGTGCGGGTAATCCATGTTTTTCTGCATATGCGGCACAGAAAACGTATCTGTCAAGGTCAGCGGCGAGGTGGGTGCGAGATTCGTGGTTGGCGAGAACGGTGTGAACACCCATCCGACCTCTATACCACTTTTCATATCGCCCTTTTTGTCCATTGACTTTAGTACGTCTCATGAGACGCGACAGGCTTTGGTGGCGGACACGAGATAGGATATCCTCTAAATCCTTTCCCTCCTTGGTGTCAAGCAGCCGCCCTATCGCGCCGTTTACGTACTGGCTCCAGTTTATCTTGCGCCATCCTTTATTTTTTCTCGAAAAACCGCTACGAATGCTAGGAACGCCAACGAGTGCTTCACGAAGCGTTATCTGAGTTGTCGGAATGAGAACAGACGACATTTTCTCGCTGCCCTCTTTTATTCCGAGCAAGATGACTCGATGCCGCATCTGGGGAATACCGTAGAGCTCTGCTTTCACAATAAAATCGCGAGGGTCTGACACCTCGGTCTTGACGAGAGACTTTATCTCATACCCGGCATCTTGCATGTCTACGCAGATGCGATCGAACACACCTTCATCCTTCCTTGTTGCAGAAAGTAGTCCCTTCACATTCTCCATAACGAAAACCGAGGGTTTTAATTTATTGATGAAGGCTAGGTAGCCCTTGTAAAGGGTCTGCTTTGGATCCTGCTCAAGCCCTTCCTTGTCATGAGCCCTTCGTGAGCGACCAACTAGCGAATACGCCTGACATGGTGGCCCGCCAATGAGAACCCATTCACCATCCTCTCCACCACCGAATTCGGTTAGTCGCTCCCGTCCCTTCTCTACGAGTGTGTTATCGCCATCCTTTAGTGTTGCACAAATTGCTTCTTTTTCCGCCTCGGCCCATTCGTCCGCATAACGCTCTTTAAGTTCTCCAAGCCGACTCTCATCGTGCGTTTTCATGTATTGAAGGTATAAGCGCGGTATTCGACCACTGTTCGACCTCACAATCTTGTGAAAGAAAGAACGGAGCCGCAATGTCTTATGCGCCTGCTCATCTTTTTCGATAGACATAATAGTCTTGAAGACCGGGTTTCCATAAATGTCATTCAGCGAAGAGAAGCCTTCTCCTAGGCCACCTGGGCCCGCGAACAGGTCTATGATGGGTATCATGTGCGCGTTCCTCCCCTATGCTGTATCGACTTGTGCCCAAGGTACCGAGATTGAAAGTATAGGATTGAGCTACCCTGTACTGGGCACGGAAAAGCATTTAAAACAAACTTCTTTGTTAGACCACCGTTGATATGCCAGTATCCCGCATCTCCGCTACGATGTTGCCGGCAAACAGTGCGTCGAAGAGAGGCACGGAAATGTTTGGCATGATACTGCAAGAGACTAGGAAGCAGTGCGTCGGCAAGACGAAAAGACTTATGGAGCTGCTGTGCGCACAAGCGCTCGCCAAGCTCGATATTAAGGGCGCTACACACGCGAGGCTCGAGGAACTTCCCAATGTCATTAACCCGTAGTAGAGATCCCCCGGCGTAGCCGGGGGCTTTAGTGACGCCCCATAGGGGCCCGTCACGA
>ERZ772921.1381-NODE-1381-length-14029-cov-2.743953_pt1 | contig 14029 bp, 12 predicted proteins | sample MGYA00512117_ERZ772921 | MGnify/ENA primary metagenome ERZ772921 (study PRJEB29015, sample SAMEA2737944) | human oral metagenome | biome: human oral; feature: human-associated habitat; material: dental | place: China | collected 2150 ... | reverse complement strand
CGTCAGGCAGCGCTGGGGGGTCGATGAATACCTGGCCGGCAACACCTGGCAGTGACCGGAGACGAGACGAAAGGGAAACCGGGGCATGAACGTCCTCATCCTCACCGCGGGCAGCCGCGTCCAGACCGTCACCTACTTCAAACGTGCCCTGGCGGGTCGCGGTCGCGTCATCACCACCGACGCCTCCGAACTTGCACCCGCGCTGTACGCGGCCGACGGCCACCACGTCGTGCCCCTGATCACCGACCCCGAGTACCTGCCCACCATCCTGCGCATCTGCCGTGACGAAGACATCTCGGTGGCGCTGTCGCTGCTGGATCCGGAGTTGAGCCTCCTGGCGGAACACGTCGACGACTTCGAGGCGGTCGGCACGGCGGTGATGATCTCCCCCGCCGAGGTGGTGGAACGGGCCTTCGACAAGTGGCTGATGTACCAGTGGCTGACGGCGGAGGGGTTGCCGACCCCGCGGTCCTGGATCGACCTCGGCGCCTGCCACGCCGACCTCGACGCGGGGGTGGCGCAGTTCCCGCTGTTCGTGAAGTCACGGACGGGTTCGGCCTCGGCGGGGATCGCACGGATCGACTCGCGATCCGACCTCGATGCGGCCTTCGCCGCCACTCCGGGGTTGATCATCCAGGAGTTCCTGCCCGGTGAGCCGGTCGACGTGGACGTCTACGTCGACATGGTCTCCGGCCGGGTGGCGGCCATGTTCGCGAAGAAGAAACTACGGATGCGGGCCGGCACCGCAGACAAGTCGGTGTCGTTCAAGGACGACTCCCTGTTCGCCCTCGTGGAGGACTTCGTGACGCGCTGCGGTTTCCGCGGCACCATCGACGTGGACCTGTTCTCCACCCCCGAGGGCTGGTCGATCCTGGAGGTCAATCCGCGCTTCGGCGGTGTCTACCCACACGCCTACGAGTGCGGCGTCGACTTCCCGTCGATGCTGTTCAACAACGTCGAGGGCAGGGCGAACGAACCCCGCATCGGCGACTACGAGTCCGACTGGGCGATGCTCGGTTACGACGGCGTCATCATGCACCGTATCGAGGGCCTGTCGCAACGCTGACCCGTCCCCGGGCGCGTTCCCCGACGGGACCGGGGGATAGGGTGGCTCCCATGCGGAATCTCAATGTGGCGGAGCTGGCGGCCAAGGTCGTTGAGGGATCCAGGGGCCATGTGGCGAGGGCCATCACCCTGGTGGAATCGACCAAGCCCGAACACCGGGTGCAGGCCCACGAGTTGCTGCAGCTGATCAATCCGTACACCGGGAGGGCGTTCCGCGTCGGCGTCTCGGGTGTGCCCGGGGCCGGCAAGTCGACCTTCATCAACGCGATGGGCATCAAGCTGATCGAGGAACGCCACCACCGGGTGGCGGTGCTCGCCGTCGACCCGTCGTCGACCCGCACAGGCGGTTCCATCCTCGGCGACCGCACCCGCATGGGTGACCTCGCGATGCGGGAGGAGGTGTTCATCCGTCCCTCGCCGTCGGCGGGGCACCTGGGTGGTGTGGCACGCGCCACCCGCGAGTCGATGCTGGTGCTGGAGGCCGCCGGCTACGACGTCGTGCTGGTCGAGACCGTGGGTGTGGGGCAGTCGGAGGTGGCGGTCGCGGGCATGGTCGACACCTTCTTGTTCCTGCACGTCGCCCGCACCGGGGACCAGCTGCAGGGCATCAAACGCGGCATCCTGGAACTGGCCGACGTGATCTCCATAACCAAGGCCGACGGCGACAACGAAGGCGAGGCCCGGGTCTCGGCCCGTGAACTCAGCATCGCCATGAAACTAATCTCCAGCGACGAGTCGAGGCGGCGTCCCCCCGTGCTGACCTGCTCCTCCTACACCGGTGCGGGCATGGACGAGGTGTGGGAGGCGGTGACGAAACACCGCGCCGACCTGGAGAAGGCCGGGGAACTCGTCAGCCGCCGCAGGTCGCAGCAGCGCGCCTGGCTGTGGAACATGGTGGAGCAGGAGATCATCCAGTCGCTGCGCACCTCCCCCGAGGTCCGCGAGGTCGCGGCCCGCGTCGAGGCGGACCTCGCGGCCGAGAGGATCAGTGCGGTGGAGGGATCCACCGAGATCCTCGAGGCCTTCGCCCACACCTTCCGCCACCCCTTCCCCGGGACAACCGCCGGGTGAGGACCTCCGGAATCCGTCACCGGCACCCCGACCGCGAACGCCCCTGGGCCAACGGGTAGGTTCTCGTTGGCCTCTGTGAACCGGCCGCAAGGGCCACCCCACAGCACCTCCGGGCCCGTTTCACGGCCCGAGGGCAGGCGAGTCAGGTGACCACGATTGGCCTGTCCTCTAAGCTGGTCCCGTTGAGAGGAGGGTGAATGGGCGTGTTCGACCGCGCTGAGAAGAGGATCGGCGCCGCCGTTGACAAGGTTTTCGCCCGCGCCTTCAAGGGCGATGTGCAGCCCGTCGAGATCGCGGCGGGTATTCAGCGGGAGCTGGATTCCGAGGCCAAACTCCTCAGCCGCGACAAGCGGCTGGTGCCGAACGTTTTCACGGTCTCCCTCTCCCCCCACGACTACAACAGGCTGTTTCCCTACACCAAGACCCTGAACTCGGAGATCATCCCGGAGCTCAGGGCGCACGCCGCGGAACGTTCCTACGTGTTCAACGGTTCCATCCAGATCCTCTACATGCTGGAGCAGTCGCTGCCCACGGGACAGTTCCGGGTGACCAGCCAGGCCGTCGCGACGGCCCCCGACCAGGCCCCCGCACCCAGGCCACGGGCCTCGCAGCAGCTGGTGCTGGAGGTCGGCGGGGTGCGGCACCCACTGGTGCCGCCGGGCCTGGTGATCGGCCGCGGCTCGAACGCCGACCTGCGCGTCAACGACCCCGGGGTGTCGCGCCGCCACGCCATGATCTCGGTTTCCGGGCCGCTGGAGAACCGCACCATCCGCATCGAGGACCTCGGCTCCACCAACGGCATCGTCGTCGACGGCTCCCGGGTGCAGGCGGCTCAGCTCAGGGACGGTTCCCGCATCGAAATCGGCAACACGAGGATGCTGGTGCATTCGCCCTCGGAGGCGTGATCCCATGTCAGATCTCGTCGCAGCGGCGATCAAGATTGTCTTTCTCGCCCTGCTATGGCTGTTCATCGGCATCCTCGCCGATGTGATCCGCAAGGACATGTTCGGCCGGAAGGTGTCGGCCTCCGACCTGCCCGCCAACGAACAGGCCCCGGCGAGACGCGGCAGGGCGAAGCACCAGCCCACCCGGTTCGCCATCACCCAGGGAGCCCAGCAGGGGCTCTCCATCCCACTGGAACCGACCATCAACCTGGGACGCACCTCCGACTCCACCCTCCTGCTCGACGACGACTACGCCTCCGCCCGTCACGCGCAGCTCGTGCAACGCGACCCAGAAACCTGGGTGGTGACCGATCTCGGATCCACCAACGGCACCTACGTGAACGGCAAACGCATCACCGAACCCACCCCGATCGGGATCAACGACATCCTCCGCATCGGCCGCACCATGATGAAGCTGGAGGTGTGAGGCCGATGTTCTCCCTCGACTTCCGCGTCCACTCCGAGGTGGGACGGGTCCGCAAGAACAATCAGGACGCGGCCTTCGCCAGCCCCAACCTGCTGGTCGTCGCCGACGGTATGGGGGGCGCTGCCGCCGGGGACCTGGCCTCCGCCGTCGCGACGCTGGAGGCCCGCGACGGGAATCGTCGCCTCGACGACGAACACCTGCTCGAACACATGGCGGGCATCGTGCAGCGCGCCAACGACAAGCTCGCCGACCTGATCGAGAACAACCTGGAACTGGACGGGATGGGCACCACCTTCTCGGGTGCCGCCTTCTCGGGCACGATGCTGGGAGTCGCGCACATCGGCGACTCGCGCGGCTACCTGCTGCGCGAAGGCGAACTGAAACAACTCACCCACGACCACTCGTGGGTGCAGTCGCTGATCGACGAGGGCCGCATCACACCGGAGCAGGCGGCCACCCACCCGCACCGCTCGCTGATCCTGAAGGTCCTCAACGGGGCCGGGGACACGGACCCGGACTTCTTCGAACTACCGGTGCTGGAGGGAGACCGGGTGCTGTTCTGCTCCGATGGCCTGTCCGGCCTGATGAGCGAGGAGGACCTGCACGAGTTGATGTCCCTCGACGATCTCGACGAGTGCGTCTCACGCCTGTCGGCCCTGGCGAACGAGCACGGCGGCCACGACAACATCTCCCTGGTGCTAGCGCAGGTGGTGCCGCAGAGCGACGAACTCGACGCCGCCGAACCGCAGCTCGCCGGTTCCGCCCTGGAACGCGAGATCCCCGCCATCACGCACGAGGAGGAGGGCCCGGGCTATCCAGAGCCGGAGCCCGCCGAGGACCCCGACCACGACTCCACGGAGCAGGCCCGCTACGCCCCCCGGGAGAGCAGGAACAAACGCCGCTGGCCCACCATCCTGGCAGCGATCCTGGCGGGGGCGATCGTCGTGGGTGTGACCTTCTGGGGGGTGCGGGTCTACAGCTCCTCCCGGTACTTCATAGCTGCCGCCGACGGGCAGATCGGGATCTACAACGGCCTCCCGGGTTCGCTGCTCGGCCACGAGATGAACACCCTGGTGGAACGCCGCGACACCCGGATCTCCGATCTCCCGGTGTTCTTCCAACGGCAGGTGGCCAACACGATCGGGTTCTCAGACCTCGCCTCCGCCCGGGATGCGGCAAAAACCCTGGACGGGTACGCGACCCGCTGCGCCAGGGCACGTCAGCAGCGGCTCGGCCCCGTGAAACAGCCGGGTGAACCGCAGCCGAGCGAACCGGAGGGCCCGGGCCTGCCGACGGAACCCGTCGCCACCGCGTCGCTGTCGAGTTCACCGGGAGGACAGACGAACTATCCGACGATGCTCTCCCCGATGAGCCCGACGGCCGCCGAGGAAGCGGATCCGGAGGCCTGCTGATGTCGGTCATGCAGCAGCCCTCGGCCACGGGCGAGTACATCATCTACCGGCAGCGGCGCGGGGTCGAACTGGTGCTGACCCTCATCGCGTGCACATTCGGTGTGGTGGGCTGGGTCGTCTCCTACCTGAATCTCAAGGGTGCGCCCCCGGACGGTCTGATACCCGGCACCCTCGTCTGGTTCGGCATGGCACTGGCCGCGCACTTCGTCATCAGATGGCGCATCCCCTACGCGGACCCGGTGATCCTGCCGAGCGTGTTCCTGCTCAACGGGCTCGGCCTGGCCATGATCGCACGTCTCGACAACGCCAAGAACGCGCACGCCGCCACGAACCAGCTGCTCTGGACGGGGCTCGGCATCATGCTGTTCGCCGCGGTCGTGATCTGGCTGCTCGACCACCGCAGGCTCCAGCGTTTCCCCTACCTGCTGTTCCTGGCGGGCATGGTGTTGCTGCTGCTGCCCCTGGTGCCGGGGGTCGGTCGCGAGCTGAACGGCGCGCGGATCTGGATCGGGCTCGGCCCCTTCAGTTTCCAGCCCGCCGAGGTGGCCAAGATCCTCCTGGCGCTGGCCTTCGCGGCCTATTTCTACGAGAAACGCGACCTGCTGGCCCTGGCCGGCAGGCGCTTCATCGGCCTTGAGTTCCCGCGCGCCCGTGACCTCGGACCCATCGCGGTGATGTGGTTCCTCTCGCTGGGCATCATGGTCTTCCAGAACGACCTCGGCACCGCGCTGCTGTTCTTCGGTTTGTTCACCTTCATGATCTACGTCGCGACGCAGCGCCCGGCCTGGCCGATCCTGGCGGGTGTGGCGTTCGTGATCGCGGGGTTGCTGGCGTGGAGGTTCACCAGCCACGTGCCTCGCCGGGTCAATTCCTGGTTGAACCCGTTCAGCGACTACGACGCCAACTACCAGATCATCCAGGCCCAGTTCGGTTACGCCTGGGGCGGGTTGTTCGGGCGCGGCTGGGGACAGGGTTCGCCGTGGCTGACACCCATGAACGAGAGCGACTTCATCGCCGCCAGCCTCGCCGAGGAGATCGGGATCGTCGGCATGATGGCGATCGTGCTGCTGTACGGGTTCATCGTCGCCCGGGGCATGAAGACCGCGCTGATCTGCCCGGACGGTTTCGGAAAGCTCCTGGCGGGTGGACTGGCCTTCACCTTCGCGTTGCAGGTGTTCTCGATCATCGGTGGCATCACCCGTCTGCTGCCCCTGACGGGCCTGACGACACCGTTCATGTCGCAGGGCGGTTCCTCCCTGATCGCGAACTGGATGATCATCGGCATCCTGCTGGTGATCTCCCACCGTGCGCGCATGCCCCAGCGCGCCACGGCAACCCCGCAGGAGTTGATGACTCCTGCCCAGTCGACGGCGGTGATTGCGAAATGAACGGTCCCCTGCGGAAGGTCAGCATCTTCATCTCGCTGCTGATGGCGGCGCTGCTGGTGAACATCACATGGCTGGCCGTCGCCAGGTCGGAGGACATGCTCAAGGACCCACGAAACGTGCGCGTCAGGGATGCCGAGTTCAACACCAACCGGGGTGCGATCCTGGTCGGCAACGACGCAATCGCGATGTCGACTCCCGCTTCGGGAACGCTCCCGTGGCAGCGCACCTTCCCCCAGGGCGAGACGTACTCGTCGGTGACCGGCTGGTACTCGTACTCCTACGGCAAGCAGGAGCTGGAGCGCAACTGGAACGCGGAACTGACGGGCACGGCGTCGTCGCAGACGATCCCCCGGATCATCGACCTGTTGACGGGCAAGAAACCGCAGGGCGCGAACCTGAACACGACGCTGAATCCGAAGGCGCAGGCCGCGGCGGTCAAGGCTCTGGGGAAGCAGCAGGGGGCCGCCATCGCCGTCGACTACACCACCGGTGAGATTCTGGCCCTGGTCTCCACCCCCACCTACGACCCGAACCTGCTGGCCTCCCACGACACCTCGGTGGAGAGACAGAACTGGGACATGCTGGTCAACGATTCCGCGGAGCCGCTGAAGAACCGGGCAGTGCGGGAGATCTTCCCTCCCGGTTCCACCTTCAAGCTGGTGACCGCGGCGGCCGCGCTGGAGGCCGGGTACAACCCGTCGTCCACCGTCGCATCCCCGACCAGCTACCAGGCCCCGGGTTCCAGCCACGGAATCGGCAACTCCACGGATTGCGGAGGCACGGAAACCACCCTCGAACACGCGTTGGCGATGTCCTGCAACACCGCTTTCGCGAAACTGGGTGTGGATCTGGGACAGACGAAGATGCTCGATACGGCGCAGCGCTTCGGCTTCAACTCGGCTCCCGGCATCGACCTGCCGTCGTCGACGTCCAAGTTCCCCACGCAGATGGATCCGGCCTACCTGGCGCAATCCAGCATCGGACAGTACGAGGTGGCCGCCACCCCGTTGCAGATGCTGATGGTGGCCTCCGCTATCGCGAACAACGGGGTGTTGATGAAACCGCACGTGGTCAAAAGCGTCACCGGAAGCGACCTCAAGGTGATCCAGACGATCCAACCCGAGCAGGCGAGTCGCCCGATCAGTGAGGGCACTGCCAAACAACTCAAGCAGATGATGGAGAATGTGGTCAGCGACGGCACCGGCTCGCCCGCGCAGTCCCACGGACTGACCATCGGGGGCAAGACCGGTACCGCCGAGTCGGCTCCCGGCCGTCCCCCGTACGCGTGGTTCGTCGGTTACGCCACCGAACCGCACGTCGCTGTTGTGGCCTTCGTGCAGAGCACGTCGGTCGAACGCAACGACATCTCGGGTGGCAAGGTCGCCGCGCCTGTGTTCAAGGCGGTCGTGGAGTCCCTCCGATGAGGACGGGCAGAAACCGGGCCGATGGGCCACAATGGTTCCCGATCAACCGAAAGGACCAGTGCGATGACTGAGCGCGGCACCCTGCTGGGCGAGCGTTACGAGCTCGACCAGATCATCGGGCGTGGCGGCATGGCCGAGGTCTGGCGGGCCCGTGACCTGCGACTAGTCCGCGACGTGGCCATCAAACGCCTGCGCATCGACCTGGCCAGCGACCCCACCTTCCAGGCCCGGTTCCGTCGCGAGGCCCAGTCGGCGGCGGGCCTGAACCACCCGAACATCGTCGCCGTCTACGACACCGGTGAGGAACGCGACACCAAGTCCGACGTGATGGTGCCCTACATCGTGATGGAGCTCGTCGAGGGCGTGACCCTGCGGGAAGTGCTGCGTAACGGCCGCAAGATCGTGCCCGCCCGCGCACTGGAGTTCACCGCGGGCGTGTTGGACGCGTTGTCGTACAGCCACCGGGCCGGGATCATCCACCGCGACATCAAACCGGCCAACGTGATGCTCACCCCCGCCGGCACCGTGAAGGTGATGGACTTCGGCATCGCCCGGGCCGTCGCCGACACCTCCGCGACGATGACGCAGACCGCCGCGGTGATCGGCACCGCGCAATACCTGTCGCCGGAACAGGCGCGCGGTGAGAAGGTCGACCAGCGCTCGGATCTGTACTCGGTGGGGTGTCTGCTCTACGAGTTGCTGTGCTCGGAGCCGCCGTTCAAGGGCGACTCCCCCGTCTCGGTTGCCTACCAGCACGTCCGGGAAACCCCCGTGCCGCCCAGCCAGCGCGACCCGGAGGTCACCCCGGCGATGGACGCCATCACCTTGAAGGCGTTGGCGAAGTCGCCGAACGACCGCTACCAGGACGCCCGCGAGTTCCGCGAGGACATCCTGCGGGCCCTGAACGGGCAGCCCGTGATGGCGGCCTACTCCTCCCCCGTCGAAATGCCGACGACGGTGATGCCGTCCCCCGCCCGGCGCGCGGCACCGACTCTCCTCACCACACCACCGGATGCCGACAGCGCCGCGGAAACAACATCCGTGAACGGCGCGGTCGGCACCATGAACGGCGTCGCCGACCCCGTGGAGGCCGAGGAGGAGCCGAAGAAGAAACGCAAAACCCTGGTGGCCATCTCGGTGCTGGCCGTGTTGCTGGTGGCGGGTATCGCCACGGCCGTCTACATGGTGCTCAATTCGGGACCGCGACAGGTGCAGATCCCGAACGTCGTCGGGGCGCTCCAGGCCAGCGCGGAAGCCACTTTGAAGGAGCAGGGTTTCGCGACGAAGGTTGAGAACGTCGAGTCCGACGACGCCAACAAGGGCAAGGTGGTCGACACCGACCCGAAGGCCGGGGTGCAGGCCACGTCCGGGAGCACCGTGACCCTCAAGGTGGGCGTGGGCCCGAACCAGGTGCAGGTCCCCGACGTGAAGGGCAAGTCCTTCGACGAGGCCTCGAAGGCCCTCAAGGACGCCGGTTTCACGGGCACGATCTCCAAGGCGGACATGGATCCTGCGAAGGAGGCCGCGGACGCCGTGAAGGATCAGGCGCAGGAAACGGAACCGGCCGCGGGTCAGGCCGCCGCCCCGGACCAGGAAATCACCGTGCGGATCGCCACGGGCAAGTCCGCGGTACCTGACTTCAGCGGCATGACCGCCGACGAGGCCCGGGCAGCGGCCACCGAGAAGGGGTTCAGGAACAGGGTGAGCGTGGTGGAGAAGGAGAGCACCGCGCAGGCCGCCGGCAAGGTCTTCGAGCAGGATCCCGAGGAGGGAACGGCGTTGGAACGCAAGTCGGGGAAGATCACCGTCACCATCGCGAAGGCTGCCCCGACCACCGCGAAGATGCCGAACCTGGTCGGCATGGATGAGAACCAAGCACTTCAGGCCTTCAAGAGCGCTGGTTTCACGTCCAGTCTGCGCATCACGAAGGTGCAGACGAGCGAGCACCCCGCCGACAAGGTGTATTTTCAGAGCTCCCCAGAGAACACAGAATTGGACAAGAACGCGGAGGTTTCGGTCGAGATCGCCATTCCGCCTCAGCAGAACCAGCCCACGGCCAGTCCGAGTGGACAGCAGACCTCCAAGAACCCGGCCCCATCCCCAACCCCGTCGAAGACCGGCTGAGGAGAGATTTCACTGGTACAGGCTGGCCAGGGGGAGCTTCCCGAAGCCGGTTGGGCCGGGGCGTGAGCGAAGCGAACGGCTGAGTCGGAACCACCCTCGCGCGGGTTCCTGCGCTGGGTCCGGGAGAAGCGGGTCCCCTAAACGTCCATGTCGACAGCGACCAAGGGGCTGAGGCGGGCTGCCCGGGCCGGCGCCTCGGTGTCGCCGCAGGTCACGAGCCAGTTCGCGAGCATCTGATAGCCGCCCTCGGTGAGCACTGATTCGGGATGGAACTGCACCGCTTCCATGGGCCATTCGCGGTGACGGATGGCCATGATGACCCCTGTTTCGGTGCGGGCCGTGACCTCCAGTTCCTGAGGAAGCTTCTCCTCGAGGGCCGCGAGGGAGTGGTAGCGGGTGGTGCGCAGCGGCGATGGCAGGCCCGTGAAGACCCCCTTGCCGTCGTGGGTCACGGGCGAAACCTTGCCGTGCAGCAGTTCGCTGGCCCGGTCGACGACGCCACCGAGGGCGACGGCCATCGCCTGGAGCCCGAGACAGACCCCGAACAGTGGCGTGCGGCCACCGAGCCGCCGGATGACGTCGACGCACACACCGGCGCGTTCCGGGGTGCCGGGGCCGGGTGAGAGCAGCACCCCGTCGAAGGCCGCCTCCCAGCCGGTTTCCGCGAACCGTGGGTCGTCGTTGCGCCACACCTCCACGTCGGCACCGATCTGGGCCAGGTAGGAGACGATGTTGTAGACGAACGAGTCGTAGTTGTCGATGACGAGGATGCGTGCCACGGGCGCAATTCTGTCACGCTGCGGCAACCGACGCGCCCGCGCCGCGGCGTCTCCTCACCGGCCCCGACAGAAAAAGCCGTTGGGCCCGCAGGAAGGACCCAACGGCTTTGGCGTCAACTACCCGGCGCTGTATCCGGTTCGGGGCAGTCCAGGTTTGACCAGCGACCTACTGGGCGGGGCCGAGGTCGGTGACGGCAGTCCCGTCGGCGGCGACACCGTGGGGGTTGCCGATGGTGGCCGGGAAGGATCCGGTGGCACCGTCACATCTCCGGAGCCGCTGGCGCTCGGCGACGAGCTCGGGAATTCCGAGATCGTGGGTGAAACGCTCGGCTCGCCGCTCGGAATCGGTTCCGCGGTTGGGGAGACGGTCCGGGTCGGGGAGACCGTGGGACTCGGCGACTCCGACGGAGCGACGGAGGGCGTCACGGTCTGGGTGGGCGATGCCGAAGGGCTCGGTGTCGGGGAGGGTGAGGGCGGAGGGAGAAAATGGTCGGGATCCTCGCACTCGTCCCCGATCCAGTTGCCGTCGATGTCCTGCTGGTTGGGATTTGCGACATCCGGACAGTTGTCGTAGGCGTCGGGTATGACGTCCCCGTCCCGGGTGATGTCCAGTTTGGTGGAACCCACGGAGGTTTCCCCCTTGGCGTCGGTGACCCTCACCATCACGTGACCGCTCACCTCCTTGTCGTAGCGGTGGACGACGATATCGGCGGTGGTGGTTTCATCGAAGGTACCGTCGCCGTCGAAGTCCCACTCGTACTTCTTCACCTCACCACTGGGTGAGCTGGCTGGCCCGGGCGTCCAGCCGAACCTCGGAGCCAACCTTGGCGACATAGGGCCCCTGAAGCCAGGCGAAGGGTTTGTCAGCGGATCCCTCGGTCACGTCATTGGCGATGTCCTCCGGCGTTTTCCCACTCGTACCGTCGGGGATCGTCCTGCCACCCGTGGCCTCGGCGAGTTCCGCCAGTCCTTCACCCATCGCGGCGGGATCGCCGGCGGGAGCCAACTCCACTTTGCCGAGCGCGTTCAGAACGTCTCCGGGATTTTCGGTGAAATCTTGATCCACCCGCGATGGATAATTTCCGGCCACACCGCCGCCTTCCGGGTGGCCCTGATATGTCACGAGAGCGTACCGGGTGTCGCCACCGAAGAAGGAAGGGAGCATGGCCGTTTTAATCGACGCCACCGTCTCCAACCATTTGTCACGCATGGACGAGGTGGCATCAACCACGAAAACCACGTCCCGCTTGGACTGATGCCCACTGAGCAATGGAGCATTCTGCGACACCCCGAGGATTGGATCAAACTGCCCATATTCCGATGTCCAGCAATGTCCGGATGCCAGAAATTCGTGTAGGTGACAGAGAACTTGGACTTTATCTTATCGCCCTCGCCATAGTCCCCCTCCGTCTCCAGGAACTCATTCAGCCAGCGCTGGGGATTTGCTATCTCCCCCTTCCACCAGTTACCGTAGGAAGGGTCCGGCTCATGCCCGGCGAAAGCCGCGGGGGTCTGTTCGACGAACTTCACTCTACCCAGATATTTCATGTTCAAACGCTGCACGAGTTGCTTCTGGTGCTCCACCGCTCTCATGCCCAGTTCACGCACGGCAGCCGAGGCGTCGTACTGCCCCGAGTCGGTCTTGACGAGGTGGGGCTTGTCCAGCGACAGCAGGGGATAGCTCATGAGAATCACCTAGGAAGAAGGATTACCGGACATCTTCTCGGAGAGAAGTCTCTCAATATTACCCTCAACATCTTTCATAATTTCCGACAAGTTAGCACCCGCCCATTCGATGCGCGCCTTGCAGTCATTTCCATTTCCTCCCCCGTATTGGGGCAGCCCCACAGGCACGAAGCAGCTCAGAATTATGTCAGCGAATCTGGCATCATTCCCCCCCATTGCCATGAGCACCAGATCGGTGCTCTTGTCCACCGAATCGGCCTGCGGCACGAGGGTCAGTTTGCACCGATAGGTAAGAACTGAACTCTTTCCGATTCGGTTGATCTGGAGGCTTATTCACAGCCATCCTCAAGCGCGCTCCGACTAGGGGTTTCACTGGTCGACGCGCCGCCTGTGAATAAGCCTCCTGGTACTCGACCCCGATGATGTCATCGCTCGATTTGACGGAGCAGGCGCCCTCCTATTCCAAGCGGGCACGCACATCATCCTCGGAGTTCCCCCTGGCGAAACGCTGGTATTGTTCCTGCACTGTCCCGGGCCCAAAGATGTCCTCGAGTACCCCTCCCGAGCAGGCCCGGTTCACGTAGGTCGCATCGATACCGAGGAAGTTTGCCGATTCCACGAAATTTTGACCCCAGTTCTTGGCGCTGCGTTCGCACCACGCCGCACCGTAGCAGGATCCTGCGCCATTCCCGGCCGAGAATGAATCACCGAGTTGAACGACCGACAGCTACTTGGGAAACGGACGTGGAGGCTCCATCACCTCATCGGCATTCGCCACCGCCGGATGCGATATCCCCGAGGCGGCAAACAGCGCCGCCACCACAACCAGTCGAATTAATTTTCTCAAAACTCCTCCAAATTGTTTCACAGAGGCTTATTCGCAGTCATCCTCAAGCACGCTCTGACTAGCAGTTTCACTGGTCAACACGTCGCCTGTGATTAAGCCTCACAGTTTTGAAATCATCCGAATTTCACCCACCCCCGCTCACGGCTCCTCAAGAACCCTGAGCATGATTATCAGATCGGCCGCGTCATTGTCAGCAATAAAAACACCACAATCACGTCGAGGGTTCTTTTTCTGACCATCCCATACCATCCTGGGCGGCAGACCACTCTCGTACTCCTTCTCCCAACCCGCCTCCTTGGCGAGGGCAACCGCCCGATCAAAAACCTCCTGACGATCATCATCACCCAAGGAAAACACCCTCCTCACCTGGGTGAACCGGGGCTTACCCAAAGGACGCCCATACCCCTTCTCGGACCCATCCTTCAGAGGCAGACCCAACAGATCCTCCGCAGCCATGGGATCCTCCAAAAGCACCGGCAACTGCGACCGATCCTCCTTCAAATCATTCACAACAGTATAAATAGCCAGCACCAGCGACAGACCCCGACGCAACCACGACATCGGACCACCACGATTCCCACTGCCCATCATGCACCAATCCAACCACACCACCCACCCCCACCAGAAGCAGGCCGATTGGACGACAGAACCCACAACTTCACACGAAAACGAAACCCACCAACACGACCCATTCGGGCTGCCCCTCCACCGCTGCCGCACTTCCTTGCCGGGGGCGATTTCACGAGGGACGGTGTTTCCTGTTACCTGGATTTTGCGTGGGTGATTCCCAAGGCGCCCTGGAACGCGGGGAGGGACAGGGAGGATTCCACGCTTTCCCGGTATCCCAGGCCGTATGCGTCGG
>ERZ772921.1379-NODE-1379-length-14031-cov-3.378363_pt1 | contig 14031 bp, 14 predicted proteins | sample MGYA00512117_ERZ772921 | MGnify/ENA primary metagenome ERZ772921 (study PRJEB29015, sample SAMEA2737944) | human oral metagenome | biome: human oral; feature: human-associated habitat; material: dental | place: China | collected 2150 ... | reverse complement strand
GTATTGCAAAGGGCAAACCTTTAAGATCGTAAACCGGAATCTCTGATCCTTCAAAAACCATTTCATGTTTCTGAATTTCTGGATTATTAGAAAACGCCTCTGTCTCTAAATCTTCAACTTTTAACAACCGAGAATTTAAATCTTGTTCAATAATCTCTTGAATTCTTTGGTCATAGTCCTTCTTATCTCGGAAAAATTCTTGAAATAGGCTTTTTTTAGGCTGTAGAAGCTTTTTTATAAATTCAAACATTTGAAATTCCTCACGCGTCTTTGTCCGTGTTTATCGCTATTCAGTCAATCAATCTCCCTAAAATAGCATGTATTTCTCTGGTTAATAGATTATTCCTCGTGCCTTATCTGTTCGAGTATGTCGGCAGATAAGGTTTTTTGATGGTCATTTCCTTTTATGTGCTGTACCTCGTGTTTGTACGTTTTCATATTCATCTCCCACGTTTGGCGAGCATTCAGGAACACTGTATAATCGCCTTCAGTGTCAAGGAGGGTAAACCCATGAACGCCACTCGGTAAATCCTTAAGGATAGTCCTAATCATCATATTTACCCTCTTGTTTATGGTAAATATATTCTACATAGCGCTGAAGGAAAGTTGTAAAATAAAATGACGCAAAAAGTTCCATTTTGTAACTCGTTCAGTTAAACTTTTAGTCACAACACAAAAAGAAACTGAAGGGGAGAACACAAAATGAAACAAACTCATTCTACAACAAAAGGACGAAAATGGAAACAGCTGACGGAACGGGATCGGTATCAAATCGAAGCCTATTTCCGCGCGGGATGGAAAGTGCAGCAAATAGCAGAGCAAATCGGCTACTCAAAACGAACAATCGAACGGGAGCGAACGCTTGGAATGACCGAGCAACTGAAACCAGCCACCAAGGGAATCAAAGCACATGGCGACGTACAAAAACAATGGGTCTATCTAGCTGACGTTGCACAGCGGCGACATGAAGAAAACGCCAAAGGCAAGGGACGTAATCTGAAGATCGGGAGCGATCACCAACTTGCCGATTCCATCGAAAGAAAGATAAAAGACGAAAAATACGCGCCGGCCGCAGTCATCGGAGACCTTATGCAACATGGCTGGCCGTCGGATGTGCGTATCTGCGTAAAAACCCTGTATAACTATATCGATCGGGGCCTGTTTCTAAGCATCAACCACGAGGAACTTCCGTTCAAGAAGAAACGGACGAAGCCGACCACGCATAAACGGCGGAAAGTGGCATGGAACAACCGGGGAGGCAAGAGCATAGAAGAGCGTCCTGAAGAGGTGAATCAACGCCAGGCATTCGGGCATTGGGAAATCGACCTCGTTATAGGGCGAAAGGGAACAAAGCCGGTCCTGTTGACCTTGGTAGAGAGAAAAACGAGGAAATCCCTCTATGTACTGGTGAAAAACAAGAGCCAAAAGGAAGTGCTTCAAGCTCTTCGTCGGATGAAGCGGCGCAACAAAGGCGACTTTACCGAAGTGTTCAAGAGCATCACGGCGGATAATGGAAGTGAGTTTCTGGATGGCGCAGGACTGAAAAAGGCGACAGGATGTGAGGAAGTGTATTATGCACACCCTTTCAGCAGCTGGGAGCGGGGAAGCAACGAAAACGGGAATCGGATGCTGCGCAGATTTCTACCGAATGGGACAGATTTCAGTCAGCTGAAAGCGGAAACATTGCAGAGGATTGAAGACTGGGTCAACAATTACCCGCGTAAAATCTTCGGCTATAAGACGGCGAACGATATGTATGCTGCACTTGTATCATAATTTCTCAAAAGTTTAACGTGAACTATGCGACAATTAAACTTGCAACTTGCCCTGGAGCGGAACAACACCGAGTTGATGACGCTCTTAGACGAATCGGAGATGGAATTGACCGAAGTGACGAGGCAGCTGAGCGAATCGAGGTATCAAATCGCCGAGCTGAGGAGAGAGTTGCAGACGCTAAAGAGCGAATCCGACGCGGCCAGGCAATCGCTGGCGACAGCGAACGCCGAATTAAAGAAAGCCAGCGAATACTTCAAGCAATCCGAGGCAGCGCACGCAAAGATTGAAGGGCGGCTACGAACACAGCGGAATTTGTGGGAGGCGTTGGCGGCGGTGTTGGCTGGGGTGTGTATAGCGCGATGAGAAGAGGCCCTGTGGGAAACCGTGGGGCCTCATTTTTTGCTTGATAAAGATAAACGATGTGGATACGCTAACATTGATAATCAAAGATGATAAGAGATTGAAGACCACGGCGAGGCATCGATGGAAATGCTCTCCGCTCTGGAATTACAAAATATCAAGGTGCGGTTTCTTCCTGCGGATATGGTTTACGACCACTATCTGTCTGGCCGGGCAATGGATATTAGAATACTTGGACTATAGGTTTCTGAAACAGCTCGTGAAAAGCCTATCGACCTCTAACGGTGATTGATAGGCCTTTAATATGCAAAATACATAAAATGTCTAAAATGATACGTAATATTTAGTAATCGCTCCAAAATATGAAACAACGCATCGAAAAACATTGACATCGCTCCGATTTTTGATATTATGTTATTAGCTGAAAGGAGGCCTCTATGTACTATACTGAGATTACTAAAATCATAGAAGCCGGCATGAGAAAAGATCCTACGAAGGTAGCCAGTTATTCCCACCTTCTTGCACAAAAGCTAAGTGGCGATGGTGAAGAACGAGCAAGCAACCGGATATTATCCGTGTTGGATAAGATGGGAAACGGTCATGCTGTTATGGATGCATTGACAGCTATGCCAGTAGATCAGGAAAGCCGACTTGATATTGCAGATATTGACTATGCACCTGATGTCGATAGTCTGATCTTAAGTGAGTCCATGCAGGATATGCTTAATGATTTCAGGGATACAATTCAGAATAAGAGTAGGATGATGTCCCTTGGACTTGAATTCCGAAATACACTCCTGTTATATGGTCCTCCGGGATGCGGCAAAACGAGTGCTGCAAAGTATCTGGCATCAGAACTTGAACTACCGCTTGTGACAGCAAGATTTGATACTCTTATATCATCCCTTTTGGGTAATACGGCGAAGAATATTCACCGTATTTTTGACTTTGCCAAGAAACAGCCATGTGTGCTGCTTCTTGATGAATTTGATGCCATTGCAAAGGCAAGAGACGATGCCCACGAACTGGGCGAATTAAAAAGAGTAGTGAACAGTCTGCTACAGAATATCGATGATTTTTCACAGGACGGTATTTTGATTGCAGCAACAAATCATGCCCAGATGTTAGATGAAGCAGTGTGGAGAAGATTTCAGACTGTGATTGAACTGCCTAAACCAGGCAATGATGAGATACGAAGATACATTACTCAGTTTCCAAAGGTGGCAGATGAAAGTGGAATCAATGAACCTCAATGGAGGACAATCACAGAATCCATGTCTGATCTGTCTTATTCTGATATCAAGGACATTGTCCAGAATGTATTGAAAAAAGCTGTTCTTAAAGAGAAAAAGGAAGTCGAATGCGCTGATTACCTTGTTGAGGTATTTCTCTTTAAGAGTCATGGCAACTATAACCAAGAGGAAGTTGTTAAGTTTTTATATGCGAGCGGTGTTGCACAGAAGCAGATTGCAAGATATTACTCCATATCTGAAAGGCAAGTTCGGAACTTTCTGGGGAAGGGAGTGAATAAGTAATGGAAAAACTATTACCAATCAAATTTTTTGAAAAAAGAAAAATAGATGAGCAGCTCACGGAGGCTGGAGGAAATAGTAAACCGCCACAATGGCTTTTGATGGACGATGATCTTGCCATCCGGTCTCAGCATCTTACGAGCGGTTTGTCCCAAGTTGCGGCTAATTTTGAGATGTACAAAAAAGAAGAACACACACTGCCGATGGTTATGACCACAACTGTGATTGAAGAAGCACTCGCAAAGACTCACCGAAAAGCTATCGTAGACTTGCTCAATAGTGACAGCAATGCTAATGTTATAGGTATTGAGCCTCTTAGGAAGAAAAAATCATCGACTACAGCTGACGAGGACTCTCAGACGGAGTCCAAGGCAGAGGGACCGAAAGAAATCAGAAAGCTGATGTCTATCGTTACAACAGACGAACTGATTACAAATATTCATAGGGTCTTGCAGGATAAACAAGGTTCGGCAAAACTGATCTCATCGATTTCCGATATTCAACCTTTCGAGGCTTGGAGCGGTGATTATAATCCGAATAACACAGCATACCGTGTGATCCTGATTGATTATCAGGATCTCCATAGAAATCAGTTGGCGCAGGCTCTGTTTAAAAACCAGTGTGCAGCACACGGGATTACAATAGATCAGGAAACGCGTTATTCCTCTGATATGCGGCTTTACAGAATTACACTTGATAGCCTGTCGGATATGGAAACTGTTCGTGGTTTTGAAGGCGTACAGTCTATTGAGGAAACAATCCCGATTCGCGCAGATCTGGATTCTTTTAATGATACGTCTGTTCCTTCAGCAAAACAACCTGTTGATGGCGCAGAATATCCTGTTGTGGGTGTCTTGGATAGTGGTGTCCAGAAGAATAACTATCTCGCTCCCTGGCTTCTTGGCCAGTCTGAAGAATATTATGAATCCCAGCTACAGGATAAGAGTCACGGATCAATGGTTGCTTCGATATTGGAATACAGTGATGAACTGAATGGAACAGATTATTTCTCAACAGATGGTGTGATGATGCTTGAGGCAGTGATTGCACCGAATTTGAAAAAAGAAAATGCGTATCCAGAGGATCTGATAGATAATGTCCGTGACGCGATAGAGAAGCATCCGGATATAAAAATCTGGACGATGTCCGCAGGAACGACTGAAGAGTGTGATACCGATGCATTTTCGGAATACGGTATGGCTCTCGATAACATTGAAGATGAAAACCATGTCCTTATCATCAAATCAGTCGGAAATACTATTGCGTTTATGAGGGGCGGAAATGAAAGGGTGGCTAAAATGGCCGACTCTGTGCGTTCCCTTGTTGTTGGTTCGATTGCGAATGAGAAAGGCAAGTACGATCTTGCAGAGATTGATATGCCTTCTCCATTTACAAGAACGGGACCCGGGCCATCATATATCATTAAGCCGGATCTTGTAGCCTATGGTGGAAATGCTGGGGTACGTCCCGATGGTCATATGACAACAACTGGTGTTAAGACCTTTGGTTTATCCGGATCGCCGACCAGAGCACCCGGTACAAGTTTTTCTACTCCATGGGTTGCAAGGATTGCCGCTGAATTAAATTTTCTGTTAGACGGAGATTTTGATCCCCTGCTTATAAAAGCGCTTATGATTCATAACGCTGGGTATCCGGCCGGAAACAAAATGACAATGGTCGATAAGAAAAAATACATGGGATTCGGTATGCCTAAGGGTACAGGAGAGATTCTTTACAACTCAGAAAACGAGATAACTCTTGTTTTGCGAGATACGCTCCGAAGGGGAACATTCATAGACATCCTTGATTTTCCATTTTCTGAAAGCCTTATAGGGACCGATGGCAGGTATCACGGTCAGATTACTGTAACACTGGTAAGTGCACCGATCTTAAGATCGTCACAGGCGGCAGAATATTGTCAGTCAAATATCAATGTAGCATTTGGTACAATGGAAGATATTAAGAAGAGGGATACAACGAAGCGAACTGTAAGAAACCCATACGGTGCGAAAGACGCTAAAAATATTATTCAGGACAGCCTGTATAGTAGCAAAGTCTTTGATGTCCTTGAAGGCGAAACTTTTGGCAGAGAGCGCACTCTTTTGAAGCTGGGTCAAAAGTTTTATCCGGTAAAGAAATATGCTGTCAATCTTGATGAGATGACTGAGGCCAATCGCCATAATTTCCTTGATGGCAGCCGAAAATGGTATATGAAGGTCGAAGGGCTTTTCCGAGATGCCGTAGAACGTGAAGCGAAGGATACCGGAGAGGTGCTTGAACAGGAATTTTGTATTCTTCTGACTATTCGCGATCCGGAAGGAAAGGCACCCGTTTATAATGAAATAACCCAACAGCTACAGCAAAAGGGATTTGTTTATTCGAATGTGCGTCTCAAGAATGAAATAAGAGAGCATGTTCATCATGGGTTGATATCTAAACGAGAGACGGTACATCACGCAAATAGCGTAAAGCGTGACATATCATGAGCGCGGTCGGAGAAAAGATGAATAAGTAAAAAATAATCGGAGTGCTGTATAACACGGCGCTCCGATTATTTTTTTACCCCAGTGAGAGGGGGCTTCGGCCTCGGGGCTTATTTTTATGCCGCACGGTGTGACCGCGGGCGCTCAATTATAAGGTCGATGATAAATGCGATAGGGTGCTCTTCATTCCAGGCGCACCAGAAAATATTAACCTGCAATCCTTTATGATAAAAGGGATTGTGGGTTTTTGTTTTTCTTTCCTGAGGTAGATACACTTGTCGAAAAGGGGCGTTGGGCGCACTTCTATAATTTGGGAGCAAAAATCAAACAATTGGACGCATCAAAAAGCAGGATACATATCAGATGAGAGCGGGCGTTTGGCGATCCCCTGCTGGGGGATGAATGGGGAAAAGAGCGGCTGCCCCTTGTATTTGTGGGGCGCAGCCGGTATAATAAACACCGAGGAGGTGCCGCTGGTGACGGATCAGGAGATTGCTCTGCGGATTCTTTGCTCGCTCTTTGGGGCGGTCTGCATTATCAATATTTTTGCCCGACTGCTGGGTGAGGAGAGAAAGAAGGCTTGGTTTCGGGTGCGTTCCGATTTCAGTTTCTTTAATATGCGGGGTGTTTTCGGACGAAGTTGGCTCTTTGGCCGACCTCAGACGATTGAAGGCGTGGGGGTAGCGTTGGTGATGTTTGCCTGCATTGCCGCCGCCAGTTTCGTTATTTTTATCGTATAAGTGCGGGGCAGAAAATTTCATAGAGAAGAGATACTGCCAGTGAGTGCCCTCTGAAGGGACGGGCAGTGTTTCGCTAAGGGACAGGTGCTTCCTTGAGAAGCCTAACAGAAAAGCCGGTGAGAGACCGGCGCGGTCACGCCACTGTAAGACGGAGCAGTTCCGAGTTTATGCCACTGGCCATGTTGCCGGGAAGGTTCGGGGACGCGAGGAAGTCGAGCCAGGAGAACTGCCTGCTCAGCGATCACCATTTGACCTGCGAGGGATGGGGAAGGGGATCGAAAGACAGGATGGGTGCCTTTCGCTCTTTTCGCGGAAGGCTTTTTTGTTTGTTTCATATCCAAACATAAAGGGGGAAAAAAGATGAAGGGCAAAAATGTATTGGGAATTTTATTGTTGGGACTGCTGCTTCTCGTGGCGGTGGGCTGCGGGGAAAAATCCGTGCCTGGGAATTCGGGTAAAGACAGCGGCAGCGCCGCGGGCGGTGCCTTCGCCGTCATTCGCGACGATTTAGGGCGGGAGGTGACGCTCGCCAAGAAGCCGGAACGGATCGTGGTGACATCGGCTTCGTTTTTGGAGCCGCTCCATGCGGTGGGCGGCGATATTGTCGGCCGTCCAGATGCGAAATTGGCTTTGCCTGATTTCGCGAAAGATAAGCCCAGCGTTGGCCGGGTGTATCAGATTGATTTGGAAAAGGTACTGGCCTGTACGCCGGATCTCGTCATCGTGAATAAGGGGATGAATGAGAAACTGATCCAGCCGCTTACGGAGAATGGGATCTCCGTGCTGGTGATGGACATGAAAAATTATGAAAATGTGAAGAACGAAGTTAAAGTATTTGCCCAGGTGACGGGAGAAAAGGCGAAGGGCGAGGCCCTGATCAAGTCCATGGAGGATAAGCTTGACGCCGTTAAGGCAAAGATGCCGAAGGAAAATCTTCGCGTGGCTATCCTCCACAGCACCGTTCAAGGGTTGAGCGTGCAGCTTGATACCAGCATTGCCGGATCAGTGGCGAAAATGCTGGGCTTTATCAATGTGGCCAGCGGCATGACGCCCATGGAGAAAAATCCCGACGCCGCTCCTTACAGTATCGAAACTTTGGTGGAGCAGAACCCGGAGATTCTCTTTATTACCAGTATGGGCGAGATGAAAGACATCAAGGCCAGCATGGAGGCGACCATTGAGGGAAATCCCGCCTGGCAGACGATCCCGGCAATTAAAAACGGTAAGGTCTATTATTTGTCACAGGAGCATTTCCTTTTAAGCCCCGGTCTTCATTATCCCGAGGCGGCGGAAGAGATGGCGCGGGCGGTGTATCCTGAGGTGTTCCAGTAATGGCGGAAGGGAACGAGAAACATATCCGAAGTACGGGGCTGGTTCGGCGGCTCGTGATTCTGACGATATTTGCCGGCTTAGTGGTGGCGGGATTTATCATCAGCGTGACCATGGGGTCGGTGCGCATTCCCCTGGAGGAGATTTGGCAGGCACTTTTAGGGGAGACACCGGGGGTCCATCAGCAGATCATTATGAATATCCGCTTGCCGCGTACCATTGTGGCGGCTTTGGTGGGGGTTAATCTGGCCCTTGCCGGGGCGGTCTTGCAGGCTATCATGAAAAATCCGCTGGCGGATCCCCACATTATCGGTATTTCGTCCGGCGCGGGGCTGACGGGCATTTTGGTGATGTTGGTATTTCCCGGGTATGAGTACATGATTATACCGGCCGCTTTTGTGGGCGCCATGGGAGCGGCGATATGTATCTACGCCTTGGCATGGAAAAACGGCATTCGTCCGGTGCGGATCATTCTGGCCGGGGTGGCGGTATCGGCCTTTTTGGGGGCCGGAATTTCGGCCCTGATGATCTTTTACAGTGACAAGGTGCATGGGGCGCTCATGTGGATGGTGGGCGGCTTGGCGGCGCGAAGCTGGCCTCATGTGTCCATTATTTTGCCCTATGCGGCGGCGGGATTGGTCTTGGTACTGTTAGGCGCAAAGCACCTCAATATCTTGCAATTAGGGGATGAGATCGCGAAGGGGCTGGGGCTCAATGTGGAGCTGACCCGGGTGGTAATGACGGCCTTGGCGGCGATGTTGGCGGCCAGCGCCGTGTCCGTGGTGGGACTCTTGGGCTTCGTGGGGCTTATCGTTCCTCATGCTACGCGGCTTTTGGTCGGTTCGGATTATCGCTTCCTCTTGCCGGGGGCGGCGCTCTTGGGGGCGGCAGTGGTCATTTTCAGCGATACCTTCGCTCGGACGGCTTTTGCTCCCACGGAACTTCCCGTGGGCATCCTGATGGCGGCCTTAGGGGCGCCCTTCTTTCTCTTTTTGTTACGGAGGGAACTCTGATGGCGCTGGAAACGAAGAATTTGACGGTCAAGATCGAAAAGCATACGATCATCAAAAATATCAATCTTACCTTCAGCGAAAAGAAGCGCACGGCCATTATCGGACCTAATGGTGCAGGGAAATCCACCCTCTTAAAAGCGCTGTCCAACCTTAATCATCATTATCAGGGGCAGGTTTTGTTAGATGGCGAGGATGTAAGGAACATGGGCCGTCAGCGGCTCGCCCAGCGGTTAGCGATTCTGCCCCAAGGGGCGCAGGCACCGCCGGATGTGACGGTGGAGGCGTTGGTAGATTTTGGCCGCTTTCCTTATCGGAGCTGGCTGCGGCCCGGAGATCCGAAAGCGGACCGGGAGGCGGTGACCTGGGCGCTCGCTCGCACTCATCTGCAAGGATTTTTACACCGGCGTGTCATGGCGCTTTCCGGCGGGGAGCGGCAGCGGGCGTGGATTGCTATGGCGCTGGCCCAGCAGCCGGAAATTTTGCTCCTTGATGAGCCGACCACATACCTTGATATCGGGCATCAGCTTGAGGTCATGAACATCGTGGAAGAGCTCAATCGGGATTACAAGATGACGGTGATCATGGTGTTGCATGATATCAACCACGCTCTGCAATACGCCGACGAGATTGTGGTCATTAAAAACCACGGCATTTTCGCCCAGGGAACGCCGAAGGAGATCCTGACGGTGGACATGTTGGGGGAAGTCTTTGGGGTCAAGGCCGATATCTTTGTTAATTCTCAGGGAAGATCGGTACTGTCGCCGGTCTCTTTGGTGGAGGGGCATGAGGAGGAAAGGGAGAGTGCGGGATGAAACGCCATGATTACGGTGCCGGGTATCGGCTGAACGAGGCGGTGAAATGCCCCACGCAGGCGCTGAAACGGGCGGCAGGGATCGGGGTGTTGATCCATGAGGAAGAATCCTTTCCCGAAAAGGCGGCGAAGGAAGCCATGTTGGTGGTGAGCTACGGCGCGGCGGGAGAAGCCGCTTATGAGGCTTCGCTGGCGACCACAATGGAAGCGATCGCCGAAAAACATCCCGGCGTGACCATCACTCAGGCGTTTACGTCCGAGGTCATGATTCGCCGCTTTGCAGCGAATACGGGGATCCGTTTGCCGCGCCCAGAAGCGGCCCTTGAAGGATTGGTCTCCCAAGGCTTTACTCGGGTTGCCTTGGTGTCGCTGGATTTTTTCCCCGGTCTCGACTATTCGCTGTTGACAGAGATCTTTCAGGCATATCGGGCGCGGTTCAAGAAGCTCGTTCTGGGAACGCCGCTGATGTATTGGATGGCGCAGGAAGAGCAGCGGGACGATGTGGCGGATTTCGTGACAGCGTTAGGGGAGACGTTTCCTCCGCGGAAAATGGGAGAAGCTGTTCTCCTCATGGGGCACGGTACACCGCACCCTTCCAACGCCTTTTACGCAGTGCTTCAGGATCGCCTTGACACGGCGGGGTGGGAGGATGTTTTCGTTTACACAATGGAAGGGTGGCCGCGCTTGGCACATATTCTTCCGAGGCTTAAGGAACGGCAGGTGAAACGAGTACTGTTGATGCCATTGATGATGGCAGTGGGGAAGCATGTAAAAGACGATATGGCCGGAGAGGGAGAAAAATCCCATCGGTCGATTTTGACGGCTGCGGGATTCACGGTGGAGCCGTATCTGCACGGCTTGGGCGAGAGCTGCGCCGTTCGCCGCCTTTACGTTCGGCGGGCGGAGGAAGCGTGGGACGCCCTGAGGACGGAGGGCGGCGGGAATGCGTGAACTGTCAGGCGGGAAGGTCGGGATGATGAGGGAACGATGATTGAGGTAAAAGGGCTGCGCAAGGTCTTTTCCCATAAGACGCAAGACAACCGTACGGCGGAAAAGGTGGCGGTGGACGGGCTGGATCTCACGGTGGCGACGGGGGAAGTCTTTGGCCTTTTAGGACCTAACGGCGCTGGCAAGACGACGACGATCCGCATGCTGACGATGCTGGCTCGGCCGACGGCAGGGACGATCCTCTACGATGGGAAACGCCTTGACGACGCGGCGGATCAACGCGCCATCAAGCAGATGATTGGTGTGGTGCCGCAGAATTTGAATTTCGATCAAGATCTTTCCGTGGGAGAGAATTTGGAGCTGCACGCCCGCCTCTACCACCTGGGGCGTGCCGAGCGGGCGGAGCGGATCGCTGAGCTTTTGTCCTACATGGAGCTGTCCGAGGTCTATCATGACAGCGTGCGCCAGCTTTCAGGGGGGATGAAACGCCGTCTGCTCATCGCCCGGGCGCTCATTCATCGGCCTCGGATCCTTTTTTTAGACGAGCCGACGGTGGCTCTCGATCCACAAGTCCGCCGCCGGATTTGGGAATACATTCGGGGGATGGCGGAGGCGGGAGCGACGATCCTCCTCACCACCCATTACATCGAGGAAGCACAAGCGCTGTGTGAGCGGGTGGCGATCATGAACCGGGGAAAATTAGTGGCGGTAGATACGCCGTCGAACCTCTTGGCACGTCTCGGCAGCTATGTAGTGGAATGGGAAGAAGGCTCCCACCGGGAATTTCGCCTCTTTGACAGCCGGGAGGCAGGAAAAGATTTTTTGGGAACGCTGGAAACGGCTGCCTCCCTGCGCCGGTCGAATTTGGAGGATGTATTCATCGAGCTGACCGGGCGAAAGGAGGGGCTTTGATGCTGGCGGATATTTGGACCATTTTCTGGCGGGATTGGGTGGTGCTGAAGCACCGGTTGGCCGCGTTCATTCTTAGCCGTATGGTAGCGCCCCTTCTTTATCTGGTGGCTTTCGGCTGGGGACTGGGGCGCAGCATCAACGCGGGGGGCGCGTCTTACCTTGATTTTTTAGTGCCGGGGATATTGGCCCTCAATTCCATGAACATCAGTTTCAACAGCGTGACGCCGGTTCACGCTGAGCGGGTCTACCATAAAAGCATTGAGGAGTACCTCATCGCGCCGATATGGCCCTATGCCTACGTCGTGGGGAAGGTGTTGGCGGCGGTGCTGCGGGGGCTGATTTCTTCCGCTATTATCATCGTTTTAGCCTACGCCTTCGGGGCGCATTTTACGCTGACGCCGCTTTTCGTCCTGGTGCTGGTGATGAACTGCGCCATTTTCGCCGAGATCGGCTTTTTCGCTTCCATGAAGCTTAAGACATACGAGCAGATGGGGCAGATGAACACGTATGTCCTTTTGCCGATGTCTTTTCTCTGCGGGACATTCTTTTCGCCCCATGCCCTGCCGGACGCCGTGCGCTGGGCCGTTGAAGTCCTGCCCCTGACCCACGCCAGCTACCTCTTGCGGGGACTCGGCAGCGGGGCAGAAGTATCGCTGCTTTCGGCGGCGGTGTTAGCGCTGTATTTGGTGGCGGGATTCTGGCTGGGAGGACGGGCTTTCGTGCATCTGCGCCAATGAGAGGTGTTGGGGTCGGACGATGCGGGATGGGTTCGGAGTTGTGACTGAGGGAGGGCGGTTTATGGAAGTCAAAATCATCTATATGACGAACGATAAGCGCCGCTACGCGGTGATGGGGGAGACCTGTCGGGAATTACAGGAAAAGGGGGCGCTGTCCGATCTCTGCAACGTCGTTCAGATCGAGCGGTCCAGCGAGTGGAACTACGTTTGGGAGCGCAAACTCCAAGGGAGCGTCTTGGTGGTGGGCCGCTTCATCAACAACGTGACGAAATCCGCATTTTGGCAAGATTGCCGCGCCTTTTTGACGGCGCACCACATTCCTTATATTTTAGATGCCGTGGAAAGCGTGGCCGGGGAAGAGCAGGGGACGGAGATCGCCCCCGCCGTCGTGGATCGGCTGCGGCGATACAGTTTCTATGGCGGTGCGGAAAATTTTCGCAACTTCTGGCGCTATGCGGCCTCGCAATTCGATCCTTCGCTGCCTGAGCCGGATGAACCGGCGGTACGGGCCTGGGCAGGGATTTATCATCCGGCGCTGTCCGAGGGCTATATGACGAATCTCTCCCTGTACCGCGAAAAATTCTGCCGATCGGATAGGCCTACGTTAGGGCTGCTCTTTTATCGGGACGAATGGATATGGGATGATCTCAAATATCCGGCGGCTTTCGTGAAAGAAGCGGAGAAGCAGGGATACAATGTGATCCCGGTTTTTTCCAACCAGATGCCGGATGTTTCCTTGGGGATGCCCCCCATGCGGCAGGTATTTGGTGATTTTTTCCAAGCGGAGGGAAAGACGGTCATCGACGCCTTGGTCACCACCATGAAGTTTTCCCAGATCGGTAACGGCAATCTCAAGGTGGAAGATTTTGCGGCCTTGGGGGTGCCGGTACTGACCGCGTACACACTCCTGACCTCCGAGGCGGAGTGGCGGGCGAATCCCGAGGGGCTCAACGCCGTTGAAACGTCCATTGGCGTGGCCCTGCCGGAATTGGATGGCGCGCTCCATGGAGTCCCCATCGCGGGGCGGGTCACTCGGGCGGATGGTGCCGTGGAATATGTGCCCTTGACGGAGCGAATGAAGGCTATGGTGGCCCGGGCGGGAAAGTGGGCTAAACTGCGCTGGCTTTCCAATGCCGACAAAAAAGTGGCGGTGATCTTCCACAATTATCCGCCGAAGAATTACAATATCGGCAGCGCCTCTGGCCTTGACACCATGGAGAGCGTGCGGCGTCTCTTAGGAAGGATGAAGGAGGAGGGCTATCGTATTGATTTCCTGCCGGAAACAGCGGCGGATCTTGCCCGGCTCATGACCAGCCACGCCACGAACGATCTTTCCCTCATGACGGATCAGCAAGCGGAGGAATGCCAAAAACTTGCCGCGAAGGAATAC
>ERZ772921.1375-NODE-1375-length-14053-cov-20.289970_pt1 | contig 14053 bp, 9 predicted proteins | sample MGYA00512117_ERZ772921 | MGnify/ENA primary metagenome ERZ772921 (study PRJEB29015, sample SAMEA2737944) | human oral metagenome | biome: human oral; feature: human-associated habitat; material: dental | place: China | collected 2150 ... | reverse complement strand
TGCGGACCCCGTCCCGACGTGCTCACGCACCTCCTGCGCAACGTCCTCGGTGTCGTCCACGGCAGCGCCCGCCCCGCGTCGGGTCACGACCTGGCCCCAGGGGTGGGTGAGCAGCGCCACGACCCCCAGGCCCGCCAGTGTCAGCAGGCCCACAATGAGCGCCGTGAAGCCCTCCCGCGGCCCCACCTCGGCCATCCGTCCGGGGCCCGCCTGCCCGGAGGCGGCCAGGCAGACCAGGGCGGTGCCTCCACCCAGCACCACCGAGGCCGTCGCGGCCGCGGCCCCGGCCTGGCGCAGCCGCATCTGACGCAGGCTGGAGCGGTCACGCCAGGCCACCACCACGGCCGCGACCAGCACGACGAAGGGCAGGGCCGTCCCCCACGACCCCACGGCCGTGGTGGGCAGGGCACCCAGGACCGGCAGGGAGGGCACCGCCCCGGCCACCACACGGGTGGGTGAGAAGACCGACCCGGAGCCCACCGCGAACCCCGGCCCCACCACCCAGGACAGCGCCCACACCAGCGCCGTCGGGACCCACCCCAGCTGGAGGAGGGTGATACCGAGGGTGTCGGCGAACCTGCCGTCGGTCAGGGCGTCGTGGAGGCGGGAGACCCGCCCCCCCGCCAGGACCAGGGCGACACCGGCGACGACCACCGCCAGGACGGTCAGGACCAGGGCGAGCTGACGGGCCTGGCGCAGGGCCAGGTGGAGCCAGGCCGGGCGGTCCTGCCACCACGGGCCCAGGGCCGGCCAGCCGGACCCGGAGCGTTGCAGCTCCACGGCCACCACCAGGGAGGTCAGCGCCCAGGTAGCCGGGACGACGGTCCAGGTGCGCGACGCGGCCGGACTGGCGACGAGCACCAGGACCAGGGCCGTGGTGGTGGCGGCGCCCACGACCCAGCCCCCGGAGGCCGGGGAGCTGGGGCGGGCCCGGCGCACCAAGGCGCGGGTCAGCAGGAGCAGGAGCAGGGTCAGGCCCGTCAGCGGCAGGCTCAGGGCGCCCTCCCGGCTGGTGGAGGTACCCCAGGACCCGCCCAGGGCCAGGCTCCACAGGCCCGTGGCGGCGCGCACCACCGAGCCGGTGCTCAGGGCGGCGGCGGCGTCACGGGAGGAGGAGGCCAGGTAGAAGGCCACCGCGGGCAGGACCACGAGGAGCCAGCCCAGGACGACGGCCTCCATCCCGCAGCGGGCGGCCAGGAACCAGTCCGCGGGACGCCAGGTACCGCGCCGCCAGGCCTCGCCCAGGGAGCTCAGGGCGCTCACACCGCGTCCTGGTGGTGCCCGGCCGGGGCGGCGGTCCCCGGGTGGAGGGAGCGGTCCCCGACCGGGGTGGGCTCGTGGGCCAGCTCCACGGCGGTCCCCGGGTGGAGGGAGCGGTAGATCTCCCGGACGATGGCGGCCGTCTGGCTGGGGGTGCGGCCCACGCGCACGCCGACCGCCTCCAGGGCCTCCTTCTTGGCCTCGGCGGTGCCCGAGGAGCCGGAGACAATGGCCCCGGCGTGCCCCATGGTCCTGCCCTCGGGCGCCGTGAAGCCCGCGACGTAGGCGACCACGGGGGTGGTCATGTGCTCGCTGATGTAGGTGGCGGCCCGCTCCTCGGCGTCGCCCCCGATCTCCCCGATCATGACCACCAGCTCGGTGTCGGGGTCGGCCTCGAAGGCCGCCAGGGCGTCAATGTGGGTGGTGCCCACCACCGGGTCCCCGCCTATGCCGATGCAGGTGGTGAAGCCCAGGTCGCGCAGCTCGTACATGAGCTGGTAGGTCAGGGTCCCGGACTTGGAGACCAGGCCAATGGGCCCGGGACCGGTGATGTCCGGGGGGGTGATGCCCACGTTGGAGCGCCCCGGGGAGATGATGCCGGGGCAGTTGGGGCCGATGACCCGCACGCCGTGCGCCGCGGCGTAGGCGACGGCGGCGACGGCGTCCGCCACGGGGATGCCCTCGGTAATGACCACCACCAGGCGCACCCCGGCGTCGACGGCCTCCACCACGGCGCCCCTGGCGAAGGCGGGGGGCACGAACACGACGCTGACACCCGCACCGGTCTCCTGCACGGCCTGGGCGACGGTGCCGTAGACGGGCACCGTCACGGTCCCGGCGGGCACCCCCGCGGCACCCGGGCCCACCGGCTCCACCGTGAAGTCCACGACGGTGCCGGCCTTGCGGGGGTTGACCCCGGCCACCACCTGGGTGCCCGCGCTGATCATGCGGCGGGTGTGCTTGCGGCCCTCTGACCCGGTCATGCCCTGGACGATGACGCGGTCGGTCTGGGTGAGGAAGATGCTCATTGGCTCAGGCCTCCGTGCTGGACGTGCTGGTGATCTGCTCGGCGATGGCGGTGACGCGGTCGGCCGCCGCGTCCATGGTGTCCACGAGCTCGACGCCGTCGACGGCGGCCTCGGTCAGGATCGCCCGCCCCAGGTCGGCGTTGTTGCCGTCCAGGCGGAGCACCACGGGCTTGGGCAGGCCCCCCAGGCGGTCCACGGCGGCGACGAGCCCGTCGGCCACCGTGTCGCAGGAGGTGATGCCGCCGAAGACGTTGACCAGGATGGCGCGTACCTGGGGGTCGGAGGCCACCACCTCCAGGCCGGTGGCCATGACCTCGGCGCTGGAGCCGCCGCCCAGGTCCAGGAAGTTGGCCGGGCGCATCCCCCCGTGGCGCTCACCGGCGTAGGCCACCACGTCGAGGGTGGACATGACCAGGCCCGCCCCGTTGCCCATGACACCGACCTGGCCGGAGAGCTTGACGTAGTTCAGGCCCGCGGCCCGGGCCCTGGCCTCCAGGGGGTCGGTCTCGGCGCGGTCCACCAGGTCGGCGTGGCCGGGGTGGCGGAAGCTGGCGTTGTCGTCCAGGGTGACCTTGCCGTCCAGGGCCAGGACGCGCCCACCGGTGGTCAGCACCAGGGGGTTGACCTCCACCAGGGTGGCGTCCTCACCGGTGAGGACCTCCCACAGGCGCAGGACCACGTCGGTGACGGCCTCAGCCACCTCCCCGGGCTCGAACCCGGCCTCGGCCACGAGACGGGCCGCCAGCGCGGGGGTCATGCCGGTCAGCGGGTCGACGCCGACGCGGGCCAGGGCCTGGGGGCGCTCGGCGGCGAGGGCCTCGATGTCCACGCCGCCCTCGCGCGAGCACATGGCCAGGTACCTGCGCCCGGCACGGTCCAGGAGTACCGAGAGGTAGAACTCGGAGGCGATGTCGGCGCCCTCGGCGACCAGGACGGAGCGGACGGTGTGCCCCTTGATGTCCATGCCCAGGACGGCCTCGGCCTCCTGCCGGGCCCCGGCGGCGGTGCGGGCGAGCCGCACGCCCCCGGCCTTGCCCCGCCTCCCGGTCTTGACCTGCGCCTTGACCACCACCAGGGGGGCTCCCTGGGCCAGGAGCTCGGCGGCGGCGGCCTGGGCCTCCTGCGGGCTGGTGGCCAGGCACCCGTCGAGCACAGGCACCCCGTGCGCGGCGAACAGGTCCCTGGCCTGGTACTCGTACAGGTCCATGGCTCGTCCTACCTCCAGACGTCGGGCTGCGGGCACGTGCGGGTGCCCGGGCACGAGGGTATCGCGTGGTGAGGGCCCTTACGGCCGCGCGTCGGGGACCTGGACCCAGGTCCACCGGTGCGCGGTGACCAGGATCCCGCGCCCCATGGGGACCGGGGCCCCCACCGAGCGCGGCAGCCTGGCGGAGAGGTAACTGCCGTCGTCGGCGGACCGGGGGGCCAGGAGCAGGCCGGTGCGGTTCTTGCGGACCTGCCCCACCAGGCCACGGTACAGTCCCTGGATCTCGTCGACACCGCAGGAGACCAGCACGCCCCCGGGCGCGTCGCGGCAGGTCTTGAGGTGCTTCTCCAGCACCGGGGCGAGCTTGTGGTCGGGGCCCAGGAACTCGAAGTCGTCCACGACGAGAAGGACCTCGGAGGGGGCGTGCCGGATCAGCCCGAGCAGGTCGGCGGCCACGGCGTCCTCCCCCAGGACGCCCAGGACCCCCGGCCGCCCCTGCAGGCAGCGCAGCGGGGAGCGCCCGGGGGCCACCGCCACCACCTGCGCCCCGGCGTCCAGGGCCGTGAGGGCCCCCACGTACAGGGCCGTCGAACGCCCTGAGCGACGTGGCCCCGTCACCAGGACGCCGTTGCCGACCTCCTCCATCCGCAGGGGCAGCAGCCCCAGGTCGTCCCCGCCCACGGCCAGGCAGAAGGATCCCCGCCCCGGGGGCGGGCCCAGGGCGAGCGCCTGGGTCAGGGAGATCGCCACGGGGAGCTCGTCAACGTGCCTGGGGCACCGGGAGCGCGGTACCTGCGACCACTGCCGGCTGGCCTGGCGCGCCAGGGCGTGGACGGCAGCCACCTGGGCCGTGCCCGCCAGGGAGGCGTCCAGCAGCCCCACCTGGACCTCCCGGGGCCGGGCGCCCGCGCGGAAGGCCCGGCCCGAGGGCATGGACACGGGCACGTCCCGGGGGCGCATCCCCACCATGTCGTAGTTCTCCGCCGCGGGCAGGCGCAGCGCCAGACGGTCCTCCAGCATCATGCCCATACGCCCCCGGCACACCGTCTGGTCCCCGGCCATCACCACGTGCAGGCCCACGGCACCGCCCTCACGCAGCAGGAGCTCCACGCGCTCCACCAGGGCGCCCCCGTCCACGGACTCGAAGCTGGCCACGTAGGAGTCCCACCGGTCAATGAGCAGCAGGAGGTAGGGCAGGCGCTCCTGCGGGCTGGCGGCCAGGCGCTGCTCGGCCACGGACGCCAGGCCGTCCAGGGCCAGGAGCTGCTGGCGCCGGGTGACCTCACGCCCCAGGAGGTCCAGGAGCCGCCGGAGCCGCTCAGGCTGGTCCCGCGTCACCACGGCGCCCACGTGCGGCAGCCTGGTGCACGGCAGGAGGGCGCCCGTCCCGGCGTCGATCCCGTAGACGTGCACCTCCTCCGGGGACGTGGTACGGGCCACCTCCGCGGCGATCCCCCGCAGCAGGGTCGAGCGCCCCGAGCCGGCGGACCCGGCCACCCCCAGGTGCCCCGCGCACGTGTAGTCCCAGGTCATGACCTTCTGGGCCTGCTCACCCGGGCAGTCCTCCAGGCCCAGGACGAGCGGGGGCAGCAGCCCGCGGGCACGTGGGTCCACCGCCCCGACGGGGCCTGCGCCCTCCGCCCCTCGGGCCCCGTCCCCCGGCTCGCCCTGCCCGCCACCGGGCCCCGCCTGGGCGGCCAGGAGCGGACGGCGCTCGCGCGGGGCCGAGGGAAGCCGCGACCCACCGGTGCGGGACGGGACCGGTTCTGCGGGTGGACGGCGTCGGAGGCGTGCTGCTGGGGTGGCGGTCATGGTTGCCAGCCTCGGGTCGGGGGTAGGGCTGCTGAGGGTATTGGCTCTCAGCACGAGAATGCCAGTGGGCCCAAAGAGGATAGGGTAGGACGTCGATGATCGTGCACGCAGATCTTCGCAGGCCGAGATGTGATATTGATAACAGTTTGATTTCAACCCTGGACAAGTGGTCCACGTCTCAAATACTCTATGAGGCATGAGTTGTGCACATCGTCGAGTAGATCCTGCCTCTCAGCAGATATTGAAATCTCACGTCCTGTTCTTCAGTGCCGACTAGGGTGCGTGCTGACTGCTTTCGTTGACTGTTCCCGAGTCTTCCTGACGATTGGAGAGTGGTGGGCCATGTCCCTGCAGACCGACCTGGATGTACTTGCGATCCTGTACGATATGCTGAGTAACAACGTAACCCTGGCGGATACGATTCAGAAGGACACAGGCCGTGACCTGGCGGCAGCGGTGTGAGAGAGCCCCTAACGCCAGGGATTTCCGGGCCGCTTGGGACGAGTTCCGTCCCAAGCTGGTGGCCTTCGAGGAGCTCCTGGCGGCGGTCATGGACGTGGCCAACAACGACATCGCCAACGGGGTCACCGACGCCCGCCAGCTGGCGACGGTCTCCCCTGGCCTGAGAGACCCGGACCTCCCCTCCCGGGGGCACCGTGACGTGGCACCCCCCGGGAGGCAGGCGGCAGACCTTCAGGAGAGAGTCGAAGTAGTCTCGTGTACGCCCAAAAGCATCTCGTCCCACGTCACAACCATCCTGTCCCAGATCGAGGCGGTCCGCAGCCAGATCCAGGCCGCCTACGATGCTGAGTCCTCTACCTTCCCCGAGGAGACTGACGACAACAGGGCGAGGATCCACTGGCTGTCAGGCAGGGAGTTCTGTATCGAGTAAAGGATCAGGACTGCGGACTGAGGAAACGGTTGTAGTTTGGGCGAAAAGACAAGGCCGAGGGAGAGGATTTTATGGCAGAGCTAACGATAGACGCGCTCAGCGATGGCATGTCGCTTATCCCGATCCCTGGAAGCCCCTGGATAGGCAAGGCCCTGTCCGCCATTCGCTCCCACTCCGCAGGAGCCGGTAAGAACATCCTGGCAGACAGTGCTACGAGTGTCGAGGAGGCCCAGAAAGCACTGCAGGCCGCCGTCAGTAAGAGCCTCAGGTTTGAGGCTATTAATGCCATGGCCACGGCCGGACTTCTTCCCGACGATGCTTTTACGAAAAAAGGCGGAACACCCATGAGTTACAAGTGGATAACCAAAGACAATGGTAAGTGGAATCTAAATCTAAACGAAGCCTTGCGTGACAAGACAGACGGGGAAACAAAAAACCTAGAAGGATGGTTCAAGCTTATTAAAGACAACCTTAAAATCCCCATTATCGACGGTACTGGTACTATCGTTACAGGCGCAGTCATTACAACCGCTTTTAATGACGGTATCGGGAAAGCCAACAGCGACAAGAAGGCTATAGATGAATCATGAGACGATTCAGGCTTGGCAGATAGTTCGAGACCACGGCTGACTATAGCTAATTTGGTCACAGCCATTGTCTTTAAGTGAGGAGTTGGTTTGCGTGAGGCCTGCTGGTCGTCATCCCTGGTGGGTCTCTGTATGCTGCGTCATGATGCTGGTAGGGTGCCTGGTCCTGCCCACCTGCCCCGGGACTCCACGAGCGTCAGCGACCATAATGTTCCCGGACGCACTCACCACCCAGGTCCTTTCGGGTACGGCTACAGCACCAGCCCCCACTACCGGCCCCACCGGCACAGACACCACCAGCCCGGGTACTGCCACCGGTGCGGGTGCTGCGACTAATGCCCACGCGGACACTGCTGGCGCCGACGCTGCCCTCGGGGACGCCGTCGTGCTGACCAGGGCCCTGGACGAGGGCGACTACACGGCCCTGGCACAGGCGGTCAGTGAGCGTGTGGCACCGCACGTCGGTGGGGGCGCATACGCCACCGCCCTGGTTGACGCCCTGGGGGCCAGGGGCCTGGTGCGCGTGGCAGCGCACCTGCCCATTGGCACCACCACGTGGACGTCCCTGTTGGCTACGGCTACCAGCTCGCCCTTGTGGGACGAGGGGCGTCGTGAGGCCCTGGGACGGGATCTGGCGTCCCTGGTCACCACCACGGGTGACGTGGCCGAGGCCGACACGCTCCTGCTGCCGCTGGGCTTCAGGCGCCTGCTCACCGCCGACCAGGACCCCCTGACCACCGCCGCCACTGGCACCCAGGCCTCGGGCGCTGGGGGCGGGCAGTCGGGCTCCGGCCAGATCCCGGGGACCACCAGTCCTGACCAGGTTCCTGGTGTCGGGAGCACGGCGACCCCGGGTCCTGGGGGCGGTCAGGCGGCTACCCAGGCCCCGGGTGCTGGTGACAGCCAGGCCCCTGGGGCCGAGGACCAGGCCCCGGGTGCTGGTAGCGGGCGGTCGGGTTCCCGGGATCCTCTGGCCCTGGATACCGGGTTCCTGGCGTCCCTGGTTCGTGGGTTGATGGCTGGCGAGGCCGCCGGGGGCTCGCGGGTGGGGTGGGTGGAGTACGCGCGCCTGACCACCACGGCAGGCGGCGGGTACGCGAACTTCCCCGAGGGAACGCCCCGGGAGGTCAGGGCCCGTTACCTCCTCTACGACCCCCTGGCCGCCGTCCTGACCGCCACCGCCCGGCGTCCCCAGACGGTCCTGGACGTCCTGGCCCCACCCCTACCGGGTCCTTATCTCAACACCCTGGGACCCAGCGGGAAGAACTACAGGGACCAAGAACAGTTCTTCCAGGTGGACGGATCCCTCTGGGAGTGGGTGTCCGCCCGCACCCAGAGGTCAGGGACTGCCTGCCTGGAGGCCCTGACCGCGGCCGTGGCATCGGCCTCCACCCTGCGCTACAAGCCCACCGCACCCCGGACCAACCCCTACGAGGCCCAGGCCGCCTGGCTCACCGAACAAGCAGTAGTCACCCTGGCAGGCACAGACACCACCACCTGGACACCCACAGCCAGACGCACCACCGCCATCATGCTCGCCAACTCCATGAGCGACGTCGGTGACGCGGCCGCTAAGTCTGCGCCTGACCGTGGGACCAGCCTCTTTGGGGCCACCCTGCCCGTGGCCTGGAGCGGTCATCACGACGCTGAGGTGACCGCCCTGCTGCGCGAGGTCCTGACCGACGACACCGCCCTGAGCCTCCTCTTTAAGACCTTATCAGTCTTTAACGCCTACCACATAGTTTTCGGCATCAGAGAGTCTACTGAGTCCCACTACCATAACGATATCTACCGTTCAATGCTGAGTGACGCGCAAGGGGGTGCCCGCTTGTACGGCTACGTCTACACCGCCTGTGCCACGGGCAGGGGCGGGGACAAGGACGAGGCGAGCCCCGCCGCCGGGGTGGTGCTGGCCGCCCTGGACCAGGGCCCGGAGCCCGTCCCGGCCCCGGGAACCCCCTGGCGTCCCCCGGCCACCCCCGCCCAGGCCACCCAGGCCACCACGACCAGCGGCTCCTCCCTGACACGTGAGCAGCTCGGGAACGAGATCGCTAACAGGCTATGCCTGAAGACCACCGTCATCCTGGACGCCGCCAACCTCATCCCCCAGGACGCCTACACCCTGGAGAACGGCCAACCCGCCCATGACTGGATCACCCTGGGAAACGACGGGATGTGGCACCTGGACCAGGAAGCAGCCCTGGCCGACCCCGTCGGCCTGAACAGCTGGCTGAACGACATCTGGACGGAGCAGGACCTCCCTAGTGTCATCAACTGGCTCGCCGAAAAATTCGTCGTCGGCGCCCTCGAGACCTGGGTCCCTGTGCTCACAACTGACCCCCAGGCGCCCATCAGGCACGCCGCCCTGGTGGTGGCGGTGCTGGCCACTGCCACCGCCCTCCTGGTCTACAACTTCTCCCACACCCACCAACGTCGCAGGGAGAGACTGCGCCCGATCCGCAAGGAGCGACTACGCAGGTGGCGGGAACGACACAAGAGCTGGTACGAGGAGTAATACCAGACGACAGGCACGTGAACTGAAGACTACGTAGACCATTGTTTTCACCCTTTGGGCAAAGGAGCTGATTCGTGTGAGACCTGCTGGTCGTCCTAGCCGGTGGGCCCTCGTGCGCCGCGGCGTGGCCCTGGCAGGGTGCCTGGTCCTGTCGGCCTGCCTGACCCCACCCGGCACCGCGATCCCACGAGCAGCAGCCCTACCACTCCCGGACGCACCTACCACCCAGGTCATTTCGGGTACGGCTACAGCACCAGCCCCCACTACCAGCCCGAGCGCTGCCACCAGTGCTGCTACTGCTGCCAGTACGGACGCTGATAGCGCCGACGCTGCCCGTGGGGACGCTGTCGTACTGACTGAGGCTCTGGAGGGGAAAGACTACGCGGCCCTAGCGCAGGCAGTCAGTGAGCGCGTGGCACCGCACGCCGGTGGGGGTGCTTATGCGACTGCCCTGGTTGACGCCCTGGGGGCCAGGGGCCTGATGCGGGTGGCGGCGCACCTGCCCACAGGGGAAAGTGGCGTCACAAGTACGGAGGGTGGCGCCAGGGACGTGCCTCACCCGGCACTCGTGTGGACGTCCCTGCTGGCCACGGCCACCGCCTCGCCCTTGTGGGACGAGGGGCACCGTGAGGCCCTGGCCCGGGACCTGGTGTCCCTGGTCACCACCACAGGCGACCTGGCCGGGCCCGACACGCTCCTGCTCCCACTGGGCTTCAGGCGCCTGCTCACCGCCGACCAGGACCCCAGGTCCGAGGATGAGTGGTCAGGCCCCGACCAGGGTCTGGAGGCCACCAGCCCTGACCCGGACCAGGCCCCAGATAATGAGGACAGCCGGGATCCTCTGGCCCTGGATGCCGGGTTCCTGGCTGCCCTGACTCGCGGTGTCATGGCCGGTGAGACAGCTGGGGGCTCGCGGATCGGGTGGGTGGAGTACGCGCGTCTGACCACCACGGCAGGTGGCGGGTACTCGAACTTCCCCGAGGGAACACCCCAGGAGGTCAGGGCCCGCTACTCCTCCTACGACCCCCTGCCCGCCGTCCTGACCGCCGCAACCCGCACCCCTGCCACGGTCCTGGACGTCCTGGCCCCACCCCAGGACGACAGGGACAGCCAAGACCAGGCGGGTCAGCATTCCTCGGCCACCAAGGTGGACGCCACCACCTGGAAGTGGATGTCCGCCCGCACCCAGAAAGCGGGCCCCGCCTACCTGGAGGCCCTGACCGCTGCCGTGGCCTCGGCCTCCACCCTGCGCTACCGGCCCACCACATCCCAGCCCAACCCCTACGAGGCCCGGGCCGCCTGGCTCACCGAGCAGGCAGTAGTCACCCTGGCGGGCGTGGACACCACCACCTGGACACCCACAGCCAGACGCACCACCGCCGTCATACTCGCCAACTCCATAGGCGATATTGAGAATACCGCTAGCGGTATTGACTACGCTGGGAGTAACCAGCTCTTCTACCTGTCCCTGCCCGCCAGTTGGAGCGAGCACCACAATAAAGAACTGACCGCCTTGCTGCGTGAGGCCCTCAGGGACGACACGGCCCTGACCATCCTGTCCAAGGCCGCCAGGATATTCATCACCCACCGCCTGGCCACTGACGCATTCAGGATCCCGCCAGGAACCAGTACCGGAAACACCCCTACCCGCATCCTGAACGACTTAGACGAGAATGCCCACTTGTACGGCTATGTCTACACCGCCTGTGTCACGGGCAGGGGCGTGGGTGAGGACGGGGAGAACCCCGCGGCAGGGGTGGTGCTGGCCGCCCTGGACCGGGGCCCGGAGCCCGTCCCGGCCCCGGGAGCACCCTGGCGTCCCCCGGCCACCCCCGCCCAGGCCACCCAGGCCACCCAGGCCAGCGACCGCTCCCTGACACGGGAGCAACTCGGGAACGAGGTCATTACTAGGCTGTACCTGAAGGCTATCAGCGTCCTGGAAACAGGCCACCTCATCCCCCAGGACGCCTACACCCTGGAGGACGGCCGACCAGCCCACGACTGGATCACCCTGGGAGACGACGGGATGTGGCACCTGGACCAGGAAGCAGCCCTGACAGACCCCGCCGGCCTGAACAGCTGGCTGAACGACATCTGGACGGAGCAGGACCTCTCCAGGGTCACCACCTGGCTCGCCGAAAAATTCGTCGTCGGCGCCCCCGAGACCTGGGTCCCTGTGCTCACAACCGACCCCCAAGCACCCGCCAGGCACGCCGCCCTGGTGGCGGTGCTGACCACCGCCACCACCCTCCTGGTCTACAGCCTCTCCCACACCCACCAACGTCGCAGGAACAGGCTGCGCCCGATCCGCGAGGAGAGACGACGCAGGCGTCGGGAGCGGCACAGGCGCTGGTACGAGGAGGAGTAGTACCAGGTGGGCACGTGAACTGAAGACTACGTAGACCGTTGTCTTCACCCTCTTGAGCAAAGGAGCTGATTCGTATGATTCCTGATGGTCGTGTCGTCCGGGGTGTGCTGCTGGTGGGGTGCCTGGTCCTGTCGGCCTGCCTGACCCTGCCCGGCACCGCGATCCCACGAGCAGCAGCCGCACCACTCCCGGACGCACCCACCACCCAGGTCCTTTCGAGTACGGCACCAGTCCTCACTACCGGCACGGGCACCACCAGCCCGGGTGCCACCACCAGTGCTACCACTACTGCCAGCACGGACGCTGATAACACCAGTGCCGCCCTCGGGGACGCCGACGCACTGACCAGGGCCCTGGACGAGGGCGACTACACGGCCCTGACACAGGTGGTCGATGAGCACGTGGCCCCGCACGCCAGCGAGGGCGCCTACGCGACTGCCCTGGTTGACGCCCTGGGAGCACGGGCCCTGGTGCGTGTAGCAGCGCACCTGCCCACTGGCACCACTACGTGGACATCCCTGCTGGCCACGGCCACCACCTCACCCCTGTGGACGGACGAGCACCAAGAGGCCCTGGCCCGAGACCTGGCGTCCCTGGTCACGGTGACCGGCGACGTGGCCGAGCCCGACACCCTCCTACTACCAGCAGGATTCATGCGCCTGCTCACCGCCGACCAGGACCCCCTGACCGCAGCCGCCGCTGCCACCCGGACCCCAGGCGCCGGTGACAACCAGGCCCCAGATAGTGAAGATGTGCGGGATCCTCTGGCCCTGGACCCTAAGTTCCTGGCCGCCCTGACTCGCGGTGTCATGACCGGTGAGACCACCGGGGGCTCGCGAGTCGGGTGGGTGGAGTACGCGCGCCTGACCACCACGGCAGGCGGCGGGTACTCGAACTTCCCCGAGGGAACACCCCAGGACATGACCACCCACCGAGCCTCCTACGACCCCCTACCCGCCGTCCTGACCGCCACCGCCCGCACCCCCACCACCGTCCTAGACATCCTGGCCCCACCCCTACCAGGACCCGACCCCAGCACCCCGCCCAGCGAGGAGGACGAGTTCAGGCGGATCCTAGCCACCCAGGTGGACGGATCCCTGTGGGCGTGGGTAGCCGCCCGCACCCAGAAAGCGGGCCCCGCCTACCTGGAGGCCCTCACCGCTGCCGTGGCCTCGGCCTCCACCCTGCGCTACCGGCCCACCACATCCCAGCCCAACCCCTACGAGGCCCAGGCCGCCTGGCTCACCGAACAGGCGACCACCGCCCTGGCAGGCGTGGACACCACCACCTGGACACCCACAGCCCGACGCACCACCGCCGTCACGCTCGCCAACTCCGTAGGCGACCTGTGGGACGCCGCCCGTGACGACGTGCACTTCTACCTCTTCCAGACCTTCTACAACTCTCTTCCTACCGGATGGAGCAAGCACCACAACGAGGAACTGACCACCCTGCTGCGCGAGGTCCTCAAGGACGACACCGCCCTGACCACCGTATCCAGGGCCGCCGGGGTATTCACCGCCCACCACCTTACCGCCGTCGCCAAAGATATCGAGCCCGGGACCAGACTCGACGTGAGTTATGCTACACTACTTCATGAAACTAGTCTGGACAGCTCCCTGTACGGCTACCTCTACACCGCCTGCGCCACAGGCAGGGGAATAGGCGCTGACGAGGCGAGCACCGCCACCGGGATCCTGCTCAACACCATGCTTCAGAGCCTGACCCCGATCCCAGGAGCATCGTGGCACCCCCCGGCCGACCCCGCGAACCAGGATGCCACGGACACCAGCGGAGTAGACAGAGTTGCGGTTCAGGAGTTTCAAGCCGTCCTCGACGGGAGACTGCGGTTCGAGATCATCGGCATCCTGGACTCCACACACCTCATCCCCCAAGAAGACTACCAAGGACGCTACCCAGACGTCTTCCAGTGGATCATCAGGGACAGTGACGGCGTGTGGCACCTCGACTGGAACACGGCCATAGCCAACAAGTACGATCTGAACACCTGGTTCCAAGTCGTGTGGCGCACACACAATTTCGGAGCAGAATGCATCAGTCCCACGTACGTGGCCTTCGAGTACGGATCCCAGGAAGCTCACGAACCCGTGCCTGCCACCACACCCAGGAGCCCCGCCAGGCACGCCGCCCTGGTGGTGGCACTGACCACTGCCACCACCCTCCTGGTCTACAACTTCTCCCACACCCACCAACGTCGCAGAGAGAAGCGACGCAGGCGCTGGTACGAGGAGGAGTACCGGGGTGGACCCGTGAGCTGAAGTCTACGTAGACGACTACTTTCATCCCCTTTGAGTAGTGAGGAGTTGGTTTGTGTGAGGCCTGTTGGTCGTGTCGTCCGGGGTGGGTGGGGTGTGCTGCTGGTG
>ERZ772921.1374-NODE-1374-length-14055-cov-6.679357_pt1 | contig 14055 bp, 12 predicted proteins | sample MGYA00512117_ERZ772921 | MGnify/ENA primary metagenome ERZ772921 (study PRJEB29015, sample SAMEA2737944) | human oral metagenome | biome: human oral; feature: human-associated habitat; material: dental | place: China | collected 2150 ... | reverse complement strand
CCAGGGACTGGGCGTGGTTGCCGGTGGAGGCGGTGACCACGCCGCGGCGCCGCTCCTCCTCGTCGAGCGAGGCCATGAGCGCCACCCCGCCGCGCACCTTGAAGGCCCCGGTCGGCTGGATGTTCTCGTGCTTGACGACGACCTCGACTCCGGCCGCCGCGCTGAGCAGGGGGTAGGACCAGGCGGGGGTCTCGGGCAGAACCGCCGAGACGGCCTCGAAGGTGCGCACGACGGCCTCGAAGTCGAGACCCACGGGGGCGGTGGCGCCCGGGTCGGGGAGGCCGGAGTCGCCGTCGTCCGGGGCAGAGGCGTCCGGGTCGCTGTGGTCCGGGGCGGGGATGCCGTCGCCCGGGGCGGGGGCGCTGAGATCGGGGCCGCGGTCGGGCCCCGCGGCGGCGGGTTCTGCGGGTTCTGCGGCTTCTGCGGGCTCTGCGGATTCTGTCATGGCCCTCATGGTCAGGGTCGCCGGCCTATCGGTCCAATGAATGTTTCGTCCCATACCCATCGATGCGCGACATACGTGCGGCGCATGTGCGACATACTTGGTGGCCGTGATCGACGTGCAGCAGCTGCGGGCCCTCGTCGAGCTCGCGCGCCTCGGTACCGTCTCGGCCGCCGCCGAGTCCCTGGGCTACAGCCAGTCCGCCGTGTCCCACCAGCTCGCCGCGCTGTCGCGGGCCACCGGTGCCGTGCTGCTCACCCGGGCGGGGCGCGGCGTCCGCCTCACCGAGGAGGGGCGGACCCTGGCCGCCCGCGGACGGGAGGTCATCGACCTGCTGGAGCGGACTGAGCGCGAGGCGGTCGCCATGGCGCACGCCGAGGAGGGGCGGATCCTCCTCGCCGCCTTCCCCTCGGCGGTGGCCTCCCTGGTCCCGGGCATCCTCGCCGTCGTCTCCCGGCGGCATCCGGGCCTGGAGATCGAGCTGGTCGATGCCGAGCCGCCCGAGGCCCTGGACTCCCTGCGTCGCGGGCGGGTCGATGCCGCCCTGTCCTTCTCCTACATCGACGACGACGCCGGTGAGGATCTGGAGACGGTCCGCCTCCTCGACGACGTCCTCTACCTCGTCACCCATCCCCTCGGCATCGAGGACATCGCCGACGGCGCGCAGTGCCGCTGGGTGACCGGGTGCGCGCGCTGCCACGAGCAGCTGATCGCCGTGGGCAGGGCCAATGGCTTCACGCCGGAGACCGCCTACGCCAGCGACGACTACGTGGCCGTCCAGGCGCTGGTGGCCGCCGGCGTGGGGGCGGCGCTCCTGCCCGGGATGGCGCTGAGCGCCTACCGGCACCGGGCGGTCAGGGTGCGCCCGCTGGCAGAGGAGCACCGCCGGATCGAGATCGTCACGCGCGCGGAGAGGCCCCGTCCCGCCGTCATCGACGTGCTCGTCGAGGCCTGCCGCGAGGCCGTGCGTCGCACGGACATCCTGCGGCCCGAGCCGCTCGACGCCGTTCTCTGCGTGCCGACGGAGCGATCCGCTGGTGTTCTGCGACACGTTCACGAGTGAATTTCGTCGATGCGTTGACGGACCGATATCAATCCGTTACGCTACAACTCGTATCGAATCGCAGCTCCGATTCCTGTTCTGAGCGCCCTGATCCTTGTCCTTGAACACCTGATCTAAGGAATGTGAAGCAATCCATGCAGCACCGCGAGCACTATCGCCATGTTATCGTGACGGGCTCCAGCCGTGGTATCGGTCGGAGAATCGTCGAAACATTCACCGCCCTCGGTGATCGGGTGTCCTGCTGCGCGCGCAGTGAGAGCTATGACGGGCCCACCACGGACGACGGCCCTTTCTACGCCCCGTGCGATGTGAGTGATCATGCGGCGGTGCGCGCATTCGTCGATACCGCCGTCGACCGCCTGGGCCCGGTGGACGTCCTGGTGAATAACGCGGGCATCGTCCGCGACAGGTCGATCGCCCTGATGACGCCCGAGGAGTGGGACGAGGTCGTGAGGACCAACCTCTACGGCGCCTTCAACTTCTGCAACGCCGTCGCGCTGCCGATGATGCGCGGGGGCGGGGGAGTGATTCTCAACATCTCCTCGGTCGCCGGTGTGACGGGCAATCGGGGGCAGGCGAACTACAGCGCGGCGAAGGGGGGAGTCAACACCCTGACGCGAACGCTGGCGCGGGAGCTCGGGCCGTCGGGGGTCCGGGTCAATGCGATCGCACCCGGGTTCATCGAGACGGACATGACGGCGAACCTGCCCGAGGCCGCGCGAACGACGGCCCGGTCCACGATCCCGCTCGGACGCTTCGGCACCGTCGACGAGGTGGCCTCCGTGGCCGCCTTCCTGTGCAGCCCGGAGGCCGGGTACATCACCGGGCAGGTCCTCAGGGTCGACGGCGGGATGGTCCTGTGAACGAGAGCCCCGCTCCCGCGACTCGGCCTCCCCGTCATCCCTCTCCCGTGGCCGTGCCGACGCTCGTCGAGCACACGGAGGAGGGATTCACCGCTCGGCAGTCGACGCCGTCGCGATCGCCCTACCAGGACGGGCACTACCCGGATATGCCGATCTATCCGGGGGTGTTCTTCATCGAGAGCGTCGTCAATGCCTCGCGCGCCTATGTCCGGTTGCGCGGGATCGAGCCCGGGGCCGTGTCGCTCAGCCGTGTGGAGAATGTTCGATTCGTCTCCCCCGGAACGCCCGGGGAGTCATTCACGGTTGTTGCGCGACTGGAGGATCCCGGCGGGGGGCCTGGGACCCGGCGCGTGTCGGCCTCGTGCCGCGACGAGCGCGGGCGCGTGCTCGCGGAGATGGCCCTCCGGCTCGCTCCCGACGCCTGAAGGATCTGAAGGAGATGACGACATCATGACCGATGCCTCCGCATTCATCCCCCACCGCGGCGCGATGATGTTGATATCCGCCGTCCGGGACGTGTCCGTGAATAGCCGGAATGATGGGAATGGCGCGAACGACGGGGCGGGGCCGAGTGCCGAAACCGTTCATGACGTGACGCTGGACGAGCCCTGCTACGCCCAGTGGGGCCTGACGGAGGGACCGTGGCCCAGGACGCTGATGACCGAGTTCCTCGGTCAGACGGCCGCTCTCCTGTGCGCGTGCGCGAATGCCGGGAGAACGGAGCAGTCTCCGCTTTTCGCCCGCGCGGAGAACGCGGTTTTCCTGGGGGACGCATTCCCGGGGGACAGGGTGATCGGCCGGGCGACGATCGAGCGGACGATCGGGCCCGCGTCATTCGTCAGGGCGAGCGCCCGAGTGGGGGACCGAGTCCTGTGCACGATCGACCAGGCGACCATTTTCTACACGGAGAAGTCCGGCACCAGTCGGACGAGAACAACAAAGGAGAGACACCATGAGTGACAACAACCTCGACGACCAGCTGCGGGAGCTCATCGCCGACGTGCTCGAGATCGAGCCCGAGGAGATCACCGATACCTCCCTGTTCGCGGAGGAGCACGGGGCCGACTCCCTGCGGGCGATCGAGATCCTCGCGAGGATCGAGAAGACGTTCGACGTCGAGATCCCGCAGGATGAATTGTCGAGAATGGTCAATCTGGAGTCCGTGCGGGCGATCGTCCAGGCGCACGCGAAGGCCTAGCCCCGGCGTGACCACGTGACCATGTTGAACGACTCGGTAGTCGTCTCCGGGCTGGGCCCCGTCTCCAGCATCGGTATCGGACGAGACGCCTTCAGACGGGGGATCGAGGAGGGACGGGTCGGCACGGGACCGATCCGGAGCTTCGACACCACGGGATTTCCGTACGTGGATGCGGGCGAGGTCGTCGACTTCGATCCGTGCGCGATACTCACAGCGCTCGACGAGTCCGAGTGGGGCCGCAGCTCCCTGCTGGCGGCCTCCGCCGCGAGACTCGCCTTCGAGGACGCCGGCGGTCCGGCGGAGCTCGATCCGGAACGCTGCTCCAGCGTCATCGGAACGACCAGCGGCGAGTCGCAGGAGATCGAGGCGCTCGTGGCCGCGTGGGTCGATGACCCGCAGGCGCCGATGGACAGCGCCGACGCCAGCCGGGTGGCGCCGTCCAGCCTCGCGGACGCCGTGAACGCGGAGCTGGGGTTCGGGGGCGAGGCGATGACGGTCTCGACGGCCTGCTCGGCCAGCAACTACGCGGTGGGGTACGCCTACGACCTCCTGATGTCCGGTGAGGCGGACGCGGTCATCGCCGGCGGCGACCTCGCTGGCATCCAGGCTCTCCGGCCCGATGCGGCCGGTGCTCGCCTCCCGCGAGGGGCCCCGGAGGATCGCGCTCGTCGGTCAGGGCAACGGCGACCAGTTCGGTGCTGTGCTGGTCGAGGGGACGGAGGAGCCGTGACGGTCGTGATCTCGCGCACGGCGATGACGAGCTGCCTGGGGGATGCGGAGAGCACGTGCGCCGGGCTCCTCGCGGGCGCCTCGGGCGAGCGTCGGCTGGGAGGGGAGCCCGCCGGGGAGAGCACGGTGTCCTACGGCTACCCGGTGGGCGAGCAGCCCCGGAACAGCGCATGGCCCCTGCTCGCGCCCGTGCTGGCGTCGGTGTGCCGGGGCCTGCCGCGCGAGGACCTCGAGGGCGTCCGGGTGATCGTCGGCACGGGCATGCACGAGCAGCGCCTGACGGAGGTCTCGGCGATCGGGTCGGGGAGGACCCAGGTGGCCGCGTTCCCCGAGGAAGCAGTCGTGCGCTCGCGGGCCGGAGAGGAGGTCCGCCTGCCCGTCACGGTGCTGACCGGGGCGTGCTCCGCCTCCGGGACCGCGCTGACGATGGGCGCGGATCTCATCGACAGTGGCATGGAGTCCCGGGTCGTGGTGGCCGGCGCGGACGTCATGGCGATGGGGATGCTGGGGATGATGGGGCGCGTCAACCGCGAGTCCCCCCACAGGCTCCGCCCCTTCGACGCCGAGTCGCGGGGAGTGCTGCTGGGGGAGGGCGCGGCCGCGGTGCTTCTCGAGGCCCGCGGGCGGACCGGAGGGCGCCCGGCGCGCGCGGAGCTGCTGGGCGCGGCCATCACCTGCGACGGGTACCACGAGACCGCCCCCTCGCCCGAGGGCATTGCGCGATGCGTCGCGCTGGCCCACGAGCGGGCGGGGGTGCGTCCACCGGACATCGACGTCGTCATGGCGCACGGGACCGGGACGCGCCTGAACGACCCCACGGAGGCCCGGATGCTGAGCGCGGTCTTCGAGGGCGCCTCCCCGCTCGTCTCGGCGATCAAGGGGGCGACGGGGCACACCTCCGGCGCCTCGATGCTCATGAGCCTGATCGTGGCGCTGATCGCGATGCGCCGGCGGCTCGTCCCGCCGGTCATCGGCCTGCGCGATCCCCTGGACGAGGCCTCGGGCCTCCGGTTCCCGCCGGACGGCGGGGCCCCGCTGAATGACGGGGGCGCCGTGATCGCGCAGGTCGAGGCGTTCGGGTTCGGGGGCGTCAACTCGGTGTGCGTCGTGCGCTCCCCCGAGGGCGACGAGAGGGGCGAGTCGGCATGAGGCGGGCACCCGGTTCGGGGACGGCGCGAGTGCTCGGGGCGTTCGTGTACGAGCCCGGCGCGCCGGACGCCGCGACGGGCGCGCCGATGCCGGATCCCGACAACGCCAGGGACTGGCTCGGTCGCCGCGGTCTTCTCGGGAAGAACCGCGCCACCCGGATGGCGCTCTGCGCCGCTCACGGGCTCACGGTCCTGCGCGGGGCGGAGGCTCCCCCCGGTGGTCGGACGGGCGTCGTCGTCTCCTCCAACTTCAGCAATGCCGATGTCGTCATCAGGGACGCCAGCAGGCTCTACTGGGAGGGGGAGGCGGCCCTCAGCCCGGTGGACGCCCCGACGCACTCGGCGAACATCATCGGGAGCAGCCTGGCCATTCGCCACGAGTGGCGCGGGCCGAACGTGAGCGTGTGCTCGGGGCGCCGCGCGGGCGCGGAGGCGCTCGAGATCGCGTCCCTGCTGCTCGCCGCCGGACGATGCGATCGTGTCGTCGTCCTCGGCGTCGACGACGCGGTGCCCGCGCCGTTCCTCGCGATGGACGAGAGCGATCGGCCCCTGGCGGCGGCGGTGCTCCTCGGCCGGGGGAGGACGCCTTCGGCCCCGTCGCCGGAGCCGCGGCACGACGACGACGCGCTCCTCCCGCGCTACCACGGGGCGCGCCACGTGCTCGAGGCCGCGCTCGACGCGGCGTCGTCCGATCTCGGTGATCGGCTGCCGGTGTGATGGGCGCGTACCCGCCGCTGATCGGGGTCCACGGTCTCAACGACGACGGCAGGACCTGGTCCCCGCTGGCCGAGCGGAGCGGACTGGAGATCACGCCGTTGGAGGCTCCGTGGAGTCGTCCCGGGCCCGCCCGCCTCGACTTCCCCGCGATGAGCGGGCTCATGGACGAGGCGTGCGGCGCGGCCCGGCGCGGCGGGGCGTTCGGGATCATCGCCCACTCCCTGGGCGCCTCGGCGTGCCTGCGCTACGTCGCGGAGCGCGGTCCCTGCGACGGCCTCATCGGGATGATCCTGGTGTGTCCGACCTACGTCAGGCGCGCCGAGGTGGGACGGGCCTCGGAGCGCCGGGAGCACCGACGGCGGTTCGACGCGGTGCTGGCGGAGCGCCTGCACACCGAGCGGGCGGATCTGCGGGCGGATCAGGGCCGGGAGACGACCGACGCCATGGTGCGCGTTCTGATCCGGCAGGTCCCCGACGGCGAGCGCGAGGCCTCTCTGGCCTTCGTCGAGCGGACGACCGCGGCCCCGCTCGAGCGGCTGAGAATCCCGGTGCTCATCGTCGGCGGCGACCTGGACCCCGGAACGACGGATGCCCAGCGCCGCGAGCTGTGCGACCGACTCGCGCACTCGCGCCTGGAGGTCCAGGAGGGGCAGGGGCACTTCTGCCACGTCAGTGCCCCGGGACGAGTCGCCGCGCTGGTCGAGGAGTGGATGACGACCCGGATCGGTGAGGGCGTTCCCGGAGCGCTCGAACCGCGTGAGGCGAATGAGGGCGCGCCCGGGGAACGGCAGGGGAGACACGGCGGCGACGTTCGTCAATAGGCATGGAGCAGCGTGAATGAGCGCGAACAAGCATGAAGGAACACGAGGCAATACTCAGAAAGGGGCAGAGGCGATGAGTGCGTCTTCTCGAAGTGATGCTCGCCCGCTCAGCGAGGGTGCGAATATCGAGTCCTGGATCGGTTTCAAGCACTTCTCGTACTTGGCGGAGGGCGCCGTGCAGGACTTCCTGCGGGAGACCGGCATGTCTCAGGACGACATGCTCCGCGAGACGGGCGAGAGCGTCGACATCGTGGAGTTCTCCCTGAGGCTCCCGTCCCCCCTGTACGCGGACTCCCGCGTGTCGCTCCACGTCGAGGGGGAGCGCGCCGATCCGTCGAGGCCGCCCGCGGACGCTCTGCGCGTGCGCGGCGACAGGGTGTCGGCGGAGGCGTCGGCGCGGTGCCTGGAGGGGAGGGCGGGACTGCGCGGGTGGTCCCGCGAGGAGCTCGACGCGATGCTCTCGCGCGCGGCGCAGGCCGGACCGGAGGTCTCATCCACCGCGTCCATCATGAGGGGTGCCGCCCCCGGCCTCCACGACTGGCTCTTCACCGTCCCCTACCCGTACTGCCGGGCGAGCAGCGTCATGCAGTTCGACGGATACGTGAGGCTGGTGGAGGACTCCGTCGAGCGGTTCCTGCGCGCCCAGGGGGTGTCGGTCCGCCGCCTGCTGGTCGAGCGCGGGTGGATCCCGGTCGTGACCCGGTGGAGTCTCACGATCGACGAACCGGTCCTCATGGAGGAGGAGCTGGTCATCAGCACCGACGTGACGGGCGTCTTCAAGGGGTTGCTGTGGGACAGCGACATCGGCTTCCACGTCGTGCGCGACGGCGAGAGGGTCACGGTCGCCCGGGCCTCGATCACGCACGGATACGCCATCACCCGCGGACGCCTCTCCGGGACGATGGCCGCCTTCGACGACGAGCTCCTCCACGCGTTCGGGCAGTCGGGGGAGTGATGTCCGATGGCGATTCCCCGGGTCTACTTCAGTTTTCGGAGCCCGTACAGCTGGCTGGCGCTGGAGAGGCTGAGCGCGCGCGGGCTGCGCGACGCCTTCGAGTACATCCCGTTCTGGGAGCCGCGTGCGCGTGTCGCCGAGGCGCTGGCCGCCATCGGGGGCGGTACCCACTACAGGCAGATGAGTCGTGCCAGGCATCTGTACATCCTGCAGGACGTCAAGCGCCTGGCCGCGGCGCAGTCCATGCCCATGGTGTGGCCCGTCGACAAGGACCAGTGCTGGGACCTCCCCCACCTCGCCTGGCTGGCGTGCCGGCGGAGCGGACGGCAGTGGGAGCTCTACGACCGCCTCATCGAGCGTCGCTGGGGGAGGGGCGTTGACATCTGCGTGGAGGAGAACATCGCCGATGTCCTCTCCGACTGCGGGCTCCAGGGCGCGACGCTCGACGGCTTCTACGCGGACGACGACCTGGTCGCCGAGGGGGCCGGGGCCCTGAAGCTCGCCTACGACGACGACGTGTTCGGCATCCCCTACTTCAAGGCCGGGGTGCACCGCTTCTGGGGGCAGGACCGCCTCGACGCCTTCCTCCAGCACCTGGGGATGGCCGACGACGGAGCGCCGGACGGGGACGACGCGCGAACGGATACGGCGAGAGGGCGTCGATGAGACGCGGCGGTGGGACGCGGGTCGCCGGCCTGATCGGAGCGATGGTGCTGGCCCTGTTCATGGTCGTCATGGACAACAGCATCCTCAACGTGGCACTGCCGTACCTGTCCTCGCCGGAGGGCGGGCTCGGGGCGGGGGTGGACGAGCTCCAGTGGGTGATCAACGCCTACGTCCTCTCCTTCGGCGCCTTCATCTTCGTGTGGGCGGTCATCGGGGGCAGGCTCGGGCAGCGTCGCACGATCCTCGCGGCCACGGCCCTCTTCGGGGTCTTCTCCATGCTGGCCGGCCTCAGCACGTCGCCGCTGGTGCTCATCATCCTGCGCGCGCTCATGGGCGTGGCGGCTGCGGGCATGCAGCCGACGTCGCTGAGCATCATCAACACGGGCGTGCCGGAGAGCCTGCGTGCGCGGGCGATCGGCCTGTGGTCGGCCGCGGCGGGGCTCGCCGTGGTGAGCGGCCCGATCTTCGGCGGCCTGCTCCTGGAGCACCTGGGCTGGCGGTCGATCTTCTTCATCAACGTGCCGCTGTCGTGCCTGCTGCTCGCTCTGACGATCGTCTTCGTGCCCCGGGGCCTCGACGCGGAGAGCCCCCGCGCCTCCGTTCGCTCCGTCGTGCTCCTCATGGCCGGGATGTTCCTCCTGGTCTACGGGATCACCGAGTGGGGCGACAACCCCGATCAGCTGGTGCTGCCCGCGCTGCTGGTCGAGGTGGGCGTCCTCCTGTGCCTGGTCTTCTTCCTGCTCCAGGAGATGAGCGCGTCGCCCGTCATGCCGGTGTCCATGGTGTTCGGCAAGCGCACCGCCGGGGCCTCGGTCTCCCTCGCGCTGGCGATGATGCTCCTGATGGGCAACGTGTTCGTCATGATGCTCTACCTGCAGCTGGTCCGGGGCTATGACGCGCTCACCGTCGCGTACACGCTCCTGCCCGTCGGGATCGCCCAGCTGCTGATCTCCCCCGTGGCGTCGTCGTCGATCAAGCGCATCCACCCCCGCGTCACCGTCCTGGTCGGATTCGCGCTCACGGCCCTGGCGTTCCTCGGGTACTCGCGCTTCGACGAGCGCACCGCGATGTGGCTGATCCTGGTGGTGTTCTTCGTCCACGGCGCCGGGGCCGCGCTGGTCGTCCCGGTCGCCACGGCGACGTTCATCGTCGGGGTCCCGGAGCGGATGTCCGCCAGCGCCTCGGGCGTGAACACGGCGATCCGCCAACTCAGCACGGCCCTCGGCGTGGCCGTGTTCGGGTCGGTGCTCTCACCCTTGTACACCGACCGGCTCCGGGCGTCCGGGGTCCTGGGAGCGGTCGACGCCCCGGCGGGATCGGACGCCTCGATCACGGTGACGCTCCAGGCGGCCAGCCGGCTCGATCCGGGCCAGGCCCTCAGACTCGTTCAACAGGCCGAGAGAGCCTTCGTCGGGGCGATGCAGGTCAGCTTCCTCGTCGGGCTGGCGCTCGCGTGCGCCGGGCTCGTGGTATCGGTGGCCATTCCCAGGGGACGCGCGAAGAGCGAGGCCCGAGGCGGGGGCGGCGCCCCGGGTGGACGGCATGCCGCTCCGGCCGCGTACGGGGGGACGTCGTCGCGGGCCGCCGTCGGGGGCGCGCCCGGTACTGCTCCGGCCGCCTACGGAAGGATGTCATCATGAGGACGGGCATCGGCAGGATGCTGAGGATCACCGGTGCGACGGCGGAGGAGGTGGCGGCCTCCAGCCCCGCGGATGCGCTGATACCGGAGCCGACGGACCGGTGGGTGCGATGCATCACCGTGAGGGCGAGCAGGGCCGTGGTCTATCGGTGGCTGTGCCAGTTCACGGTCGCGCCTTACAGCTTCGACGTCATCGACTTCTTCGGGCGCAGGAGCCCGGGACGCCTGACCCCCGGGGCGGACGAGTTGCGGGTGGGGCAGAGCTTCCTCATCTTCTCGATCACCGGCTTCCGGCCGGAGGAGTACATCGCCGGATTCTCCCGACCGGAGTTCCGGGGCTCCTACGGCGAGATATCGGTGTCCTACTCGGTGGAGGAGACGGCCGCGGGCACGACGCGGCTTCGAGCCAACGCGTGTCTGGGCGAGGGCCTCGGGCCGGTCGGGAGGACTCTCCTGGCCGCCGGCGACCTGGTGATGTCGACCCGGCAGTTGTACAGGATCCGCAGGCTGTGCGAGCGAGCGCAGTCGCGCGGGCGAGAGGGAGGACGGATGCGATGAGCCCTCATGAGAACAGATCCCTGACGGCGCCCGAGAGGGAGATGCTGGCGCAGGCGGTGCTGAGGCCGTCCGACACCTCCTTGAACGCCCCTCTCCTGTTCGACGTCTCCGGCTGCGGCGCGGAGCGCCTGTGCCGCGCCGTGACGCGGGTGATGGCGGGCCACCCGTCCCTGCACAGCGTCATCGTGAACGACGCCGACGGCGACGCGGTGGCAGCGGTCGTCCCCGTCGGGCGGGGGTGCCGGGTGGAGCGCGTCGATGCGCTCGACGACGATGCGGCGGTCTCGCTGATCCGCGCGCTGGTCGACGTCCCCTTCAACCTCGCGGGGGACGAGCCGCTGGTGCGCGCGCGGGTGTGGACCTGCGGTGAGCGGGCCTACCTGGGGCTCGTGCTCAGCCACGTCATCGTGGACTTCACGGCGATGGCGCGGATACTGCGGGACATCGGCGACGCCTACGAGGATCCGGGGATGACTCCGGGGCCCGGGACGGCCCCGACCCGGGCGGACCGGGTGGCGGGAGCCGAGGACTACTACCGCCGTCTGGTGCGGGACAGGAGCGAGGGGCTGGACAACGGCCTCGTGCCGGGCCGGCGGCCCGATGCGCCCCTGCCGGGCCGTGTGGCCGTGTGGAGGCCGGGGCGGAGATGGTCCCAGGCGCTCGACACCCTCGCGTTCACCCACCGGGTGGCGCCGGTGACGGTGGTGCTGGCCTGCGTGGCGGAGGCCGTGCGCGCCCTGGGGATCGCCGGCGAGCCGGTGGTCTCGATGAGCTTCTCCAACCGGGCGCCGGGTGATGCATCGGTGCGCAACACGGTGAACGTGCTCCCGCTGGAGGTCCCGTTGAACGGCGGGAGCGTGGGCGAGCTGTTCCGCCGGACGCACGCGCTGGTGAGGCGGGCGACGCGCTTCGAGTCATTCTGCCTGAGGGACGCCCTGCCCGTGCTGGCGCCCGACGGCTACCGGGGATCGACCTCGGCGGACGTGGCGGTCACCTTCTACCAGGAGCCGATGGTCTTCCGGACGGGGCCCCTGGTGCACCGGCGCGTGGTCGTGGAGCGGTCGCAGGTGAAGTTCCCGCTGGGGATATCGGTCTCCAAGGATGCCGATGGCTACTGCTTCGAGCTCGACATCGCCGACGCGCTGTCCGAGTCGGATCCCGAGGCGATCCTGCGCACCGTCTTCGAGCACGCGCTGAGGAGCCGGCGGGAGGAGCCGGAGGCGCGTCTGCGGGACCTTCCCCGGGACGAGCTGTCCCACCGCCTGCCCAGCGCCGTCCCGGTCGAGCGCACGATCCCCGAGATCGTGCGGGAGGCGGCGCGGCGCTTCGGACCGAGCACCGCGCTGTCGGACGAGCGCAGGCGCGTGACCTACGACGGGCTCATCGACGAGGTCGATCGGGTGGCCGCGGCCGCCGAGGCCGAGGGGCTGGGGCGGTACGCGGTCCTCGTGGGGGCCCCGTCCGTCGACTACGTGGTGACCTTCCTGAGCATCATCATGTCCGGGAGGATCGCCGTCCCCCTCGCCGAGGACGTGCCCGCGCGACGACTCGACAGGATCCTCGCGGTTCTCGGCGATGACGTGAGCGCGCTCCGCCTGCCGGGCGCCCTCACCATCATGCCGGGCATGACGGAGCTCTCGATGCCCGGGGACCGCCGGCGCGGGACCGGCGAGGAGGCGGCCCGACCCGGCCCGCCGGCGCTGGACGACACCGCGTACATCATCTTCACCTCCGGCACCACCGGGGAGCCGAAGGGGGTCATGGCCACTCACCGGTCGGTCGGACGCCTGTTCCCGGACGAGCTCCCCCGCGAGGCGGCGTCCCCGGGCGTGTGGCCGCAGTTCCACTCGAACGCCTTCGATCTGTCCGTCCTGGAGATCCTGGGGTCGCTCTCGACGGGAAGCGAGCTGGTGGTCGTTCCGCGCGATGTCCGCCGCGACCCGGCCCGGTTCGCCTCGCTCATGATCGAGCACTCGGTGACGTGCATGGTCCAGACCCCGACCGCCCTGCGCAACCTGCTCGCCGTGCAGGACGGGGAGCGGGCCCTGAGCCGGCTCACGGCGGCGATGGTGGGCGGCGAGCCGATGAGGTCCGACATCGTCGAGAACTGGGACCGCCTCGCCCCGAAGGAGGCCTCCCTGTTCAACATCTACGGGCCCGCGGAGACGGCGATCTGGATCAGTCACGAGCGGACCGCCGGCATCTACCAGGTGCCCAAGGCCCCTCCGTTCTCGGTGGGGCGCGCGATGGAGGACGTGTGCGTCCGGGTCTGCGACGAGACAGGCAGGACCGTGCCCTGGGGCAGGCCCGGTGAGCTCCAGATCGGCGGCGTCTGCGTGAGCCCCGGCTACGTCGGCATGCCGGAGCTGACCCGGTCGCGCTTCGTCACGGATGACGACGGGCGACGGTTCTACCGGTCCGGCGACATCGTGACGATGAGTCGCGACGGGCGGATCTACATCCGCGGGCGCGGGGACGGCCAGGTCCAGGTCCGGGGCCACCGGGTGGAGACCGCCGAGATCGACGCCGTCCTGGGCACCGGGAACCTGGTGCGGGCGAGCGTGACCGTGCCCCGCGAGGAGGGCGCCGAGGTGGCGCTCTACACCTTCGCGGTCCTCGTCCCGGGGCAGTCGGAGCAGTCGGTGTGGGACGTCATCAGGCGGACGCTCCCCGGGTACATGTGGCCGCGCCGCGTCATCATCGTGGAGCGCCTGCCGCACACCCCGAACCACAAGATCGACTCCGCGGCCCTCCTGGAGATGCTCCCGGCGCCCGCCGCGGATGACGGCGTCCCGGTGGGGGAGGAGCCGCCGGCGGACGCCGGTGTCCGGGAGCGGGTGTCCTGGGCCTGGGACACGGTCGTCGGAGGGGCGAGCGACTCCCCCGATCTCAGCTTCTTCGATCTCGGGGGGACGTCGGCGCAGGTCCCGGTTCTCGCGAACCGCCTCGCAGGACTCTTCCCCGACGCCGTCATCACGACGACGACCGTCTTCGAGGCGCCGTCGATCGATCAGATGGCGGCCAGGCTCGAGGCCGGGACGGCGGGACCTTCGCCGCGGCGACGGGGCGGACGCCCCGATCGCAGCCGGCTGAGCCGCCGTCGCAACCAGTCGAGAGGAGACATCGATGAGTGATGACATCGCCATTGTGGGACTGGCGGGCCGGTTCGGCCCGGCGGCCGACGCCGCGGCCTTCTACGAGTCGCTCCTCGACGGCCGCTGCCTCCTGCACCGGGACGACGGCGGCCCGCCGCGCT
>ERZ772921.1373-NODE-1373-length-14059-cov-4.449157_pt1 | contig 14059 bp, 14 predicted proteins | sample MGYA00512117_ERZ772921 | MGnify/ENA primary metagenome ERZ772921 (study PRJEB29015, sample SAMEA2737944) | human oral metagenome | biome: human oral; feature: human-associated habitat; material: dental | place: China | collected 2150 ... | reverse complement strand
AGTTGTGGCCCAGCTGCAGGGCCTCGCGCAGGCTCAGCTCGAAGACGCGCTTGGCACGCGGGGTGAAGGGGATGTGGCCCTCGACCGGCTTCTCACCCTCGCCGATGATCTCAATGACCGAGGCACGGACGGCCTCGCCCTTGATCTCCATCGTCTCCAGTGCCTTGGCTGCGACGCCCTCACCCTCGGAGATCAGCCCGAGCAGCAGGTGCTCCGTGCCGATGTAGTTGTGCTTGAGACCGCGGGCCTCGTCCTGCGCGAGCACGACGACCCGGCGAGCGCGGTCGGTAAAGCGTTCGAACATGCCTCTCCTCATTTCACAGGACGGGCATTTTGCCGAGCTCGGCGTACGCCCGTCCCAGTTGACTGGTTACAGCCTACGAAAAGCTCCCGCGCCGCGCGCGCGCTTTCGCCCTGGGCGCATGGGCGGCCCTCAATGTGTGCTCCCCACTGCACAAATCGCGCCCAATTCGATGGTCCAAAACGTTCACTTCCATCCAGAAACGTTGCAATTTCAACGATGCGGTTTCGTTGCTTGAAAAATTGTCGCAGAAAATGCGTGCGAGATTGTCAGGGGCCTAGGACACGGTGCTAGGCCTCGACGAGGACCGTGAACGGCCCGTCGTTGACCAGCGAGACCTCCATCATCGCCCCGAACTGGCCGGTTTCGACGTGCAGGCCCCGGCCTCGCAGGTCGGCGACCACCGCGTCGACGAGGGGCTCAGCCTCCTCGCCGGGGGCAGCGTGTGCCCACGAGGGGCGCCGCCCCTTGCGAGTGTCCCCGTACAGCGTGAACTGGGAGATCACCAGGATCGGCGCGCCCGCGTCGGCGGCCGAAAGCTCGCCGTCAAGGATGCGCAACTCGGCGATCTTGCGGGCCACCGTGGCCACCTGCTCAGGACCGTCGCCGCGCCGGACCCCCAGAAGGACAACAAGGCCCTGGCGCTTCTCGCAGCCACTCTCCCCCGCCGAGACTGCTGGGTCCTGCCCGCCAACGCCGGACGCTACGCTCTCGCGGCGTGCACCGGATTCGTCAAGCCTGTCGAAGGCGAGGCGGCCGACGACGGTGCCGTCGACGCGGACCTCGCCCGAGGTGGCGCGCTGGATGACGGCGCGCATCAGCGCGACCCCAGGGCCGAGCCGAGGCCGCCGAAGCCCGTGGAACCGCCGCGCTGGCCGGCCTCGCGCGAGAGGTCGGCGCCCGGGCGGGTCTCCGGGGACACGGAGGACTTGCCGTGAACGGGCACGATCTCCTCCTGGGCAGCGGCAACGCCGTCGATGTCGAAGACGGTCGTCACGGGCACAGCCCGGGCGATCAGCGCAAGGGCGACCGGCCCCTCGTCCGCGTGGCGGGCCGAGGAGGTGACGACGCCAACCTGGCGTCCGCCCACCTCGATGGGCGTGCCGGGCGCGGGTAGGTCGCCGCGCGAACCGTCCAGCTGCAGGTAGGTAAGGCGGCGCGGGGGGCGGCCCAGGTTCAGGACGCGAGCAATGGTCTCCTGCCCGCGGTAGCAGCCCTTCGTCGTGTGGACGGCGCTTCGCAGCCAGTCCACCTCGGGCGGGATCGCGCGGGCGTCGGTCTCGCGACCCAGGCGCGGCTTCCACGCGGCGATGCGCATGGCCTCCCACGCCAGGTATCCGGCGCGGCGGCGCGAGCCGTCCTCGGGGCACGCAGACAGCCACGCGGCCTCAAACTCGTCCGCAGCCTCGCGTGAAACAGCGTGAAACATCATCGGGGTGCGCGCGCCGGGATGACGCTCGCCCTGGAAGTAGGCGGCCCCGCCTTCCACGACGCCGGGCCACGGGTCCTCCCAGGTCCACACGTGTCCGGGCAGGTCGGCCACGGACTCGGGCGTATTCGCGCCCGCGCGGACCGAGGAGAACACGACGACATCGCTCTCTGAGACGGTGACGCGCAGCGCAAAACGCATCGACTCGAGGAACGCCACAAACTCCGACACGTCCGAGCGCTCCACGATCAGGTGCAGCGTCTCCCCGTCGTCGCTGGCGCCGGCCCAGTGCTCGACGCGACCCTCGGGCGAGAGGATCAGCAGCTCGCGGCTCACGCCAGGGACGAGGTCGGTGACGATCTGGGATGCAAGCGACGTCACCCACGTCAGCCGATCGGCCCCCGACACAGAGATGACGGCCAGGTCCGGGCGGCGCACCAGCGCGCGGCCACCCTCAAGGGCCCACTGCTCCCCCGACGGGTCCCCGAAGTGCGGGGTCGCGCCGAAGGATGCCACGGCCTCGTCAACGAACTCGGAATCGAACGCAGACTCAGACAAGGAAGCCGTCCTGGGTGTCGTCGATGCCTTCGATGACCTCGCCGGACTCGGTGGAGGCCTGCGCGGTGCGCATAAGGCGGCCGGAGATCTCGACGTCGGCCTCATCCTCGCCGTCGAGCGTGCGCTCCTGCGTCCACATGAGCTCGCCCGCGACCAGGCCGAACATGCGGCCCAGGTGCGTGACGCGGGTGGCGCCCACGCCGAGAGCGATTGCATCAGAGACCATCTGCACGCGCGGGCCGACGCTCACACCGTCCCACACCGCGCTGTGGCCCTCGGTGGACGCGGAGGTCGCCGTGAATTCGCGGGAGTTGTACTGGCCGGGCGGGGGCAGCGGCGCGTCGGAGGGGGCGACGGAGACGTACACGGTCTCTTCGCTGATCAGGTCGCCCTTCTTGATAGCGGACAGGCCCTTCGCCGCGTCCCACGTGGGATCGATCGGCTCGGAGGCGACGCCCGCGTACACGCGGGTCACCAGGCGCATCTGCTCGCCGACGACGTCGCCGCGGATCTCCTCGATGACGGGGGAATCCTCGGTGGGTTCTTCCTGGCCGGGGGCGGCGGGGGCGGCGTACATGCCCCACCCCTCCCAGGTTCCAAGCATCCACGCGACGGGAGCGACGAGTGCGGGCAGGTCAGCAGGTATCACCATCATGCCTCCAGCCTAACGCCTCGGGTGGACGCTCACCGCACGAGCAGGGGCGCGCGCAGCTGGAAGCGAACGGGACGAGGCCGGGGCCCGGCTATGCGGTCGTCCAGCCGTCGTGGGGTCTCAGATTCCGCCGATGCGGATCATCGCGTACACGGGCAGGGCGGCGACGAGGAACTTCGCGGCGCCGCGGCCCAGGATGTTGGCGAGCTCGGCGGAGGACGCGCGCTCTCCCAGCAGCGCGTCGACGACGGAGACGGCGAAGCCGACGCCGAAGCCGGTGACGCCACCCAGGGTCAGGAAGGCGGCGAATTCGCCGAAACGCTTGGCGATGAAGGGGAAGACGACGGGCAGCAGGTCCGAGGTCTGCCCAAGGAACCAGGCGATCGAGGCGACCACGAGACCCGCGACGAGGCCTGCGATCATCGCGAAGGCAACGCCGACTTTCGCGCTGCGCCCGAAGCGCGCGGAGGCCGCGCCGATGACGGCGATCAGGGCCGCCATGGGAACGATGCCCGACCAGCGCTCGTGGACGGTGAGAGAGACCCACATGGAGCCGGAGGTGACGATGAGGAGGCAGGTCACCGACGAGGCGAGGGCCGCACTCAGGGCCGTGGAGCCCCAGTGCTCACTCGTGCGCCCCACGGAGTGATCGCGCGGCGCGGGCGCGTCCAGGATCGTCGCGGCGACCAGCGCGACCAGCGTGATACCCGTCAGCGGCACGGCGATGTCGAGGTTCTTCCAGTAGGCAACGCCCAAGGGGGTCAGCGCACCACCCAGGGCGAGGACCGCCTGCGCGAGCCACGGCATGTGCAGGCGCGCCAGCGTCGGCCAGCCGAGAGCCAACAGGAAGGACGCGACCGCGACGACGGGTCCGACGCTCCAACGAGACCCCGGCAGCCACCAGGCAACGATCGTGGCCGCAGCCAGCACGGTGACGGTGAGAATACCGATGATCGTGGGCACGTGTCGGTTGGCCAGGGTGTCGCGGCGACGTCCGCGGCTTGAGCCTGTGCGGCGCCGCGTGGGCGGGGTCGATGTCATCACGCTTCCATGGTCCCACATGTGCGCACCTCACGAGGCAGGGGCCGCTCGCGCGGGTCGGCTCTCCCGGGCACGGGGCCGGGGGTCAGTCCCGCTTCACGCTGCCACGGCCTCGGCGATGAGGGGCGGCCTGTGGCGCACGCCCCGTGTGGGTTGATGCACGTCGCCACGGGATGCGCGCGGGCGTTGACTGGTCGTACAGTTGTGGGGCACGCCGGACCGGTATGCCCCGGGCTCCAAACTCTGCCGCTACGAGCGGCCTTCGCGCCGACAGGCGCATTCGGTTCGGCGTGCCTCGTCATCTCCGCGCGCCGACGCACATCCTGCGCACCACCACCTCACGGCACGGTTATCCACGTTGTCCACCATGTGACTTCCGCGCACTCACTTGTATTCACGTGGGCCCCTTCCCCCGCACGTTAACCCGACGATATGCACCTGGGCCCCTTCCTCCGCACGTTAACCCGACGATATGCACCTGGGCAGCCCTGCCCACGTGCAGGTCGAGGGGTTTACGTGCGCATAAAGGGGTTTACGTGCGCATAAAGGGGTTTACGTGCAGGTCATCGGGTCCTCGTGCGGAACCCATGCGGGACAACAACTATCCACACACAGCGGGGCCGGCGCCGCATCGCAGCACCGGCCCCCACTGTCGTTCAGAAACCGTCACATGAGCGGGTAGCGCACGATCGTGGCCTCACGGCCCGGGCCGACGCCGATGGACTGGATGCGGCAGCGCGACAGCTCTTCCAGGCGCTTGATGTAGTCCTGGGCGGCCTGGGGCAGCTCATCGAAGGAACGGCACTGCGAGATGTCCTCGCTCCAGCCGGGCAGCTCCTCGTACACGGGCACGGCGGCCTCGAAGCCGGCCTGATCGAGGGGCATTTCCTGAGTGCGCACGCCGTCGACCTCGTAGGCCACGCACACGGGGATCGTCTCGTAGCCGGAGAGCACGTCAAGCTTGGTCAGGCAGATGTCGGTCAGGCCGTTGATGCGCGTGGAGTAGCGCATGATGACGGCATCGAACCAGCCGGTGCGGCGCGGGCGACCCGTGGTCACGCCGAACTCGCCGCCCTTGGTGCGCAGCGCCTCGCCGACCTCGTCGTCCAGCTCCGTGGGGAACGGTCCCTCGCCGACGCGCGTCGTGTACGCCTTGGCCACGCCGACAACGCGGTCGATGCGAGTCGGGCCGACGCCGGAGCCGGTGAGCGCACCACCCGCGGTCGGGTTGGAGGAGGTCACGAAGGGGTAGGTGCCGTGGTCGATGTCGAGCATCGTGGCCTGGCCACCCTCGAAGAGGACGGTATCGCCGCGGTCCAGCGCATCGTTGACGACGAGGGACACGTCGCACAGCATCGGCTTGATGCGGTCCGCGAAGGACAGCAGGTGGTCCGACACCGCGTTGGGATCGAGCGTGGGGATGTCCACGGCCTCGAAAATAGTGTTCTTGGGGGCCAGGGCGGCCTCGACCTTGGCGCGCAGCTCCTCGGGGTGGAAGAGGTCCTGGATGCGCAGGCCGATGCGGTTCATCTTGTCGGCGTAGGTGGGGCCGATGCCTCGGCCGGTCGTGCCGATGAGGTTGTTGCCGCGCGCACGCTCGTTCGCCTGATCCATGAGGCGGTTGTAGGGCGGGATGATGTGCGCGTTGGAGGAGATGAGCAGGCGCGAGCAGTCGACGCCGCGCGCGGTGATGTCCGCGAGCTCCTCGAATAGCACGTCCAGGTCGACAACCACGCCGTTGCCGATGATGGGGGTGACGCCTTCGGAGAGAATTCCGGCGGGCAGGAGGTGCAGCGCGTACTTTTCGCCGTCGATCACGACGGTGTGGCCGGCGTTGTTGCCTCCGTTGAACTTCACGACGAGGTCGGTGTGCTGGCCGAGCTGGTCAGTGGCCTTGCCTTTGCCTTCGTCGCCCCACTGGGCGCCGAGCACGATGACGGCGGGCATGAGTATCTCCGTTAAGTTGGGTGAGTCGCGCGGGTGCACGCAACGCATCCATCGTACCGGAGGAACGACGAGGCCGGGACCCCCTGGCTGGTCGCCCTAGTTTCCGGCGGCGACCAGGGCGACGCCCACCCCCCACAGGGTCGCGCACGTGAGGGCAGCGATCAGCTCGATCGCGATCGTCCATCCGAAGGCCTTGAGGGCGTGGAGGGTGGCCGTCCACGCGCTGGCGGTGTCGCGGCTGCGCAGGTATTCGACGAGGAAGATGGCCGCGACCATGCCGAGGACGAGGCCAAGGGGCAGGCCGATGAACCATCCGACGACGCCGCCGACGGCGCCCCATACGAGCGTGGATTGGGGGATTCCCGCCTTGTTCATGCCGCGGGCGGGGATCACGTACTTGAGCACGGTGCCGAGAATGAGGACGACGGCCACGATGGCGAAAATAATCCACGCGGCGCGGGTGCCGGTCATCCACGACCACACGAGGATCGCACCTCCGACAACGGGTGCGGAGGGCCAGATCTGTACGACCGCACCGATGACTCCGATGAGGATGACGATGCCGACGATGACGGTTCCAAGGACGCTCATGGCCTCATCGTATCGTCTCCGGGTTTCGTGCGATGACGCTCACGCTGATAGCCTGGCCTCGTTACCCCGATCCCCAGGAGTGCTGATGGATATCACTCCCCCGCGCCTGCCGTTGGACTCCCTCCTGAAGAGGCGCCCCATGACGGTGTACACCGTGTCGTGTCCACCGGCGGAGGCCGTCGCGCGCTGCGCACAGTTCTGGCGAATCATCGGCATCAAGCGCGAGTCGACCACGATGTGCAAGCGCTTCGCGGACATCGGCTGGTCGGGCACCGAGGTCACGGTCATGCCCGGGCAGACCACGACCTCGCGCAGACACTTCGACAGCACATTCCTGGAACTTGGCGAGATTGCCCCGGGCCTCGTGTTGGGAGGCCTCGCCGTCTACCTGACGTCGAAGGCCGTGCGCGCGCAGCTGCGTCACCTCAACAAGACGAGGATCATCATCGCGGCTCGCCCCTCCCCCGACACCGAGCAGGCCTGCACCGAGCTGTGCTGTTTTCCCTGGGATACGGCGATTCAACGCGCCCGCCCCGGCAAGGACCCCTTCGCCCGCGTCTTCGAGTACCTGCACACGTCCCTGCACCAGCGGGGCGTCCTCGTGGGCCCCCCGCGCCTCGTCGACAGTGAGGAACTGCCCGAGGACCACCCCCTCTCCCCCGCCAACATCACCCAGATGCGGGGCAGCTTCCTCGATCCCGTCACCAAGTTCCTCCCATCGAAGGAGCGATCATGACCCCCGGTTTCTCACTGCGCCAGATTTTCAACCGCCGCAGGTACTTCTACGCCAGGGTCGCGCTCGACCCGCAGCAGGCCCTCGACCTGTGCATCGGCTACTGGGTGTCGACCGGCGCCTAGGGCGAGACGCCGGGGATGCGCGAGCAGCTCGCCCAGCAGGGGTGGGTCGGCACCGAGCTCACGACCGGCAGCGACGCTCGACATATCGCCATCTCATCCGTCTTTGACGAGATCACACCGTTCGGCGTCTTTCCCTCCATGGCGCCTCGCAGCGTCAAAAGGGCTCGCCAGGAAAACACGCCTATCCTCATCGCCGCACGCTCCTGCTCGGTCGCAGGCCGCCCCACGAGCGAAGTGTGGTGCTTCGACTCTCAGCTGGGACACCTGGACGCCCAGGTCACGGAGGCTTTCATGGACCAATCCTTGCGCGAGCTCGCCCACACCATGCAGGTGCGCGGAGTGGTGGTGGAGGAGCCCCGGTTCTTATTTGGCGGCGACCTGCCCTCGGATCACCTCTTCACCATGGACGGCGTCCTATCGATGCGCAGGGCCGCCAAAAAAGAGTCTCGCCGCGGGCGCTGACGCACCCACGGCGAGACAACAGATGGTTCGGAAGGCTCAGTCCTGCGCTCGCAGGGAGGCCACCTCGTACAGGGCGATGCCCGTGGCGACGGCCGCGTTGAGGGACTCGACGGTCGACGCGATCGGGATCGACACGATCTGGTCGCAGGTCTCACGCACGAGGCGGGACAAGCCCGCGCCCTCGGCACCGGTCACGACGACGAGGGGGCCATCCGCCAGCGACAGGCCGCGCAGGGGCGCGTCGCCTCCGCCGTCCAGGCCGACCACGAAGTAGCCAGCCTGCTTGGCCTCCTCGAGAGCGCGCACGAGGTTCGTCGCGCGAGCCACGGGCACGCGGGCAGCCGCACCGGCCGACACCTTCCATGCGGTCGTGTTGACGCCCGCGCTGCGACGCTCGGGGATGATGACGCCGTCCGCGCCGAACGCGCCCGCACTGCGCAGGACCGCGCCCAGGTTGTGGGGGTCCGTCACCTGATCGAGGGCGACGAGGAGCGGGTGGCCCAGCTGCTGCAGGGAACCCGCGATCAGATCCGAGGCGTCGGCGTACTCGTATCCGCGCACCTCGATGGCGACGCCCTGGTGGACGGCGCCATCGGTCGCGACATCCAGGTCGCGGCGGGTGACCTCGTAAACGGGGGCACCCATGGCCGAGGCGAGGCGCACGACCTCCTCCACGCGGTCGTCCTTCACGTTGTCGAGGACGAATACGCGCTCGATCGGGACCGATGCGCGGGCGGCCTCGGCGACCGGGTTACGGCCGGCGATCAGCTCGTGGCCGGGCTTGACGCGGATCGACGACTTGGCGCGGGCGCGCGCGATCGCGGCCTCCTGGGCCTCGCGGGCCTCGCGCTTCACCTTGCGCTTGTGGGCGGGATGGTAGGTGCGATCCTCGGCCTTGGGGGTCGGACCCTTGCCTTCGAGGCGGCGGCGCGAGTGGCCGCCGGTGCCGACCTGCGCGCCCTTCTTGGTGCCCTTCTTACGGATAGCGCCGGGGCGCCCGCTGTGTGAGGCCATGGTGTCTCCTCGTTTTCTCGTGAACTGACACAAGCGTACGGGTTTTGGGCTGCATCGGGGCCGCAGGGGCGCGCGCGGGGGCCAAAATCACGATTGGGCGGGGTGAGCCTCAGTCCTGCGACAGCATGGCCGCGATCTTCTCGACCGTCGCACCCGAGCGGATCGTCACCTGGCGGTAGAAGTCCTCGCGCAGCAGGCGCTTGTGGTAGGCGGTCTTCAGGAATTCTTTATCGTCGAACTTGCCCCAGAACACGGCGTGCTCGCCGAAGTGTACGGCCTCATCACCCAGTTCCATCGCCTCGATGCGCTCGCGCACGTGGGAGAGGTCCAGGCCTCTCGTGTAAAACAGGGCGTCGCGCCGGGCGACCTCGCCATGCCACCAGTCGGGCAGGTCGGCCAGTTCCGCGAGGTAGTCCTCCCCCGTCAGAATCGCGAGACGGATCGGAAAGTCATAGTTTCTTTCCAGGATGTCTTCGACCACCTGGGCCACGTCCTCAGCCGGGGCGTCGGACTTGAACAGGAGGTTGCCGCTGTTGATGTAGCTGCGCACGTGTCCAAAGCCCGCGCGCGCGATAAGCTCACGCAGCTCGCTCATGACGACCTTGTTCTTGCCGCCGACGTTGATGCCGCGCAGCAGAGCCACGTACTCCATGCTGTTCCTCTCCGTTTGCCGTGATGCCTCGCGGCGTCGACTGGTTATCAGATTACGGCCTCGACTCACATCGGGCTAATCGCGTACGTGATCCCTCCAATCCGCACGCGGGCCCTCCAAGCCTCACACCCACGACCACCAAACGGGGGAATTGCACTGCATGAGGCTCCGACACGCCGGCGACACGCTGCTAGAAAGCTACGTGTCGTGCAAACCCCCACCGTGGCCGATGTGGAGGGTGCCGGAGGCACCGCAAGGCCTGGCCGTGGGGCCGGCAGGAAGTGGCGGGCCGGGCCCAGGGACGGAGGCAGTGGCGGGCTCACAGGCGCGACAAAGTTCGCCCAACAGCATGCCTTCTCGACCTGACCCGCGAAAAAGTTCGCCCAGCACGCCATACAACGCCGATTTTGGGCCATTTTGAGCACGCAGGGCGAACTTTTTCGCGCACAGGACGCAGTGAGGTGGTGACGGTGAAACCAACGACACCTCTACAACCACTGATACAGTCCGGCGTGAAACCACCATCACCAATGCTCGCCCCTGAACAACACCCATTGAAACCGACAACACCAATGCGAGCGAAAAACGCTCCAAAAACACCTAATTCTCACGCGCAAAGGCGATGGCGGTTTCAATCCCACGCAGGCACTCACAGGCAAAGGCGATGCCGGTTTCAGACAACCACACCACCTGGCCTGCAGTGCCTAACGGGGGCACGTGTAGGCAGCGGCGGGGCCCGGACAGGCGCCAAAACAACGCGCCGAACTAGACAACAGCGACCTGGCCCCACTGGTGTGGAGGGCGCCGGAGGGACCGGAGGGCACGGGCGGGCTTCGAGACGCGGCGCCGAGCGAAGCGAAGTCGCCTAGTCTCGCGGGCGGCCGGGCCCTCCGGCGCCCGGAACACCCGTGGAGCCACAAGCAACACACGCAGGAAGGACGACGCGCCGAGCGAAGCTCGCGGCGCGGACGGCCAGCGGGCGGGCCGCCACCCACCGGCACACACAGCGGCCGGGCCCTCCGGCGCCCGGAACACCAGCAGCGCTCAGAAGGAATTACTCGCCCGCGAGGCGGTCGACCTCGTGCATGATGAGGCCGCACACGGCGCTCACCCACGCGACGGCTGCGACGCCGAGGACGCGGGAACGCCAGGGCCTTACCTGCAGGAAGTCCTCAAAACCGTAGCCGGATCCTGGGGACGCGGCGGACATACTGAAGCCCCACATGGCGGCGCCGGTGGCCAGCAGCGCGATGACGATGAGTCCGAGGCTCACCCACACCATGACGCGTTGGACTTTCGCGCCGTGTCGGGGGCGCCGCTCGATGGGCGACAGGGCGAGGGCCCACGCCCCAGCGATGAGGGCGGCAGTAATGACGTCGGAGGGGCGGTGCCAGCCTTCCATCATGACGGACACGCCCATGAGGGATGTCCACGCCCAGCCGATCCACGCGGACGGGCTGCGGAACCACTGGGGCGCGACCACGATGAGGGCCAGCGACAGGGTGACGGCGACGGTGGTGTGCCCGGAGGGCAGGGAGTTGCCGGCACCCGTCGTGACGCCCAGATTTGGGCGGGTGAGGATGTAATCCTTGAGGATCTGCGTCGTGATGTTAGCGCCGATGACAGCGCCGAGGGCACGCCCTGCGAGCGTGGGCCGCCGTCGCGCAGCGGCGACGAGGGCGACGACGATGCCGGCCGCGACCATAACGGGCACGGACACGATGCCGGTGATGAGGGTGGAGAAGGCCTCGTAGCGCCTCGCGGAGCGCATCGTGCCCTCCATGAGGATCGTGTCGAGGACCTGCCCGGGCGCGGTCGAGAGCGCCACGTGACTGATGAGCATCGTCAGCACCAGGCAGGTGGCGACTCCCCCGACGCGTCGGGCGAGCTTGCGCCGGTACCAGGAGTCGGAGGTCAGGCGACGAGGCTGGGGCCCGCTCGCCGGGGCCTCGCCGTTGGTCTGGGAGTCGGGAGCGCGCCCTCGGGTGGGCCGCTGGGTAGCGGGGGCGCTGTCCGCTCGGGAGGAGCGACCGGCGGTCTCGGCGGATGCCGACGAGCGCGCGCGGGGGCACACGGGGCGTGAGCCTTTGGTGTAGGACTCGTCGACGGTGGGGTCGGAGGGCAGGGCGGCGTTGGGGTCGTCCATGGTGTCCTCCGTTCGTGTCGATGCGATATTTCGTATCCACTGTAGTGGAGGGACGCGCGGACGCGTGTATTGGTTCCGCTTTCTCGCGAATCGAAGGCAAGCACACAGCGGGTGGGCGGCCGGCGTACCTGCCCTCTCCTCGTTGAAAAGGCGTGGGAGGCCCCGTGTCAAGACTTGTCGGACAACGTGGGCGCGCGCGGGAGAGAGGCCTCGGTTACAGTGGGGGTGTCCGATTCTGTATGTCTCACGCGGGAGTTGTCAGTGGCTGCATCTTCACCTGTCAGCACCGATCGCATTCGGGATTTGCTGCGTTCCCGGGACGTGCGTTTCGGCGACTACAACGAGGGCGAGCTGGCGTATCTGACGCCGAACGCCGCTTTTTTCTGGAATGCGACAAACCCTCAGATTTTGCAGTTGCGCGCTCAGTGGCGCGGGATTGCGCGCACGCCGGAGCAGTTCGGTGAGCTTGCCCGCGAGGTCGCGGCCTGCAATTCGACGCGCACGGGCCCGAAGGCGTACTTGGCGCCCCTGGAGGATGGCACGCAGTACGGCCTGATCGCAGAGTGCAACGTTGTGGTCATGTCGGGACTTACGCAGGCTCAGTTGGATAATTTCTTTGAGACGTCCATGTCGATGATCATGGGTTTCTTCGCGGATCTTGAGGTGACGTTGCCCGGGTTCGTCGATTGGGATTCCCAGGGTCGGGAGGTGTCGCTGTGAACGTTCCATACCTGGTGCCCGAGGATGAGGTAACCCCCTACCCGGCCGATTTTGAGCGGGTCGTTCAGGCCGTGCGCGAGATGGGTTACGCGCTGGACGTGATCGAGAAGGGGCACGCAGCGGGCGCTATTTTTGACGAGATTCCGTTCCTCGTGTCTTTCGATGCGGCAGGTCGCTTCCTGTCGATTCGCGCGCTGTGGGAGTCGGATCTGCCGGCCGAGAGCGCGGAGCCCGCGCTGTTCGCGACGGCCGACAACTGGAATCGCGAGAAGTACTTCCCGACGGTGTACACGGCGACCTCACCGGAGGGGAAGCTGGGCGTGTACGCGGATTTCGTCGTGGACACGGAGGCCGGCCTGTCGGACGTGCAGCTGCGTGACGCGATTTCGTCGGGTATTTCGACGGGTATCGCGGCAATCCAGTACGTGAAGGAGTCCGCCTCCGAGGCGCTGGGGCTCGGTGAATCCGGGCGCGAATGAGCGCTAATCTGCCACCTTCGTCGCAGGCGTCTTCATCGCACGAGGCCGGGGCCTCCTCACCCGATCAGGCACAGCAGGGAGCGGCCTCTCCTTCTCCCGCCCAGCTGCTGGATGTGTTGGAGCGCCTGAGCGCCGGGGATGATCGGCTGCTCGGCCACGTGACGCTGCCGGGCCGATCGGGAAAGATCGCGGAATGGCCGCAGTGGGTGAGCCCCGCGGTCGTGGGCGCGTGGGCGCGCCGGGGCGTGGAGCGCCCGTGGATTCATCAGCGCGAGGCCTTGGACGCTGTGCGCGAGGGCCTTGACCCCGTGCTCGCGACGGGCACGGGGTCTGGCAAGTCGCTGGCCGCGTGGACGCCGATCCTCTCCGACCTGGTGGAGGCCGAGGATTCCTCGCGTATTTCCGCGATTCACCGCCGCCCGACGGCCCTGTACCTGGCTCCGACGAAGGCTTTGGCGGCGGACCAGCTGGCTTCGCTCATGTCGCTGCTCGGCCAGGACAGCAAACGCACCGATACCGAGGGGAGCGCGGACCCGGAAGGAAGCCTCGGCCTCGTCGATGCGAGGCTGCGCCGCGTGCGTGCGATGACCGTGGACGGGGATACGCCGCGCGAGGCGAAGGAGTGGGCGCGCGCGGGTGCTGACCTGATCCTGTCGAACCCCGATTTCCTGCACTACGTGATGCTTCCGTCGCACCAGCGGTGGTCGCGTTTCCTGGCGTCGCTGCGCCTCATCGTGATCGACGAGGCTCACCATTGGCGCGGCGTGACCGGCTCGCACATCGCGCTGGTTGTGCGCCGTCTGCTGCGCGTCGCTCACCACCTGGGGGCGGATCCGCGGGTCGTCATGCTGAGCGCGACCGTGCGCGACGCGGACGCAGTGGGCCGCGCGCTCACGGGGCGCGACGCGGTCGCCATCACCGAGGACGGCTCGCCGGCGGGAGCCCACGAGCTGGTCCTGTGGCAGGGCGCGGTCATGGCCGACGAGTCAGAGGTCGACATCTCCTCCTTCCTGGAGGCACTCGACCCACCGCCGGGTGCGGCCACCCTCAAGGTCCCGATCGTTCGACGGAGCGCCGGGGTTGAGGCCGCCAACCTGGCCACCGCTTTCGTCGAGGAGGGGGCGCGCCTCCTCGCCTTTGTGCGCTCGCGCGCGGGGGCCGAGGCCGTGGCCGCGCAGGTGCGCGACCGGCTCTCGGCGCGTGGTTCCG
>ERZ772921.1371-NODE-1371-length-14062-cov-5.049618_pt1 | contig 14062 bp, 10 predicted proteins | sample MGYA00512117_ERZ772921 | MGnify/ENA primary metagenome ERZ772921 (study PRJEB29015, sample SAMEA2737944) | human oral metagenome | biome: human oral; feature: human-associated habitat; material: dental | place: China | collected 2150 ... | reverse complement strand
TGAGAAAGGGTTGCGAGTATGATTGAATTATACGGAGTTTTTTATAAACTAATAATCACAAACTATTATAATTGTTTATGCTGCCAACTACTCTACATCCAGCAGCTCTTTTTGACTTCTTTCTTTAGCAGGAATGCAAAAGTAACTTGTACCAAAGCACTTATACGCCTCTCTCCAGCCTATATCGTCTTCTTCAGAACGCTTGGCATCACAGCTTATTACAAAAAAGACTCCGCTTACGAACTCCGCTTTTTGCAGCATTTTTATAGTGCCATTATCTTCAATATCCTCTACAAATAAATCAGGGCAAAGTATTTTTTCCTGCTCATCTTCATCACAAAACATCAAATCCGTTTCGTAAGACCATGTACTGAACGGTTTGCTTTTTCCTTTTTTTAGTTTTCCCGACTCATCGATCCATATTTCAAGTATACTCTCTTCATCATCACCCCGTATATCTTCATCCATAAGCTTAAGACTTCCTTCCTCATTTAAGTCGACCTCAAAAAGATAAGCCCCCTGAAGGGTCAAAGCAGTACCGCCACGAAGAGTAAGTACAAAATACACCTTGTCTTTTGAATATGCGACCTGCTCGACTGCAGGATATGCCCCCATCATCTCCTCTTTATCTATATCAAAATCTCCCACTTTTTTAAGTTCACCGTTCTCGACAAGTTCAAGTGCCCAAAGTTCTGCATTTTCGCTGTCATCATAAGCATTTTTTAAGAATAATGCATATTTATCCGTCTTACCGGAAGGTATAAAAGAAGCTGAATGCTCATCTTTATCATCTTTAAAACTGTATATCTGCTTGTCCTGCTGCCACAATTCTATAAACCATACTCCATCCTTATAATTTTCTACAGCATATACTCCGTTATCAGGATTCATTGCAAGTATATGTCCCTTTGTTATATCTTTTCTGTCACTTCCGTCTGTTTTTATTGAATATATATTTCCGTAATCAGTATCTTCTTTACCTTCAATCTCTTTCAGATAAAAAGTATCTTTATACAGATATAATTCACCAAAGCCAAAATCATCAAATTCGCTTACTACCTCTTTTGTGTCAATGTCATAAGAACATATCTGTGCATTTTCCATCTTTTTAGGTATATTTAAGAATTCTCCAAAAAGTGCCGTTTCACCGTTAAGATCCTTAGCATAATTTCTAAAATATACCATATTATCCTTGGCTACAAAGTATCCACCGTTATTTTCTATCTTTCCTTCAGTTTCTGTCCCGTCTTCATTTGCTACCTTCTCTTCATTTTCACTTTTATCCTCAGACTTAGAATTTTTCTTTGTCTTAGCCTGTTTTGTTTCCTCAGTAGCTACATTATCTTCACTTACATTTTCTTTACTGCAAGCAGGTAAACAAAGTAATAAAAATACCAAAGCTATAAATAATAATTTTATTTTTTTCATACTCCACCTTTCCTTTACTTAAGTCTGATAAGCGTTTTTATAATCAGCATACTAAACTTGGTATGATAACCATGTAATATTTTTAACTGTAAAACTAAGCGGCTGTCTGTAAATTTTCCTTAGTTTTACAGTTACTCATCTTTGCAATATTATTTATTATACAACTTATTGCTCACGCTTACGAACTTAAAGCTTTCACCATTCTTTTTAAGTGATATGATAAGATTAGGAAAAAATCCTCCATAATATAACTTATTTACATATACAAATGTTATCACATCATCCTTTACATCTACAAGCTCCAAATAATTCACCATCATATGATTGGTATCACCATGTTGAAGACAATACACCCCCTTACCGTCAACATACACATCACATTCCACTTCTAATTCTACCGGATAAGCTATATATTTCTTAAAAAATTGATCAAGGCTGTCTTTGCTAAGATATGAAGTATCCAGATCAAAATCGGAAGCTCCCGTTTTAGCAAGTTCTTCTATAACTTTTCCATAATCTATACTTTCATCTGTAAGCTGATAGACGATCTCATACGGTGATATCCTCTTCACATTATCCGGAGAAAATTCACATCTTAACAAACCGTTTACTCCCTTTTCTCCAACAAATTTACAAGCCCTAAGCTCCAGTGAACTTATATCATTATTTCCAATCAGGCTGTCAAGTCTGTTTTGCATTAATTTTATATTTTGCTTTTCGTATTCATTTAGAGTACTTTCATTAAAGTTATCAGCTTCTATAGTGCCGTTGTACCAGGATTTACTCTCAAAATAAGCTGCCTGTCCTTGATTTTTAAACTTTCTGCCATGCCTTGCATAGACTTCATTAGTTCCCCTTCTTAATTGCCAAATGCTTGAAGCCTCTATCTCGGCATTACTTAGTACTCTTTTATCACTATCCGGAAATATATAGCTTGTAGGGTCTATATCAGCCGGAGCATAATCAATTTGACCAACATTTTTATCATAATCTACTTTTGAAGAAGAATTTGAAGGAGCAGCAGATGCAATACTTGGGATTTCTTTAGCCTCCTGCACCTCGCTACTTTCATCTTTTTGTTTTTTCTTCTTTTTCTTAGCCTCTTTTTTATCTACATTCTCACCTTCTTCCCTATCCTCATCATCTTCTTCATCTATAGCTTCTTTTTTTGATTTATTATCATTATCGACTGATTTATTTATAACTCCACAGGCATTTACCTGTAAAACGCATAATACCAAAATAAATAAAGTCAGTATATATTTTATACTTTTTTTCACAATACCCCCCCGTTCTGCGGATAAACCGCAATACAAATAGCTATGAAAGTATTTTTCACACTATTCTCCTATAATACTATTTAACACTTATAAATTCAAATCCACCTTCTTTACTTTCAAGTTCCACTATCAGAAAGTTATTGTCCTTTTTATAGCCCTTTTCACGACATATAAACCTATATCTGCTCTCTTCCGTCTCAATAAGTTCTACTGATACAATATCAACTTTATTGATATCTTTATACATCACATAATAAACATTCTCGCTTTTTGAATAATTTACACCTGAATCATTCCAATTTATCTCATTCAACCCCACTCCAAAAAGTTTTACAAGGAGCACATCCAAATCTTTACTTTTTATTGCCGCAATATCATTATCAGCATCATAATAACTTATTTTTTCAGCTTCTTTTCTCAGGTTTTCATAATTGATGCTTTCATCATATATCCGGCAGATTATATCTTTTATTAAAATATTTTCCAATGTATTTTTATTAAACCTTGATTTTAATACTCCGTTGGCTCCTTCTTCTCTTAAAAAGTCATACACCCTTAATTCCAACTCTCCTATGTTGATTCCCTCACTAATACCAATTAATTTTTCCTGCAACAAAGAAACATTATTTTTTTCATACTCATTCAGGAAATCTTCTTCAAAATCCTTTGCTTCAATGCTCCCCTTATACCAACTTTTACCCTCAAAGTATACCCTCTGCCCTGAATTAATAAACTTTCTTCCTCTTCTGGCATATATTTCATTAATACCTCGCCTTAATTGCCAGAGACTTGAATTATCCAGCAACTCATTATCTATAAGTTTTATATCACTGTTAGGAAATATATATTCTTTCGGGTCAATATCTGCTGCCGCATAATCACTCAAATTGGGATAAAGTGATTTACCTTCACTATATACAAATACCCCCTCACCTTCTTCTTCATATTTTGAATTTATCTTTTTCTTCTGCCCGGCTTTACTATGTTTTTTAGTTTTCCCTACATATTCTTCATCCTCTTCTTTAACTTTTTTATCAGAGAAAAATACTTCGGTATCATCATTTTCTTTAGGTTGTCGGTCCGTAGCATTGCAAGCACTTAACATACCTATACACAGTAAAACAGATAAGTTTTTTACAATCATTCCTAAACTATAAAATGACACCTTGATTTTTTTCATTTCCAACTCTTTTACAGTTATCTTGTATTCAATAAAGAGTTTTGCAGTTGAATAAAAATACTGTTATTTATTCCAAATTTTTATTTTTATACAAGACATAATTGAACAACAAGACTGCTATATTTTTTACCCCCTTTCTTCTTATATATATATATAAATCCTGCATATTGCCTCTTATTGCTTATTTTTATACTATTTTATATAAAAAAGATACTATCTATTGAATAGTCTTTACTTGTTTTTATAAATACTATTCAATGGATAAGGGTAATATATACAAAAAGAAACATATTTATTATACAATATGCATAGAATGTATGTCTCTTTTTGTTTGTAACATTTGTTATGTTTTCAGTATTTGGTTTTTATTCTACTTAAGTTCATCTATTCTTCCACAACGCTTTAAAAGATCCAGATAAAGATTGAGTTCATCTTTTGACTTAATACCCAGTTTTTCATATATATTCCTGTTATGTTTTCTAACCGTATTCATACTTACACAAGCAAGTTCCGGAATTTCCGATATTTCATAACCGTCCATATAATATCTTAATATATTTCTTTCCGATACAGTAAGCCCTTTTGCATTTTCTATAAATTGATCGAATAAGCTTTCTATGTTTGAAGGAGTCTTGATCTCCTCCCTACCATTACCAAGACTTTCAGTACGCTTTACTTTCATAAACTCTATAAGAGCATCTATTTCGGAAATACCTAAGTTGGAAGAGTTACTTAGCATTTCCTCATCTTTTAATTCTTCAAGCCTTTTTACAATGGGATTTACAAAACACCTTGAAATAAAATAGGATAAGGCAAGCATCAAAAGCACAAAGCAACTGATTATTGCAAGCAAAGTCCATCTTTCTCTGTTTGCCTGTTTCTCATAAACAGAATAGGGCATAAGTACTGTTATTGCCCATTTTCTGTTATCATCACTTTTTAACTCGTTTATAAAATGATGTGAACCTATATACTTAGTATCCTTTCCTGTATATATATTGAAATGTTTTTCTTTTTTTATCTTAAGTGTCTCATTATCGTTAATATAAATATTATCAGTCTCTCCTATAAGCCCTGCACTCAAATCCAGTTTATTATCTTCTACAGGCGCAAAAACTGTAACCATATTACCGTAGTTCCCCTCTATCGGAGGATGCCTGTATCTGAATAATATACTGCTTATTTCTACACCGCATGCACCATAGGCTTCTTTATTACTGCCAAAAACAGGTAAACTTAAATAAGCCGCCCTCTCCCAAAGATTACTTAAGTTTCTTCTTCCTATCCATAAGTAGTCTGTTTTTCCTTCTTCGGGAATGGATGAAATCTGCTTTTTATACCACTCCATTTGCTTAATATCAAATTCCATATTCCATCTGTTATGCATCTGAATGTGATACAAGGTTGATACTTCAGAATTTCCCCTGAATAAAAACACCTCATTATTAGGTGAATTACCCCCACTTACATTAGCGAGCCTAAGATATAGACCGCTGCGTGAAGTGATTGCATTTGGCTGATGCGTATTTACTGTAGCATCAAGTATTGTAAATATACCGCTTACCCTCATTATCTTCATCTGATTTTCTAATAAAGGGTAGAGATTTTGCTGTATAGACAATAACTTATCCTGATTATCATTAAGCTCATGTATATCATAAGGATAAGAAAGAACCTCATCTTCTAAAGAAGATGCTATCTTATTCGATAGTTGCATACAATTTCCTACAAGGAAGCCGAGTCTTTCTTCTATCTCTCTTACACTATTTTTCAACTGTACTTCTATACTTTGTTTAAATCCCTTTCCGCTTTCAGCAAATGATCCGGCTGTAAATAAGATAACCGCCAATATACAGGTAACCACCGTAACCAACATACAAAGGTATAAAAGCAGCTTTCTTTGCATCGATATACTGTGTTTTCCTGCCGCAGCAACTAATTCAGGAACAGACATTTTCCTTTTACTTTTAGATTCTTTTCTTATTAAACGAAACATGATACTATCCTTTACTTCAATAAGTACCGCTCTAATGATGCACTAGGTATCCAAACTCCTACTATACGGCAATATGTAAAATTTTACTGCATTATTTTTTTTATATTTTCATATGCCTGTGTTATAAACGGTTCCTCACTTACAGTTTCCTGTTCCCCCGTCTTTGAAAGAGCTTTTAAAAACTCCTGCTCCTGTCTTGTAAGCTCCAGTCTTACATTCTTTTCAAAGCGCATCTCTAAATCCAAATATCTTGGTAGTTGAGGAGCTGTATAAAAACTATATGTTTTTTGGGTTTCGGCAAGTGCCTCATATAAACTTCTGTACTTTAGACTTTCCAAGTCTTTAACTTTTTCAGGCAGTAAATCAAACGCCTCTTTTGTTACAGGCATATATCCTACTTTGGTAACAAAATCCACATTTGTATTCGGCTCTGTAAGCCATTTTAAGAAAGTTGCTGCTGCCGCTTCCCTTTTAGGATTTGACTTAATAGTACAAATTCCGGCACCTCTTTGCATTACAAGTTTTTCTTTGCCTTCAAATATAGGTACCGGACGGGCTATAACTTCTATAGGTTCTGAAACATTATTATCATAGGTTACTATATCTTCATAATATAATACACTTGCGGATGAAGCCACGCTCACAACTATCTTTCCCGTACGAAGCGGTTCGGTAGCGTAGCCTTCTCTAAGCCACACACCTCCTGCTATTGAAGCATCCGCATAAGGCTCCCATGCTTTTTTGAAACTCTCTCCAAACTCGATACTTCCGTCTTTATCATCTTCTTTAAAAAACTTATCGCCCATAGACTCTACACCTACCTGAAAATAATTAAAGTGATAGTCATGTACAAAAAAGTTCTTTCCGTCATTAGGAATATCAGGTGTTTGTTCGTCTGTCCATTTATTATAGTCTTTGGACATTTTATATAAGCCTTCCCATGTCTTTAACTCTTCAACATCCGCACCCGTGGCTGCTGAAAATCTATCAAAAATAGTTTTATTTATAAAAAGTATCTCTGTAGACTTTGCAACCGGAAAAACTAAAAGTTTATCATCTATACTTCCCTCACTGATAAACTCAGGTATATAGGCTTTTAGCTCCTTATCATCAAAATAATCATGATAATCTACCAATATATCTTTATCCGGCAATGAGAGCACTGTTTTAGGATAGGCAACAAACATATCCGGAAGCTCCGATGCTCCGGGATCACCCTTTGCTGCTGAAAGTACAGCCTCATGTATGGTATTGGTATTGGAAATTGATGTAACTTGAACATTAATACCCTTCTCCAAACCTACAGTATTATTAAAGTCTTCTATCATGTCATTAAGGGGTGAATCTGTCTGACCTCCGTACACATGCCATATAGTTAATACAATAGGTTCTTTTTTTTCATTATTTTTATCACAGGCTGTAAGTAACAAGATTAAACAAATAACAAAAAATAAATAACTTCTTTTACTCATAATCCCCCCATAATTGCAAACAAATACCTCAAAAAGACTAAAAACCTATGTTTATTATAGGTTTTATCTGTTGCTAAAAGTCTTATCTATCCGTCTATTGTAGGGAAATTATAACATAATCCTTAATTCTTGTCATCAATTAATAAAAGTCAAGTTAATATTAATTACATTTTGTATTTTTTCACAAGTAAGCTGTTTTATAAAAAAGAGTTGCCATATCAAAAAACATATAATCTATCACAATAATAAACTATATTATTTTAATATGACAACTCTTATATTAAATCATAATTTCACTGCTTTTACAGCTTCCTTCACTGTAATTTCATATATTTTCCTGCACAAACTGTAAGCAAACTATTCGCAAAATTAAATAGTGATTTATTGGATTTTTACAAATACTGATTTTAAGGCTATGCGTCAGATCTTGAAAAACCGTTCTTCATAGCACAGCTTACTTCAAATAATACATTGGCTAAAACTTTATCGGTTTGTTCTTTTGCAATCTTTGCTATCTCTTCATTAGCTTCTTCTTGTAATTTTATCGCCTCGGCATTACTCAGCTTTTCATCCCTTAACTTCTTATCATACTCATGAATCACATGGAAGGCATCTATAGCAAGACTTGCCTGATAACGCTCTATATGTGAAGCACAAAGTGCATACTGTGCATCTGCCAAAGCTCCTACCAATCTGTTAGCCCAGTAGAAGTTTTCCGTACTTACCACATCTGTGGTATTCGCAAAGTATTCAGGAGTCTTATCTATATTAGCATAGAAAGGTACAAATGCATTGAATGCGTTAGAACCCAAAGCGATCCACTCTATAGCACGATACTTTTCAGATACATAAGGACGAAGCTGTGTAAGTTCAAGTACACTGTTACGGTTAATACCTATAGGACGGAACATACCCCTCTTGCTTAAATCTCCATGTTTTCCGTAGCAATTATACTCTGTACCTTGGAAGTATGAAGAAAGTGTATATTTAACATCTTCAACCGTAACCTTCTTTTCAGGTATAAAGCTCCATGGTATATCATCTGAATCCGGACGGTAGTCGGCATCTTCTCCATCCCACTTATAGGTTTTAGGATTAAGATATCTTCCCATAAACCATGCTCTCGGTGTATTATAGGTGTGATCTGCATCAGAATGGCTTCCGAAAACATGTCTTGGATTAAATGTTCCGTCTAATGAAAGATCCAAATGATTATCTCTTATAAAGTCCTTAAGATCTGCCGAACACATGTGATCTTTTTTAGCACCAAAAGCATCTTCCAAATCAAAATTATCTATACCTAATTGGTTTGGCATAACCACATAAGCATCATCCGGAACCCTCTTAGCCATCCAATGATGACCGCCTATTGTCTCAAGCCACCATATTTCATCAAGATCTTGGAAGGCTATACCGTTCATTTCATAAGTTCCGTATTTTTCAAGAAGAGCACCTAATCTTTCAACCCCTTCTCTGGCACTGTGAATATAAGGAAGCACGATAGTTACCATATCTTCCTCTCCTATGCCGCCTACTCGCTCCGGCTTACCGTCTTTTGCCGGTATAAGCTCTACTAAAGGATCTGCTGAAAGCACTCTTTCATTACTTGTAATAGTTTCTGTTGCCGTCATGGAGATATTTTCAGAGTTAATACCTGCCGTATCCCAGATTCCGTCTTTATCAACCGCATTAGGTAAGGCGGTAAACCTGAGCGGATTATCAGGAAGCTCTATCTCCACATGAGAAAGTACTGACTTATAATGTCTTGGCTGATCCTCAGGATGTTTTACAACAAACTTCTTATATGTGAACACACCTGATGGAGAGTCATGATTTCTTGCCACCAATGTCGAACCATCAAAACTTGCTTTTTTTCCTACTAAAATTGTAGTACATGCCATAATTCTTCCTCCTTGTTTTTCTCTCTGAACTTACAGATGAGATTTTACTTTATTATAGCACTTGTACTAATGGGATTTCTATAGTTTTTAGTGATAATACACAAAAAATACAATATCACAAAGAAAATTATAAATATTTTAAAGCAAGAAGTTTTTATTCAACATTACATATTTCTATACTTTATAATCGTATTTTAATGACAGTTTAAGTTATGTTTCTTATAATATGCTCCTAAATGCTATCATATATTTTTAAGATAAGAATTATTATGGCTTTTTTTCTTCTATATCCTATCTGTATTCTATACTAAGTTTTAAACTACACTCTCATTTTCCCTACAACAAGTTCCCAAACGCTTGCATGTATTAAAACATAGGTACAAGTAATAATATCTTATCAGATAAATAAATGTTAACTACCCATAGTCTAAAGCCTATGGGCTTCCTGCTTCGCTGACCTCGCAACCTACTATCTCCACAGGCGTTAATTCGGGCAGTCCCTGCCCTATTATTTTTTCTTATACTACCTTAACCCACCGTCTAAAGCCGGTGGGATTGCGGTAGTATTATTTCAACTTTAAAGAAATTTTATTATATTGATTTTGATCTGTTTATACTATTCTTTAAATGTGGTGCTTTTACTCTGTGCTTTAGAAAGATTATTACACAAATCAATTACTATATCCTGTGAGGACTTATCAAGCTGTCTTAGAAGAATAATAAACTCCCTCTCTTCCTCACTTAAAGATATTCCCTGTCCTTCAATATACTTTTCCGCCTCTATATCATCATTTATCAAATATTCTACCGGCGCATTAAGTATTTTACTCATATTGCTTAATATGGCAAATGATGCTTCGCTGTTTCCTGTTTCATATTTGTTCACTGCCTGCTGTGTTATATTTAAAAGTTCTGCAAGCTGTGCCTGTGTTAAATTAGCTCTCTCTCTTAATAATTTTAAATTTCTCACTTGTCTGACCTCTTTATATGCTCTATAAATTTTATCATTCTTATATTACATATAAAGAGATTTACAACTAAAAATAGTTGAGTTTATAATATCTTTAGTTGTTTTACCCTGCCACACTATACCGATAAAAATAATAATTTTTTACTCTGCCTAAGCCGTCATCTAAAAAATCACTATTTATAACGCTCTATCTCAATAAGTTTTTTACAAATATTAATTATGTTCTTTTTAGCAGCCTTATCCATACCTCTAAAAAGCATTAAAAATTCTTGTTCAAAACTACTTAATTTTATAATTTTTTCCTCTATATAAGATCCAATATCTATTTCATCATTAATCAAGTATTCCACAGGTACATTAAATATTTCACTCATTTTAACCAGTGTATCAAAAGAAGCTTGATTAATCCCCTTTTCATATTTGTATATCACCTGCCTGTCGACATGGAGCATTTTAGCTAATTTAGACTGAGTAAGCTTAGCCTTTTTCCTTAATACTTTCAGATTCTTCAATACCTGCCCCCTCTCTATACCACATATCTTATATGGCATAGACTCGATATCATTGTTATATGAAATTAATTGCAAAATAAACCTTATACTTTACTGAAAATCATGACCAAAACTGCATTTATAACATACATATACCGCTTTTTACTCCTATAAACAGCATAAAGATTATTATACATAAGGAATTCTATATCTAATAATATCTTACTTTTAACTCTTTTATTATTTTTTTATGGACTAAAACAAATATAATATTTTTGTATAATAACCGATATGTACTATGTATATTCAACAATTTTATGTTAATATATATATTATTTAAATACCTTTTTCATAATTAATTATACAAACTCTTATATACATTGTCAAATAAGAATAAACGAAAACTAATCTTAAGTTTATTTAAAACTAAAAACTACCGAAACTTTAAGTTTCGGTAGTTTTTAAAGGAGTTTACATAGCTCCTTAATTCTTACCAGCGTCCACGAGAAGATTCGAACTTCCGACCTTTCGCTTAGGAGGCGAACGCTCTATCCGGCTGAGCTACGCAGACATTTGTAAAATATTTAGTCAAAACCGCTCCTAATAATAAAAGCAAGTATTGATAACCCGGCAAACTCCTAAAATCATAGGATATTGTCAAATTAATAAAACTAATATAGAGTGTGCATATCTATATGGTTTATTATCTTTCTTAATAAACCAAAGCTGATTATATCATATATATAAACTTTTTTCCAGCTGTTTTTATACTTATAAATTGTCAATAATTACATAGCTGTTACAGTTCAGGCAGGTTATTTATCTTCGTCAGGAAACTAAAAATATTTAACTTTTATTTATGATATATTCTTACTCATAAGTCCGGTAACTAAAGATTCTTTTATCTTCCCAAAATAATATTATATGAACTAATTATTTCTCTCTCTTTATTTGAATATAATAAACCCAGTTTATCTGACATAGATACGAAATCTACTACTAATTTCTTTTTATTTATAATTTCATCCTTTTGACCTTGTATAAGATAATCCAATCGTTCAATCCCGTTATATTCTATATTGTTTTGCACAATATTTATTGTCTGTTGATTTAGGTTTTCAAAATAATTATTCACTATAAAAGTTAAATCATATAAATCCCTTATTTTCTCTCTATGTACATAAGCAATTGCTTTCATAATGCATAGTGTATTTATATTATAAACTTTTATACCATTTATTGTACTTACTTCACTATCATTAATTTCTCTATTTCTTAAATAAAGCTCTATTTCTAAGGGGTTATTATAATTACCGTAATTAATCATATATTTTTTTATACTATCAGTTTCTTTTGAAGTACAATAACTATAATTATTATTTTTACAGTAAGCATTCACTATATTTTTTATATTTGATTTATTACTATCAAGATTTATATTCTCTGAAAAACGATCCGATTTGTAGCATATAAATAATGCCGCTCCTCCTTTTAATATATATGAATCAGAACTATTATTAAGATATTCCAAAAATGAGTTTATTATCTTTCTATGTTCTAATTTACAATCATTTATACTTACTGCATTTTTTAACTCACTACCTTTCTTATAATCCAACCATTCAGAAAAATATTCTTTACCCATAAACATATCTATTTTATCCCAGTTAGGACTATGTTTCAGCTTCATTACCTGCTCAAATATTTCCTCTGTATATTCATCATTGCATATAAAATCTTTATTCATGCCTTGGGCAAGTGAAAAATTTCCCATTTCCAATAAATCCAATATCGCTCTAATATGATTTGCAACATTATATTTTTCTATGTGTTCGGGAATTTTCTTATTCAACTCTATACCATAATCTTTAAATACACTATCCTCACTGTCCCTAAAACAAGGTAATTCCCACTGAATAGCGGATTGATGCCAATCCCCACATGTCGATAATGAACAAGGAATGTTAAGAGCGTGCTGCCCTGTTATGTATTTCATATCATCTACCCCTTATTAGTGTATAAATTGCTTTGATATAGCAATAAAACTGCACAGTTACTACTAATCTTTAATAAAATTTATTTGTCAGTGCTAATTTGATTCTAAAACTGTTTTACTAATCATCTTACCTACAAATATCCTAATCTACTGTATAGTATCATTGACTTTTAATTAATATCAAATAGTATAGTAACTTTCAATTTTATTTATTATATATCTATTGCAATCTATTAACAAAGCAATAATAAAGTCGGATATCAACGATACACTATATTTCACTGCCAAACAAGGGCACAAATAGCTATAAAAGTATTCTTCACACTAACACCTATAATTTTTCTTTTTTCTATATTTATTTTGATTTACTTTATAATTCAAAAGCAGCTATTCCCTGCATCCATATATCAGCTTTAATTCTTCTTCCGATCTTGGGGTCTCCTTCCAGTGTTTTCTTAGGAACTGCCATATCAAATACTATATCTTTGCAATTAACAGTAAATATGCATATTTCTTCCTTTGTATAAATATTTTCCTCTGTTCTAAAATTCACTATATCTCCAACTATAGAATATATAGCACATTCTACACCACGAGGCACTATACAGGTCTCCACTATACTATATATATCCTCATGCTCCAAGCGTTTTGAAGCCATCTCATACAGCATCATATCTTCTTCAGAAAGTTCTTCCATTGCCAACTCATCACCATTTTTTGCGGCATCTATGCGTATAAATCTATTTATACTTTCAGTTTTTTCAAACTCCGCCTGCTCAAATGTTTTGAACAAAGGCAATATTACTTTTGCAGACTCTGCCCATGCACTTATATAATTTGCAAGTACCACGGTAGAAAGCTTTTTATTTTTTCTGCTTATATATTCCAAATTATTTATCATTCTATATATAATATATATTCCAAGTCTTGAGTCATCCAAGATAACAGAGTAATAGTCATAGTCAACCAATCTATGCACCGTACTTTCCGACATAGAACTTATATCACTTGCAAAAAGACAAGGAAAATATCTTTCTCTTACCAGATCTCCACTTTTCTCATCTATATATCCATTGATACAGATACGAATACTTTCAGAAATTTTTGTATAAAGCTCCCACACAAGTTCATCCTTTTCATTTCTTCCTATATTAATATTTTTAATATTATCTTCCTGTAACCTGTCAAGCATACCTTTAACTTCAGTTCGCATTTTATACTTTGAAAAACCTGCACAACTAAAATATATATTCATAATAACTTACCTTTTCTAATATATTACAATTCTTTAACTGATCTAAATCATTATTTATATGTATAGCCTATATTTTTAAAACCCTTTTGCTTA
>ERZ772921.1367-NODE-1367-length-14082-cov-8.462964_pt1 | contig 14082 bp, 15 predicted proteins | sample MGYA00512117_ERZ772921 | MGnify/ENA primary metagenome ERZ772921 (study PRJEB29015, sample SAMEA2737944) | human oral metagenome | biome: human oral; feature: human-associated habitat; material: dental | place: China | collected 2150 ... | reverse complement strand
CGGCGAGGTTGAGGGACAGGCCCGAGATGTAGGGGAAGGGGTGGGAGGGGTCGACCGCCAGCGGGGTGAGGACCGGGTAGATCTGGTGGCGGAAGTAGCGGGTCAGGCGCTCCTGCTGGTCGGAGTTGAGCTCGTCCCAGCCCAGGATCTTCACGTTGTGCTCGGCCAGGGCCGGGCGGATGTCCTCTTGGAAGAGGGCGGCCTGGCGGGCGGTGAGCTCCTTGGTGCGGCTGGTGACCTGGGCCAGGACCTGGTGGGCGTCCAGGCCGGAGGCGCGCACCGGGGTGATGCCGGCCTTGATGCGGCGCATGAGCCCGGCGACGCGCACCATGTAGAACTCATCCAGGTTGGAGGAGAAGATCGCCAGGAACCAGGCCCGCTCCAGCAGCGGGAGGTCCCGGTCCTCGGCCTGCTCCAGGACTCGCCTGTTGAAGTCCATCCAGGTCAGCTCGCGGTCGGTGTAGCGGTCGGCGAAGGATTCCAGCGGGGGCAGCCCGTCCTCGGGATCCGACTCCTCGGGGGACGACGGGGACGGGGGATCGACCCGCCCTGCCCGGTCGGTCCGCGACGGCTCGCCCCCATCGGCCGTCTCGGCCGCGCCGGCCCGGGAAGCCGCCGAAGCGGGCTCCGGGATCGCCTGGTCGACGCCGGCGCGCCCGGCGCCCGGCAGGCCGGGATCCTCCTCGACGACCTCGTCGAAGTCCTCGTCCTCGTACTGGGGACCGGCGTCATCGGCGAAGTCGCGCGGATCCGCGGTCTCGATGACGTGATCATCGAGCTCGTCGGCGTCATCGAGGTCCGCGAGGTCGTCATCCTCGGCGAGATCGTCGGCGGGGCCGGGGTCGTCGGCCCCGGCGGAGTCACCCGCGGGGCCGGGGTGGTCGGCCTCGGCGAGATCGTCGCCCCCGGCGGAGGCTCCGCCTCCGGCAACGACCTCGCCCTCGGGGGAGGCAGCGGTCTCGGAGGCACCGGCATCGGCGTCGCCCCCGGCGGCGTCGCCGCGGGCATCGGCGTCACCGGCGTCCGAGGCGCCGCCTCCAACCGCATCGACCGCATCATCCGGAGCGGACGACGGTGACTGCGCCTCGCCGTCGGGGCCGGCCCCGACGTCCGGGGCCCCTGCGTCGACGGCGGGGTCGGAGGACTCGCCGTCCTCGGAGCGGGCTTCTCCACCCTTGGCCTGGAAGCGGGTCCAGCCCCCGAGGAAGGTGGACAGCAGCGCGCGGCTCGGTTGGTCGGTCTGTTGGGCGGTCTCGGAGGAGTCAGGCGTCGTCATGAAGGCATGGTCCCACGTCTGAGCCGCCAAGAGGAGGCCGTCGGCGGGCGAATCTCGTACGTCGCGCTGCCCGACCGGAACGCGCCGACCGGAACGGAGAGGAGGAGCAGACGGAACCGCCGGCGATCAGTCGAGACCGCCGGAGGCGGCCCTGCGCGAGGCCTCGGCCAGCTCGTCGGCGGTCGCCAGGAGCGCGGAGTCCCGGCGGGTGACGCGGTCGGCGAGCTCATCGGCGTCGTCGACGATCCACACCGGGTCCGAGCCGGCCGCGAGCGCCCGCAGGAATGCGGCGGCGACCCGGAGGACCGGCGCCAGGGCGACGACGTCATCCAGCTCCCCGGCGAGGACCCGGTCCAGGGCGGCGCGCAGATCCTCGGGCGAGGGGACCGGACGCGCCTCGGCCCGCGCGGCCTCGAAGCGGGACAGGGTGGTGTCGCCGGCACCGTTGAGGTCGACGACGGTGGCGTAGCGCCGGGCGATCAGCGCCGGATCGCGGCGGATCCACTCGCGCACGAGGAACAGGCGCCACAGGGCACCCGGCAGGGTGGTCGCCGGGGAATCGGCCCACAGCTCGGCGACGGCGTCGACCCCGTGGGCGGCGACGGCGGCCACGACGCCGGGGCGGGTGATCCACTCGCCCGGGTCGTCGGATGCGCCGTCGTCATAGGAACTGTGGGAATCGTCGGGGAGGGACCGGCCGCCGAGGAGGGCCTGGGCGGCCCGGTGGGCGAGCTCCGAGGAGGAGGCGGTGTCGGCGGCCCCCTCGATGCTCTCGGCGACCTCCGGATCGAGGCGGGCGGGGCGGTGGAACTGGCGGGTCATGGTGTCTCCTCACGCGGGGCGGCTGTCCGTCCGCCTTGCCGAGCGTCGCGGACGCCCCCATTGTCACGCAGGCCGGCGGACGGAGGACGGCGCGCGCCGCCGTCCCGGATGTGCAACGGCTCCTCCTCGGCCCCGGCATCCTCGGCATCCTCACGTACATCCGCAGTGCCACGTGCCCGGAGGAGCCCCGGCGTCCTCGGCATCCTCAGCATCCTCGGCCCCGACTACGACCGATCTCGACGCGGAACCGGACCGATCTCGAGTCTCGAGACTGAGCCCGACGCCGAGTCCGGCCGGTCTCGGGTTTCGGGGACTCCGCGGTCATGCGCGCCACCCCTCCTCATCACGCAGGGCCCGGGACAGCGCGGCCGACACCCTGGACGCCTGCGCGCAGCCCCTCTTCACTACGCAAGACCACCGGGACGAGGCTCCACCGGCGCGGATCGATCAGGACCAGGACGGGAGCGCCCTCCAGCGCGGCGGCGAACCCACGGGCGACGGGGGAGATGGCCGTCGCGTCCGCCTTCCCCGACCGCGATGCGCCGAGCACCCGGTCAATCGGAACGGGTGGCACGGAGCATGGGGACGACGCTACCGCGATGCCGATCGGCGGAGGCGCCGCCGCTTCTTCTCCGCGCAGATGACGCGCTTCTCCGTGCAGATAGTGCGGCACGGCCATTCCCGCGCTCCCCGAGGCTCGCTGGGCTGCGGGCCAGCCACCGCGTGCGCATCGACCTCCCGCACCCCCCATGCGGGCCGGAGCGCAGATCCTCCATACGTTGAACCGGAGGCTCACGAGGCGCAGGACCACCACGGACCGGAGCGCGCCCGCCGTCGGACGTGCCGATCCGCATCACTCCGCATATCCAACGTGAGCCGAGTCACTCGATACCCCGTGTCGCAAGAATCGGCTCCGCGCGGTCGTACCCGGGCCCGCGCGGTCGTACCCGGGCCCGCGCGGTCGTACCTTAGAAGGCCTTTAAGGTACGACCGCGCGGAGAAACGTACGACCGCGAGACTCCGGGTACGACCACAAAGTTTGCCGTACGACCGCGCGAGCCCAGACACGGTCGCGCGAGCAGCCGGCATGCCGCCTACCGGCGATGAGAGGGCCCCGGTTCCGCTTCCCCGCGGGGCGAGCCCAGCACATCGCGGCCGGGGACGAGGCGCACGGCGCACTCGGAAAGCGAAGTCGGAGCAGGGCGCGCCGAGGCGGTCCGTTCGAGCGCGGGACCAGATCTCAACGCGGAGCCGAACCGATCTCGATGCGGAGAATGCCTCGCTCGGGCGCAGGGCCGGGCCAGAACGAGCAGGTTCTGTCGCGACAGGATGACAATGCCCCCGCTCGGGCGCGGCATCAGGGTTCAGCCCTTGCCCGCCTCCCGTCCGAGCCGCTCGCGGGTGACGTCGTCGAGCTCCCGCTTGGAGACGCCACGGATCGCCGCCTCCAGAGCGAGCAGCGAGTGGAGGCACGTGAAGCGCGGATGGACCGCCCACCAGGCCTCCACGGAGCCAGTACGTCGCAGCGTCTCAGCATCGGTGATGCCCGCCGCGCGCAATGCGGCTTCCAGCTCGGGACCAACGCCCGGGAGATCGCGCAGCTCAGTCACATCAGCCCCGTCGGTCATGATCCTCCTCCGTCTCCGCGTGCACCCGAGGTCTCCAGTCCGAACGCCGTGACGGCCTCCTCGAGCCAGATGCACGTCCTCCCCGGATCGCGGAATCGACCGGTCGAACGCGCAGGCGCACCGGCCCCGCCAACGGCGCCACGGCGGACACCCGGCGCTCTCGGCCGTCGAGGCCACGATACGCCGACGACGATCGGACGCGTCGGGACGGACGCCCACTCCCCGACGAGCGCCCCCGCCCCCGGGTCGCCCGAGCCTTCGCAGGGCCAGGTCGCCGCCCGCCCCAGCCGGGCTCCGGTCCCCGGGCACCCGAGCATCCGCCCCGAGGCGACCCGATGCCACCCCGATGCCGATCGAGGTCGCGCCGCAGATCCTCGATCGTCGCCGGCGCGCGCTGGGCGACGGTCCTCGGAACGGCGAGCCGAGCGCCGTAACGCCCCAACCCCGGACCAGAACGCCCCGATCCCGGGCCAAGGTGCCGATGACACCGGCCGGCGCATCCTCGAGGGCCTGTCGGGCGAGGACGGCTCCCACCGCATCCGCGTGTGCGCCGCATGGAGATATGTCACCGGTACCGCCACTCCGGCGCGCTTCCGCGTCATGCTCATCATGGGGACTACCATCCGTTGCCGAATCGTGATTTAGCACCGTACGGTTGCGGTGGCTCGTCGTCATATCGACGCCTTGTCGCATCGCCACGAGTCCCGCTCCGGGTGCGGCACGAGTCTTCACAGTCCAATGACGTCCTCGAGGAACCCCTGACTCATGAGTACGGCACACGCCCATCCGACCGACCAGCCGAACGAGGCTCCGTGATCATGACTGCAACGACCGGAGTCTGGAGTCCGACACGCATCGCCTCCATCGCACCCGATGACCGGGTGGCCGCCGCTGGCCTGAAGCTGTCCGCGACAGGCGCGTGGACCGGCCTCGGCCGCTCGGAGAACCTACTGTGGGGCCAGTACCGGAGTTCGGGAGGGACAACCTGCCAGGTGCACGCGGACCTGTCGGAACCCGCCTTCCGCTGCTCCTGCTCGTCCGAGAAGTTTCCCTGCAAGCACGTCATCGGCCTGCTGCACCTGTGGCGCGACGGCAGAGTGGACGAGGAGGAGCCCACCAACGTCGTCCGGACGCAGCAGGGGGAGAACGGAACGGGCGGAACCGATGAGGCGGCCGCCGGTACCACAAGCGCAGTCGCCGATACCACAGGCGCAACCGGTGCGACCGATACCACAGGCGCAGCCGCGCGCGACGACGGCGCCCCGGCCGACTCCGACCAGCGCCCCGCCTTCGCCCGGATCTCAGCGCACCGCGAGCAGAGCATCACCAACGGCCTGAGCGAGCTCGACCACTGGCTGTCGGAGCGGGTTGAGCGGGGCATCACCACGGTCGACGACGGACTACCCGCCGCCCTGCGCCGGCTCGCCGCCCGCATGGTCGATGCCCAGGCGCCGGCACTGGCCCCGCGGCTGGCCGACCTGGCCGAGTCGGCCGAGTCGGCCAGGCCGGTCGGCCCGGCCGAGCCGACCGACGTCGGCGACCGGGGCTCGGACTGGGAGAGGACCGCCATCGCCGAGTTCGGCGCCATGCACCTGCTCGTGCGCGCATGGCAGGAGCGCGCGCACCTCCCTACCGACCTGGTGGCAGCTGTGTTCCAGCATCTGGGTGTGAGCGTGCGGAACGAGATCGTGCTCGCCGAGCCGGAGGTCGAGGACCACTGGGTGGTCGCGGGCTCGCAGGACCGGGCCGAGGGCCGGATCATGGCCCGGCACTCCTGGCTGTATGGAAGACGAACGGGCCGTTGGGCGCGGATCATCGCTTACGCGCGCAAGCGCGACGCGCTCCCGCGGACCTACACGGCCGGCACCCAGGTCAGGGACCACCTGCACTTCTACCCGGGCGCCTCCCTGCGCGCGCTGGCCACGCAGGAGTACCCGGCGACCGGAGCGGTCACCGGCTGGACACCCGTCCCCTGGTCGATCCCCGAGGCCCGTGCGGCATGGCGCGACGCCCTCGCCGCCGACCCGTGGGCGGACGCCCGCCCGGCGATCGTCGCCGGACGGCTCGCCATCGATGAGGACGGACGTCTCGCACTGTCCGACGGCGCCTCCATGATGCCGTTGGCGGGCGGGTCCCGACGGCATCGACGACTCGCGCTGAGCGCCGCGTCCGACAGTGTCGTAGTGGCAGGAGTCCTGCTGCCCGAGGGATTGCAGCCCTTGAGCCTGGTGATCGAGGGGACGGTGATGCCGCTATGAGCAGCATCGACGACGTCGAGCGCTCAGCAGCCCTGGAGGCGCGCAGTCGCCCCCTCGCCCCCGCCTCCCTGCCGGGGCCGGTGGCGTGCACACTCGGCGCCACGGCCGGGCCCGAGCTCGCGCTCGAGACGGCCGCGGTCCACGCCCTCGCGCAGCGCAGCATCATCCCCTCCGCACCCGTGACCGAGCTGGACCTGCCCGCCGCGTCGCAGACTCCGGTCATCCCCGACGACCTGGGCGAACTGCTCTCACGCATGCTGACGCTGAACGGGCAGGATGAGCTCATCACGCGAGCCCTCCGCCTGATCCGACGTCGGGGCCTGCGTCTACCGCCGATCCTCCTGTCGCGGGTGGCGTGCAGGGTTCCGAGCGGCAGCCGGGCGCTGGTCGTGGACCTCATGGACGCACGAGCGCGCGCCGTCTTCGCCATGGACGAGGACTGGGCGGGCCTCGTCCACGACGCCGAGGGCTTCGCCGCCGTGCCGGATCCTGCTCGTTGGGAGTCCAGCAGCGGTCGGGAGCGCGCCGGCTACCTCGCTCGCGTGCGCGCTCATGACCCCGCCGCGGGCCGCGCGCTCCTGGAGGACGGCACATGGCTCGAGGTCAAGGACTCCGAGCGCGAGCGGATCCTCGCCGCTCTGGCCACGGGCCTGGGTCCTCAGGACGAGCCCCTCCTGGAGACGTGCCTGGACGACCGCGCCGAGGGCGTGCGCCGCGTCTCCGCCGATCTGCTGTGCCGTCTGCCCTCCTCCGCCTTCATCGGACGCGTCGAGGCCCTGGCGAGGACGCACGTCGTCGTCACCAGGCGGCTCCTGCGCGCGCCACGGGTCGAGCTGCTCCCCGTCGTGCCGACCGACGAGCTCACCCGCGACCAGTACACGGCGGAGGGGCACCTCGCCTCAGCCGCGCTCGACGTGGTCTCTCGAGTGCCCATCCACCGGTGGCGGAGCCTCATCGGCCTGTCCGCCACCGAGCTGCTGGAGGCGGACGTGCGCTACGAGGGGCGGCCCGCCGACCTGTCCGAGGCGCTGACACGCGCGGCTCTGCGTTGGGAGGACGGGAGGCTCGCTCGCGCTCTGGTGGACCGGACGACGCCACCGGGCTCGGTGCGGCTCCTCGGCTTGTTCGACACCTCGCACCTGGACGCATACATCGACCGGCTGGTGACCGCCGGGCGCCATCTCGACGTCGCCGCCACATGCGAGGCCTGGCCGCTCACGCTCTCTCCGAGGCACTCGCTCCTCGCCGCCCATTGCATCGTGGCGGTGGCCGCCTCGACGCGCACCGAGGCGAGCCGGTCCGCCCTGAGCGCCCTGAGCGCCGTCCTGCCGGGCCGGTGCGCGCCCGAAGCCGTCGATCAGGTCCTGGTGACCCTGGAGACCGCGCCAGCCGAGGCGCTCGAGGCCGACGAGGTGCGCAGCACCATCGTGGCACTCGAGTTGCGCCGCGAGCTGCTCGAGCTGACGGATCAGGAGGCATCATGACCGATGCGGGCACCGGCCCCACCCCCGGGCCCGGTCCCTCCGGGCAGTGGGCGCAGCGATCCGAGCGGGAGCCACCAGGGGGCGAGGCCTGGCCCTGAACCCGTCGATCGAGAGCTACAAGCGCATCCGGAGCACGTGGGAGGACCCGACGAGGACCGCCTGGTTCTCGGTGGGAGCGAGCCTGTCGACGGCGATGGACACGGAGCGCCGCTCGCAGGAATCGCGCAGTTCGAGCTGACCCGCTCCTACCAGGCTTACCGGGGCCCCTTGCCATCGCCAGCGGATTGCAGCGGCTTCGAGCAGGTGCTGCCGGGAGCGACGAACCGGATCCTCCGCATGGCGGAGCAGCGTCAGAGGGCGGGCTCGCCGTCCTATGCGCCGGTCGCCCCTGCGGACAGCCGACGGGGCAGCCGGCCGAAGCCGCTGATCGCCACCACGGCGACGCCGATCGCCAGGGCGGCGCAGGCGGCGGAGTATCCGAGCGCCGAGGTGAGCGCGCCCGCCAGCGCGGGCCCGAGCGTCAGCCCCGCGGCGTAGGCGAGGTTGTAGAGGCTGTAGGCGCCGCCGAGGGCCGGAGGCTCCGTGCGCGCCCCCTGCACGCCGATGAGAGTGCTGGCCGGGGCGACGAGGAAGGCGATGGCCGCGCCGAGGCAGACGATCCCCGCGATCACGACGGACAGGCGCGAGCCGATCCCCAGGAGCATCAGGCCGGCGACCGCCAGGACCGCGCCGACGAACGCGAGCAGTCTCGGGGAGACCCGGCCGAGAATCGCACCGACCATCGGGTTGAGCACCGCCCCGGTGATGACGAGCAGCGCGAACAGCAGTCCGATGCCCGCGGCGTCGAGGCCGAGACCGCCGGCGAGACGGACTGGCAGGATCGGCTCGATCGCACTCGTGACCGCGGAGCCCAGGGCGATGAGGACGACGACGGGCCACGACCCGTCGACGCGGAGCACATCGAGGGCCGTCGCCGGATCGTCGCTCTGCGCGTGCGCGCGCCCGACGAAGACGACGCGAAGGACGCCGTCGACGAGCAGGACCGCCGCCGCCAGGACGAAGGGCGCGGCGTGCCCGTGGCCGCGGGAGATCCATCCGGCCAGGGGAGGACCGGCGAGTGTTCCGACGGAGACCATGCTCATGGCCAGTCCGAGGTACGTCCCCCGCCTCTCGAGGGGGATGGAGGCGGCGATCAGGGCCAGGCTCGCCACCCAGCCGAGCCCCGCGGCGGCGCCCTGCAGCAGGCGGGAGACCAGGAGCAGCCAGTAGGGGCCGTCGAGGGCGAACAGCAGGCAGGCCGTGGCCAGGCCCAGGAGCGCGACGAGCAGCGGGCCGCGGGGTCCCCGCCGGTCCACGAGCCGCCCGGCCAGGGGCGTCACGTGGACTGGAGGCCCTCAAGCCCGCGGTCACTGCCACGAGCCGCCCGGCCAGGGGCGTCACCGCGATCATCATGGCGGCGTAGGCCGCGAACAGGAGTCCGGTCGCCGACGAGCCCGCGCGTTCGACCGCGGGCATGAGGGGCAGGAGCGGGATGAGAATGCCGTAGACGAGCATGTCGGTGAACAGCGCGACGCAGGAGACGACGACCGCCATGCGCGCACTCGTCCGGGACCGCGCCGGAGCGGCCGGGGACGTCGGGGCAGTCGGGGCGGTCGAGGGGCCCGGCGGGTCGGGGATGTTCGAGTTGGAGGTTGTCATTCGTTCTCCTCTGAGTCTGAGCGCGACAAGGGCGCTGGCCGGGCGGTGCCCGGCTCGGGTGGCGGGCAGGGGCCGCGGGCCGATCCGCGGCGGGCGGGGCGCAGTGCACCGCTCACAAGGGGCAGTCGTGTGCGGCACGGGCCGATCCGCGGCGGGCGGGGCGGCATCCGGGTTCAACGGGGGCGCAGGAGCCCGTCGACGACGGACTCGGCGATCGTCCGGCTCTCCTCGGACCCGGGAAGCTCCGCGGGCGAGACGGCGGCGATGAGCGCGGCACCGTGGATGACGGTCATGATCGTGAAACGGCTCGCGTCGCGAGAGGCGCGCAGGATGTCCTCGCACTCCTCCAGGGCCCGGTCGATGCGCTCGGTCCAGGGGCGCAGGCCCTCGTGCTTCGCCCTCAGGCCCGACTCGAGGGGCATGGCCCGGGGCGCGACCAGGGTCGAGACGACGATGAGGTCGCGGAACGGGCGGTCCTCCTGCAGGCGGCGCAGGTAGTCGGCGAGGAAGGCCGTCAAGCGCTCGGCGGCCGGTTGCTCGGCGTCGAGCAGGGCGAGCAGGTCGCGTGCCCGGATCGCCCACTGCTCGACGAGCACGGCGGTCAGCAGGTCCATCTTGCCGGAGAAGTGGTGGTAGACCGCGCCGCGGGTGACCCCCGCGCCGCGAGCGACGTCGACGAGCGAGCAGCCGTCCCACCCGTCCCGGGCGAAGCGGTGCAGGGCGGCGCGGGTGATGGCCTCGCGGGTCAGGGCGGCATCGGCAGCGGTTCGTCTCACGCTTTACAAGCAAACATGTATGTATATCTTCGTCAAGTCCGCGTCATCGGCCGAGGAACGGCCGCTATGCTGACCCATGGCATCCGGCGCGGCCGCTCCGCGCCCGGCTGGCACGCCCCTCTAGCTCAGTTGGTCAGAGCTGCGGACTTTTAATCCGTCGGTCGTGGGTTCGAGCCCCACGGGGGGCACCGGGACAGTTCTCCGCCCCCCCTTCCCGACCGCCGTTCCGCCCGGGCACGCCACTGGGCGCCGGAACGGTTCCTCCCGCTCCGTCAGCCCCATCGGCCGCCGGCCGCACCGCCGTCGTCGGGGCTGAAGACCTCGTCCACGCGCAGCTCGAACACGGCGGCGATCGCGAAGGCCAGGCGCAGCGACGGGTCGTACTTGCCGTTCTCAATGGCGATGATCGTCTGCCGCGAGACCCCCAGCGTCTCGCCGAGCTCCGCCTGGGTCCAGCGCCGCTCCCGGCGCAGCCCTCGCACACGGTTCCACATCGCGGGCGGCCGGCGCTGCTCAGGTGTAGCGCCGACGGGCCAGGTAGCCCCCGAGCAGCCAACCGGCCATGAGAATCGCGAAGGCCCACATGAAGGACAGCTCGGCCAGACCGAAGACCTGGAAGATCCCGACGACCAGGACGACCGGCGCCCCGACGGCGAATCCGATGGCGAGGGACTCCACCATGACGCCGCGGGCGAGCTCGTCCGCCTCCCGCCACAGCAGCATGACCGCGCGCACGATCAGTACGATCGAGGGCAGCACGACGAGGGCGCTGAGCATCCGCCACGGCGGGGTGAGGGCGCGTCCGACGAGCAGGGCGACGGGGAGCAGGACGCAGTAGGACGCCATCGCCGCGAAGAAGCGGACGAGATAACGACGAGTGGAGGGCTCCATGCCCTGAATTCTATTCATCGGCCCCCTCCCCCTCACGCGAGCGCCGCGAGCAGCAGCGGAAGCCCGAGCCCGAGCAGGTCGAGCAGCCAGTGCCCGACGACCAGCGGCACCACCCGCCTGCGCCACAGGAGCAGTCCGGCGAACATGAGCCCGATCAGGAAGGTGCGGGCAACAGCGGCGACCATCGCCCGGGGGTCGGACGGGGCGAAGGCGATGTGCTGGAGGGCGAAGACGGCGGAGGCGGTGAGCACGGCCCCGGTCAGTCCCACTCGCCCCTGGAGGCGGGGCTGAAGGTAGCCGCGGTAGAGCGTCTCCTCGGCCAGCCCGATGGTCGCCGGCATGATCACGACGCCGACCAGGGCGATCCACAGGGGCGCCGCACCGTACGCCGTCGTCGGCGGCGGCCCCTGGTAGGCGATGAGATTGGCGATGAAGGAGGCGGGGATCCAGACGAGCGCGACGATGAGCCCGCAGAGCAGACCCCGGGCGAGGTCGCCTCCCCGCACGGGTCGCAGAAGATCGGCCAGGCCGCGCCCCTCGGCGCGCAGGAGGCGGTGGACCAGCAGGAGCGTGACGACGTCGATCGGGATGATGAGGATGTTCATCCACAGCAGAGAGCGGCCCGCCGCCACGAGTGCGGCGCCGATGGCGATGAGCAGGGCGGGGCGCAGCCCCATGGCCAGGGCGAGCCGGGGCCACGGGGTGGAGACGACGGGAGCCGCGGCGTCGACGATGCGCGCACGGGCACCCTCGGATGCGGAAGCAGGGGAATCGGTCATGTGCAAAATGTATGGTTTCCTTGACATTCATGTCAAGAAGCCTTCACATTTCGGAATGAAATCCTTCGCTCAGGGGACTTCCCGATGCCCACACCCCGCACTCTTTCCCTACGCTGGTCCGACGTGAGCACCACAACGCCGCGACCCGCTGCCCGCAAGCCCCGCCTCCTCGTCGTCGCCGGGCACCCCGACCCGCAGAGCTACTCGCACGCGTTGGCCCGCGCGTACGCCGACACCGCGCACCAGGCCGGCGCCGCCGTCACCGTCATCGATCTCGCCACGACCGACTTCGACCCGGTTCTGCGCGGGGGCTACCGGACGCGCATGCCGGAGGACCCCTTCATCACCCTCTCGCAGAACGAGCTCATCACCTGCGACCACCTGGCCCTGGCCTTCCCCACCTGGTGGTCGGCCGAGCCCTCCCTTCTCAAGGGCTGGTTCGACCGGGTCCTCACGCCCGGCATCGCCTACCGGTACCGGACCGGCAAGCTGATGCCCGAGCGGCTGCTCGACGGTCGTACGGCCTCCATCATCACGACGTCCCACGGACCGACCCTGTGGACCCGCCTGGCACCGGGAGGATCGGTGGCACGCGTCGGACGCTCCGTCCTCGGCTACTGCGGCATGCGCGTGACCCAGCGCCTCGTCCTGGGCGGGATGGAGGGCGAGGACGACACCCCGCAGCGTCGTCGGGACTTCCTGAAGCGGACCGCCGACGCGGCGATGCGCCAGGTCGAGGACATCAGACGGTCCCGGTGAGGACGTTGCGGAACTCTGCACGAGATACTCTGAGTGGAGTGCTCGAACTCACGGCGCGTCGGCGCAGAGCGAGGCAGGATGCAGTCAGTGCATCAGTACGTACTGCCGAGCGCGGTTGGAGGTCGCTATGACTGGTCGTTTAGTCGGCTGGGGTTACCAGGGCAGGAGCCTTGATGAGCTGGTGGAGGACATGCGGACGCACGGAGCGACACGATTGGTCGACGTCAGGCTGACGCCGATATCGCGGGTGAGGGGCTTTTCCAAGGGCCGCCTGCGCGACCGACTGGAGGCCGAGGGCCTGACCTACGAACACCGGCCGGAACTCGGCAACCCGAAGGACAACCGAGCCGGTTACGCCGAACCGAACACTCCTGCCGCGAATAAGGCGCACCTGCGCTACTACACGGAGGTCGTCGACTCCAAGGCGGGCAATCGGGAGATCGAGCGGTTGGCCACGCTTATCGACGAGGACGAGGTCATCTTCATCCTGTGCTTCGAGCGCGAGCAGGAGTGCTGCCACCGCGCCCAGGTCATTGACGCGGTCGATATGATGCGCGGTCCCGCCTTCTGCGAGAAGATCCTGCTCGCTGATCAGAAGAGCGTGCTCGCATCCGCGCGAGCACGCTGAACCTCTCTGACGGACGGGTAGTAGATGCTGAGCACGGAGAAGGGCCGGCGTTTGCTCGCACTGGCGTTGTTGCCCAGGATGAAGCACGTATCTCTGCGGGGGTCGAGCATGCGGGCCTCGAACATGTCGCGCACCCACGTCCCGACGTCGGCACGGCGCATCTGGGCCCTGCGCTGAAGGGCGGTAAGCTCCCAGTCGAGCACTCCCTGCTCGTGTCCCGAGCAGCCCGACCCCCCGCACCTGTAACGATACCAGGCCTGCAGAGGCGGGTTCTCCAACGGAGGAGCGTCATTGTGCCCGAGGCCGCCGAGCGGAAGCGGTGCTTGTCGCTCCCATTTCTGCAAGGACCGCTGTTGCGATGCGGACCATCCCCTATGCGGCTTAAGGACCAAGGAGGCGTCCCGAGGGCGGACAATACCGAGGGACGTCGCGTTGACGTCTTCGCGTGTCCCGGCGATCAACCGGCACGTGGTCGTCCGCTCTATCCGGTCCATGAGCAGATATCTTGCGCTCCCGGGCTCGTGTCTGCGCTCGATGGCGATGTTGGCGAGATCGACCCTGAGACTCTCGGGGCGTCCGTCCCTCTTCGGCTGCTTCACGTCGACAGCGACCACCGTGTACTTCTGAAACTGCGAAGCCGAATCAAGGTGGCGGAATGGAATCGGGTAGAGCCTCACCCAGCGCATGGGACCGGGCGATAGCGCGACGCCGGCGACGCAGACGGTGTCCTCGTATGTCGCCGAAGGCGTCGGGGTGGTTTTAACAAGGATCAGGACCTCGATTCGCCGTCCAGCCCTGTCAAGGGTACGCGCCCGCTCGATCGTCTCATCCATGCCCCGGCCCTCGTTGGCAATTCCTGTTCGACCCGAGCAGAAGCGTACGACAGCCGGACGGAAGTCCACGGATAGCTGCAAGACCGCGGTACGACGAACGGGCCGTTCCGGGCCCCGCGCGTCAGCGGCGCACGGCCGAACGGTCGCCGTGGGAGCGCCCCCGCGCCCCTCTCCGTCCCCGGCTGCTCCGGCCGGCACCGCTCCGCCCGGCGTTCCTCCGACGACCGACGCTCCTCCGCCCGCGCGGCGC
>ERZ772921.1362-NODE-1362-length-14160-cov-2.677348_pt1 | contig 14160 bp, 10 predicted proteins | sample MGYA00512117_ERZ772921 | MGnify/ENA primary metagenome ERZ772921 (study PRJEB29015, sample SAMEA2737944) | human oral metagenome | biome: human oral; feature: human-associated habitat; material: dental | place: China | collected 2150 ... | reverse complement strand
TGGCGACGATGAGCGCCGGGAAGTCCACCTTGATCAATGCATTGATCCAGGATAAATTGATGCCTTCAAAGCAGGAAGCCTGTACTGCCATCATCACAAGAATCAAAGATGATGATCATAAAAATTGGAAAGCAGAAGTTTATGGGAAGGACGGGGAACTTCTGGAGGCAGAAGAGAACCTGAATTATGAAACCATGAACCGTTTAAATTCGGATGAGACGGTATCAGAGATCAGGGTGAATGGGGATATTCCCTTTGTGACAGCAGAGGATGTATCCCTTGTGCTGATTGACACACCGGGTCCCAATAATGCGAGAAATGCAGAGCATAGAGCCGTTCAGGAAAGATTTTTGAGTAAGTCATCCAAGTCCCTGATTCTGTATATTATGGAGGGGACTTTTGGCTCTGACGCCGACGATAGGTTGTTAAGCAGCGTTGCAAAAAGTATGTCGGTAGGCGGCAAGCAATCCAAGGATCGTTTCATTTTTGTCGTCAATAAGATGGACGATCGCAGGCAGGAGGATGGAGAAACCTCGGAGACTCTGGAAAGAGTACGGAACTACCTTGAAAATCATGAAATTAAGAATCCCAATCTTTTTCCCGCGGCCGCTCTTCCTGCACTCAATATCAGGCTAATGGAAAAAGGAGCCATGATAGATGAGGATACGATTGATGAAACAGAAGTGAAGGTAAGGAAACTCAATAGAAAGGAGGCGCTTCATTTTGAGAGATACTCTCCGCTTCCAGCAAGTATCAGGGGGAAGATCAAGGGAGATTTAGCAAAAGCGGAAAGTGAAAAAAATGAAAACCAGCAGGCATTGATCCATACCGGTATCCCATCCGTTGAGGCTGCAATTCGCCAGTATGTACAAAAATATGCAAAGACCGCAAAGATTAAAAATATCGTGGATACTTTTGCCCATAAGCTGGAGGAAGTAGGATGCTTTGAAGAAACGAAAAGAGATATTGCGGAAAAAAAGGATCAGAAAGATCAGATTCTGGAGCAAATCTCAGCTATAAGAAAAAAAGTGGGAGATGCGAAAACAGCACAGAAATTTGAGAGCTCTATAAAGGAATCTCTCAGAACAGTCGCAGAAAAGTCGGAGAAGGTGGTCAAGGGAATATGCGGAAGATACCAGGAGCACATCACAAAAAAGATAGATGAACTGAGAGGGAAAGAGATTGATCCGGCATATGCTCAAAATGAGGCGAATGGAATACAATTCTTCGCGAAAGAGCTGGAGCCGAAGTTTAAAGCCGAGCTGGACGAATTGATTCAGGAAAATTTGATTAGTACCGGAAACAAGCTTCTGGAGTCCTATCGGAAAAAGCTTTCCAGTCTTACAGAGGAAATGGAGGGGATCTCTCCTTCGGGCATTTCGATAGATCCTATGAGCTTTATGAGCGGAAGTGTAAATATATCATCAGTAGATGTGCAGAATTTTCTGCATGAAAAGACAGTTGAGGATGGAAAAGAATGGGTAGAAAATACCGATAAGGCCTGGTGGAAATTCTGGACCTGGTTCCAGGAAGATGGATACTATAGGACAAGGTATAAGACGGTTCAATATGTTAATGCCAACGAAATCGCCCAGGAGGTACTTTCTCCCATTCAGGAAGGAATCCAAGAAAATGGAAAAAATGCATTGAAGCATGCCAACGATCAGGCGAAAAAGCTCGCATCAGTTTTTCAGAAGATGTTTGAAAAGCTGGATGAGATTTTAAATCAGAAATTGGCAGAACTGGAGAAGTGCGCAACGGATGAACAGGAGGCGGAGCTTCGGATTCAAGAAGCCACATTACGTTTGGAATGGCTCAATGGGATCAAGAGGAGAGTGGATTCTATCCTGGAGATTTAAGTGCAAGTCGATATTATAAATGTGATGGGAAAGAAAGGGGAAGATGAAATGGCAGTTACCGAAAGTTTCAGACAGGCGGTAAAGGAGAAAAGGATTACGAGAGTTCGTATCATGATGAAAGACAGCCTCCTGATTGATCCTAGCTTCCAGGAATTTCGTGAGATGGAGGCCATTGCTTCATCGATGTCGGGGGTTCTTTATGATGAACATGACGGGAAGACCTTTAAGCCAGAAAGCGAATGGGATGACGAGTACATGAATTCGCTCATGGTGGACCTTATCAACAATTTCTCTCATGAGAGAATTCTCCATCTGAAAAAGGTGATACACAAACTTAGACCTGTAAAAGAGAAAGCTATGGCACAAAAACCTATACCTGCAAAAAAGGGAAATTCGGGTGGGTCCGAGGTATCACGGCAGGGGAAAAAATACAGTGACTATCAGAAGCAAAAAAAGGAGGATCAAGAGAAAGGTCGTTATATCGGGTCTAAGATAGCAACAGGTGCTGTTGTAGGGGCCGCGGCGGCAGGAATTCTTGCGGGAGGTGTATTTAGTGTCAGTGGAGGAATGCTTGTAGTATATTCCGCTTTCGGTGCAGCAGCTGGTTCAGCGATTGCATATGGAATATCAAAAGAAAATGGAGCTGAAAATGAGCGGAAACCTTTATGATGATAGGAATGTTCAACTCGATTATCAGGATCATGAAAAAGAGCGGTATGTGAGACGACATTATCCGGAAAAGGGAAATTCTCAATTGCTGCGACAAGATGAAACTCAGCAAATGGGTTTCCAGGAGCTTCGCACGGAATTTTCAAAAGCCGGAAAACTGGTTGATGATCTTGTTTTAAAAAAATATGTTCGAGAATTAACGAAGTTGAACATAGTACCCCTCCCGACAGAGCTAAAGAATATCGAGAATATTCGTCTGTTTAAGATCACGGAGATGGTCTATCAAAAGGGGGAACTGTCCACTTATAAATTCGCTTCGGTGTTCAGTGCTGTACAAAATCTGAATTGCGGTGTTTTTATTCTGTTGAACAGTGATGGAAAGAAAACGGATTTCTATATGGGAGTCCGTTCTTATGATGGAAAAAGGACGACGAAATCTCTAAAGGATACTCTGAAAAATGCCCTGACAGGGCAGTTTCCTGGCGTACTGACGGAGGACCTCTTAAATCTTGAAGTCGAAAAGACTTTGGAGGAAATTCCCACGAAAAATATTGCCGCTGTCTCATGCATTGCACAGAATAAGGATGAAGGAACAAAGAATAATGAAATTTTTATTCAAGGGATGGAAAAGATTGCGGTCGCTATGTATGGGAAAAGATATTCTCTTCTTGTATTGGCGAGAGGCACTTCGGCGAAGGAGCTGGAGGACGTGCGAAAGCAATACGAAACGATCTATACGCAGCTTTCTCCTTTCGCTGCATTACAGCTTTCTTATGGAAGTAATGAGGCACTGAACATTTCCGAGGCTTTATCGCAAGGGAGCAGTGTGGGAACGTCCCACCAGAAAAGTTCATCACTTCAAAGCGGGAGCAGCCATCAAACAGGCTATACAGAGAGTCATGGGGAAACCATCCCAAGTAATTCAGATAGGATGCTGAAAACGGGAGGAAATATTGCGCTTGGTGTGGCAAGCCTTATTGCAGCCCCGCTGACGGGAGGATTGAGCATAGCTGCCGCGGCAGCTATAGATGTAGCACAGATAGGGCTTAATAATATGCCTGTAAGGACAGTCAGCAACAGCAAAAGCAATTCCCGCAGCGATACTTTCAGTACTTCAAGAACAGAAGGAGAAAGCTACGGGGAGAATTCCACAGAGACCAAGGGGAGGTCGGACAGCCGTGGAATTTCGACGGGCTCTTCCCGAAACACGCAGCTTACGATGCAGAACAGAAGTATTCAGGATGTTTTGCAAAAAATCGACATGCAGTTAAAGCGTCTGGATGAATGTGAGAGTACCGGGCTTTGGGAATGTGCAGCTTACGCAATATCAGATGAACAGGAAACGGCGGAGATGCTTGCCGGGACCTATAAAGCTCTAATGATGGGTGAACACTCAGGGATCGAAAGCGCGTCAATTAACCTCTGGACATATAGAGAGAATACAGGGAAAATCTCTGTTCTTCGTGATTATCTCACTAATTTTATTCATCCTGTCTTTGAATACCAATCGGAAGGAAAGGAAGTACCAGTTACAGCGGCATCCTTGGTAAGCAGCAATGAACTGGCGATTCAAATGGGGCTTCCCAGGAAATCTGTATGTGGCTTCCCTGTTGTTGAGCATGCTGACTTCGGGAAAGAGATCGTGCTTTATCAAAAAGATGATTTAAGCCGCGGGATTGACCTCGGAAGAATTTTCAATATGGGAAGAGAAATGGAAGGGAAAGTTTCCTTGGACAGAGATTCTCTTACCATGCATACCTTTATTACTGGGAGTACGGGTTCCGGAAAAAGTAATACTGTGTATAAGATTTTGCAGCAATTGAATTTATATTCTATTCCCTTCCTCGTCGTAGAACCGGCAAAGGGAGAGTACAAGCAGGTCTTCGGGAATCGGAAGGACGTACAGGTCTACGGGACAAATCCCTATCTCAGCCCGCTGCTTCGCATCAATCCCTTTCACTTCCCAAAGGGGATTCATGTGCTGGAGCATGCGGACCGGCTGATAGAGATCTTTAATGTCTGCTTCCCGATGTATGCGGCGATGCCGGCCGTCCTGAAGGATGCGGTGCTCCGCGCCTACGAGAGCAGCGGCTGGGATCTCGTGAGCTCGAGAAACGGCATTGACGAAACACTTTTCCCGTGCTTTGAGGATCTTCTTCTCCAGCTTCAGAAGGTGATTGAGAGCTCCGCCTATGATCAGGAGGCAAAGAGCAATTACCGCGGCGCTCTGGAAACCCGTATCCGCTCTCTCGCCAATGGACTGAACGGACAGATCTTCAGCTGTGATGAGATTCCGGAGGAAGAGCTTTTCGATAAGAATGTCATTATTGACCTAAGCAGAGTCAGTTCCACGGAGACGAAGGCTTTGATTATGGGGATCCTTGTGATGCGGCTGAATGAATACCGGATCTCGCACGCTCTCTCGATGAACGCGCCCCTTAGACATGTCACCGTGCTCGAGGAGGCGCACAATATCCTGAAGAGGACCTCCACGGAGCAGAGCAGCGAGAGTTCCAACATTACCGGAAAGGCGGTGGAGACCATCTCGAATTCCATTGCGGAGATGCGGACCTATGGAGAGGGCTTCCTCATCGTCGATCAGTCCCCGAACATGGGACATTTCGGCGATACGAAATACCAATACGAAGATCCTGATGCGTCTTCCCGAGGAGAAGGACAGAAATGACGCCGGAAAATCCGCGGCACTGTCCGATGAGCAGCTTCGGGAGCTCGCAAAGCTCCCGAAGGGTGTGGCCGTGGTCTATCAGAATAACTGGATTGAGCCGGTGCTCTGCAAAATCGATCGCTTCCCAGGGGAGGAAAATACCTATCGCTATGACGCTTCGAAGGCGGACAGGGACCAAAAGAAGAGAGGATGGTTCAGGACGGAGCTTATGAGACTTCTTCCGAAAGGGCGGATGAAGTCGGAATTCGAGCCGGATCTCGAGCGCCTCCGGGGAGAAATCGCCGGAACGGAATATCCTGTTCTCACAAAGCGCTATCTCTATAGGCTTCTGGAGGAGTACCGCAGAAAGCGCGGTCTTTCGATCTGGGAGAGGAAAGAAGATCTCAACCATTTTGTGCCGGTGCTCCTGCACGGTGAGAGCGAAAGCTATGAGCTCATCGAAAATTCTCATGATATGGAAGAAGTTCGGGAGAACCTGGATCTCTTCCTGCAAAGAGAGGCAGTAGAGGATATCGAGGGACTTCGGATGGCAGTGAGCGACAGCATTATGGCAGACTTTTCTGAGAGAAGGTCGGAGGATGCGCAGATCTACGAAAGGTGGAGAGAGTTTGTCTTGGAGGGAGGGGAGCTTCTGTGAGCATGATCCCGGGAATGGAAAAAATAGTTGAAGAGGGGATAAAAAAGTTTCTTCCGGAGGGAGGAAAGGATACGCTTCCTCTCCCCGAGGGGAAGGAGCGGAAATTTCCGTGGGAAGATAAGGAAGGTGGAGCGGAGCTTTCAAAGAGAGAGGATCCGAAGCATAAATTTCCCTGGGAGAAGGAATCCGGAGATATCGGGAGGGACATAGGGAAGGAGATCGGAAAGGCGGAAAGAAAAAAATCGGACTGGGAGCTGGAACCAAAGGACTACAAGGGCTCGAGGCCTCCGATCTACAGCTGCCTGGACAAAGCTGTAGATTCTGGTAAAATCAGGGATACAGCTGACGGCCGCGGCCAGAAGTCGATGGAATCCGGTAAGGAAGGCAAGCAGGAGGCGGATAAAGAAAGAGAGGAGCAGAGGGAGAATAGGGAGAAGGACAATCCGGAAAAAGCGGAAGTTCCGGATGCCTCTGACTCGAAGGAGAATAAGAAAGAGGGACTGAGCGATCAGGAAAGGGAGAAGATCAAGGCGGAAACGGGATGGTCCGACAAGGTGATTGATCATATTGGGTCCTGGGAGGAATATGAGATCTACAAGGCAGCCAATCTCATGGAAATAGAGATCAATGGCAAGACGTGCCTGATCAAAAAGGACATTGACTGGAACCAGAAGGATGCAAAGGGAAATACGAATGCCGAACGGGTCAAGAGAGGACTGGCTCCTTTGGATAAAAACGGAAAACCGATTGAACTGCACCATATGGGACAGCGCGCAGATGCTCCTTTAGCAGAGCTTAGCTTTGAAGAACACAGGGGAGCGGGAAATGACACCATTCTTCATGATAAGAATAAAGAGACGGAGACTCATGGAGAAGGGAATAAATGGAATAGTGAAAAACAGAACCATTGGAAGTCCCGCTCAGAGGCGGATACCGCCGGAGGGCAATCATGAGTGAAATCATTGAGAAAATGGCAAAGATCCCTGATTTAAATGTGATGCAGGGCTGCAGTGAAAGCCAGATTTCGGAGGCGGAGGCGGAGCTGGATCTGAAATTTCCGCAGGAGTATCTCGATTATGTGAGGAAATACGGCTGCATGGATTTCGGCGCTGCAGAATGGACAGGACTCAATGTCGGAGGCGTATTTAATACGGTGACTGCGACAAAGCAGGAGCAGGAGGTAAATCCCGATTTCCCAAAGGGCTTCTTTGTCCTGGAGAATCTGGGGATAGATGCCAGGCTGGTTATCGTCAATGAAAAGGGAGAGGTCTATCTGCTTCAGCATGACAAGAAAACGAAGCTCTATGATTCTATTTTGGAATATCTTGAGAGCCGCATTAAGGAGAATGAGTCCTGAATTCGCACCGGCAGATCATGGAGAGAGGCGAATAAAATCAATCCGCGGCTTTAGGGAGTATCAGAATGGGTTCGGGCTTCGAAAAACATAAGGGTGACAGTCAGGGCATTGAAAAGAGTCTCCGGATTCTCGGGATTTATGATTCCCTGCAAAGGGGAAAGCTCCTCCGAAAGGAGGAGCTTTCTCAGGAGTATCATGTCAGCGGGAAAAGCATCCAGAGAGACTTCGATGAGATCCGCGCTTTTCTGACGCAGGAGGGGGAGAAGGAAGGAGCGGTCCGTGAGCTCATTTATGATAGGGAGGAGCAGGCGTATCGCCTGAGTCTTATGGATGCGGGAGAATTCTCCAGAGAGGAGATCCTCGCGATCGGCAAGATCCTTCTGGACAGCCGGGCTTTTCAGCGGGAGGAGATGTTTCCGATACTGGATAAGCTCCTTTCGCAGGGGAGCAGAACGGGACAGGAAACCGCGAAGAAGCTTCTCGCGAATGAACGCCGGCATTACATCCCTCCAAGGCACGGAAAGCTGCTTCTGGACAGAATCTGGGAACTGGGGAAAGCCATAAAGGATTATGAACTTTTGGAGATCCGATATCGGAGACTGAAGGATAAGGAGCTGAAGGAAAGAAGGGTGAAGCCGCTCGCACTCCTTTTCTCCGAGTTTTATTTTTACCTGCTGGGAGAGATCGTGGGACTGGAGAGGGAATTTTTGTCTAAGGGCAGGAGCATGAGCGCGATGAGTCCCGCGATTTTCAGAGTAGATCGGATCGAGGAGCTCCGACATACGAAGGAGCATTTCCCGATGCCCTATAAGGATAGATTCGAGGAGGGAGAATTCCGAAAAAGGGTGCAGTTTATGTACGGCGGAGAGCTCAGGCGAATTCGCTTTTGGTATCGGGGCCTGTCCCTCGAATCCGTACTGGATCGTCTTCCGACAGCGAAGGTGCTCGAGGAGAGGGATGGTGCCTATCTGATCCTCGCAGAGGCTTACGGGAGCGGAATTGAGATGTGGCTTCGCAGCCAGGGGAATGCGGTGGAGCTTCTGAAGGAGGGGTGATATCCTGTAAAATTTATAACTCCCTATAAATGCAGGCATTTATGAGAAAAGCCGATTTGTCCTCTGCGCTGTAAGGGGCTACAATGAGAGGAAAAGCGCATCGGATTTTGCGGGAGATTTCGATCTTTCAGTGCATTGGATCAGTCTTCCGGACAGTCTGGATATTTCAGGACGGATGAGAGGACTTATATGAGAGGGAAGAGGCTCTTTACGGCATTGTTTCTTATGGCAGCGGCGGTCTTTTTTGCTGCTTCCTGCGGCACGGGATCCGGAGGGAAGCAGTCTTCCGGAACAGAGGCTTCCGGGAGTGAAACCGGCGGAAAACAGTCCGCAGAAAGTGTTTCCGCATCGAAGGAGGACGGCGGGGATCGGGTAATCACCGTCGGATGTGAGGCCACGACGCCGGGCTGGGTGCAGACGGACGAAAACGGGAAGCTCTCCGGTTATGATTATGATGTCTGGCAGGAGATCGGGAGGAGAATCGGCTATCAGATTGACTATAAGGTCATGGAGTGGAACAGCCTCTGGCTCATGCTCGGGGACGGGCGTCTCGACTCTGTCGGTGAGCAGATTTCGTATAATGCGGAGCGAAGCGAAAAGTATGAGCTTTCCGAGCCCTATGCCTATAATATTTATTCCCTGCTGTGCGCAAAGGACAATGAAAAGCTGAAAAGCATGGAGGATCTGAAATCCGGCATGACGATCTCCTGCGAGACCAATACCAGCGATGATCTGATCGTTGCGGCGATCGACAGGGAGTTCGGCATTGAGCTTAAGCCCATGTATTACAGCGGGATGTCCGTCCAGGATGTGGCGCTCGGGAGATGCGATCTCTGGCCGAGGGCCTATACTTCCTGCGTGAATACGGTGAAGGAGGTGGACGATCTAAGGATCCTCGGAAATACCAATGTCGTGGAGACGAATGTATTTCCCTTTGCCAAAACGGAAAGAGGGGAGAAACTCTGCAAACTGGTCTCCGGAGCCCTTCGGGAGATGAAGGAAGACGGGAGCCTTAAGAAGATATCGGAGAAGTGGTTCGATATGGATATCAGCATCAAGCCGGAGGGCGCGGAGGATCTGGACTGAACTAAGAGGGAGAAAATACAGAGGAGATACGGAGAAGCTTATGGATTGGGTATTTGCGGAGAGCTGCACGAAGGCGATCATGAGGGCTCTTCCCATTACATTGGAGCTTACGGCAGTTTCATTTGTATTGTCCCTGCTCCTCGCAGTGTTCATCGCGGTGATAGATTATTTCAAGGTGCCTGTGCTGAGGCAGTTTTTTGCGCTCTATGTATCCTTTTTCCGGGGGACACCGCTGCTGCCGCAGCTCTTCCTTTTATATTTCGGTATCCCGACCTTCATAAAGCCCTTGAGGAGTATCCCGGCCATCGTGATCTGTACGATCGGGCTCACTCTGAATGCGGCGGCCTATATGAAGGAGGTGGTCCGCGGCGCTCTCCTCTCCGTTCCGGAGGGGCAGAGGGAAGCGGCATTGGCGCATGGGATGAGTGAGACGCGGACCATGACGCGGATCGTGCTGCCGCAGGCTGCGAGGGTCGCGATTCCTTCTCTTTTTAATAATCTTGTGGACATCGTAAAGGGAAGCTCCATGGCCTTTACGATCGGTGTGGTGGAGATCACCGCCGCGGCAAATCTCAGGGCCTCTGTGACCTTTAATTACTTTGAGGCATATATGATTCTTATGCTGGTGTACTGGCTGATTATTCTGCTGCTGGAGCGACTGGAGAGCGCGGCGGAGAAGCATTTTAACAGGATCTACAGCTCGGACTCTGCTTCCCTTCAAAAGACTTCCGTCTAAAGCCCGGGGATCCATGGAATGTTCCCGGATTTTTAGGATTTTGCTCTGCCTGCTCTTTTCCTTTAGAATCATAAAAAAGTTGTAAAATGCGCTCCGACAAGGTATGCTCCTAAGGAAGATTTCAGCGCGATACCGAAAAATCTTCCTTAGGAGCTGTTTTGCGTGGAGATTACTGCTTCCCCGGAAAATCCGGGGAGAACTGTCGGGAGTTTCCGAAATAGGGAAGAATATCAGGGTATGCCAAAGGCATGACAGGATGGAGGATAGTATTTGGACATAAAGATAGTACCCGCTTATCATCAGCGGGAAGAGCTGAGAATGCTGTTTGAGGAATACACCAGGCTTTTGATCGAAAGGGATGCTTCATTTAAAAAGTACCTTGACCTTCAAAACTATGAGGAAGAGATCGATCATTTGGATGGAAAGTATGGTCTTCCCTATGGGAGAGTGTATCTGCTCTACTATGATGAAAAGCCGGCGGGCTGCATAGGGCTTAGGAAAATCGACGATCAAAGCTGTGAGATGAAGCGCCTTTATATACGCCCCGAGTTCAGAGGAAAAAGACTTGGTGAAATTCTAGTGGAGAGGATCATAGGGGATGCGAGAGAGATCGGCTACTCCCATATGCTGCTGGACACACTTCCGTTTTTGCAAAGCGCGCTTCGCCTATATAAGAAATTCGGATTTTATGAGATAGAAAGCTATAATAACAGCCCGATGAAGAATTCGATCTATATGAAGCTGGATTTATAGCGAGCGGAAGATCGGAGAGCGGATTCGGCTCGGCTTAGCGCTATAGGCGGGAAGCGGTATCGGAGCGTCTTTTGGCAGCGAGCCGGCTTAAGGGGAAGGAGAGAGGCAGGGGAGTCTGAAGGATGCCGTGAGAGGGAGTGAGCTATGGCAAAGGGAGAGAGCACAGATTATAAGTACGATGTCTTTATCAGCTATCGCCATGTCAGGCCGGATGCGGATATCGCGAGGAGTCTCCACAGGCTTTTAGAGACCTTTCCCATTCCGAAATCTCTTCGTTCCTCCGGCTGGCTCGGGAGATCCTTTCTCGACCGGGAGGAGCTCACGGCCGGGGATCTCACGGATTCCATCCGGGAGGGAATCGGAAGATCGAGATATCTGATCTCTGTCTGTTCTCGCAGGACGAGGTTTTCTCCCTGGTGCCTGAAGGAGATCGAGCTTTTTCGAAGCCTCCACGGGGATGAGAGGATACTGGTGCTCCTTTTGGAGGGAGAGCCGGAGGAGGTCTTCCCGGAGGCGCTTAAGAGTTTAAAGAGGAGCAAAGAGGGGGAGGAGCGGAGGAGGGAGCTTCTTGCGGCGGATATCCGGACGAAGGCGGTGAAAAGTCCTGATTTTTGCGGCTATGAGAAGCTGAGCGCCCCGGAGCTTGGCATCTTCCGAAAGGAGGCCCTGAAGCTCCTTCGGGAGACGGAGATCTACAGGCTTATGGCGGGGATGCTCGGCATCAGCTACGGGGATCTTAGGCAGAGAGGGCGGGAGAGGAGGCTCCGGCTTTTGCTTTCGATCAGCGGAATGGTGCTCGGTGTGAGTCTCATCTTCCTGTTCTGCCTTTGGAATCTCTACCGCCGCTCCGTCCGTTCGGAGCGAAGGGCCAGGCAGCAGACCGCGATCATGATTCTGAACTATGCGGACTCGGCTCTCGCAAGGGGGGATCGGCTCTCCTCTCTTTTGATTGCGGACAGGGCCATGGACTATGTCTCGGATTCCATGGAGGAGATCGACTATATCCATTCCCTGAATTATTCCATCCTGAACAGGGCTTTGCTCCGGGAGCCCTACAGCGGACTTTCCCTCCTTAAGACCGGAAGGGAAGGCCCGTTTTATGCTGCCCTCGAGGGAGGGAAAAAGCTTCTCGTGATCGGGGAGGACAACGGGATGGAGCTATGGGATATTGAAGGGGGCTTTCGAGAGAGAAGCTGTTCTGCGCCCTTTCCTCTGGTGAGCCTCGCCGCGGATTCGGAGAGCGGCGTCGTCGTGAGCAATTCTTTCGACGGGGAGCTTCTGCTCTGGGATAAGGAACTGAAAAGCTGTCAGAGGATCGGAAATACAGGGGAGAAGTATTATACGGAGATGGGGCTTGCGGGCGGCGGAAAATTCCTGCTGGGCTTTCGGAGTCTCTCCGCCTCTCCCCGCCTCGAGCTTTGGGATATCGAGGGGAAAAGGATTGTCTATACGAAGGAGCTTGGGGAGGGGAAGCAGCTTCTCCAGGTGCTCCCTTCTCCGGACGGCTCTTCCCTCGCATTCGCTCTCTCGGACAGCTCCGTCATCGAAGTCGGGCTTAAGGATCTGGAGGAGAGAGTCTTACTGGAGCCGGAGGAGGGGAAAAGCTCCGCGGGGAGGACGATGCTGTATTCCGAGGATGGAAGGTATCTCTACCGCTGTCTGGAGGACATCCTTTCCATTGTGGACAGGGAGAATCCTTCGGAGAAAAAAAGCGTGGAGCTCTCCCTTCGCTGCCGCTCCATACGGGGCTATGGGAACTACCTCTACCTTTTGGCTTCTGCCGGATCGAAGATTCTCCTTTTTGACAGGGAGAGCATGGAGGAGACGGGCTTTCTGATCGGGAAAAATGCCCGGCTGTCCAATTTCGAGATCAATCCCGAAAATGGGGATGCGGTCGGGGTCTGGGAGGATCGGAGCGCGGCCTTTTGGTCCGGGATCGACTATCATTCGAAGGAAAATAGGATTACGGGGGAGATCAGGGAGATGCAGGATGCCGATTCCGTAAAGCTTTCCTTTACGAGGGACGGGAAATATCTGATCCACTCCGCAGCGGATGGGAGCATCCTGCTTTTGGACGCTGTGGGGAACGGAAATCGCAGGGAATGCCGGGGGAGACTGCTTTCGCAGAGCAGGAATCGAAGCTATACTCTGCATACGGACGGGGAGAGGCTTTATCTCTTCCATACCGGGGAGGGGAAGCTGCTCCGGGACTGGGAGCTTCCGGAGGAGGTCAATCCGGAATTCAATGTCTTTTCCCTGAATTCTACGGCAACGGTTATGGCAGTGAGCGATACCCTGTCGGCCAATCTCAGCCTGGTGGACATCGCTTCCGGAGAAGTGCTCTCGGAGACAGAGTCTCGGAAGAAGTCCGCGGGAGAGGGCGTCATGGTGACGGGGATTCAGTTTTCGAAGGACGGCTCCTCGGTATTTGCGGCCTTTTCGGACGGGGTGGTGGAGGGCTATGACGGGAGGACGGGAGAGCCGAATGGCTTTCGAAGGGAGCTTGAGAGCGGCATTGTGTCTATCGTCCTCAGTGAGGAGGACGATGCCATTGCCGTGAATACGGCGGAGCACCGCTGCCGGATCTTTTCGCTCCCGGATGGGGAAGAGGGAGAGGAGATCTCGGGGGAGTGCTACAGTCTCTACAGGGAAGGAGGGAAACGGAATGCGCTCGGGATTACCGGACATCTTCCGCTATACGGAGGGAGAGGAGATCCATATCGTTCCGACCAATAATCTGAGGCAGGGGATGGGAAATGAGAAGCTTAACAGCAATTCCATCTCTCCCGACCGGCGCTATCTCATCACCAATACCGGGGGAGACACGGTTATGACGGACGCAAAGACCGGAGTCTATATCAGAAGCTTCGGAAGGGGAGATGCCGAGCGCCCCGTGAGCGGGAGAGCGTATTTTACAGAAGACGGAGAGAAGCTCATCTTTGACAGCGGAACGGAGAGCTCTTCTTTGGAGAGGGTCCTCCGGGTGGAGGAGCTTTCGGCTCTTTCGGAAAAGGCGCTCAGAGGACGGAGCCTCAGCGATGAGGAGCTTTCGAAAATCGGAAGATCACAGTAGGAGGTCAGTATGCGGAATTACTGGATCGGGAAGCTCGCCCGCAGCAGGAAGCGGCTGATGTATTTCCTGCTCCTTTCGGGAGGGATACTCGGGGCGATCGGCTCTTATCTCTACTATGGGTCTCAGCTTTCCGGCTGGAGGCTTTGGCTTTCGGTCCTGTTCAGCACCATAAAGCTCTATTTTTTCGCGCCGACCATAGGGCTTACGGAAAAGTATTCTGTGTATTATGAGATCGCGAAGTGGCTCTCC
>ERZ772921.1359-NODE-1359-length-14194-cov-4.958767_pt1 | contig 14194 bp, 10 predicted proteins | sample MGYA00512117_ERZ772921 | MGnify/ENA primary metagenome ERZ772921 (study PRJEB29015, sample SAMEA2737944) | human oral metagenome | biome: human oral; feature: human-associated habitat; material: dental | place: China | collected 2150 ... | reverse complement strand
TGCTCCTGCGACTTCATGCCCGAGTTGCCCTCGATCTCGTAGTAGATCACGTTGCGGTACGCCGTATTCGCGCGTGGAACGACGTGCTCGTTGAAGAGGATCGCGCCGACGCTCACGAGAAAGCCAAGCAAAATCGCGGGCGCAGCAATACGACCGAAGCCGATGCCGCAGGACTTCATTGCCGTGATCTCGCTCGACGAGGAGAGCCGGCCAAACGTCAGAAGACTTGCGAGGAGCATCGACATTGGGAACGTCCACATGACGACCCCGGGCAGACTAAACACGAATATCTTTATGACGGACGGCAGGGATGCCCCATAGTCTGTGATGTACTGTGCAATGCGAAAAAGCGTGCCCGAGCCGATGAAAACTGCCGAGAACGCACAGATGGCAAAGAGAAAGGACAGAAAGACCTCACGAAATATATACTTGTCAAGAATGCGGATTTTCAGATGCATACGCTCCCCTTTGTTGATGCAGAATTGCATCCTATTTATTCTATCATTTTCGAGCGTCCTTGACAAGGAGACAAAACTGCCAGCCCGCCATGTGGATGTGCCAAGATAGACGGCTGTCCGGCGGGATAAAGCGATAGCCCAGCTCGACCATCGTGCTGCCGCCGCGCAGGGCAGGGCTGTCCGTGGCAAGCCCCTGATAGGATGCTGCACCCTCGCCGTCAAATTCGTACTCGTACGCAAGACCCGCATAGATCTCCTTGCCCGTATCCTCGCAGTGCAAGAAGGTGAATCCGACTCTCATTCGATGCGACGCAACCGCATCAAAATCATATATTTCGCCTGTATTGAGCTATGCACTGACGCCATCCTGCCGTGAATAGAAGTATCGCAGGTAGGTGTTCAGTGTATCACCCGTGCGGAGCAGCCGCGTCTTTCCGATGTCGATATGCGCCGCATAGTAGGCATTTTCGCTGTCGTAGGTCGAGACCGTCCCGACAGAGACATCACCGCTATAGCTGCTTCGTACTCTTCCGCCGTGCAGCGCCGCCTCCGCCCAGCATCCGTCCGGGCGTTCGATGCGCCCATGAGGCCTGCACCAAGGTAACTGATCTTGCCGTTGCCATGTGTGCCGTCGTCGAGATATGTGTGATACGTGCCCCTGCCGTACTCCACAAATGGGGTAAAGAGTGTCTTAGCCGCCCTGAGCCTCCCCTCCTTTGCCCAGCCGACGCTAAGGTTGTAGCCGTTCGTCGTGACATAGGAGCCCGTCTCGGCGCGCATCGTCCCCTGGCTCATCGCCGCCCATAGCTGATAGCCGCGCTTTTCGTCGTCCTCCGCCCGACCGCCCTCCTTCGCCGCCGAGGAAATCCCCGACGCCGCCAGAAGGTCGGCCCCACGATTGATGAAGTCCGTCGCACCGCAACGCGGCTCGTCGAGGGACTTAGTCTGGTCGTTCATCGCAGCGCCGATGAGGGTGAGGACGAGCTCATCGGTGCCGCGCTTTTGAAGTGCGAACTGATAGCGCATCGTAACGCCCTGCGTGCCCTCAATCTGATTCGCGATATCCGCATCAGTCAGCAGAGTTCCCCCCGGCAGTGTCTTCATGAGGCTGATTACATCGTTTCCGTGCAACACGGGCGCGCTTCCCGAGAAGCCGACACCGATATTGAGATTGCGGATATCCTTCGCAGCAACGCCGAGCTGTAGCATGGGCGTATAGCTTGCCCGTGCGTCATTCGGCAGGTAGAAGCGCAGTTTCTGCACACCGGAAAAATCGTGGATGGCCGACTGTCCAGGGTAGATGGCGAGCGTGTTACCCGTGCCGGCATTATGCCCGCCGTAGGCCGTACCGCCGACCGTGCCGCCCGCGACATGGACGGAGCTTCCCGTCACGTTCCCACTCGCAGCCGCATCCGTAATGGCTCCGCCGTAAACATTTCCTCCAACCGAGCCGCCCGTGATGTGCGCACTGCCTCCCGCGGCATTCTTCGTCGCAGCGACAGCCGTGAGCGCACCACCGTAGGCGTTGCCTGTCACCGTGCCACCTGAGATCTCTGCTGCATTGTCCTGCGCCGCACCGTCTTTTACCGTGACGTTCGCGCCGTAGGCTGCCGCGACCGTGCCGTCCAAAGCGAGGTGCTTTGCGCCCTTTCCGTCCGTGCCCTTGTTGTGGCGGAAGCGGAAGCCGTCCACATAGACCTCTTTCGCCGCCGTCACCGTTGGGTTATCCGTGTCGATCGTATACTCAAGATCGCCACTCTCGCGATTCTTCGCACGAATGGGGTTGTAAGTATTGACGCCCGCTTTCGTAAAGTCGATACCTTGGTCGTTGTGCATAAGTGTCGCAAGACGCGTCCGATACGTACTCGGCACGAAATCGTTCGCGCCTGTGACTTCCACTTTATCCCAGTCAAGCCCGCTCGTCTGCACGCCGTCGGTGAGCTTGAGGAGCGGCGTTGTCGCATTGGAGACGTGGCTGATGTTAAAGCTAATTTTCTCGAAATGCTTGATGTTCTTGACGCTGACCGCAGTATTGACCACGAGCTTGTTGTCCGTGTCGACGGTCTTGTTGCCGCCGTAGAGGTAGCCCGCGATATTCGTCCCCGTGGGAAGGGCATTCGTCCCATCCCCGATGGTGACGGTATTGCCCGTCGTCTGACCAGTGCCATTCGTGTAGCCGCCGTAGAGATTGCGCACCTTGCCATCGACGAGGTTCACGGTGTTTTCCGTACGGTCCTTTTTCGCCGTGCGCATCGTGCCCTTGCCCGCCATCGTCGCCGCAGAGGTCGCCCGTATCGTCAGCTTATTCCCGACGACGTTACGCACATCGCCTGCAAGAGGGAGGTCGGCAGCATTGCCGACCACGGCGTTTCGATTTGGCTCCCGATGCGGCGGGGTAGGCGTTGTTTTCTTATTGATCGGTTCCGGCTCACTCATTGTCACCGCAGGATGAGACGCATCAACGACAACTTCGGGCACCGTCACATCCGCCGCATACACCGGCAGAAGCGAGGGAAGCGCATATCCTCCAGACAACAAAAAAATCGACACATTGCGCGCTATATGTCGTCCCCTTTTACATTTCCTCGCATGAACCTCTACCCTCCCTTCCTTGGGCCTCCCCCTAGTTCCATTGTCCTAACAAGATATATTGTTTTCTTTTGTCAAGTTAAATTGTAACCATTTTTATAAAAAAAAAGAACCCATAAAAAGGCGTAACAATCTGTTTATTTTCGATAAAAAAAACGCTCTACAGCAGTCTCCCTTTCTGCTATAGAGCATTTGTTTTATTTTATAAAGTCAACAGGCGCCGACCATGCGCCGTACCATCAGACAAATACAGATCGATCATTTCCCCATCCTCCGTGCATGCGAAGTCTAGTCGTGTGATTATAATTACATTATATACATGTTTTATCACACGTCAATCTGTACGTTCAAAATTCCTGTCGGATGCCCGTATAGAAGGCGCGGCGTTGGTGGTCGTTCACCGCATTCCACTCGCCGAAGAGGTAGGTGCCGCCGCTGAGCTGATACTGACTGCGCAGGCGGACGGTGAGGTCGTTCGGGTTATAGGCATCGGCGGAGAATTTGAATTTATCCCCCGCGTAGGCGTCGACACCGACACCTGCGGCGCCGCCGATCACGCCCGCACGCGCACCGAACGCGCTGCCACGCTTTCCGAGCTGGGCGCTCACCTTGTCCCCGCCGCCGATGTCGTCCACACCGAAGGAGGCGTACATGCCCTGCTGCTCACCGACATCGAGGTTGAAATTCGTCCGCCAGTCGTCAGCCTTGCCGCTATACATAATGTCCACCTTCGGTGTGACCTTGATGCTGCTAAGCCGTCCCATCAGCCCACCCGCCTTGTCCGTCATCGTGCGTGCGTTATGAATGAGGGTTCGTGCATCCTCCTGCGTCTGCGGGTCGCCTGCCACCGCCTCGATGCCCGCGGCGATGCGTGCGATGCGCCCCGAGGCATCGGTAATGTTCGCGAGCGTCTGGCGCAGGTTCTCCGCCGTCGCGGGGTCTGCTCCGACGCTCTCAAGGTTCGCCATGATGCGCTCGACGCTCGCCGTGCTCTGCGCAAGGTTCGCTGTCATGGTGTTCATGTTCACGAGGATGCCGCGCAGGTCGCCGCGATTCTCCGCCGCCATCTGCTCCAGCGTCGCCGTGAGCCCGTCGAGGTTCGCCGTGATGTGCTCCATGTTGACGGCGAGCTGCACGACGGAGGTTTGGAAGCCCGGCGCGCCCACGATGGCGTTGACGGAGGTGAGCATCTCCTGCACAAGGACGATCATCTTGTTCAGCTCAACGAACATCGTGTCCATCCCCATCTCATCCGTGCCGTAGAGATAGTCGCCGCTCACGTAGGCATCACTGTTCCCGTTTGGTGTGATGATGATGAATTTATCCCCCATGATGCCGGGCTGCCCGATGGTGACGGCAGAGCCGCGCGGGATCTTCACCCCACGCTCTATGATCATGGAGACGGTGACGCCCGTCCCGTCGCTCACAACGTCCTGCACGTGCCCGACGGGCACGCCCGAGAGGAGCACCTGCGCCTCCGGATTCAGCCCGACGGCGCGGTGAAATCCTGCGTACAGCGTGTAGTCGCTGCTGCTGCCGAGGCGCAGTCCGCCGAAGAATACGACGACAGCAATCAGGAGGATCACGCCTCCGAGGGTAAACGCCCCCACCTTTGCCTCTGCACTCATGCTCCTGCCTCCTTGCGGTGATGCATCGTACGGAAAAATGCCTGTACGCGCTCGTCTTTGATGTCCTGAAAACGCTCCGTCGTGTCCACGGCAATGAGTGCCCCGTCGTAGATCATGGCAATGCGGTCGGCGATACGGCACGCACTTGCCATGTCGTGCGTGACGACGACGGAGGTCACGCCGAGTTTTTTCTGCATACTGATGATGAGTTCGTCGATCTTCGCCGTCATGATGGGGTCGAGCCCCGAACTCGGCTCGTCATAGAAGATGATGGAGGGGTCGGTCGCAATCGCACGCGCGAGTCCGACGCGTTTTTTCATGCCGCCCGAAAGTTCCTGCGGCATCATCTCTGCCGCATCGGGCAGTCCGACGAGGGCGAGTTTCTCCGCGACGATGCTGCGGATCTCGGCGTCGCTCTTATCCGTGTGCTCACGCAGCCCGAAGGCGACGTTCTCACCGACGCTCATCGAGTCAAAGAGGGCGGAGTACTGGAACACCATGCCCATGCGCAGGCGCACGCGGTCGAGCGCCGCCTCATCCATCGCGGCGATATCGTCCGCGCCGATATAGATCGCCCCACTCGTCGGGCGGTCAAGGCCGATCATCAGCCGCAGGATGGTCGATTTGCCCGAGCCCGAGCCGCCGATGATGGCGAGCGTCTCCCCCTCGTTGATCGTGAGCGTGATGTCCTTCAGGGCTTCCTTTGTCCCAAAGCGCTTGGTGACGTGTTCAAGTCGTATCATTGCGCCACCGCCTTGTCAAAAGAGGAAGAACGTCAGCACGGCGTTCAGGATAAAGATCACGATGATGGAGGTAACGACGGTCTGCATCGTCGCCGTACCGACGCCCTCCGCCCCGCTCGGCGCGTGGAGGCCATAGTAACAGCCGAGGACGGCGATAACATTGCCGAAGAAAATCGCCTTGATGAGTCCGCCGGTCATGTCGTAGAGGAGCGCGTACTGCGTGATGGAGTGCAGGAAGGTGTAGCCCGAGATGCCCGAGTAGTACACCGCCGTGAAGTAGCCGCCGAGAACGCCGATCACGTCGCCAAAGACGGTGAGGATCGGCACGACGACCATGCACGCGAGCATGCGCGGGACGATGAGGTAGTTCACAGGGCTGACCGCCATGACGCGCAGCGCGTCGATCTGCTCCGTGACCTTCATCGTCGAGACCTCCGCCGTGATCGCCGCACCAACGCGCCCCGCGCAGACAACACCGACGAGAACGGGGCCAAGTTCACGCCCGATGCCGATGGCAATGACCGCGCCGATGGTACTCTGCGCACCGTAGCGGATGAACTCATGGGCGATCTGCAGGGTAAGCACGATACCCGTAAAGAGGAGGGTCAGCCCCACGATGAGGAGAGAGTCCGCGCCGAGATGCGCCATCTGGTAAATGATGCTCCGCACACGCAGACGGCGTGTCACCTGCCGCATCGTCTCCCCGTACAGGAGCGCGATGCGTCCGATATTCGCGAGATGCGTGAGGACGAACGCCCCGACGGATTCCAATACGTGCTGCACAGCGTTCCTCCTCTCATGTCGATATTGCGATTCTCCACCACAAAGGACGGTGGTGCAATGTTCCTAAGCGAACCCTAGTGGCGCAAGTGGAGGAAGTGCGCGTTCTGCCCCCTGCGGATTGCGTCGTTCAAGCGAAGCGCGTTTCGCAATGCGCAGGTATTTAGGGAAGCACTGATAAATTCGGTACGATCATCTTGACGCATCTTTTTCGCCCGCTTTTCGTTAGCAAATCCTCCACATAGCTCTTGCTATGCGTCCGGTTTGCTGCCTCAATCGGACAAAAAATCTACACCAATCTGGCAGACCTCATTTTATCAGTGATTCCCTAGCCCGTTCATTGTTGCCTCCTATATCTGCATCCTGCGGCCGCCCTCGCGGACGGTGCGGAAGGCGGAAACGTCCAGTGCCGTGAGGTAATCCAGCGTCTTTTGGCTCTCGGCGTCGAGCGCGCGGTATGCCTCGCGGTAGTCCACGACCTCGGCGAGGAGGCCGCGCACGATCTCCGCCCCTGTTTTGCCCTGCTCGGCAAAGTGCTCCTGCAGCTCCTCGCGCTGCGTTTCGAGGGCGCGCTTTGCGCTGCGGTAATTCAGGTAGATGAGCACGCCGATGACCGCGCCGATGACGAGCCCGACCGCACCGCCGAGATAGAACCCGAGGACGATGGGGACGATGCCCGCCCACTTGCAGAGCTCCTGCTTCCCGGTCAGACGCAGCTTTGCCAGCTCGCGGTCGCGCATGGCGTCGTTCCACGCGGCGAACTGCCGCAGGAGCTCCTCCTCGTTCTCGCCGTTTTCCGTCTCCCCCTCGAACTCTCCGATGCGCAGCGCAATGCTGTGCGGCACGGCGGCGCGGTTCTCCGCGATGTGGTCGCGATAGGCGGAGAGCATCCAGTCCTTGGATATGGCGAGCGCCATCTTCTGCGTCGCGACGCTCGCCTGCGCCTCCTTCGGGTTCATGGCGGCGTCGGTCAGGAGCTGCATAAAGTCGCGCCGCTCCTCGAACGCCTCCTGCTTGAGCTGCATTTCCTTCTTTGCGCGCGTCTCGTCGCCGCCCTCATCCGCGACGAGCTGCTCGAACGTCACCGCTTCGCGCAGGGGCTGCTCCGCCGCGTCGAAATCCGTCACGAGGCTCGTGAGGACGCGGTCGAGCTCCTGCACCAGCGTGCGCATGGGCGGGTTCTGCATGACGATTTGCTGGACGTGCGCGTAAAATTTGCCGTGCAGCTCCGCGCCGGCGAGTGTGGACTTCAGATCGGCGACGGTCGGGCTGTGCTCCTCGAGATAGGGATAGTGGAACGCGGCGGGCGTCTCGGGCTGCATGAGGGAGAGCGCCTCCTTCCAGCGGCCCTCCTGCGCCTCGACAAAGCCCGGCTGCTCGGAGAGGCGGGCGAGCCATGCGTCGAGCTGCTGCGCAATCAGCCCCTCCGTGTCCGCGCCTAGGAGCCCGCTCGCATACGCATCGACGATGAGGATCGCCTTGCGGTCGAGTGCCGTCTCATCCTGACGCATGAGATAGTGCTGCGCCCAGTGCAGGGCAGGGGCACCGCGTCCCGCACGGCGGCAGACGAGGGCAAAGAAGAGCGCCGTCTTCTCCTCGTCACGGCGCAGTGCCTCGCGGAGCGCACGCACGGCGATCTCCTCGTGGTCGCTGATCCAGGCGGAGAGGGCGACAAGCGCGGGCGCGAGCCAGTACTCGGGTGCGCGCAGCATCAGCTCCTCGCCTGCCGCGCGCACCGTCTCCTGCCGCACGATGGCGAGATCGTTCGCCTGCAGGATGCCCTTCGTCGTGCGGCGGATCTCGGCGTAGTGCCCGTACTTTTGCTCGAGCTCCTGCCGCAGCTTGACGAGACGAGTCTCCGCGAGCTGGGCGCGCGCGGTGAGGCGGTGCGCCTGCACGAAGGCGTGGAAATCCGCCGCGCATCGAAATCCTGCTGCAGCGCGTCGACATTCTTGCCGACGGTGATGACGTTGGAATTGGTTGTGTCGATGTACTCACCGAGCTCCCGCAGACAGTTCCATATCCCGGAAAGATCCGCCTGCGCAATAATGCGGTCAGCCATGCAGTACCCTCCTGTTCAGCGATGCATCATATAATTTGATTCTCATTATATCATATTGCGAAAAGCGTGAAAAGCCTGCGCTTGTGCGAATGAATCCGCAGCAGATCGAACGATGAACCATGCACCTGACGAGGCTGGACGGGATCGCGGCGTACGCGAATGAAATCTGTGAAAAGTAATTGACACTGCGATATGCCTACGGTATACTACGATAGCAAATATAAATAAGCAGGTTCGGTGCCCCTCGGGGCGTAACAGGGAAATCGGTGCAATGCCGATGCGGTCCCGCCGCCGTAATGCTGAGAATGCCCTATGATGTCACTGGGAAACCGGGAAGGCAGGGCAACGATGAAGCAGAGCCGGAAGACCTACCGAATCTCGTACGCCGGTGCGCTATGGTGCGCGCCACTGCATCCTGCGATGGACAGGACGGCAGGCTTTTTTTGCGGGCGTACACGGTCATCTGTGTGATTTTGGGGGAATGGAAATGACACGACGGAATTTGGCACTTGCGGTCGCATTGGCGGCACTGAGCGCAGCATGGACGGTGCCGGCAGCGGCGCAGGAGGGTGCGGCGGACGTGCACGCATCACCAGATGAACATACCCTTGGCGAAACCGTTGTGACGGCGACTCGTATCGCAGAGCCACGCATGAAAGTCCCTGCTAACGTGACGGTCATCACCGCGAAGGATCTTGAAAAAAGGCATGCGTTTAGTCTGCGCGATGCCCTGACACGTGAGGCGGGCATTTACGTTGCACCAACAGCCGAAGTCAAGGATGGTGTCATGCTACGCGGATTTTCGGGCGCAGATATCCTCGTCATGTATAATGGGCAGATGCTGAACACTGCCTTTGACGGAGGTGTCAATTGGGACTCCATCCCACTGACCAATATTGATCGCATTGAGATCGTGCGTGGCGCCGGATCGTCGCTCTATGGTGGACATGCCGTCGCGGGCATCATCAATATCATCACGAAGAAGCCGACTGCATCAGAGGCGACAAAACCTCAGATCCATGGACAGGTCGATCTTCAGAGAGGCAGCAACAATACATGGCAGCGCGGACTTCAGGTCACAGGTGGTGATAAGAATATTTCCTTCCGCGTCGGCTATGAGAAGCGTACGTCGGACGGATGGGTCGGTTATGCCGTAACGGCGGAGGAAGACAGTGGAAGTTATACGCCCGATGCGACCGGTTCCTTCAGGAGGCTGTCTGATGGCGACTATATTATAGGCAGCCGTGGGGCAAAGAAGAAGGACAGTGAGAATACCTTCGTCGATCTGAACTATGCGTTTGACAAGAACCGCTCACTTGGCTACACCTATCTGCATGCCTCGTATCAGTACTCCTATCATGATCCCATCACCTATTTCAGGGATGCCGCCGGGCTCCCTGTTTTCTCAGGCACTGTCCTTCTGCCAAACGGAAACTATATCAGTGCTTCGCCCGATGATTTTCTTGGCTACTATGGCCAGCGGGAGCAGGATATTCACAAACTGCGCTATGAGGATACAAAGAACGGTTTCAAGGCAGGAATTGGCTACAGCAATACTTGGAAGGATGGATACTCCAGTGCTGATGGAGCAACGGATATTGACTGGACGGGTGCCGGCGACCGTGCGGAGTATCCGGCCAAGAACTATAATGCGGATCTGCAGAAAAAGTGGACGCTTGGCAACAATACACTGCTTGCCGGATTCTCGTGGATGAAGGATAAAATGCGCTATCGCAGATTCGATCTCCTCCATTGGAAGGATTGGGGCTCGACCTATGGCGCACCGTATCAGCAGAGCGGCGGTTCTGTGATGTCGTCGGCACTCTTTTTGCAGGATGAGCTGGCACTGGATGCACGCTGGAAACTTCAGCTCGGTATACGCTATGACCGCTTCGACAAGAAGGACGGGTACTCCTACATTGGAGCCGCACGCAGGGACTACGAGGACACATCGTTCCATGCGTGGAGTCCGAAGTTTGCCGTTAGCTATGAGCCGCAAAAGGATACAATGCTCTATGTAAGCTATGGAAAATCCTTTAATCCCCCGTCGATCTATCGGCTCTATCGCCGTGCGGGAAACAGTGCGAGCTCTATCCAGGCGAACCCGGATCTGACCCCGGAGATCTCCCGTACACTTGAGCTGGGAGTCAAGCAGAAGATCGGTAGGAATACCTCCTATGGACTGACGCTGTTCCGCGTGGACACGGAGGACAAGATTGCGATTGCAAAGAGGAATAACGTGCGTGCCTACTATAATCTGAACGAAGCGATGGTCAAGGGGGCGGAGTTTGAACTGAAACACCGTTTTCATCGTGACTGGCGTGCGTATTTTAACTATACCTTTGAGTCCGGTGAGTATACGAGTGGCGGCAAGACCGAGCGTGACTGGGATCTGCCAAAACACATGATGCGGTTTGGTATCGAATATAATCGTAATAAATTTAACGGCGTACTCGATGCCCAGTACATTGCCGCGCGTCAGGGCGCGGACAGCGTTACGGGAGAGTATGGCTCGGAAGACAGTTACTTCGTGACCAATTTGTATCTCAATTACAAGCTCAATGAGAACGTTAAAATGCAGTTCGGCATTGAGAACCTCTTTAACCGCAAATACTATGCAGGTGAAGCGGCAAACGAGAGAACCTACACCTTTGGTACAACATATTCGTTCTAGATTTTTAAGGAATTGCGCCTGTTGAAGGATGAATAGAGGAACATAGAAAAAGCTGCTGCACGAGGAGATACTTCGTGCGGCAGCTTTTTCTATGCAATTTTGGCGTGTCAGAACGGCCAGACGAGGGGGATGATGAGGACGCAGACGATGAGGGAGAGGAGGACGAGCGGGAGGCCGATTTTAACGTAGTCCATGAAGCGGAACTGTCCCGCAGCAAGGACGAGCGTGTTCGGCGGGGTCGCGACCGGTGTGGTGAACGCGCAGGAGGCGGCGATACCGATGGCCATAACGATCGGGTACGGCTCCGCGCCGATGGTCTGCGCGATGGAGATGGCGATGGGGGCGAGGAGTGCCGCCGCCGCCGTGTTGGACATGAACTGGGTCAGCCCGCACGAGAGGATGAACATCGCCGTGATGATGAGCATCGGCGAGGGGGCATCGCCCATGAGCCCGACGACAACATTCGCGATGAGCTGCCCCGCGCCGCTGCTCTCCATGGCATTGGCGAGCGGGAGCATCCCCGCAAAGAGGAAGATCGTTGTCCAGTCGATGCCGCGATACGCCTGCTTTTCTGTCAGGCAGCCCGTCAGGACACAGGCGAGTGCGCCGATGATGGCGATGGTCTCCATGGCGACGCCGATGCTCTTTTCGAGCACCATGGCGAGGACGACGGCGATGAGGATGACGGCGCAGATGACCATTTTGCGCGGATCGCTTTTCTCCTCCTCCGACTCCTCGGAGGCACTCTCCAGTGCAAGGTGACGCGGACAGAGATGGCGGCCGATCGTGAGCATGTAGATCATGCCCGTGAGGGAGAGCGGGATGCCGATCCATGCGAATTCAAAGAAGCCAAAGGGGCGCAGATGCGCCGTCTCAAGGGTCGCACTCATGAGGATGTTCGGCGGTGTGCCGATCATCGTGATCGTGCCGCCGACGTTCGCGGCGATGGCGAGCGCCATAAGCTGCGGCGAGACGGGGATCTGTGCCGTGCGGCAGATCTGGATGACGACGGGCATCAGACACGCAACGGTCGCCGTGTTCGAGGAGACCGACGAGAGGATGATTGTGATGAGCATGAGGGCGGCCATCAGCGCGCGCTCGTTCGTGCCCGAGCGCCTGACGACGGCGATGCCGATCTGCTGTGCGAGTCCCGTCTGGAACATCGCTGCGCCGATGATGAACATGCCCGCAAAGAGGACGACGGTGGGGTTCGACAGCCCGGCAAAGACTTGTGTCGGCGTCAGCACACCGAGAAGCCCGAGAACGATTGCCGCACTCATTGCCGTGACGGCGAGCGGAATGACCTCGGTCGCAAAGAGCACCGCCGCAGCGGCGAGGACGATGAGCGTCAGTGTTGCCTGATCCATAGATTTTTCTCCATTCTCAATCAGTTCAGTTCTTCCTTGGCATGATTCCTGTCATGCTCGTATCTGTATGATTTGGTGTAATTCGCGATAAAGTGGCGCATACCTGCTGTCGGGCACGGGTAAAATACACACGGCGTTATGTGTCGTGCGCCGTATTGATTCGCTCAAACCGATACCTCTGTGCGGCACCGGGGTATTTCATGCGGTCCACCTCGCTCAGGAACATCGCGAGCGGGCGCGCGTAGATGCCGTATGTCCCGTAGAGTGCCTGATAGATGACGAGCATCTCGCCCGTCTCCGTGTGCTCCGCCACGGTCTCGATGCGGTAGAGATTCCCCTTGAAGTGGTGCCAGATCTCGCCGTGTTTTGGTGGTTCGCGCGTCATCGTTTCCTCCTGTTGTGAAATGCCGAGGCATGAACGTGTGGCCTATATCCTCCGAGATTCCCTGAGGAATTGCTGATAAAATGAAGTCTCTTGGATTGGCGCTGAACGCATCAGTGAATCCCTAAGTCGTCACGATGATAGACGGAAGGCGGACGATTGTCAATCAAATATTTTCTTCCCCATGAGAGAAAATTCGTGTAAAATAAAAAGCGATAAAAGGATTGATTCAAAGTACAGTTGAGGGGGAAATGCCATGAAGATTGTTGTGCTTGATGGGTATGCGGAGAACCCGGGCGACATCAGCTGGGCGCCGCTGGAGGCGCTGGGCGCGGTGACGGTTTATGACCGCACGGCACTCACGGAGTCGCCGCTGATTGCGGAGCGCATCGGCGATGCGGAGATCGCCGTGACGAACAAGACGCCGCTCACGCGTGCGGTCATCGATGCCTGTCCAAACCTCAAGGCGATTGCCGTGCTCGCGACGGGCTACAATATTGTAGATACGGTATATGCACGCAAAAAGAATATTTCCGTCATGAATGTGCCTGTCTATGGTACAGACAATGTCGCGCAGTATGCGATAGCTCTCCTCCTTGAGGCGTGTTCGCAGGTCGGGCTTCATGATCGCTCCGTGCACGCGGGCGACTGGACGCGGAGCATCGACTTCTGCTATTGGCAGCGTCCGCTGATCGAGGTCAGCGGCAAGACGGCGGGCATCGTTGGATTTGGGCGAATCGGTCAGGCGGTCGCACGCATCCTGCGCGCGATGAATGTCCGCGTCCTCGCCTACAGCCGTACGGAGCGCGCAGAGGGGCGGGCACTCGCCGACTATGTGCCGCTCGATGCGCTGCTGCGCGAAGCGGACTTTATCTTTCTCCACTGCCCGCTCACGCCCGAGACGGAGGGGATCATCAACGCGGCGAATATCGTGAAGATGAAGGATGGTGTCATCCTCGTCAACAACGGACGCGGGCAGCTCATCGCGGAGGCGGATCTCGCCGCGGCGCTCGCGAGCGGCAAGGTTGCGTGTGCTGCGCTCGATGTGGTGTCGACCGAGCCGATCAAGGCGGACAATCCGCTCCTCCATGCGCCGAACTGCATCATCACACCGCATATCTCATGGGCGACGAAGGAGGCGCGTGAGCGCATCATGAAGACGACGGCGGATAATGTGAGGTCGTTTATCGAGGGGAAGCCCGAGAACGTTGTGAACTGAGAGTGTTCTGATCATAAAAGCCTGTTTGGAGGAGCGTTCTCCAAACAGGCTTTTCGATAATATGTTTGACTTTTCGTGTGGGCGTTCACTATATTGGATGTGGAACGTCCTTGGGCGGGAGAGATCTCGCGGCGGCTTCTTTCCCCCGAAAGGGGGTGCGTGAGTATGACCGAATTTGACGCGATTGTATTGCTTGTCGTGGCAACCGGATATTTACTTGCAATAACCCAAAAGAAATAACCGCCCAGCTTTGACCGGTCGAGCGGTTATTCTCTATGAATATAACACTTGA
>ERZ772921.1358-NODE-1358-length-14194-cov-5.897305_pt1 | contig 14194 bp, 13 predicted proteins | sample MGYA00512117_ERZ772921 | MGnify/ENA primary metagenome ERZ772921 (study PRJEB29015, sample SAMEA2737944) | human oral metagenome | biome: human oral; feature: human-associated habitat; material: dental | place: China | collected 2150 ... | reverse complement strand
CTTTTTCTAAAGTTACATGTTAAAGAAGTGAATCCATTAAAACAAGGATTGAAACGGCGTACTAACATAATTGTACCATATGTAGGTGATGCTTTTGTTAAAGTAGTGAATCCATTAAAACAAGGATTGAAACACTTCTTCGCAATCGAAGTAGTCCCAATATCTTCTTTGGTAGTTAAAGAAGTGAATCCATTAAAACAAAGAAAAAATATTTAATCACAATTTATAGTTGTGATTTTTTTTTGAAAAAATTAAAAGATGTGGTATAATTATACTAATAATATTAGTTTAAATTAAAAAGAGATTAGTAATTCTATTTTTTTAAAATTAATAACACAGGAAATTAAATAGTGAAATAACAATAGAATATTCTTTCGTTGAAAACATTAATAAATAAAAATGAGAGGAGAAAATAAATGAAAAATTCAAAATATATTTATGAAGTAGAATTAGAGCAGATAACACCTTATGTCAATGAAATAGATGGAAAAGGTAAAGATATTTTGAGACCGACAGAGTTTAAACCGAGATTCGATAGATTTCTTGCTGGAAAATATAAAGAAAAAGATATAGAAAAATTTTTATTAGAAAGCAATGGGGAAAAGAGAAAAGCATTTGACTATAATGTTACTATTAAAACAAGGGAAAGATATGAGGATCGTAAAGAGTATAGAATATTTATGACAGCAGGTGGGAAAAAAGTAGAAGGTTATAAAGCTAGAAAAGAAAATATAAAATTAGAAATATTTTTCTTTTCTTTAAATTCAGAAATGATAAAATTAATAAAAGAAAATTTGCCTGAATTTTTAGCGACAACAAATTTTGGGAAAAGAAAAAATAAATGCTTTGGCTCTTTTTATATTTCTAAAACTGATTTGAGTTATAAAGATATAGATGAGATTGAAGCATTAAAAGATTACAAATTCTTTAAGACTGATGCAGAGAATAAAGAATATTTGAAATTAAAAGGAAATGATGTTGAAAAAATATTAAAAGATTTAGAATTTAATACAAAAATAAAAGATAGAATTTCCAAAAAAGCATTAATTCTTTTAAGAATCGATATAGACAGGAAAGAATCATTAGGAGCAATGAAAATTTTGAAAACTAAAAATAATGATTATAGATTATATTTTATACCTAATCTAGATTTAATAAAAGCATTAACTAAAGAAGATAAAATACATGAAACAAAAAAAACAAACGAAAGAGTTCAGTATATTGGAGATCCTGCTTATAAACCAGAAGTATTTGATTATAAAGAGTTTAATAAGTATATAGAACAGCAAATGAAAGGAGAATAAAATAATGAAAATTGTAGGGATTACATTAGGACCAATAGTAGAAACCATTTCAGAAAGTAGAAAAATTTATGAAATAGCAAATGCTTCAGCTTTTTTTTCAACATTCATGTATGAGTTTTTAAAAAAAGTGAGTTCTTCAAAAAATTATGAGATAATAACACCTCATTTTGAAAATAATGAAAATGAGAATAAGTTATATCCCGATCGAGCCATTTTGAAAATCAAGACGGAAGAAAAAGAAGAAATAGGAAAAAGTGATAAAGATATAATAAAAGAAATAGAACATTTTAAAGATGAAGTTTTTGAGGAATTTCTAGAAAAAATAAAAAAAATAAAAACTAAAAATAGTATTTTAGAAGATTTAGAAAAAATAAATAAAATTATTAAAAAAAAAAAGGAAAATAAAAATTTCAGGGATAACTATGAAGAGCAAATAGATTTATTAAAAGAATATATAAATTTTAATATTGTTTTGATGAATGTAAAAAAAGAAGAAAATATTAAAGGAATTTTTTCAAAGTTAGACGGAATAGAATTAATAAAAAACTTTCCAATTCAATATAATGAAAAAGTGATAAATGAAATTATAGCAGATAGTTTATCTGAAAAAATAAAATTGAGAGAAGATAGTTTTTTAGTAAATGAAAATAATTACAGAGCAATTATTTCTCTTGATTTAGATAACATGGGGAAATTTTCTCAAGAAGAAATAGAAAAGATAAAAGATGTTTCAGTTAGGATACATAACTATATTTCAAAATTAAAAGAATTTATAGAATCTAAAAAAAGAAATGAGAAATCAGAAGGATTAGTTTTGTATTCAGCTGGTGATGACATATTAGCTATTTTGAATCCTAAATATATACTTGAGTTTATTGAAAAAGCTTGTAGATTATTAAAAGAGTGCTTTGGAAATGAAAATAAGGCATTAAGTGTGTCTTTTGGAATATTTATTTGTTATGATAAAAATCCAATTAAGGAATCTATTGAAAAATCTCATGAATTATTATTCTATAAAGCAAAAGAAATAAATGAGAAAAATTCAGCAGTAGTATCAGTACAAAAGCATAGTGGACAAAGTTTTGAATTTACAATAAATAACTTAGTTAAAGATATGGAGTTTAATGATAAAAATAATATTTTTTTTAGCAAAATGAATAATTATTTAAAAAAATACATAGAAAAAGGTCAAGTTTATTCAAAAGAAAGAGGAAAATTACTGAATACAATTATTCAAAAAGTTTATATGAATAATTTTATTTTTAAAGAAATTATTACAAGTCCAGAACAAATAAATAATTTTTTAAGTAATCTGTTTGATAGTAAAAAAGAAAATAATGAATTATTAAATGATTTATATGAGCTATTAGTTTATGTTGGAAAAGAAAATTCCAAACCAGAAGAAAAATTTGAGGAAAAATTAGAAAAAATAGTTTCATATTTTAAATTGATAAAATTTTATGAAGATAGAGGGGGAAAATAATATGGTAGAATATTTTATAAAATTGAAACCATTGAATCCTTTTTATTTTGGGAGTACAAAAAGTTTTGATGACAATAAAAACGACAAAGATTATAAAAAGCCATATTTCTTAAAAGGAAACATGTATCCGCAGCAAACAGCTGTATTAGGAATGTTACGAAAAAAAATACTGGAAGATAATGGAATTTTAATAGGCAATGCAAAAAGGAATAATGAACAAAAAAATAGAGAAAAAGAATATATAGGAAATTTAACTAAAAAAATTTCAGAAAGTACATTTGGGAAAATAGAGAGTATTAGTTCAGTACAAGTTTATATTGACGATATTCCATATTATTTTTATGAAGATAATAAAACAGGGGAAACAAATGCAAAATTTTCTGATATAAAAAATTTTACTAATAAAAATGGAAAAAAAAGGTTATTAGAATATAATCCAAAAAGTTTTGGAGAATATTTTGTGAATTTTAGAAATAAAGATAAAAAAAGTAAAGATAAAATTTTTAAAGAAGTTGCAGAATTGGGAATAGATAAGCAAAAAAAAGAAAGTAAAGATAACAGTTTATTTAAAAAGCAAAGATATTTATTTAAAGAAAGAAATATTTATTTTGGTTTTTATGTAATTCTAAAAGATGTCAATATAAAAAATGGGTTTGTTCAATTAGGAGATAAGTATTCGATTTTTTATTTAGAAGTTGAGCAAAAAAATAAAACAGAAAAGAATTTAGAGATTAATGTGAATCAAGAAAATAATTTGATGTTGTTTACAAGTGATATGTATATAGAACAAGATGATTTAAATAAATTGTTAGAATTAAGTGAAGGAATAAATTTAAAAAATAGTAAATTTAAATTTATTAATGATAATAATAGTGAATTTTATAAAAATAAAAATTCACAGAACTTAATAAAAAGAGGAAGTATTCTAATAAGCAACAATGAAGTTATTAAGATTTTAGAAAATGAGAAATATAAAAATTATAAAAAAGTAGGATTTAATGATTATAAATTAATAGAAGGAGATAAATAGTATGAAAGCAAAGTTATTTAGAATGCGTTTAGTTACAAATTTACATATGGGAAGTGGAGAAGCTAATTTTAATTTTATAGATAATCAAGTGCAAAGAGATCCGATTACAGAATATCCAAATATGCATCCTTCAGGGATAAAAGGTGCATTAAGAGAATTTTTTGATGGAATCGAAAATAAAGACTATGTTAGAGAAATTTTTGGTTCAGAAAATACTGAAAAGGAAGATAATAAACAAGGCGAAGTAAGTTTTATTGAAGGTAAATTATTATCAATTCCTGTAAGAAGTAATAAAAAGTCATATTTTATGGGGACAACAATAGAGATAATAAAAGAATATGTAGAATTTAGTAAGCTATTTGGAAAAAATACTGAGAATTTGAAAGAAATAGAAGAAGAATTAAAAAAAATAGAAAAAAAACTATCTGAAAAAAATAGAAAAATTTGTGTGATTGGAGATCAAGAAGAAGGGTTATTGATAGAAAGTTTTGAAAATGATGAAATAGGTTTTTATCAAGAGGATGATATATTGAGTAAAGTGCTGGGAATAAAAGATATAGTTATATTAAAAGAAGAAATTTTTAAAGACGAGATTTCAAGAAGATTACCAGTAATTGCAAGAAATTGTCTTGAAAATGGGGTAAGCAAAAATTTATGGTATGAAGAAGTAGTACCTAGAGAATCAGTATTTTATACAGGAATTGTTAATTCACAAAATACTGCAAAATTTAAAGATTTTTGTAAAAAATTAGAAGATAATTTGATTCAAATTGGTGCTAATGCAACAATCGGTTATGGATTTACAAAATTTGAAGAGGTGAAATAGGATGAATAGAAGAGTAGAAAAATATTTTCCTGGTATTTTAAAAATGGTAAATGAAGAATTTTATGAAGAAATAAAAGGTCAAGGAATACCTTCGGAATATAAGGGGTATATATCGACATTTGGAGCTATGGTAATTCAGAATGGTTTGATACCGGCATTAGCTTATTTTGAAAAAAATGATGCAAATGAAAAAGGAAACAGAAAAAGAATATCGAATATAGTAAAAAATTTTTTAAAGGTAAAAGGTATAATTAAAATAAATGATAATAAAAAGTTATGTCAGTACTTATCTGAAGAAGTTCAATCAAAAAGAATGGTAAAAGATAAATTGAGAGAAATTGAAAATAAAGTTATAGATATTTCAATAGCAATAAAATTAGCTTTAAGAACTTTTTTAGAAGAAAAATAGGAGGGGTATAATGGAAAAATATGATATTAATTTAGGCTTTCATTATATGAAATCAAGATTACAAAAGTTTTATTTAGATAAAGAATATAAAGAAAAAAAGCTTCGCTTTGAAGTAATAAAAATAGATAAAAATAATAATCAAAAAAATTTGGAAGATTTAATAAATATTGATAAAATTTACTTTTCAGTAAATTATCCAGGATTATTGATTGGGACAGGAACAACGATTGAATATACACCTTTTAATAAAGAAAAAAAAGATAATAATTTTAAAACAGGTCTATCTTTTGATTATACAACTGGTCTTCCATATATTCCAGGAAGTGGTATAAAAGGTGTGATTAGAGATTTCTTTCCTCAAAAAATCGAAGATAAAAATTATTCAGAAAAAGAAAAATTGAAATATCAAGAGCAAAATGAAGCTAAAATGGAACTAATAAATCAAATTTTGGAATCAAATTATTCTTTTGAAGATATTGAAAAAATAAAAGAATCTATTTTTGATGGAAGAGATTTTAGAGAAAAAGAAAATTTAGAGGAAGAAAAATTTTTACCAATATTTAAAAGAGATAAATTTATTGAAGGAAGAATACTGGTTCAAGATGGAAAACAAATTTTAGATAAAGATTATATTACACCTCATAAAAAAATATTAGAAAATCCTGTACCAATACAGATTTTAAAAATAGTGCCAGAGACAGAAATAGAAATATTATTTCAATTAAATGAAACTAAAATATTTAAATCTGAGGGAAATGACATAATTATTACAAAAGAACAAAAGAAAAATTTATTTACAGAAATTTTATCTTTAACAGGATTAGGTGCTAAGACAAATGTTGGTTATGGTCATTTTAATGTGGAAAAAAGTGCTGAGATAATAAAAAAAGTAGAACAAATAAAAAAGAAAAAAGAAGAAGAAAAAATAAAAAAACAAGAAAAAGAGAAATTAGAAGCAATACAAAAACAAAAAGAAAATATGAGTGATTTTGAAAAGTTTGTTTATGAATTTAAAAATGAATGGAATGAACAAACTAAAAAAGGAAAAGTTTCTGAAATAGAAAAATTTGAAGGTGAAGAAAAAAAAGAAATAGCAAAATTATTTTTATCAGATTTAAAAAATGATAAAAAACCTAGTAAAAAAACAAAAGAAAAAATAAAAAAATTAGAAGAAATCATAAATTCTTAAGTTATAATAAAAAATCTTTTTTTAGTATTTTTAAGTAAGGGGAAGAAATGGACGAACAAAAAGATAGATTGATATCATCTCATATTTTTATTTTGCCGTTTAAGATATTGAATCCAGATAATATAGATAGGATAGAGTTGCTTCTTAAAGAAAAAGAAAAATGGGAAGATTGTAAAATTAATCCAGATGTAGAAAAATATTTAAATAAATATGCGAAAGAAGCACTATTCTCAAATTATGGCGATAGTGGTAATGATGATAAAGTAATAGAAAAAATTTATAAAGATATTCAGAAAGGAATATATAAAATTTATTTTGAACACAATGATAAAGAGGCAGAAAAAAGTTTTAAAAAAGAATATTTATTGGAAATAGAAGATATAAAACTGAAATGTTTTGATACAAATATAGGTACGTTATCATTTATTTTAAATAATAGAAAATATAAAGAAATAGAAGATATTTTATATATAAACAATTTAGGAAGAAAATTATATAGAGCATATACAAGAGAAGAATGTCCAAAAATAAGTTTGTATGATACAAATAGAAGAGAAATAGTAAGTCAGGATATTTATAGTGCAGATATTGTAAAGAAAACTGAAAAACTAAAAAATAATATAATTTCTTATTTTTTAAAAACAGAGGATATAGAGATTATACTAGATGACAGGATGTTTGTAATGTCTCATTATATTTCTGAACCCAAAAAGGAAAAAGGAATAGAAGATTTTTTCTTTGAAGAAAAACAAATTGATGAATGGAGAAAATCTAAAAACTGGTATAAATATATTTTTATAGATACTGGTGATCCAATGTGTCAAGATGAAAAAATGATGGAGGAACTATTGGAAAATTCTACATATGTACGTTGGAAGGATTATAAAACTTTATATGGAATTTCTAGATATTCGTTTTCTGCTTGGTCAAGTAGCGATTTTATAAATAATCACATGAAAAATCATTACTTTCAATTAGTTTCTTTAGTAGTCGCTCAAAAAGCAACTATTATTTCTTTGAATGAAAAAATGAATAATTTAATTAATAGAATAATTAATGGAAAAGATGATGAGACTTATGAAAGCAATGAAGAAACAAAAGAATATCTAACTTATTTATCGAAAATGCATTTTTCTGAAATTACACAGCAAGAACAAGGAATAGAATTATATGATTTTTTCCAAAAAAAAATGAGAATAAAGGAATTATTAGAAGAATTAGATTTGAAGATAAAAACTTTAAATGAAAAATTAGAAAGAGATAGCGATAAGAGAGATGAAGAAAGAGAAAAAGAAAACCAAAGTAAAATAGAAAGATTTGGAATTCTATTTGCAATTGTTGGTTTATTTGCTGGAGGTATATTTGAAATTAGTTTTGAGGGAAAAAGTATATTAGAAATAGCTACAATGGTTATTCTAATAGTTTGTGTAGTGATATTTAGCAAACCTTTAATAAATTATAGTGAATTTCCAAAATATTTAAAAGAAGTGTGTGATTCTTGGAAAGGTAAGAAAAATGATAGAAAAGAGTAGATGGATTGAAAAATTTGAAAGTGAATTAGAAAGAAAAAAGGTTTTTTGTTTGTATGGAAGTATAGATGACGATTATTTTTATAAAGAGAGTACTTGTGATATAAATGAATTTTTTGAAAAAAAATTTGGAGATGATAAGTTTATTTTTTTTGGAACTGATTATTTTGAAAAAATGATAGAAAGTGAAGAGCAGCAAGATGAAGAAAATGAAATAAATAGTTTATCTAATGGGGTATTTCTAAATACAAGAGTTGATTTTTTAAAAAATGTTCAAAAATTAGAAAATTCAAGTGAGAAAAATATAATTATTAAAGATCCAAGATTATTTTTTGGAGATTCTTCATGCTATGATTATTCATATACCTTGAGATATTTTTTGGAATATATTAATTCGGAAAAAAATGATAGGAAAATAATTTTTATTTGTGAAAATTTGGGAGATTTTCCTGAGAAATTGACAGTAAATAATCCTTATGTATCAACGATTTATATTGATTATCCAGAAGAAGATGAAAGAGAAACTTATATTAAAGATTTTTTAAAATTTTTTTATCATAGAGAAAAAAGTGGACAAGAATCGAGTTTCATAAAAGAAGATTTTAATATTTTCCTAAAAATAACAGGGAAAAGAAAACTAAAAGAAATAGCTAATATTTTTAAAAAATCGGTAAAAACTAAAACAATTTATGATCCTTCAAAGAGTATTAAAGAGATAGTTAATGATTATGATTTTGGTGAAAAGAAATCACCATGGGTAAATTTAAAGAATAGTACAATAAAAAGATTAGAAACAAAATTAAAAAAAAGAGTAAAAGGACAAGATGAAGCAATTGAATTTGTAAAAAAAGTAGTTTATAGAGCTAAGCTAAATTTAAATGGTGTTATGCAACCATATAGTACAAAGCCAACAGGAGTTATGTTTTTTACTGGACCTTCTGGTGTTGGGAAAACAGAGTTGGCAAAGGCCCTTACAGAATGTATTTTTGGAGATGAAAGTGCTTTTAAAAGATTTGATATGAGTGAATATAAAAGTCCAGAAAGTATAAATAAATTAATTGGTTCTGATCCAGGATATGTAGGATATAATGAAGGTGGACAATTGACAAATTGGATTATGTCAAATCCGTATTCAGTAATTTTATTTGATGAAATAGATAAAGCAAATGTGAAAATATGGGATACATTTCTTCAAATATTAGAAGATGGAAGATTAACAGATAATAAAGGAAATACAGGATATTTTACAGAATCAATAATTATATTTACTTCTAATATAGGTAATGCTGAATTTGATGAACAATCTGAGAAAAACCCACGAAAGTATTATTTGGATGCTTTGAATAGATATTTTGAAAAAGAAGTTGGAAGAGTTGAAATTTTAAATAGATTTGGTAATAATAAAGTTGTTTTTAATCATATTAGTGAAGATGTATTTGAAGAGATTATTGAAAATAGACTTAAAATGGTAATAGAAAATATAAAAAAAAGAATAAAAAATTTAAAATTAGAGATAGAAAATATGGAAGAAATGAAACAATTTTTTTTAAAAAAATTGGATGATTCAAAAAAATTTGGTGCGAGATTAGTCAATACACTTATAGAAACTTATTTTATAAATGAATTTTCTATATTTTTTACTGAAAAAAATAATAAAGAAAATGAAATTATGGCTTTTATAAAAAATGAAAAGGTTGAATTTAGATGTTAATAAATATTGCAAAAATAGATAAAAATTGTAGAATTTTAGGACCTGGTAAAAGATATATAATCTGGGTACAGGGATGTTTTTTTAAATGTAAAGGATGTTATAATGTAGAGTATCAATCCTTTGAGGGAAAAATATTGATTGATACAGAAGAAATTATAAAGGATATTTTATCGGTAAAGGATAAAATAGAAGGGGTAACTTTTTTAGGAGGAGAACCTTTATTACAAGCAAAACAACTTACTAAAATTGCTAAAAAATGTCAAGAAAATGATTTATCAGTATTATGTTATACAGGTTTTGAATATGAAGATTTAAAAGGGATGAAAAATAAAAATGTAGAAGAACTTTTTAAGTATGTTGATGTTTTAATTGATGGTCTTTATGTGGAAGAGTTAGCTATAAATAGAGAGTTTAAGGGTTCTTCTAATCAAAAAATTATTTATTTTACGAATAGATATAAGAAAAAGGACTTTGATGTTGAAAATTTATATGAGATAGAGATTGATGAAAATAGTTTACATATAAAGGGGTTTTATAAATGATAAAAAGAAACGAGAAAGATATTTATATTCAGTATTTAGGAGGAGCTTCAGAAGTTGGAGCAACATCAATATTTCTGTACTGGAAAGGTGAGAGAATATTAATTGATTCAGGAGCAAGACAAGTTAAAGATAAATATCCTATTTTTGAAGAAATTAACGATGATATAGATTTATTTATATTAACGCACCTACATGGAGATCATGTAGGTTCTTTAATGGAATGTGAAAATAAATTAAATTTAAAAAGAATGATAACATCTCCAGACAATAAATCAATGCTAAAAATTGCTTTGGAAGATTCACAAAAAATATTAAAGAGTGATTTTGAAAAAGAAAAAAATGAAATTAAAAAACAAGAAATTGAAAAAAAATTAGACATTTATTCTAGTGAAAATATAGATAGAGTCATAAGAAAAATGGAAACAAAAGATTTTTATAAAACAATTTATCTAGGAAAAACAAATTTAAAAATAACTTTTTATAAAACATCTCACTTATTAGGGTCGTTAGGAATTTTATTTGAAGACGGTACTTACACATTATTTTTGACTTGTGATTTTACAGAATCTAAAAAATTTTTTCATCAAAAAACAGAATTCATATCAAAACTTAAAGGTAAAAAAATAGATACGATGATAACTGAAACTACTTATGGAAGAAATGATGAAAGTGATGAAATACTTAAAGAAAAAACACTAACAGATTTATCATACGGGATAAATAAAATATTTAAAAATGAGGGGAATGTTCTTATTCCTTGTTTTGCTTTGGGTAGAATGCAGGAAGTAATTTCTGCAGTATTAAGATTAATTTTAGAAGGTAGGATATCAAGAGATACAAAAATATATATACATAACAGTCCAAATTCATTGGGAATAAAATATACTGAAAAATATCTAGAGCAATCTTTAGATATTTTAGCAGAAGAATTAACAATAAATGGAAAAAATTATTTTGAAATTTTGAATAAAAAACAATCTCAAATTCAAAATAAACAAAGAAACAATTTTAGTTTACTTAAAAGTTTACAAAAAAAATTAAATATAGCTAGATATAATCCGAAAGAAATAGCTAGTGAATTTAGAAAAGCTGAAAAAGCAATTTTTCTTATACAACCAGGAATGTTAGGACCTGTAAATGAAGAACTTTTTGGTGGTGCAGGATTAGCGTTAGAAATAATATCTGGAAATAGGGATGGTATAATTTTTGTTGGATATCAGGCTCCAAATACAATAGGTGGGAAAATACAAAATACAAATTATTTAGAAACTATAACAATAGGAGATAGAATATATAAAAATAATAATAGAAATATTTATAAAGTTACATTTCCAGGTCATGTCAGTGTAAGAGGAGTAATAGATTTAATTAAAGAGTTAAATCCAGAAAATATTATGCTAGTTCATGGAGATTTAGAAGCTAGTAGAAGTGTAGAAAGAGGAATTAAGGATAAAAAAGTATTTATTCCAGAAATTGATGAAAAAGTCTATTTAATTGATAATGGAGAAAAAAAATTTTTTAGTATGCAACATAAATTTTCTAAGATAGTAATAGATATTAACCAAGATTATAGATTAAATCCAGAGAATACTAATATTTTGGAAAGTGAAGAATATAATGAATATCCTGTGGTAAAATTAATTAAAAGTAAAAATATAGGAAAAATTCAGAAAAAATTATTACATTTTGAATTTATTATATCAAGAAAAAATGAGAAGTTTTTTGAAAGATTAATGCTAGAGTTGAGAGAAATAGGAATAAGTTCTAATATAAGTTATTATAATAATCAAAATGAAGAAATAATGGAAGATATAGCGATGTTAGTTTCTGATACTAATGAAAAATCTAATGTATATTTAGTTAGTGTACCGTTTGAATTAGTTGAAAAAGTTATAGTTATTTCACAAATGACAGGAACTCATATATATATTTATAATAATAATAATTTCGAATTAATTTTAAATTTTCCTTTTGATATTTCAAAGAATATAGAAAAAAATCTAAGAAAAGAGCTTAGAACTCCTGAAGTAAAAGCATTAATTCGTAAATTAAGATACTATCATCAACTAAAATCAAATGAAAGAAAGAGAATATACGAAGAAAAACTTTCTGAAAGACCTAATTATGATATTTCCAACGGAATTTATAAGAGTAATATTTTTTATTGTTTAGATAATTCATTATGGGGAGATATAGATCATATTTATGGAATAAAATCAAAAGAAGTAGTTGAAGATTTAGAATTTATATATTCTAAATTAAATGAAAAAATAAAATCAATTCGTATGTTGAATTATATATTTTCTTATAAAGAAAATAAAATTTATAGAGAAATTTTAGGTATTCAAAAAAATGAAATATTTGGAAAGTATTATTTGGAGAGTGGGATACAATATTTTAAGATAATAATAAAAAGAAATGAAAAAATGAAAGAAATTATAGATAAGATAGAAAAATATAAAGAATTATAAGGAAGTATAATAATGAAAATAGCAGTATATGATAAAAAAGTAGAAATAAAAAATGATAGTTATGATATAGAGATCTATTTGGAAAATCAAGTAGAATATTTGAATAATAAAAAAATTAATAAAAATGAAATTTTAAAATTCTTAGATTATTTATATGGAAAAATAGATATATCTAAAAACACAGATATATATTATTTTGGAGAAAATTTAAGAATGTGGTCATCCTTACTTTTATTTTCTTATATTGATGAAAAAATTCGCTTATTTCACCGAGATAGAGAGGTGAAAGAGAGTAATTTATTAAGGTTAAATTTAGAAAATATAGGCTTAGAGGAAGAAAATATAAAAAATATACTATCAAAAGAAGAGTATAATAGTTTACCAGAATTTATAAAAAATCTTTATTATGATAATGAAAATATGAAAGAATGCGAACTTTCAGAGATAGGAAAATTATATGTTGAAAATATTAAGAATAGAAGAAAATAAATATAGAAATATTTATGTAATTTCAGATATTCATGCTCATGGAGATTTATTAGAAAAATTATTAGAAAAAATAGAATATTCAAAGGAAGATTTGTTTTTAATTTTAGGTGATTCCTGTGACAGAGGAAATGAACTAGAAAAAACTTATGAAATATTATTTAAATTGCAAAAGGAAAGCAATTTGATACATTTGATAGGAAATCATGAGAAAATGCTAGAAGATTATTATATGGGAATTGAAAGAGAAACATATCTTATAAATGAAAATGGTAGTAAAAAAACGAGAGAAATTTTAGATAGTAATGAAAATTTAAAGGATAAAATATGGTTAAAAAATTGATTTTTGCCGCGTTTGCAGCAAGCTTGGCTTTCGGCGCCGGGCCGCTTTCCGTAAAGGTGAAAGAGTCGGCAGGCTTAGAAACGAGCGAGGCGGACGAGTCTGAAGCAAGGATAGGCGAGTGCCTCAAAAAGGACGGCTCGGCCGAGGGCAACATCAAGTGCATCAATGCGGAGTTGAAGATCCAGGATAAAATTTTAAACGAGACCTACAAAGAAGCGCTAGACACCCTAAACGACGATAACAAAAAGAAGCTGAAAGATATCCAGCGAAAATGGGTGGCATATAAGGAAGTCAAATGCCCGTTTATCCCTTTTGAAGGCGAGCTTTACCGCGTGGAGTCGGCGGATTGCTATCTGCAGATGACCAAGGAGCGCATAGGCGAGCTGGGGCATGTCATCGAAATTTTTAAGGTCAATAGGCCGCTTGCTTTTGTTTAAATTCTCGGCGGGTTTGCATTTGCTAAATTTACGCAGCGCCCACCGAGATAAAATTTTAAAATTTATCCAAACGACTGCTTTTAAATTTACGCTTTAAAATTCCGCAAAGGCGCGTAAATTTTGTTTAAATCTAAGCTAAATATTAAACTTACATTTATCTTTTATTTCATATAATCTCGCGAATATTTTTTAAGGAGTAGTCTTATGAAACAATTACTGATTGCGGTGAGCGTTATGGCCGTTTTGATCTTTAGCGGCTGTAGCAGGAAGGTCGATGTGATAAACATGGAGGTGTATAACGATACCAAGAAATTTGATGGCGTTACCATACAGTGCCTAGACGACAATGAAAGCAAGCAGCTGCAAAACCTTCTAGAAAGGACATTCAAATCCAAACGCATCCCGCTTAACGGAGGCTTGGCGGTTAGATGCGG
>ERZ772921.1355-NODE-1355-length-14223-cov-5.060982_pt1 | contig 14223 bp, 9 predicted proteins | sample MGYA00512117_ERZ772921 | MGnify/ENA primary metagenome ERZ772921 (study PRJEB29015, sample SAMEA2737944) | human oral metagenome | biome: human oral; feature: human-associated habitat; material: dental | place: China | collected 2150 ... | reverse complement strand
AAGCGTTGTATTGATGGTTATCAGAGAACAATTCATGTATACATTTTATTTTGTTATAGATGCCAATAAATTAGGGGCTGTACTTGTAAGTGTGTTTATGTTTACAACTTTTAAAAATATTAATATAGCATACTCAAAGTTTATAAATCTGGTAGCAAAGACAAGTTTCGGAGTTTTATTACTTCATGCCAACAGTAACGCATTGAGGAATTTTATGTGGAGAGAGTTGCTTCATGTAGATACCTTCTACTCCTTGCCTTTGGCAACTTTGATTATTAAAAGCATAGTTGTTTCTGTGGGCATATTTGTTGTTTGTTCAATTATAGACATGTTTAGGATATATTTATTTGAAAAACCTTTGTTTGACCACTTTGAACCTATAGAGAATATGATTTTAAAAACATGGTCTGTTATTAAAAAGATAAGTTTTAATATATATAATTATGTAATCAGATTTGTTGAGTAATCTGTTTAGCGAGTAGTTAGCAATATAAACAATCAAATAGAATAATTAATAGAAACACTCCATATTTCAACCATACCCTCAGTACCGTTAATAAAGTTTTGCAGTCTATGTGAATTTGTCAAAGCTTTGAAAAAGGGTTGTCGGTATGATTGAATTATAAGGAGTTTTTTTATAAACATATATCTAACCTACCCAAGCTGTAAGTATGATTCGTTACAGTTTAGGTAGGTAATTTATTTTAGTCAAAAAAATAAAAATATTTGTTGACAAAATCGCTTATATTTGTTATAGTACATATAGAACAACTGCAAAGGGGGTTGAATATGAATATAAATAAATTTACGCAAAAATCAATTGAAAGTATAAATAATACAGAAAAAATAGCCTATGAATACGGTAATCAAAAGCTGGAGCAGTTACATTTGCTTTATGCTTTAATTATGATAGAAGATTCTTTAATAAAAAGCTTGCTTGAGAAGATGGAAGTGCCTGTTACAGGGCTTGTAAATAATCTGGAAGAAAGGCTTGCAAAACTTCCCAAGGTAAGCGGAGCCGACAAGTATATGAGCAGTGAGCTTAACAGGGTGCTGATCGATGCCGAAGATGAGGCAAAGCGAATGTCGGACGAGTATGTGTCTGTAGAGCATCTCTTCCTTTCCTTGTTAAAACACCCTGACAAGGAAGTAAAAGAGGTATTTAAGCTTTATGATATAACAAGGGATAAGTTTCTAAAGGCTCTTGCAACTATAAGAGGACATCAAAAGGTAACTTCGGATAATCCGGAGGCTACCTATGATACGCTTAATAAGTATGCTACGGATCTGGTGCTTAGGGCTAAAGAGCAAAAGCTTGACCCGGTAATCGGAAGAGACTCCGAGATAAGAAATGTAATAAGAATACTCAGTCGTAAGACTAAAAATAATCCGGTACTTATAGGTGAGCCGGGAGTAGGTAAGACTGCGGTAGTTGAGGGACTGGCACAGAGAATAGTAAGCGGTGATGTGCCGGATATGCTTAAGTCCAAAAAGCTTTTTGCACTTGATCTTGCAGCCCTTGTGGCAGGTGCCAAGTACAGGGGAGAGTTTGAGGAAAGGCTTAAGGCGGTACTGGATGAAGTTAAGAAAAGCGAAGGCGAAATAATCCTTTTTATAGATGAGATACACACAATAGTAGGTGCAGGTAAGACCGAGGGCAGCATGGATGCCGGCAATATGCTAAAACCTATGCTTGCAAGAGGTGAGCTGCACTGTATAGGTGCAACCACCTTGGATGAATACAGGAAGTACATAGAAAAGGATAAGGCACTGGAAAGAAGATTCCAGCCGGTCATGGTATTGGAACCTACAGTGGAAGATACCATATCAATACTCAGAGGATTAAAAGAAAGATATGAGACCTATCACTCAGTAAGAATTACCGACTCTGCCTTGGTAAGTGCAGCGGTACTTTCAAACAGGTACATAAGCGACAGATTCTTACCGGATAAGGCAATAGACCTGGTGGACGAGGCATGTGCCCTTATAAAGACGGAGCTTGATTCAATGCCTACCGAGCTTGATGAGTTAAGAAGACGCTGTATGCAAATGGAGATAGAAGAGGCTGCCTTAAAGAAAGAAGATGACAGTTTATCAAAGGACAGACTCGAACATTTGCAAAAGGAGCTTGCAGAACTTAAGTCGGAGCTTAATGAGCAGATGGCAAGATGGGATCATGAAAAAAAGCAGGTTGAAGCCTTAGCCCAAATCAGAGAAGAGATAGAGCAGGTCGGAAGACAGATAACCGCCGCCGAGCAAAGCTACAATCTTGAAGAGGCTGCAAAGTTAAAATACGATACCCTGCCCAAGTTAAAAGAAAAACTGCAAAAAGAAGAAGAGCAGCTTAAGGAAGAAGACCTTAAACTGGTACATGAGGTGGTTAATTCGGAAGAAATAGCCCGTATCATATCAAGATGGACGGGAATACCCGTAAGTAAGCTTAATGAGTCCGAAAGAGCCAAGGTACTGCACTTGGATGAAGTGTTAAAAAAACAGGTAATAGGACAGGAAGAGGCTGTAGAAAAGGTGTGTGAAGCTATACTTCGTTCAAAGGCAGGTATTAAGGACCCGAGTAAACCTATAGGATCCTTCCTTTTCCTCGGACCTACCGGAGTAGGTAAGACAGAGCTTGCCAAATCTCTTGCCAAGGCTTTGTTCGATGACGAGAACAACATGGTTCGTATCGATATGAGTGAGTACATGGAGAAGTTCTCGGTAAGTCGCCTTATAGGTGCACCTCCGGGATATGTAGGTTATGACGAAGGCGGACAGCTTACAGAGGCGGTAAGAAGAAAGCCTTACTGTGTAGTACTTTTGGATGAGGTGGAAAAGGCACATCCGGATGTATTCAATGTACTTTTACAGGTGCTTGATGACGGAAGAATTACGGACTCTTTGGGAAAGACCGTAGACTTTAAGAATACCATTATCATCATGACTTCAAACATAGGCTCAAGCTACCTGCTTGAGGGTATAGAATCAGGTGAGATAGAAGAGGCTACAAGGGAAATGGTAATGCAGGATCTAAGAAATCACTTCAGACCTGAATTCCTTAACCGACTTGATGAAATCATTATGTTCAAGCCGCTTTCTAAAGACAGTATAAGTAATATAGTTGAGCTTATGCTTGATGATATCAGACAGAGGATAGCGGATAGAGAATTAAGCCTTGATTTAAGCCCTAAGGCAAAGGAATACATAGTAGAGTCGGGTTACGATCCTATGTATGGAGCAAGACCGCTTAAGAGGTTTTTACAAAAGCATGTGGAAACTGCGGTGGCAAAACTTATACTAAGTCAGGATCTACATAGCAAAGATAATATCTATATAGATATGGATAATGATAAATTAGTTGCCAAAGTGGCAAATTAATACAAAGATATATACAAAAAGGCTGCCCTTCGGCAGCTTTTTTGTATTGTAACAGGAATGTAAAAAAATCTATCTTTGATATGACAAAGAGTAAATTTTTTACTTGATTATTAAAAAGCGCTGTAGGGTATTCTTACTTGATTTTAAATTTGGTATAAGTGCCTAAACTGTGCTATAATAGGGCAATAAAATATAGAAATGAGGTTGATAATGATTCGAGCGTTTTTGGTTATATTGGAGATTATAGGGTATTTGCTTTTTTTCATACCTGTACTGCTCATAATATACATAGTAAGAATATTTAATAAAAGGATGTCGGGTGAGATGGCACAATATTTTATAAGAGGCGTTTTAGGACTTGTTTTAGTTACTACCGGCTCAAAGGTGGAACTTAGAGGTTTGGAGAATATACCTGATGAGGCGGTACTTTTTGTGGGTAATCACAGAAGCGACTTCGATATAGTTATAGCCTATGCAAAAACCCCTAAAAGACTGGGCTTTGTTGCAAAGGATGAAATGAGTAAAATACCTCTTTTGGCTCAGTGGATGAAGCTTTTAGACTGTACCTTCCTTGACAGAAAAGATGTAAAAAAAGGAATGCAAAGTATATTACAGGGTATAGAAAATATCAAAGAAGGCACTTCCATGTGGATATTTCCCGAGGGTACAAGATATTCGGATACACCGGCTAATGAGGTGCAGGAATTTAAAGAAGGTTCATTTAGAATGGCGCAAAAAGCCCAATGCCCTGTAGTGCCTGTTGCCATATATGCAAGCGATAAGATATTTGAAGCGCAAAAACCCAGGATAAAAGCGGCTAATATAATTATGGAGTTTTGCAAACCCATAAGAATAGAGGAACTTGATGCTATGCAGCAAAAGAGGCTTGGAGTGATGGCAAGAGAAGAAATCACACAGACTTTAAGTAAAATAGTATAAAAATAGCATTTATTGCTCAAATGATTATATGAAAATGATATTGACAAAGCTAAGGTAAAATCATATATTTAGAAAAACAAAGAGATAAGTATAGAAAGGAATAGTATAATGAGTAAGGTATTAGTAGTTTACTTTAGCCAAACAGGTAATACGGAGGCTATGGCAAAGGCTGTAGCAAAAGGTGTAGAAGGTGCGGGAAAGGAAGTTGAACTTATAGAAGCTGAGAATGCGAGCGCTGCCGATTTGGAGGCTGCAAAGGTATTTGCACTCGGTTCACCTGCAACAGGAACAGAGGAAATAGATGATTCCTATATGGCACCTTTGATGGATGAGATAGAAGGAAGTCTTTCAGGTAAGAAAGTGCTGCTGTTTGGTTCATATGACTGGGGCGACGGAGAGTTTATGAGAACTTGGGAAGAAAGAGTTACCCAAGCAGGCGCAGAGCTTGTAACAGGAGCAGGTATTACTGCAAACTTAAGTCCGGATGATGAAGTAACAGAAGCACTTAAAAAGGCGGGAGAAGAGTTAGCGGCACTTGTATAGTTTAAGATAATTAAGAAAGCCTTTACATAATCAAAACAATGTAAAGGCTTTTTTTTAATGTTGTATTGGTATATAATTAAGTCTTATAGAATTCAGGGGTATAAAAGAGGTATTATGAGTAAACCGGATTTATTGGATATAAGACGAAAGATAGATGCTATAGATGAAAAAATAATAGAACTGTATAAAGAAAGAATTGATGTATTAAAGGAGGTAGCCGAGTACAAGAAGGCAAATGCAAAACCCGTACTTGATATTGCAAGAGAAGAGGAGAAGATATCAAGCTTAAAGTCCAAAGTGGAAGGAGACTTTTATAAAAAAGCCGTTGAGGAGTTATATGGGCAAATAATGAGTACCTCAAGACTCTATCAATATTCACTTATAGACAGCAAAGCAAAGAGTGCCGCTTTTGGTTTTAAGATGCTTGCTGAACTTCCAAAGACAGATGGAAGTGCCAAGGTAGTATATCAAGGTATAGAGGGGGCTTACTCCAATATAGTTGCAAAAAAGTATTTTGCAGACAAGGCGAAATTATACAATGTAAGAAGCTTTGAAGAGGCTATAATTGAGGTTCTTGAAGAAAGAGCCGACTATGCTCTGCTGCCTATATTTAACTCTTCTGCAGGAGCGGTATGGGAAGTATATGATTTATTAAGGGAATTGTCAGTATATATCGTAGCCGATTACGAGTATAATGTAGAACATGCACTGATGACGATCGAGGGGTCAAGTTTAAGTGATATAAAAAGTGTATGTTCACATATACAGGCACTTAGTCAGTGCAAAGAATATCTTGCCGAGCATAAAGATTGGCAAAAAATAGAAATAGCCAATACGGCACTGGCAGCAAAGAAGGTAAAAGATGATAAAGACCCTACACAGGCGGCTATAGCGGCAAAAGAGGCTGCAGGCATATACGGGCTTAAAATACTTAAGGAGCAGGTAAATAAGTTCAAACATAATACAACAAGGTTTGTGGCGGTTACTAAAGATAAAATATATCAAAGCAGTGCAAGTAAACTAAGTATAAGTTTTGAGCTTAAGCATAAACCCGGAACCTTATATAAGATATTGGCAGGTTTTTTATTTAATGACATTAATATGCTGAAAATAGAATCCCGTCCGATACCTGAAAGAGTCTGGGAATACAGATTTTTTGTAGATATAGAAGGCAGTCTGCATGAGTCCAATGTAAAAGATGCGATTTACTTTATAGAGCAAAATACTAAGGAATTTAGAATATTGGGAAATTATTAATAAAGATATTGTTAGCCTAAGAAAAGCTTATGAGGTAATAACTATGACAGAAACGGATGATCTGAAATTCATAGATAGTCCTAAAAATTTTATAAACAGAGAATTATCATGGTTGGAATTCAATAAAAGAGTATTAAAAGAAGCTAAGGACAGAGAGGTGAAGTTATTTGAGAGGTTAAAATTCCTGGCTATCACCGCCTCCAATCTGGATGAGTTTTTTATGGTAAGAGTTGCTTCTCTTAAAGATATGGTAGCAGCAGGTTACAATAAAGAAGATATATCGGGGCTTACTCCCAAGAAGCAATTAGAGGAGATAGCACTTATAAGTCATGAATTTATGGATATGCAATACCATATATATAACCGAAGTTTAAGACCTGCTCTGTCGAAGGTCGGTTTAAGGATCATTACAAAACATGAGAAACTTTCCGAGAGCGAAGCTGTTTACCTTGATAATTATTTTAAAGAGGCTATATATCCGGTACTTACGCCTATGGCGGTGGATGCCTCAAGACCTTTTCCTCTGATAAGTAACAAAAGTCTGAATATAGCGGCTTTGATCAAGAAAAAAGAAGGCTCATGGTATAAAACAAAGCCGGTTAAACAAAAGAATAAAAAGAAGGACAGTTACAAGGGATATGTCGGAGAAGGACTCGACTTTGCCGTAGTAAAAGTACCCTCAGTACTGCCCCGAGTTATAGAAATACCTCAAAAATACAGTTCAAAGCCTGAAAAAAGTCTTATATTTTTGGAGGAACTTATAGAAAAGCATATTGATATGCTGTTCCTGAACTATGATGTTATAGCCATGCATCCTTTTAGAATTATGAGAAATGCCGAACTTGACCTTGATGAGGAGGATGCGGCGGATCTTTTGGAAGAAATCAAAAAAGGGCTTAAGAACAGGCGTTGGGGCGAGACTATAAGGCTTGATGTGGAAAAGGGTATAGATAAAAGGCTGCTGAAAATATTAAAAAAGGAACTGGAATTAAGCGGCAATGACATATATTACATAAAAGGAGCCTTGGATTTAAGGGCGTTGATAGAGATATATAAGCTTGAGGGCTTTGAGGAGTTTAAGAATAAGGTTTATAAGCCTGCTCCTGTCAAAAAGCTTTCAAATGAGGATGATATCTTTACTAATATAAAAAAATCAGATATACTATTAAGTCATCCGTATCAAAGTTTTGATTATGTTACAGATTTTGTAAGGGCAGCCGCTTATGATAAAGATGTACTGGCAATAAAGCAGACCCTATACAGGGTAAGCGGCAACTCACCCATAATAGCGGCACTTGAAAAGGCGGCTGAGCAGGGAAAACAGGTAACGGTTTTAGTAGAGCTTAAGGCAAGGTTTGATGAGGAAAATAATATCAATTGGGCTATAAAGCTTGAAAAAGCCGGTTGTCATGTGATATACGGCTTGCTTGGGCTTAAGGTACACAGCAAAATAACTTTGGTGCTTAGAAAAGAAGAGTCGGGTATAAGAGAGTATGTACATTTGGCTACAGGTAACTATAATGACAGTACCGCAAAGCTCTATACCGATTTCGGTATGTTTACCTGCAGGCAGGACATAGGGCAGGATGCCATAGCAGTGTTTAATATGCTGAGCGGCTATTCAAAGCCTAAGGGTTTTAATAAACTTATATTAGCGCCGATATGGATGAAAAAAGAATTTATAAAAATGATAGAAAGCCTTACCGATGAAAGTCTAAAAGGCAAGGACACAAGAATAATCGCAAAGATGAATTCTTTGTCAGACAAAGAAATTATACTGTCACTTTACAGGGCAAGTATGGCAGGAGTGAAAATAGACCTTATAGTAAGAGGAATCTGCTGCTTAAGACCCGGTATAAAGGGAATCAGTGATAATATAAGAGTTCGTTCCATTATAGGTAATTTTCTCGAACATGCAAGAGTATTTTATTTTAAGACGGAGGAGAATGAGTGTATATACCTTGGAAGTGCGGACTGGATGCATAGAAATTTGGAAAAAAGAGTGGAAATAGTATTTCCGGTGGAAGATGAGAATATAAAGAGTGAAATTAAGCATTATCTTGATCTGCAATTAGATGATAATGTAAAAAGTCATATGCTTGATTTTGAAGGAGAGTATAAAAAAGTAAAACACAGGGGTAGAGATAAGATTTGTGTACAGAGTATACTTTCAAAAGAAGCATGGGAATCTGTATAGGAGAGGAGTAAGGGGATGAAGAGTACGAAGAGTACGATAAAGAAAGCGAAAACAAGTTATTTGCAAAAAGATGATTTGGGGCTTTCGGAGATTTGGTTATGGGGAATGTTTGTAATATTTCCGCTGATGTATCATGACCATTATTTTGATATATTGGAGACAAAATTTACTACTTTTGTAGTTTTAAGTTTAGGACTTATAGTACTGTTTTCTTTATATAAGCTGATGTCCTACTTTTTAAAAGAAGGTGCGGGAAGAGTAAGTTATATAGATTTATTAAAAAATAATTTTGATATCATAGATATAAGTATGCTTATTTTTATGCTTATATCCATAATATCAACTTTGACTGCGGCTCCCTATATAAATGAGGCATTTTGGGGAAATGAAGGCAGGCATACGGGTTTGTTTTTATTACTCTTATATGTGCTTTGCTTTTTTATAGTAAGCAGGTATCTGGAGTTTAAGCCTCACTTTATTAAGACATTTCTTATCGTAGGATTTTTGATGTGCTTATTCGGTATAACGGATTATTTTAATATGGATCTGCTGGAATTTAAAAAGAAGATGCAGGAAGAGCAGGTTCATCTTTTTACATCCACTATAGGAAATATAAATACCTATACTACCTTTGTAGGTTTTATAATAAGTCTGTCGGCAACGCTGTATATATTTACAAATGATAAGAAAAAAGAAGAGCTTAAAAAGTCATTATCGTATTATATATGTACCGTGGTAGGTTTTATGGCACTTACTATGGGAAAGTCGGATAACGGTTATCTTACAATTATAATGCTTTTTATGTCCTTACCTTTATTCGCTTTTGCAAGTATAGATAAACTTAGAAGATATTTCACCATACTTGCAAGTTATGTAAGTGTTATCAAGATAATACAACTGATTGAAACGGTTATGGGAGATAGGGTATCAAAGATTGAAGGACTTTATACTTATATAGTAAAATTTCCCTATTTAACTTTAATAGTTATAGTACTTTGGATAATTTCAGCGCTGATTTTTGTGCTGGAATACAGGAAGACCGTAATTGAAAGAGGCTTTGAAAAAATCAAATCGGCAAAGCTTCTTACTATTATATGGTCAGGGTTTATAATACTTGCCTCAACAGTCGGTTTATTTGTGATATACAAAGTAAACATGGGAGAACTGGTTATAAATAATCCCATAATTGAATACCTTAAATTTGATGACAGTTGGGGAACTTTCAGAGGCTATATATGGAGAGCCTGTATAGAAGAGTATAATAAACTCAGTTTTATACATAAGATATTCGGTACCGGACCCGATACCTTCGGTATATATATGGTTAAGGATATGGTAAGGCAGAATGATATGTTTACCGTTACAGGTCAGATATTTGATTCTGCACATAACGAATATCTTCAATATCTTTTTACTATAGGACCTATAGGTTTAGCGGCATATCTGACAGCGCTTTTATCAACAGTATATGCTCTTATAAAAAACGGACTTGATAATAAATATATGGTGGCTATAGCAATGCTTATCATGTGTTATATGTCTCAAGCGGTAGTTAATATTAACCTTCCTATAAGTACACCTATTTTTTGGGCATTTCTGATGATAGCTAAGGCAATGCTCAGAAAAGAAAACACAAAGTCAAAATAAAGAAAGGAGTTTATTTATGAGAAAAATAAATTCAGTATTAAAAGCAGCAATTTTAGCAATGGTTCTACCTGTAGTTATACCGGCAGGAATCAAAGTGGCAAATTTATCAATTGGCTCAAGTATAATAGCCAATGCAGCAACACCGGGTAATGCAACACCGGGTAATGCAACACAAAGTAACGGCGACCGTGGTGGAAGCGGCGGCGGTGGTGGTTCAAGCAGACAAGGTGCTTCAGGAGCTGGAACTACTACAGGTAACAGATCAATAAACAGATCAAATGTAGGAACATGGGTACAGGATGATAAAGGATGGTGGTACAAAGGTGCCAACGGAAGTTATCCTAAGTACATGTGGATGGAGATCGCTTATGACGGTCAGACCGATTGGTACTATTTTGATGAGCAGGGATATATGCTCACAGGTTGGAGAAATATAAATGACAAGTGGTATTATCTCTTTGAGAAGACCGGCGGTAGAGCCGTAAAGGGTGCTATGGCAAAGGGATGGATAGAGATAAACGGTAAGTGGTATTATTTATATGAGAGGAGAGAGGGAGATAATCCTGAAGGCTCTTTAGCAGTAAATACCACTATCGGTGGATATCGTGTTGATGGAAACGGTGTATGGGTACAATAGAGTACTGTTTATGTGGATTGTAATATATTGTAGTGGATTATACGCTATGATATAAGGAGATATGAAACCTCATTGCGGTTTAATCTTACTCAAAACCCTTTAAAGCTTTGACAAGTTTAAATAGATCAAGGACGCACTCTTTCGTTAATAAGCAGCGAGAGGGCGCAAAGCAGCCGGAGTCTGTTAAAATTGTAGTTTGCTTTGTAGGGGTGGGTGAGTTGGAGATTGACTTGCAGTGGGGTTTCTTTATGTTTATCTTATTTGACTTGCAGTGTAATTATGTTATTTGATCGTATTGCGATTATTATAAGGGCAGAGAAGCCCCTGCCCTTATAATAAAAAATATTGTGAAATTCATATAAACTAATCAAGTTTATTATACACCGGTGCAGCAACCGTCTACTCTTCAAGACAGTAATCCATCAATCCGCCGATAAACTTCTTGATCTTGAAATTGGCTTTACTTGAACTTTTACCGCATATAAAATTGATTTCTGTTCGCATTTGCTCAAAGCCGAATAGCCTATCCCCATATTCATTATATATAGGATCTGCATAATCTTCTATACCACGCATGGCAAGAGAGGTTATAGCGGCACTGGTGGCACGCCTTATACGCTGCTCTATGCTCTTTGGATTGTCACCAAGTTTATCACACAGATCACGCATAGGAATGTCCCTTATATCAAGCCCCTTTTCTAAAAGATAGCTGATAATATTTATAATATCCTTAGATCCGGTCTCGCTTATAATACCTATATCTCTTAATATAGTTCTGAGTTTACGAAGATATCTGTCTAAAGAATCATCTTTATAATTCTCGGAAGCGGCTTCCACAACGGGTTGTATAGGCATAGGAGCTACAGGAATACTTCCAAGGTTGGCATTGCTTATCTCTATAGCACGCTTTAGTAAATTGCCCATTTCCAGATTTTTAAGCACATTGGAAAGCTCGGTATCATTTACCGGCTTATGAAGTACAAATTCGACACCCTGTAAGTAAAGCTCATCCAAAATAAATTCGTCCTTACCCTGTAATAATACTAACAAACGAGCATCCGGCGCCATACTTTTAAGTTTACTTATGTAGGCATAGATCTCTCTTTGAACAAGCTTAATATCACATATTATAACATCAGGTCTTTTCTCATCCAAATTGTCTATAGTAGCTTCCTTCCAAGTATCAGAACTGCCGATAATGTCTCCCAGATTTTGCTCCGTTATAAGCCTTTTGAGTCTTGCTTTAAGAGCGGCAATACATTCTACCAAATAAATTTTCATAAATTATGTTCCTTTACTAATTATTATATGTATTTAGAAGAGTTTTAAAACATTTGTATAATGACATATATTAGTTTAGATACCTTTATATAAGTTATATAATAGCAATAAAATTAATTATATACAAGTATTTGCTTGTAGAAAATTGTAACTTTAATAAAAAAATAATCACAAAAAAGCTTTTTTAAGGAATTATAAAAATAAGACTTGTTGCCATACTGCAAGCGTGATATATTATAGAAGGTAATAAAAAATATATATTTTATTAAAAAATATAAAATATCCACAGCAATATTAAGTAATGTGAATAAAAATGTGGATAACTTATCAGATAAAGTCGGTAATTTGTTTACAGGGAGTTTGGTATGGAAGAAAAAGAAGAAGTTGTAAAAGCCAAAGAAGATACGGATAAAAAAGAAAGCCCCAAAGAAGGCGAAAAGAAAGAAGAGGGCGGTAAAAAAGAAGAGGCTGTAACAGCCAAAGAAGATACGGATAAAAAAGAAAGCCCTAAAGAAGGTGAAAAGAAAGAAGAGGGCGGTAAAAAAAATAAAGGAAAAAAAGCCTCTAAAAAAGACAAGAAGAAAAAGGCAAAAGAGGGTAGGGATAAAAAAGAAGATCCTAAAGAAGAAGATAAAAAAGAAAACCTTAAAGAAGACGAGAAGAAAGAAGAAAGTAATAAAGAAGAGAGTAAAGAGGACGAAAAAAGCAAGCTAAAGGAAGAAGCAAATAAAAATTTGGAAAGTGTTGCTTCAGAGGAAAGTATCGGCGAAGAGGATGTAAAAAATAAGAAAAAGAAATCCAAGTGGATAAGGATATATGCCGCTTCAATTTTGGTACTTGGACTTGCTATAGTGTATTTTGGAGGAGTGCATTACTTTAAGAGAAGATTTTTACCTAATACTGTTATTAATTATACCAATGCAGGTTTTTCAACTATTGATGAGCTGGATAAAAAATTACAAGAACCGCTTCGTGATTATAGCTTGGAGGTAGTTGCACGAGAGGGTGAAAGACATATTATAAGGGCAAGAGATGTAGATCTTCATTATAAACTTGATAAGTCTATAGATACTGTATTGGCAACACAGGAAGTTTATAAGTGGCCTATGTATTTATTTAAGAAAAATACTTATAAAGTACCCGTTACCGTAGAAATGGATAATTATAAATTGGATTATGTGTTGTCAAATTACAATTGCCTTACGGAGTCAAGCTTCAAAGAAGCAAGGGATGCTTATATAGCAAGCTACAGTAATGCTGAAGGCTATGTAATAGAAAAAGAGTATGACGGAACCAGACTGGATGTTGATAAGGCGAAGGAGACAATAAAGTCCTCTTTGACAGCACTTAAAATTATAGATGATTTGGATGCTGACGGTTTGTATGATTTTGCAAAAATCAAAGAGGATGATGCCCATCTTTTATCGGCACAGGATATACTTAATAAACATGCGGCAACAGTTATCAACTATGTCGGCGGCGCAGTGCTTAACGGTGAGAGAATAAGCCAGTGGATAGGCATAGATAATGAAGGAAATCTGATATTGGACGAGGGAGGTATCAGAGCCTTTGTAGATGAGCTTGCTGAAAAGTATGACACCTTGGGGAAAACCAGGGTATTTAAGACTACGGATTCCAGAGAAGTGGAAATACTTGCTAAAAAGTATGGTTGGCAGGTAGATAAGGAAGGAGAGTTCCAAGCAATTAAAGCCTCTATATTGACAGGAGAGCAAGTTGACAGAGAGCCGTTATTCTCATCAAGAGCCGTTTCACTTGAGGGCAATGATTTCGGCAATACCTATGTAGAAATAGACCTTGGCAATCAAAAACTATATTATTATGTAGACGGGCAACTTACACTTAGTTCCGACATAGTAAGCGGTGCTTTATGGGGTGGCAGAAAAACTCCCGCCGGTCTTTATAAGTTAAATTATAAGGCGAGAAATGTAGTCTTAAGAGGTCCGGATTACGCAGCTCCTGTAAGATACTGGATGCCGTTTAACGGAGGCATAGGTATGCATGATGCCAACTGGCGTTCAAGCTTTGGAGGAGGTATATATAAGTCGGGCGGTTCACATGGCTGTATAAATATGCCGAGCTCTTCCGCAAAAGCATTGTATGATATTATAAACAAAGACTGCCCTGTAATATGTTACTATTAATCAGAAACCCTTGTTTTATGAACCCGGGGTACATGTAGAAATAATAAGTGCCGACAGCTAACTGGTAGCTGTCGGCACTTTTGTTATTTATAGCAACATAAACAATAGCTATTTATCTACTCCAATTCCTTAAACAGCTATTTCTTGCGGGTTGGCGATTACAGAAACACTCCCTATTTCAATCTTTT
>ERZ772921.1350-NODE-1350-length-14239-cov-9.447688_pt1 | contig 14239 bp, 11 predicted proteins | sample MGYA00512117_ERZ772921 | MGnify/ENA primary metagenome ERZ772921 (study PRJEB29015, sample SAMEA2737944) | human oral metagenome | biome: human oral; feature: human-associated habitat; material: dental | place: China | collected 2150 ... | reverse complement strand
GACTCGCCCCCGTCCGACGGCGCCGCCCGTCTACCGGGACGGCCCGTCCAAGATGTCGGAGGTCGATGCCCGCTCCTGGAGCATCGACGACGTCCTCGACGCCGTCTTCTTCGCCATCGCCGCCGTCGCCACGCTCTGGCTGGCCTGGCTGCTCATCGGCTCGGGCTGGCACCTCGATGCGGTGCTCGTGGTCAACTCCCTGCTGTTCTGGGCGGTCCTGGCCTACCTCGCCCTGCCGCGCCTCCACCAGGTCCTCACCTGGCTCTACGTCCCCGACTACTTCATCGGCCGCACCCGCACCCCCGACGGGCTCCTGGGCGACCCCGTCAACCTCGCCGTCAAGGGCGACGAGGAGGACATTCACGAGGCGATGATCGCGGCCGGCTGGGTGCGCGCCGACCCCATCACCCTGCGCACCTCCTGGCGCATCATCGTCTCCTCGCTGCTGCGCCGCTCCTACCCGGCCGCCCCGGTCTCCAGCCTCATGCTCTTCGGGCGCAAGCAGAGCTTTGCCTACCAGAAGGAGGTTGAGGGCAACCCCGCCCAGCGCCACCACATCCGCTTCTGGTACTGCCCGCCCGGCTGGTCGCTGCCCGGCGGCGGACACGTGGACTGGCTGGCCGCCGCCACCTACGACCGCGCCGTCGGCCTGAGCGCCCTCACCCTCCAGGTCACCCACAAGATCGACGCCGACATCGACATCGAGCGCAACTACGTCGTCGACGACGTCCGCTGGGCCAACGAGGCCGCCGACCTGGAGATCTGGCCGGACTTCTTCGCCTCCTACCACGACAAGAACGGGGGAGGGGACCGGGTGGTCACCGACGGCGCCCTTCACGTGCTCGACCTTAACGAGGTGGTTCCCGGATCCGACGCCGGGCTCTCCCTGCGGCAGGCCCGCCTGGCCGACCACCAGGCCCGCCGCCGTCGCCCCAGCCAGCTCGTCATCGCCCTGGCGCTCATCGGGCTCGCGATGACGGTCGAGATCCTGCGCGTGGCCCGCATCGACATCACCCAGGTGCTGGAGGCCGCTCCGTTCCCGGAGGAGGACCCGGGGGCGGTTACCGCCGTCGTCGCTCTCATCGCCACGGTCTCTGCCGGCCTGATGCTCCTCACCGCCGCCCTGGGGATCGCAGCCTGGCGCGGGCACCCGCGCAGCCGCATCGCCCTCATGGCGACCCTCGTCCTGGGTGTCGCCACTGACATGGTTCAGGTCTCCAGCCTCGGGGTTCGGCAGGCGACTCTCGGCCTGGTCGTCACCAGCGCGCTCCAGGTCCTGGCCCTGCTGGCGCTCTCGGCCCGGCAGGTCCACCAGTGGGAGCACGCCCGCAAGGAGGAGCGGCTTGCCGACCGTGCGAACGCACGGGGCGACCGGGCGGCAGTTAGGCTGGGCTCATGAGCGAGTACCTGGCAGGACCGCAGGACAATGGTGCCGGCGGCGCAGGGCCGGCGAGTCGGTCCGGCCGGCACACCAGCCACGTCAGTCACGTCGACGAGTCCCGGCCCGTCGACGGCGACCGCGAGCACGTGCGCTTCGGCATCCCCTTCAACGGGGTCCTGCCCATCTGGCACGACGACGCCACCATCACCTGGCACCGGCCCGCCGACGGCACCGACCTGTCCACCGTCCTGGGCATGGGGCTGGTGGAGTCCGAGCCCGGCCCCGCCCAGGCCCCGGCCGGGTGGCAGGAGCGCGTCGAGACCGGCGTCCTGACCGACTCCGGCCGGCTCCTGCTGCTCAAGGCCGCCACGCCGTCGGGCCGCCGCGCCATCAACGACCCCGGCGAGGGAGCCCCCATCCCCCTGCAGGCGCCGCTGAGCTACGCGGAGGCCATGGAGGGGGTCTTCGACATCGTTGGCTTCGGCATCCACATCGGCCGCATCATGCTGCGCGCCGCCCGCGACGGCGGCATCATCGTGTTCACCCTGCGTGCGCCGCGCGACCCCGAGCCGCACCACATCCTGTCCGTGCCCGCGCAGGTCGACGACCACGGCGTCATGAGCTTCCACCTGGGGACCCTGCAGGAGATGGAGGGCGGCGCCTGGGACTCCGCCACCCACCGGGACGGCATGGCCCTGCTCGACCTCACCATCCCCTACTCCGACCTCGTGGCCGAGGCCGGCCCCAACGGCGAGGAGGGCCTCGACGCCGACAGCGTCCTGGAGATGGCGCAGCCGGTCGTCCAGTGCATCCTCAAACCCGGCTACCCCTTCGCCCTGGGGGCCTCCATCCTCCTGCGGCAGGCCGGCTGAGCCGAGGGCGGGCCCGCGGGCCGGGCTGGCCGGGCCGACGTCGAGTGCTGACCTGCCTGTAGAGCACGAGGGTCGGGTGCCACTGGAGGAGGGTTGGGTGCACTCCGGGTAGGTGGGGTCTTCGTGCAGTACGTACAAGCCTTGGCCAGTAGATCCCCACCCTCGTGGAGTAGACGGACTCGTCCGGTTGTGGGTCGAAGCGGCGACTGCGGTTCGCGCCGAGGACGTACTTTCCGATCGAGGACTGCGTTTTCCTCCAGGCTACTGGGATCTCCCCGCAGTCATCTGGGGGACAACGCAGTCCTGGTACCGAAAGTAAGTCCTCGATCGACGCTTAGCGGGACCTTGGCGTGGACGATCACCGGGTGCGCTCGATGCCGGATTGATCGAGCAGCTCAAGAGCGTTGGCGATGTCAGTGAGAACGGCCTCCAGGTCGACGTCGGACGCGCCCCTCGACCGGGTCAATGCCCCGGGCTGCCCCGGGCTGCTCCGGGGGCAACGCGGGCAGGTGTGACCGGAGAAACTGGGCTAAATCCCACACGAGCGCGAGAAACAAGAGTCTTTGGTGGTGAGATCGTCTAAGGCTAGGCTTACCTTGACCGTCGTGACCTGAGATTGATTCGTGACTTGGAGGTCGAGTGTTTCTCGCCAACCTGCTCATCGCCCTGAGGGAAGGCCTGGAGGCGGCGCTCGTTGTCAGCATCATCGTCGCCTACCTCGTCAAGGCCGACCGCCGCGACGCCCTGCCCAAGCTGTGGCTGGGGGTCGGCCTGGCGGCGCTGATCCCGCTGGTCGCCGGCGCCATCATGACCTGGGGCCCCAAGACCCTCACCTTCCAGGCCCAGGAGATCCTCGGCGGCACCCTGTCCTTCGTCGCCGTCGGCATGGTGACCTGGATGATCTTCTGGATGGGGAAGAACGCCCGTGAGCTCAAGGGCGAGCTGGAGGGGTCGCTGTCCAAGTCCCTGTCCGCAGGCAGCTCCGGCTGGGGCGTCGTCTGGATCGCCGTCGTCGCCGTCGGGCGCGAGGGAGTGGAGACCGCCCTGTTCGTGTGGGCCACCGTGCGCTCCAGCATCGAGAGCTCCACCATGCAGACGACGGCGGGCGTCATCACCGGCCTCGTCCTGGCCATCGTGCTGGGTGTCCTCATCTACCAGGGCGCGGTGCGCATCAACCTGCGCGTCTTCTTCGCCGTGACCGGCTACTTCCTCGTCGTCGTCGCCGCCGGCATCGTCGCCTACGGCGTCGGTGACCTGCAGGAGGCGAATGTCCTGCCCGGCTTCACGAACCACGCCTGGGACCTGTCCCGCTACCTGCCCGACGGCGCCTCGCCCTTCCACTGGCTCTACGTGCTGCTCCAGGCCATGTTCCAGTTCAACCTCCAGCCCACCGTCCTGCAGGTCGTGGGCTGGTGGGTCTACATCGTCCCGACCCTGGTTCTCCTCACCCTTCAGATCACGGGCCGATGGTCCTCGCCCGCGCGCGCAGTCGGGGCCACCCCGGCGGCCGCGAGCGCCGATGAGTCCGACGCCGAGGAGCCCGACGCCGTCGTGACCTCCTGACCTCCGTCCCCGCCCCTGTCCACGCCACTCCTCGCAAAGGAAAGACCATGCCCACCATCAAGCGACGCAATGTCCTCACCCTGCTCCCCCTGACCGCCATGGGCCTGGGCCTGGCCGCCTGCGCCGACAACCCCAAGAACGCCAAGGGCGGCGCCTCCGGCTCCGGGGCGTCCCAGGAGATCACGGTGACCCTCACCGACGACGCCTGCAAGCTCTCCTCCACCTCCTTCCCCTCGGGCGTGGTCACCTTCACCATCACCAACTCCGGCACGGCCCCCAACGAGCTGGAGATCCTCACCGAGGACAAGCTCCAGATCGTCTCCGAGCAGGAGAACATCGGCCCCGGCACCACCACGAAGCTCACCACCTCCCTCAAGGAGGGCACCTACTACGCCGCCTGCAAGCCCAACATGGTCGGCGAGCTCAAGGGCGTCACCGAGCTGAAGATCACCAAGGGCGCCGCCGTCGACATCAGTGCCGACGAGACCAAGGCGCGCGAGGCCGCCGTCACCAACTACACCGCCTACGTGCGCGACCAGACCGGCCAGCTCCTCACCGCCACCCAGGGCTTCGTCACCGCCTACACCTCCGGCGACACCGCCACCGCCAAGAGCCTCTACCCGCTGGCGCGCCAGTACTACGAGCGCATCGAGCCCACCGCCGAGTCCTTCGGCCTCAAGGAGGCCGGCGACCTCGACGCCGCCTTGGACACCCGCGTCCAGGACCTCGCCGCCGGCGCAGGCAAGGCCGTCACCGACAAGGACGTCCTCGCCGGATGGACCGGCTGGCACCGTATCGAGGCCGACCTGTGGGCCCAGGACTCCTCCAGCCCCTTCAAATTCGCCGACGACGCCGCCCGCAAGAAGGTCGCCGACCAGCTCAACGCCGACACCAAGTCGCTCTACGACCTCGTCTACGGGAACATCACCGGCGCCAGCGGCAAGAAGTTCGAGCTCGAGCTCGAGGACGTCGCCAACGGCGCCTCCGGCCTCCTCGAGGAGGTCGCCAGCTCCAAGATCGTCGGCGAGGAGGAGACCTTCTCCCACACCGACCTCTACGACTTCCAGGCCAACGTCGAGGGTGCCAAGGTCGCCTACGGCAACGTCGAGGACCTCATGAAGAAGAAGGACTCCAAGCTCGCCGAGAAGATCACCGGCCAGTTCACGGCGGTTGAGAAGCTCATCGCGAACCACGTCTCCGGGAAGGCCTCCAACGGCCAGCCCACCTACGTGGACTACTCCACCATCGCCTCGGTCCAGAAGGACGCCGGCGAGACCCCGGACAAGAACGCCTACACCGACACCCAGCGCAAGTTCTCCGACGCCGTCAACGCCCTGAGCGAGTCGCTGTCCAAGGTCGCCGGAACCGTCCTTTGAGGCGGCGGCGCCAGAGCAACCCGGACACCCCGGAAGGAGACAGCAGTGAGTGGCAAGCCGGCCCACGAGTCGGGCACCTCCCCGGTCGCCGACGACGCGGCCCAGGACGAGACCCTGGACGAGCCTCAGGACAAGACCGCGCGGGCGCAGCAGGAGTCGCAGGCACCGACGTCGGAAGACCCTGGTGACAGCTCCTCGGCCTCCGACGCGGCCGAGCAGTCCGAGGGGGCGAGCACCCCCGACGGAGCTGACCAGCCGGAGAAGCCGGATGCGACCGGGACGCCCGGATCAGCCGGGAAGCCCGGCGCCAAGGGCACCAGCCGCCGCGCCATGTTCACCGGTGCGGGCCTGGGTGCCGCGCTCGCGGGCCTGGCCGGTGTGGCCGGCGGCCGCGCCTGGGAGGCCTCCCGCCGCCCCGAGGAGGCCATCCTCACGACCTACCCCTTCCGGGGTGACCACCAGGCGGGGATCACCACCCCCGCCCAGGACAACATGTTCACCGCGGCCTTCGACGTCTCCGCCACCGACGTCGAGGACCTGAAAACCCTCCTGTCCGAATGGGCCGTGGCCGCCGAGCAGATGACCGCCGGTGAGCTCATCGGCGGCCAGCCCAGCTCCAACAAGCAGCTGCCGCCCAAGGACACCGGCGAGGCCTGGGGCTACAAGCCCAACGGCCTGACCATCACCTTCGGCGTGGGCAAGGGCCTGTTCGTCGACGCCGACGGCAAGGACCGCTTCGGCCTGGCCGCCAAGATGCCCGCCGTCCTCAAGGAGGGCATGCCCTCCTTCGCCGGCGACCAGCTCCACGCCGCCCAGTCCGACGGCGACCTGCTCGTCCAGGCCTGCTCCAACGACGCCCAGGTGTGCGTCCACGCGATCCGCAACCTCACCCGCATCGCCTTCGGGACCGCCACACTGCGGTGGAGCCAGGTCGGCTACGGGCGCACGTCGTCGACCTCCGTGGACCAGGAGACGCCGCGCAACCTCTTCGGCTTCAAGGACGGCACCAACAACATCAAGGCCGAGGACTCCACCGACCAGCTCAACAAGCACCTGTGGGTCCAGAAGGGCGACGACGCCGCAGCCGCGTGGATGACGGGCGGCACCTACTACGTGGCCCGGCGCATCCGCATGCTCGCCGAGATCTGGGACCGGCTGCGGCTCATCGAGCAGGAACAGACCATGGGGCGCGACAAGCGCTACGGGGCGCCGCTGAGCATCGCCAACCCCACGAAGGCCTCCGAGGAGTTCACGGCCGTGGACTACAAGGCCAAGGACGACAAGGGCGAGACGCTCGTGCCGGCCGACGCGCATATCGCCGTCGTCTCACCGGAGCAGAACCAGGGGCGCCGGATGCTGCGCCGCGGCTACAACTACACCGACGGCTCCGACTCCCTGGGGCAGCTGCAGACCGGCCTGTTCTTCATCGCCTTCGTGCGTGACCCGCGCACGAACTTCTACCCGATCCTGGACCGCATGACCAAGAGCGACGCCCTCCAGGAGTACCTCAAGCACGAGGCCTCGGCGCTGTTCGCGATCCCCCCGGGCATCAAGGAGGGCGACACCATGGTGGCCGCCTCGCTCTTCAGCTGAGGACGGGGAGGGGCGGCCCGGGCGGGCCGCAGTGGTGGCTGCGGTCCGCCCGGAACGTACTTTCCGATCGAGGACTGCGCTTTCCTCCAGGCCACTGGGATCTCCCCGTCGCCATCTGGGGGAGAACGCAGTCCTCGTTGCAAAAGTACGTCCTCGATGGGGACGGCCGCTCCCGCCGTGTGGGTGGCAGTCAGCGGTCGGCGTCGGCCAGTGCCTTGAAACCGGCGATCGCGACCAGTGCCATGGCCAGGATGCCGGCCAGGATGAGAGCCAGCGTCCGGAAGGTGGGCGACGACGTCGCCAGGAGCGGGCCGGCGCTCGTGCCGACGAACAGGATGAATCCGTTGAGTGCCATGCCGCTGCCGCGGTTGGGGGCGGACACCTGCCCGTAGAGGCTGATCATCGCCGGCACAGCCAGCGCGACCCCTGCGACGTACACGATGCTGCCGGCCACCAGGCCCGCCAGGCTCTGCGCCAGCAGTGCCTCGCCGAGCATGCCCAGCGCCGACACCCCGAAGCCCAGCCGGGCCGTCTGCGCCCAGGACCACCTAGCCGCGATCCGGCCCGCAACGAGGCTGAGGAACATGACCGGCAGGGCTGCCAGGCGAATGAGAACGATCGTCGACGGCCGCATGCCCTGCGACTCCAGGTGCCCGCCGATCCCTGTGTACATGGCGACGAACACCATGAGCAGCGTGACATGCGCCAGGCTCAGCGCTACAACCGCAGGCCTGAGCGCGAGGCGCCCCAGGGATGCGAACTGCCCCCGCAGGGAGGAGTCCGAGGGGCTGGAGGTGGAAGCGGCGTCGTGCACGACGGCGAGGACGGCCGCCAGGGTCACGGCCAGCAGTCCGCCACACAGGGGGAAGAACCACCGCCACCCCAGGTGCAGCGCGACCAGCGAGGCCAGCACCTGGCCAAAGATGCCCGCCACGAGGAACGACGTCGACATCGCCCCGATCGCCCCGGCCCGCCTCGGTGGTGCCAGCGCCTCGGACAAGTAGGCCAGGGCCACGGGTGCGAAACCGGAGGCGCTCAGACCCTGGATCGCGCGTAGGGCCGCGAGTGCCGGTAGGGACGGGGCCAGGGCGCAGCAGACGGTGGAGATGGTGAGGGTACCCAGCGCGAGCGCCATGGTTCTCCTCCTGCCGTAGTGGTCAGAGACTGGCCCCCAGATGAGGAAGCCTGCGGCGTAGGTGAGGCTGAAGGCCGTCGACAGGGTGACGGTGGCACTGCCGTGGAGGTCGGTCGAGATCGGGGTGAGCAGGGGGATGGCGGCGTACAGCTGGGTCAGGACGAGCAGTGCGGTGACCACGAGGGCCGCGGTAGCTCCGCTGTCGGCGGGGTAGGTGGGGGAGGGTGACCGAGTCGCCGACTGGCCTGATGGCTCGGGGAAGTGAGTGACGTCGGGATGCTGATCGGGTCGGTGTTCGGGAGACATGAGAACCCCTTTCCAACGTAAGCGTTGGAAATGACCCTAGTAGACTGGAGGAGTAGTTGCAACGGTAGCGTTGGAGTTTGCCGCCGGCGCTCGCGGACATGGGAGACGGAGTGTCATGGCCTGGGACACCGAGGGGACCAAGCGCAAGATCAAGGACGCCGCCACCGCCGAGTTCACTCTCCGTGGGCCTGCTGGGACCACCGTCGAGCGGATCGCCAAGCGGGCCGGGGTCAACAAGGAGCGCGTCTACAACTACTTCGGCTCCAAGGACCGCTTGTTCTCCGCAGTCCTGCGCGACGAGCTGACCAGGGCTGCCGAGGCCGTGCCGCCCGCCTTCGACGACGGCGAGGATGCGGGGGACTACGCCGGGCGCCTCTATGACTACCACCGGCAGCGCCCCGAGCTCATCCGGCTGCTGTGCTGGGAGGCCCTCACCTTCGACGACGAGGTGCCCGAGGAGGAGCTGCGGCGCGAGCACTACCAGCGCAAGATCGCCGGGGTGCGCAGTGGCCAGGACTCCGGCGTCCTCACCCGGGACGTCGACCCGGGGGCGCTCATGGTCATGCTCATGTCGCTGACCGGCTGGTGGTCCACCGTGCCTCAGGTGGCCCGGATGCTGTGCGGGCCCCTCGAGGATGAGGAGGCGCACGAACGTCAGCGCGCCGTCGTCGTCGACGCGGCCCGTCGGCTCGCCGCACCTCGCGACTGAGCGCGGGGAGGCCGGCTGGGCCAAGATAGAGCCATGCGCGACCTGAACGACCTGACCCGCCCCACCGTCCCCTCCGGCGCCATCCAGGAGCGCATGCTCGCCGAGACCGAGGAGCGCCGTGGCGTCGTCGGCCCGGCACCGGCCCTGCCCGACGACGCCGGAGCCCCCACCGCTCTGCGCGCCGCCCTGGGTCAGGCCGTCGCCGAGCTGGCCCCGCAGATCGTCGAGCTCTCCCACGACATCCACGACCACCCCGAGATCGGCTACGAGGAGCACCACGCCGTGGCCACGGTCGCCGAGCTCCTGCGCCGCCACGGCATTGAGCCCGAGGTCGGCGTCTACGGCATGGACACCGCCCTGCGCGCCGAGATCCCCGGAGGCGGCGGCGCGGACGCGGCGGCCGCACGAGCGGGGTCCTCACCGCGGGCGAGCAGGCGCAGCGCGTCACGCATGGCGCGCCTCGATCGCGAGGAGCTCGCCCGGTGACGACACGGCCCCGCCTGCACGCGCGGTGGAGGCGGATTCGAGGGCGCGGATGAGGCCGCGCAGGTCCCGCCCGGATCGCGTTGGGGCGCGCAGGATGGAACCGGGGGCGCACGCGCGCAGACCGGCTCCCCAACGCTCACCAGCACTCACAAGCGTGATCGCGGGACATGGAGGGGGAACCGCCGTGCATGTCGCCGACAGTGCGGCGGCTCCCTCCAGATCCCCGTGGGTCACGACGATAAGCGCGTCGGCGTGGATCGCGGACACACATCGGGCGGCTCGCTCGTCCCATCGGCCCGCGTCCACGATGAGGGGCGCGTCGAGGGATCGGCACGCGGCGACCACGCGGGGATCGTCGGCGGCGGCACCGCCTCGGGAGTCCCCGACGAGGGCCCGCACGCCCCCGACGACGGGCAGGTGCTCACGCAGCGACGGTAGATAGGAGTCCTCGGACGCGTCGAGATCCGCCCAGCGCACGCCGGGCACATCATGGTCAGCCGCGAGCGCGACACCGGGCACGGACCCGGATGCGTCGACGACGACTGCTTCGCCAGACCTCGCTCGGCGGGCACCGCGCTCCCGGCGCCACACACCCCCTCGGACACTCCGACGACGCCCGCGCTCACGTGCCAGAAGCCGCACAATGCCGGTGACCCCAACCCCGCCGGCGATCCCGGCGACCACCCACACCGCACCCGATCGGCGCGTGCGGGAGGATGCCTCGGCGATGAGGGACACGAGAAGCGCGGTGTCCCCCGGTAGGCTCACCTGACCGCCCTGCCCGACGCGCACGCAGGGTGTTCCCCCGGGCACGGGAGCCGACGCGGAGGCGAGGATCAACGAGGCCTGGCCCGGGTTCGAACACACGCGCGCCCCTGCGAGCACTACGGCATCGCGCACGCCGTCGAGGTCGGGTGGAACGAGTCCGATGAGGGCGACGGTTCCTCGATGTGGGGCGACATGGGCGTTCATAAGACGACGATGCGCCCGCACCGGTAATCTGGTCCACCCGCGTGCGCGTCCCTGTGGACAACGCCAACCCGAGGTGCGAGGCTGTGCATAGAAGGGTCCGATGGAGGACCCCTGTGGATTGAGCCAACGCTGGAGTAAACGCAATGGTACGCGCGGCCTTTTTCGACCTGGATAAGACGATTCTGGACACGTCCTCGAACGTGGCTCTGTCCGGCCCGTTCATCGACGCCGGCCTCATGAATCGGCGCACCGCACTCACCTCCGTCCTGGTTCAGCTGCCCTACCTGCTCGCGGGCGCGGACGAATCGCGCATGGAGCAGATGGCGCAGGCACTGGGACGCATGGGGCGAGGCTGGAACGCCGCGTTCCTTGAGGCAACGGTGGAGGACGCGCTCGAGCGCACGATCCAGCCCGTCTGCTACGCGCAGGCGCTCGCGCGCATCGAGCAGCACAAGCGCGCGGGAGACATCATCGTCATCGCCTCGGCATCGGTCGAGCAGGTGGTACGTCCCATCGCGCAGATGCTGGGGGCGGACGAGGTCCTCGCCTCGCGCGCAGCGGTCGACGAGGACGGGTGTTTCACGGGCGAGATCACGCACTTCAACCAGGCGCAGGGCAAGGCGGATGCCTGCGAGGCCCTGGCTCGCGCGCGCGGCTGGGACCTGTCAGACTGCTCGGCCTACTCGGATTCGGTGTCAGACGCGCCGCTCCTGCGCCTCGTCGGCCACCCCTACGCGGTCAACCCAGACCGCGGCCTGCGCGAGATGGCACAGCACGAAGGCTGGCCCACCCTCACGTTCACGTCCACGGTACGCGTCCTGCCGCGCGAGGTTCCTACACCCGCGAAGGTCGCGGTGCCTTTCATCGCAGGCGTCGCCGTGGGCGCGGCGGCCTGCGCGCTCTTGCGCCGCTGAGAAACAGCCCTAGGAGAGGCGGCCTGCCTGCACGTGGCGGGCGACGTCGCGCCCCACCTGGGCGCCGTAGACGACTCCCGCACAGTAGTGGATGATCCACCGGGCCAGGCCGGCCTCGTCGGCACTCACCCACCCGGCGAGTTCGCGTCCCGCGCGCGCCGGATCGAGCGCGTCGTAGGCGCTGGGCACGCACACACCGGTTGGGTCGACGCCTCGGGTCACGAGGATCCAGCGCGCCAGTCCACCTCCCACGACGGACGAGGCCGGGTCAAAGACACGCCGGAAACGGAAATGTGCGGTCAGGGCGGCAGCGACGGCGAGGCCGGGCGCATCGCAGCACGTGTAGGCGAGGGCGGGCGCGAGCAGGGACGGGTCGGCGGGCACGGCGACGGACCGCGACTCGACGAGGCCGGCGGCAACGAGACCCGAGCAGGCATCCCTGTGCAGTCCAGCGATCAGCGCGGGCAGGGGCGTGGGGGCGACGCGCGCACCGCCTTGGGACCGGGTGTTGAGCGCGGGGAAGCGCGAGGCCAGGTTCCACTGCGAGCGCCAGATCCCCAGCGCGAGGGCGGCCCCCGGATCCGAGGCCGCTCCCCCTTCGTCAGCCATGGACAGGGCACGCACGTCGTCGACGCTCGTGCGGGCGCCCTCGATGATGGACAGGGCGGCGGCCTCGCGCACAGCGGCCTCCGCGCGCGCTTCCTCCCAGCCTCGGCGCAGTCCCTCGCTAAAGCGCAGGTCGGCGAGTGCCGTGTGGGCCTCGTTCATGGCGGAGGCGACGTCAGGGCAGGCTGCCGCCGCGCACAACACGGCGGGTGCGGGGTCGACGAGGGCTTCGATACTCACCCCTCTACACTAGGGGCATGACGCTTTTGCAGCATCGAAACCTCTCCGCGCGCCTGCGCTCGGGGTTGTTCGCGTTCGTTTTCGCCCCGATCGCCCTGGTGTTCCTGGGGTCCTCGATGGTTGACGTGCAGGCGTTGGCCTCGGTCGGCCAGCCCTTGGCCTCGGTCGAGGGACTCATCGGCATGGCGCTCGCGTCACTGCTGCTGGCCCTCATCGCCCTCAATTGCGAGGAGTCGAGCGCGGGTATGGTCGTGACCTTCGTGTGGTCGATCGTCGTGGGGGTGGCCCAGTTCTTCGGCGTGGCGCGCCTTCCTTTTCTCATGAAGTCATCCGTGGGCGCCGAGGATGTCATCGCGGGTGTGTCCTGGTGCCTGTACCCGGTGTGCATGTCGCTCATGCTTGGTGCGTGCGCGCTGACGATCAAGTCGGTGCGAGTGCGCGCCGGTAAGAGCACGCGCGTGCCTCTGGCCCGCGTACACCGCCACGGATTCGGCACGACGGTAGCGCTTCCCGCAGCGGTCGCGGCGGGCACGCTGATGGTCGCGGCGGCCCCCTCGGACACGACAAACGTCGCGGCCATGGGCCTGGAGGGGGTCACCGAGGGCTTCGAGCCGATGCACTGGCTCGCGCTCGGAGCGGGCATCGCGTTCGCGGTGCTCGTCGTGAGCGCCCGCTGGTCGATCACGGGCACGCAGATCGCGAGCTGGTTCATTTTGGTGCTCCCCACGTACGTGGTCCTGCCCGTGTGGGCGTCGCTGACGGGCAACGTGATCGTCCCCGGCCCGTCCCTGCTGACGAAGATGGCGCTCGCGAGCCCGCCGCTGGCGGCGCTCGGAATGGCGACCGGCTGCGCTTCGATGGGTGTCCTGTGGGCCCGCGTGCGGGCGCTCAAGAAGCTCGAGGCGGATGAGGATTCGACGGCAAAAGAAGGGCCTGCCGAGGGCTAATGCGCGTAAGCGCTCACGCTGACCGTAATATGTGGGCAGATACAAGGAGGAAGCATGTCTGATATCGAGTTTGACGCCCAGCGCGACCGCGCCGAGGAGGCACCTGACAACCTGGTGCTGACCGGTGAGGAAATCGAGCTGCCCGGCGAGGATTCCGACGCGTCGGCGATCATCGGCGAGTCCAGCGACCCCATCCACACGGGCGAAATCGAGGCGGTCGCAATCGGCGGCCTGACGGGCCGCGTGCCCGCCGCAGCGCCGCTCAAGCCGACGATCGAGGACAAGATCTCCACGGGCGAGCTGCCCGTCGTGTCCACCCCCGAGGGCGATCTCCCGGTCGTTTCTTCCTCCGACGAGGCCGGCTCCGCCCCCGAGCAGGAGCAGGCTGAGCAGGATTCTCCCGCCGACGCTCCGGCCGCCGACCAGGGCGCCGATGAGTCTGCCGCGGCCGACGCTCCGTCCGCAGAGGCGACCGATGAGCCCGAGACCACCGACGAGGCCCCCGCTGAGGACGTGACCGAGGAGCAGGCTCCCGCAGAGGACACCGCTTCCGAGGAGCTGGCCCCCGCAGAGGACACCGCTTCCGACGAGCACGCCCACACCTCGTCGAACGAGGAGGGCGAGCAGCCCGAGGCCTCCGCGGACCAGTCGGAAGAAGGAGAGAATTCCTTTGCTTCCCTGCTCTCCTCCGCAGACGAGGACGCCGCAGACGAGGCGACCGAGGACGTGACCGAGGATCCGGAGCCCGCGCTCGCCCCCGTGATGACGCCCGCGCAGGCGGCCGCCGCCCTGAGCGAGGCCAGCGACGCGGCGACCGACGAGGCCGAGGCCCCCTCGAGCGACGAGCAGCCCTCCGAGGACGAGGTCGCCGAGAGCGAGGTTGCCGTTGTCGGTGGCGCTGCTGCCGAGACCTCCGCGCACTCGCCGTCCTCGCGCCGCTCCATGATCTTCGGCGACGACGAGACCCTGTCCTCCTCGATTCCCGCAGTCGCGGCCAAAGAGGAGAACGCTCCCGCCGAAACCTCCGCGGAGGAAGAACCCGAGGCTGAGGAGGAGGCCCCCTTCACCGAGCCGACGACCCAGCTGCCGACGCAGGACACCGAGGCCTCGTACTCCTTCGAGGATCAGGATGCCGCCGA
>ERZ772921.1349-NODE-1349-length-14261-cov-5.023934_pt1 | contig 14261 bp, 13 predicted proteins | sample MGYA00512117_ERZ772921 | MGnify/ENA primary metagenome ERZ772921 (study PRJEB29015, sample SAMEA2737944) | human oral metagenome | biome: human oral; feature: human-associated habitat; material: dental | place: China | collected 2150 ... | reverse complement strand
CATTAAGAGTAGAAAGAGTTGGAGAATAGTTAATTTCTAATTTTAAAAAATTTAAAAATTAAAATAATAATTATTTTTGGGGAATAGTTTTATAACTTTTTCCCTTTTTATTTTTTTATTTACAACTGTTTAGTATTTCAAGAATTTTAATTTATTTTTATAAAAAAATTTTGAATTTAAAAAAAATAGGATATAATTATAGTGCAATACATAAAATTTCTGGGATGTGATAAAAATGAAAAAATTCTTTCTAATATTAGCAGTTTTTTTAATGAATATAAAAATTTATGGATTTACACAAAAAGAAAAAATTCAAAGCACTTTGTCAAAAATAGGGATAAAACAAGAAATTATTGACGAAACAATAAAGCTTAACTATGAAATAAGGGATACACAATATTTTGAAGATGACGAAAAAATTATTTCGCAAAGAATTGAAAAATTAAAAAAACTTTTTGGTAAAGATGAGAGAAATTATATAATCTCACAGGATTTAATTACGATTTTTGGAGAAAAATTGGGAGAAAACTATAAACATTATTTGAATTTATTTATAAAATATACACCATATGAATATGAAAAAATTTTTTCAAAAATGATCTATTCACTCGATAACGGTGAAGTTTCAAATTTCCAAAATTATATGAACCAAATTTCTAAAACTTACAAAAATACTCCTGTAATTATTGAATTAGCAAAACTTTTTACAATAAATAACTTTGAAGAAAAACAAATCCAAACTGAAAAAGTTCTAAATTTGCTGAAGGAAGAAAAAGATAGAGAAAAAATAGGAGTTTCAGATGAAGAATATCACTTTATGCGACTTACATATTTTTTGAACAAAATTAGAAATTATTACGATAACGGTGAAATTGAAAAAGCTGTATCAGAATATTTGAAAAATGTGAATACTACAAAAGTCAGCGATGAAGTAAAAAATTATAATCTTCGTGCAGAAGTTATATTATATTTTAATGTTGTACTAATGAACGAGCAAATTTCAGATGAACTAAAAAAAGCAGTCAATATTTCTAGTTTGGAAGACACTTGGGTTGCGTCAAAAATTAAAGAAAAAACTGAAAAAGATAGCAAATTTTTGGATAAAATGTTACAATAAAAATAAAATAAAACAAAATAAAACAAAATAAATTTTATTTATTTATGAGATAATTAAAAAATAATATTAATAAATAAATTTGAGTTTAAATAACTTTAATTAATTAATTGATTAGATGGAGGGAAAATGAAAAAAAATTTTTTACTTTTAATATTTTTTATAATTAGTTTAAACGCTTTGGCTTATACAAGAGCTGAAAATATTAAAGATAAACTTTCTAAAATTGGAGTTAATAAAACAATAATTGATAAAACTATCGAGTTAGATTATGAAATAAAAGATGATTTTTCTGAAGATTTTGATGATAAAATGGAAAAATTGCAAAATCTTTACGCACAAGATAATAAAAATTTTTATGTTAGCGATTTAATTGCAAATGGGTACATGTTTTCTGATAAAAAAGACTTTAACAAGGCAAAAGAATACTTGGAAAAAGGTGAAAAATATAACGAAAAATTTGATAATTTGCTTAATAAAGTGAATTTGTATACCGTATTTAATAAAAAGAAAGATGAAAAAAGATACAAAGATGAACTAAAAAAAATTTATAATGGAACTCCTGTTATGGATTTACTGGACTTTGTCTATTCTGGAATTGAAAATTACAGAGATGAGAAGTTACCAAACAGCTCTGATGATTTGCCATTTGGGTCTTTTTATGATGAAAATACGGGCGAAATTATAAATGGAATTGCTAACGATGACGATGAAAATGACAATCAAAATATGAATTTCGAAGAAAGTCTGGATGAAATTAATAAAACAATTAGAAATTCTACAAAAGAAATTGATAAAAATGTGGAAAAATTTAAAAGAATTTTAAAATATTTTTCAAATGAAAAAAATAAACAAAAATTTTCTTTGACAGACGATATTTACAGAAATTTAGAACTTCTTGTGGAAACTAACACCATCGAAAAAATTTCAGCAAATGATGGAATCTTAAAAGCGCTGGATTACTATATAAACAATGTTTCTAATAAAGCGAAAGATAAAGAATTTGAATTTACAAAAGATGGGGAGATGACGCTTTACGCACTGCTATACATAGGTTCTGCAACAATTAAAGATGAAAAAGTTTATGAAACTTACAGAAAAAAATTAAAAGATACAAAGGTTGCAAAACTTTTGAGAGATTCTGAAGCAAAAACAAACAAATAAATAAATAAATAATATCTTAAAAATTAATAATTATAATAATTAATTAATAATTGGTTAAAGGAATTAAAATGAAAACAGTAAAAAAAGAAACTATAATCGAATTTGAAGAAAAAAAATCTAAATTTATTGGTTATATTAAGCCTATTACTACAGTTTTGGAAGGTGAAAATTTCATAGAAAAAATAAAAAAAATGCATCCAAACGCTACTCACAATGTTCCTTTGTACCGTGTCATTGAAAATGGAAAGGAATATTTTAAATACAACGACGACGGAGAACCTTCAAATACTGCTGGAAAACCTATGGCTGAAATTTTAAATATTTTAGATGTCTACAATGTGGCAATTGTCGCAACGAGATATTTTGGCGGAATAAAATTGGGAGCTGGAGGACTTATCAGAAATTATGCCAAAACAGCTAAACTTGCTGTAAATGAAGCCGAAATTGTGGAATATATACAAAAATCAACATTTATAATAGACTATAAATATGAATATACTTCAGAGATAGAACTTTTTTTGAACAGCAAAAAAGATGAATATAAAATTGAAATATTGGAAAAAAACTACTCCGACAGAGTTACTATGAAAATATTAGCAACTTCTGAAATAGAAAATGAATTGAATAATTTTCAAAATATATTAGTGATAAAATTATAAAAATTTTTAAAAATTAAGGAGAAAAGTAAAAAAATGAAAAAATTAGATGATTTGATAGATGTCTTTGCGAAACTTCCTGGAATTGGAAGAAAAAGTGCACAAAGAATAGCTTTTGACATACTGGAAAAGAGTGAAAATGAAATTGATGAAATGCTAAATACAATTAAAACTTCACATTCTGGAATTAAGCACTGCAAAATTTGCGGAAATCTTTCAGAAAACGACATCTGTGAAATTTGTTCAGACGATAAAAGGGATAAAAATGTTATCTGTGTCGTGGAAGGTGTAAGAGATGTGATTGCTTTTGAAAAATCGGACACTTATTTTGGACTTTACCATGTTTTAGGTGGAAAAATTGATCCGCTAAATGGAATAACTATTGAAGATTTGAATTTAAAAAATTTAATTAATAGATTAGATGGTTCTGTCAAGGAAGTTATTTTAGCTCTAAATCCAGATTTGGAAGGAGAAACGACAAATTTATATTTGACTAAAATTTTAAAAGGAAAAAATATAAAAGTTTCAAAAATTGCAAGTGGAATCCCAATTGGCGGAAATATTGAATATACCGATATTTTAACGCTTGGAAAATCGCTGGAAGGCAGAATTGATATAGAATAAAATTAAAAAATAAAAAATAAAAACTGTAATTGAATTTATTTATTAATTATTCATATACAGTTTTTATTTTCAAATTATTTAATAAACTTATTTAATTATTTCAAATTTTTTATATAATTTTTCACAAATTTCTGAATATCAGCCTTATCAATCACATCTGAAAATCTAATTTCAGAATTTCTAACTTCAGTCAATTTTTCAGGAAATTTTACTCCAGTAATTTCTGATACTTCATCCAAAATTGCATAAGGTTCTTTTGTATCATCAATTCCTAACGCTTTTGCAATTGGAGCTGGGAACTTGAATGGATGAGCAGTTGACATTATTACTGTGTGAATGTTTTTGTCCAAATGTTTTTTATCCAATTTTTTGTAAACTGAATAGGCAACAGCTGTGTGCGGATCCATTAAATAGTGGTAATTTTCATAAATTTCCTTAATCGCACTTACAGTTTCTTCATCATTTGCAAATTCTCCGTAAAATTCATTTTGAATATTTTTAAGTTCTTTGTCGCTTACTGACAATTCTCCGCCTGAAAGCAAGTTTTTAATTAATTCGCTTACTCTCTTGCTGTCTTCATTTAACGCATAATATAAATATCTTTCAAAGTTTGATGAAAGAAGAATGTCCATTGATGGTGAATTTGTTGCATAAAAGTCTCTGTTTTTATTATATGTTCCAGTTTGGAAAAAGTCAGCTAAAACTTTGTTTTTGTTTGAAGCTGAAATAAATTTTTTGATTGGTATTCCAAGTTTTTTTGCAATAAACCCTGCTAAAATATTTCCAAAATTTCCAGTTGGAACTACTACATTAAATTCTTCCCCAGCTTTAATTGTTCCAGCATTTACCAAATTTACATAAGTTGTCACATAATATATAACTTGCGGGAATAATCTTCCGATATTAATTGAATTTGCACTTGAAAACATAACATCGTGTTCATTTGCATATTTTTTAAATTCATCGCTTGAAAAAATCACTTTTATAGCACTTTGAGCATCGTCAAAATTTCCGTTAATTGCAACGATTTCCACATTGTTTCCAAGCTGTTTTCTCATTTGTTCTTCCTGCATTGGACTAACTCCATTTTTTGGATAAAAAACGACAATGTTAATTCCATCAACATCTTTAAATCCTTCAAGTGCTGCTTTTCCAGTATCTCCAGAAGTTGCTGCTAAAATCAGGATTTTTTTGTCTTCTTTTTGTTTTTCTTTACTCAAAAGAAGTAAATATGGAAAAAGTGACAAAGCTAAATCTTTAAACGCCAATGTTCTTCCGTGAAATAATTCTCCAAAGCTCACTTTATCATTTAATTTATGAACTGGAACGATATTTTTATCGTTAAAAGTTGTGCTGTTGTAGGCATTATTTATGGCAGTTTTTATTTCTTCGTCTGAAAATTCTGTAAAAAATAATTTTATAATTTTTTCTGAAATTTCTTGATAAGATAAGTCTTTTAATTCATCATAAGTCAATTTTACATCTGGCAATTTTTCTGGAATATACAATCCTCCATCTTCACAAAGTCCATGAAGTACTGCAAAAGTGGAACTTTTCACATTGCTTGGATTAATTTCTCTCGTACTTTTATAGTTCATAATATACCTCTTTTCATTTTCATTTTTTATATGGAATAATTATACTATTATTTTTTATAATATGCAAGATGAGGGACAAAAAAAATAAAATTTTAGCTTTTATATAAACGAAAATATGGTATAATTTAAGTAAAAAAGAGAATATTTTATTGGAAGGATGTGTTTTGTTTGAAAAAAGTATTTTTAATTTTATTGCTGCTATTTACGATTGTGTCATGTGAATTAGAAGATGCCAGAGAAGCTTATAATAAAAAGGAATATTTAAAAAGTATAGAATTAGTTTTTAATTATTTTGAAACAAATCCAAAAAAAATTAATAAAATTAAGCCTGAAATAAAAAATGAAATTATGGAGAAATTTTTGAATATTACAAATCATTATAAAGAGATGACAGGAAGCAGTGATTTGAGCGAAAGACAGAAAGGTTATGAAGAATTAGTTAAAATTTATGCATTATTTGACACTTATAAAAACTCTTCAGCTTTTTCGGATTTTCAGCAAAAATACCCTTTGGATGAATCTTTGAATAATATTGAAAAAATAATTACGCAAAGATTAAAAAATAATAATTATAATTATGAATATTATGGTTATGACCATTTTAAAGATGTGACGAATGATATAAATAATTACTATGAAGATATTTTAAAATTTATTGATTCTATGGAAAAAAATTCAAAAATATCCAATGAGATGGCTTTAAAATATAAAGAAATAAGTAAGCAGATAAATAAAAATAAAGCTAATAAATTTATCGAATTTGCTAATGCAAGTGAAAATAAAAAAAATTATAGAGAAGCACAGAGATTTTACGAAGAAGCTGATAAACTTTTTGTAATAACTCGCCAAGATGCAAAAAAAGTCTCAATTAAAACAAAGGAATTAAAAGAAAAGGCTGATTTGCAAGCAGCAGAAAATGCATATAATATCGCTTTATCAAGCCTTAAAAATGCTAAAACTAGAAATGACTATAGAAACGCAGTTTGGGATTTAGAAAGAGCAAATGAACTTGTTCCAAATTATAAAGATTCTGTAAGTTTGATTTCAAAATATAAAGATAAAATTTATGTAAAATATAATATTTTTGGGTGCAGCAATAGCTGGGTTGAAAAATATCTAGATAAAAAATTGGAAAATGTCATTGGTAAGAAAACTTCTGCAAATTCTGCTGAAGTTCAAATAAATTGCAGAGTTACTGATAACTATAATATCTCTACATTTCCTAGCAATATTGAGAATCTGAGAGAAATAAGGGAAATTGTAAATAATGCTGGTGAAAAGGTTACAAAAGAGTTTATATTTCAAAAAATTAAAAGTCTAGCAATCGAAAAAATAAGTTTTAACTATGAAATAGAAGTATCAGGTCTTGTAAAACAAAGATATTCAAATAATCTTTCAGAAAAGAATGAGGTGCATTCACTCCAATATACAGGAGATATTCCAAAAGAATATAAAGATAAGGATAAAATAGAAAAACCTTTAGGTGAAACCAAAATGAGAAATAAAATTTTAGAAAAATCTAATTTAGAAAAAGAATTAAATCAAATAATTGATGCGATGGATAGGTTATAGTTATGAAAAATAAAATAAAAAAAATAATTTTAGTTAGTACATTTTGCTTTTTACCAATTATAGTGAAATCCCAAAGTTTGAGAAATATTTCAGATATTTCAAAATTGGAAAATTTTTCCAAAATAAAAAATATTGAAGCAGAAAAAATATTGGATTATGATACACAAATTGTACTAAATAATAATCTAGCTTATGAAAAAGAAAATAATAAATTATTTACTGGAATTACAGTTCAAAAAATAAAAGATAACATAAAAAATATAAATTTTTATGAAAACGGAAACCTCATTTCTTATTACAAATATTTTCTGGACGGAAATATTGAAGAGGCAAAGGAGATTGACAAAGAAAAGAATCAAGTAATTATCCAAAAATATGATAAAAATAAAAAAACTGCTTCACAAAAAATTTATGAAAATGGGTTTTTAAAATCAGAAAATCAATATATCAGCGGAATTTTGGCCGCAGAATATAAATCTAGTGGAAAAGAAAACGGGAAATTTATTTACTATAATGGCAACAAAAAAGTTTTATCAGAAATGGAAGTTTTACAAACTAACAAAAAAGGACAGAGTTATCAAATGCCAAAGACTATAAAAATCTTTGGAAAAAACGGAAAAATTGAGAGGGAATACACTTTTGAAAATGGAACTCTTGAAAATCAAACACAAAAAGTTTATTATCCAAATGGAAATTTGAAATATACTGGAATTGCTAAAAATAACGATATGATAAATATGGAAATAAAAGATTTGTATGAAGAATATAATTCTAATGGAGCGAAAATAATGAGTTGTAAAGAAATCGAAACTGATAAATGGAGCTGCGAATACTATAAAAAAAATGGAGAACTAAAAATTAGAAAACAAATTAAAAAGGATTTTTCTAAAAATTTATCTACTTCAAAGTATATCTATGATAGTGAGCCTGGAGTGAATTTTTTAAAATCTGTGGGAGAAGGAATAGGAAATATATTTTTGATGATTCTAGAAGGTATATAGATGTATTTGAGTTTAAATAATAAAAAATTTTAATTGAAAGGATCTGTTCTTATGAAAAAAATATTTTTAATTTTATTGCTGTTATTTACCATTGTATCTTGTGAATTAAAAAAGGCACAAGAGGCGTATGATAATAAAGAATATATAAGAAGCATATATCTTACTTTGAGTTATTTTGAGAAACATCCAAACAAAGTTGGAAAAATTAAACCAGATATTAAAAATGAAATCATGGAAAAGTTTTCTAATATTGTAAATTATTATAAAACAGAAACTGGAAGCAGTAATTTAAAAGAAAGACAAGATGGTTATGAAGGACTTTATAAAATTTATGCATTATTTGATGTTTACTCTCAATCTTCAAATTTTACTGATTTTTTGTCAAAATATGATGACGATGAACTTTTAGGCGAAATTTATAAAATTATAGATGAACGTATAAAAACAAGAGAATTGGAAGGTAAATATTCTAGAGATATTATTTCAATACTTGATGAATATTACAGAAATATGATTGGTTATACTAAAGAATTAAGTGAAATTAAAAAAATAGATGAAAATAAAATTTTAAAATATGAATCAATATCAAGAAAAATGTCCCAAGCTGAAGCTGATAAACTCATAGAATATGCCAATATAAAAGAAAAAGCTGAAGAATACCGTGAAGCACAAAAATTAAATGAAGCAGCACAAGAAACTTATGGACAATATCAGAAAAATTATAAAAATATGTATATAAAAATTAGAGAACTCAAAAAAAAAGCTGATTATCAAGAAGCAGACAAGCTTTACCAAAGTGCTGTACGAACTTCGGGTGCTGTAACTAAACATGGATACAGAGAATCAATAGAAAAATTAAAAAAGGTACAAGAAATTATCCCTAATTTTAAAGATTCAAAAGAGAAAATTGCAGAGTATTCTAAAAAAGCCTACGTAAAATATAACATTTCTGGTTGTGATAATAGCCATGTTCCTGCATATATAAATGGTCATTTATCCAAAGTTGGAGTTTATACAAAATATTCAAGTGAGGCTGAAGTCCAAATAAATTGTAAAGTTACAGATAATTATCAAGTTTCTACGTATCCTAGCCAAATAAAAAATTTATCTCAAGTAAAAGATGTTAAAAATAGCGATGGACAAATGGTAAAAAAAGAATTTATATTTCAGGAAAGTAAAACTAAATCAGTTGAAAAAATAGATTTCAGTTATGAAATAGAACTTTCTGGATATGTGAAAAAAAAATATTCAGGTAATGCATATAAACAACACGAAATAAACTCGTTGCAGTATTTAGGAAATGTTCCGTCTGAGTATTCTGGCAAAGATAAAATTGAAAAACTTTGGGGAGAAAGTGAAATGAGAAGAAAAGTTTATGATAGTGCATCTTTTTTTAAAGATCTTGAAGATATAGTTAAGGAGTTAGAAAAATTATAATTATTTTTTATGAAAACAGCCAATTAAAAAAATTCTATTATTTTTAATTTTATCAATTATCACAAAATTAGTGCAAATAATAATTTAATTTATGAAAAAAAATAATAATATACTTAAATTTATATTTTACTAAAGAAGCTTTTAGTGAATTTATAGAAAAAAAATTTAAATGTATTTTGGTATAATGCTTGTATTTTTTTCCTGAAAATGGTATTATAATAATAAAACTGAGTATAAGATTGAGTTTAAATGAAATAGTGTTAAATATTAATATCATTTAATTTATTGAATGATTTAAGATTCGATGAGGAGGGAAGTCAAAATTGAAAAGCAGGATTGAAGAACAGAATGGAAAAGTGATAAATAGAAATGTAACTTCTAACAGGATTAAAAAAAATATGGAATTAAATGAAAATAATTTAGAAAATGAATCAAAGGTTAAAAAGGAAGAAATATTAAAAAATATGCTAAAAAATGTGGATAATGAAATAAAAAGAGAAGAAATTATACACATGTTACTGGAACAAAAAGTTTCAAAAGTCATAAAAGAAGAGGAAAGTGAAAAAAAACAATTTTCGAATAAAGTTTTAAATTTCGTAGGAAGTGGAAAATTTATTGCTCTTATGGTGGTATTTATTTTGGTGTGGACTTTAGTAGATGTTTTTTTTCTTTTAACAGATAAATTTAATCCATATTCATTTGTCATAATGAATGTAGTTTTATCGCTTGTAGTATTAATTTTTTGTTCACTTATTGTTTTTAACCAAAATAAAAAAAAGAAAATGGATAGAAGAAAATCTGAAAATGATTATAAAGTTAATTTAAAAAATGAAATCATAATTGAAGATTTACATTATAAATTAGATGATTTAATTGAAAAACAAGATAAGATAGCAAAACGGGTTTTGGAACTGGAAAAGAAAAAAAAGGCAGTTGCTACAAAAGGAAATAAAGAGTATAAATTTATTGACATTTCAGAAGGTGAAAAGAAAAAATGAATATTTTTGATTTAAAAGATTTATCTGAAAATGAAGAAATTGTAAAAATTTTAGTTAAAAATGAGAATGTAAAAATTGAGGAAATTATTTCGACTGGGCAAGTTACAGGTTGGCAGGAATCTGATAAAAATGAATTTGTAATCTTAGTTCAGGGAAATGCTGAAATTGAGTATTATGAAAATAAAAACCTTAAAACAAATGAAAATATAATCAAAAACCAAAAAAATACTAATGATATGAAACTACAATTAAGAAAAGGAGATACAGTATTAATTAGAAAAGGAGAAAGACATAGAGTTAGTTATACAAGCAAAAATCCTTGCTGTATATGGATTTGTATCTTTTTTGAGTAGAAATTTTTGATTTAATAGTATTTTTCGTTTAAAATAGAGTTATCATAAATTATTTTTAGCATAAGAATAATTCTCTTAGCAAATGAAAAAACATTTTTTAAATGAAGTTTTAGTATAAGAAATTTAAGTAAAAATGTGAAAGAAGGAGTAGTTATGATGTTATTTATAGTATTTGCACTAGTTGTCGTTATTGCGACAGGAATTCCCTATGTGAAAAAAGGGATTGAAAATAGGAAATTAATGAAAGAATATATGGAAGAACAAGGACTTGGGAAAAATGAGGCTATTGGAAAAGTAAGAGATGCTAAAACTACGAATGATAAAGTTATTGAAGGTTTGTTTTATTTATCACTTATAGCTCTTTTAGGAGGAGGATTTTATAATATTTATTTATATAATAATGAAAATTCAGATAATATGAGCGCTCAACAGCAATCTGAAGGGACAATGGCAAATATAACAACTGATCAGAATCAAAACCAAAATCAGGATCAAAACCAACAGGATCAGAATCGACAAAATCAGGGAACACCAGTTGTTCAAAATAACATAATTTCAAACCCAAATGATGCACAAGTTCAGGAAAATGTAAAAAGGGAGCAAGCTAGGATTGATAAAATGTTTGCAGATAGTGAAAGAAATACATCAAGTTTAATGGATATGTTAAAGAAGAGTTTTGAAAAAAAAGATACGGGTGAAGGAATTAAAAATGGTGAAAAAGCTTTGGAAAATGTGAAAAAATCTAGTAATTTATTTAAAAATACAAAATGTAATCCAACTGGAGATGCTACGTTTGACAAGGAATGTCCAAAATTGCTTCAAAAGGGTAAGGAATTATATTCTTCAAAACAAATTGATGTTGAAAAAATGCTTAGTGCATTGAAGGGTATTGAAAAAAGCATAAATGATGTTAAAAATAGCGAATTGGGACAACAGGCAGTTCAAGAAGGAAATAAATTATGGGACAGTCTTATGAAAAAAGTCGATGAGTTTCAAAAAAAGTAAAATAGACTTGTTTAGTTTATGATTTGTAAAATTATTTCATATAATAAATTTTGATGGTTATAGTTTAAATATTAAAGTCTTAATAACTAAAATGATAAAAGGAATTTATTTTAACTGGTTTAAGGTAATTCCTTTTATTTTATAATAAAATTTTTGATTCTCTGTAAAATACTGGGAAATTAAAAGGTTTTTTTAGGAAAAAAAACAAAATTTTGACAAAAATGTGATGTATAATAGAAAAATAAATTAATAAGGTAATTAAATTATAAAATATTTTAAGAATAGGAGGAAATGTTATGAAAATGAAAAGTTTAGGAAATGCAGTGCTTGGAGCTTTAATTATTCTAGTTGGGCTTGTGATATTGACAGAAAGTAAGGATAATCATATTGATATAAAAATTGCAGACAAGGGAAATTTGAGTGTAAATAATGTAAAAAATGTAACAACAGTAACTGAGAAAAAAGGTTCTGGGAAAAAAGTAAAAGCTGTAGTTATTGAATTTGATAAGTCTATAAAAAATGAAAAATTATCAAAAAATGCAGTTACAGTAACTCAAAAAAATATTTCTAAAAAGAATATAGAAAATAAAAATGATGAACCGATTGTTAATACAACTGAAACAAAAGTAAATAGAGAAGTTTCTAAAATATATACAAGTGACAAAATAGATGATGAAAATGTGGAAGCAAAAGATGGAAAGTATTTGTATTTGGAATTAGCTGAAGATAAAGATTCTGATAATAAAACAGCTCAAAATGATATGGAAGATTTGAAAATTTCAGTTTCACAAAGTAAAAAAAATTATTTTACGAATAATAGCAAAAGTTTTAATGTAAATAGTAAATCTTAATTTCAAATATTAAATTGTAAAATAAAAAATATTTATTAAAATGGTGATTAAATGAAAAATAAAAAAATGTTATTGATTTTAGCAGCAATTATATTTGTATTAAGCTGTTCCAATGAAAATAGTGTCGAAAAGAGCAATATAAAAAAACAGAGTGCTGTCGAAAATGCAAAAAATTCAAAAACAGAAAAGGAATATTTAAAAAGTATAAATTATTCAAATATAGCAGATAAAATGGCTCAGGATGAGATTAAGGAAAGTTTGGAAAATGCAGGGGTTGATTCTAACAATATAGATATTTTTTTCAAAAGTGTAAATTACTATAATGAAGCGACTGAAAATAAAGGTTTGATAAAGTCAGGATTTATTAATTCTAAAAATATAAATCCAATTTATGATGAAGTGGCAATACAGAAAATTTGGGACAAAAAGAATAAAAATTTTCCTGGATTTAATTGTCGGATAACAGCATTTACATTGATGAAAGATTATATAAAAATGGAAAAGCCAGTTATAAAAGCTGGGGAAATGCTTTTTATGGATATAGAATCATTTAAGAATATGCCGTTTAAGCTGTTTTCTCAAAATGAAGAGAATAAGTTTATTAATTTATTTTCAGAAATTCCAACAAAAATGACTAAAGATGTGAGAGTTCATATTGAAAATGTGAAAAATGCCTGGAAAGATCGGGGAATTAAGTTTGATAAAAATAGTAAAATATCAATGATTTCTGTATTTTTCCATTTCAATGATGACCCTGAAGGAAATATTCTGTTTATAGGACATGTTGGGATTTTAGTTCCTGAAAAAAATGGAAAGTTATTATTTATTGAAAAATTGGCATTTCAACAGCCTTATCAGGTTTTAAAATTTAATAATCGGACAGAACTTAATGACTATTTGATGAATAAATATGATACTGCATGGGGACAGCCTGTGGCTAAGCCGTTTATTATGGAAAATGATGAATTGCTGAAGGAATACAGGACTAATCCAAATAACAAATAATGGAAATTAGTAAAAGCAATTTAAATATTTAGAAAAAATAAAAAACTCGGAAAATAAGTTTATCTTCTGAGTTTTTTTGTTTTTTATATTATTTTTTTACTTTTCTTGTTTTTTTATCTTTTTTACCTTTAGAAGATTTATCTGATTTTTTACCAGAAGATTTTTTTCTTCCCTTTCTGTCTCTTCTTCTGTCTGATTTTTTACCAGATTTTTCTCCACCGCCATTTCTGCTTCCTGTAGCTTCTTCAACAAGTGGTTTTGCATCTTTTTTAGAATTTAAGGCTCGCATTATGTATTCAGCTTCTTGTAATGGCACTGTTATGAAAGAGTATTTGTCCATAATTTTTACATCTTTTACTTTTCTTCCTGGAGTTTTTGCTTTTTTGTTTAACAAATCAAGTAATCTTCCAACATTGTAGCCGTCTTTACTTCCAAGAGCGATAAATAATCTTGTCTTGTCATCAATTTTAACTTTTACATCTGTTATCTCATTATAGTTTTCAGGCAAGAATTCATCTTCGTAAACGTGTCTTAATACAGAGGCTAGAACCTGTTTGGCATCTCTTCCATCCATAAGTCTTTGGGCAAGTTCTGAATATGCGTCAAAGTCGTTTTCCATTATAATTTCATCCACATAAGCAAGCAGTGCTTCTTTTTTAGCTTCTAAAATTTCTTCAACATTTGGAATATGTTCTCTTTTGATTTCTGTCTTTGTAATACGTTTAATTTGAGCAAGTTTGCTTGCTTCTCTTGGAGTTACGAAAGTAATTGCTACACCTTTTTGTCCGGCACGTCCTGTTCTTCCGATTCTATGAACGTAAGATTCAGCTTCTTGTGGGATAGAGTAGTTTATAACATGTGTCAGGTTGCTTACATCAATTCC
>ERZ772921.1347-NODE-1347-length-14272-cov-8.367025_pt1 | contig 14272 bp, 10 predicted proteins | sample MGYA00512117_ERZ772921 | MGnify/ENA primary metagenome ERZ772921 (study PRJEB29015, sample SAMEA2737944) | human oral metagenome | biome: human oral; feature: human-associated habitat; material: dental | place: China | collected 2150 ... | reverse complement strand
CAGCCTTACAATTACATGAAAAAGCTATTATTGTTGCTGATGAAGATGCTTGTGCGGAACTTAAAGTTGCAACTTATAAATATTATAAAGATATTGAAAAGAAAAGTTATAATGTAGATAAATTAATTGAAACTTTATATAAAAAATAATATAAAAACTGCACCCTGTCTTATATTTCCAAAAATAAGTGGTGCAGTTTTTTATATTTTTAAATTTTATTAATTTGCTGGCACTGGTTGTGCATTTTTAGCTTCTTCTGGAACAACAATATCTGAAACATTATTTATATTAGATGTTTTTGTATCCATTTCCATAGATATTTTCATGCCTTGCATTTCAAAATCAAAAGATATAAGTGAAGAAGATGCTAAATATGTATTTTTATCTATTACATATTTTACAGCAATATTTTCAATTTTAACATTATCTCCTATTTGACTTCCAGCTGCATTTGTATTTGCAAGTTGCTTTTTCATAGCTTCTTGTAAGAAATCAGAATTTTTTGAAATTGTAATTATATAATTTCCATCTTTTTCATCAATATCAATTTTATCTACATTCTCTTTCATAGCATTAAAAACTTCATTAGAGTTATTCATATAACCTTTGAATTGTTTAGCTATTTCATCAGTAATAGGTTGTGTAAACCATTGGTTATCAACTGGATTTTGAATATACATAATGTTATCTTTTATAAAAGAAGTCATTTTAACATTTTGAGAAGGCATGGCTATTTCCATTCTCATTGCAAGAGGTTCTTGAATTATAGAAGCATCTATTGTCATATCCATATTAGTCTTATTGCCATTTAAATTTTGTACCATTTTCATATTTATAAGCATGTCTCCACTTTTCATATTTTCAGATGCAGCAATAAATTTTTCTATAACTTCTTTTTTATCAACCTTATTTTTTCCACAAGCTCCTATAAAAATTATAGAAAATACTGTTAATACTACAAATAATAATTTTTTTAATGAAATTTTCATTTTTTTCTCCTTTTTAAAAATTTTGATGTTTAGTTAATATTATCATATAAAATTTTTTTTATCAATAACTTTCTTTATACTTCAATATTTTTTAATAGTTCTTCCAATTTTGGAGCTATTTCTTCTAAAATATTTGTATTCATAGGATTTTTAAGCTTTCCTATTTCTATCAAATCAAAGAAGGATTTTGAGCCCCCTGCTTTACAAAGAGTTATATATTCTTTTAAAGTTTTTTCTTTGTTATCTAAATATTTTAGAAGATATTGAAAAGCACATACCTGTGCAAGAGTATAATCTATATAATAGAAAGGTGCCCAGAATACATGCCCTTGTGCAAACCAAAATGCACCACTGTCATAAAATTCATTATCATAATCTAAATCAGGTTTATACATTAATTCTAACTCATGATACTTTTTTCTTCTTTCTGCTGGTGTAGCATTAGGATTTTCATATACATAATGTTGAAAATGGTCTATTGTAACTCCATAAGGTATAAAAGTCAGTGCTCCCTTCAAAGCAGAATACTTAAACTTATTAGCATTTTTTCCAAAAAATAATTCCATCCAAGGCCAAGTTAAGAATTCCATACTCATAGAGTGTATTTCAGCTGCATCATAAGTAGGCCAAACATATTCTGGAAGAAGTTGGTATTGTGACATATAGCATTGAAAAGCATGACCAGCTTCATGGGTTATAACATCAATATCTCCTTTTGTTCCATTGAAATTTGAAAAAATAAAAGGTGACTTATATTTATCAAGACTTGTACAATACCCTCCTACCTTTTTTTTAGGTTTTGCAACTAAGTCCATCAATTCATTTTCTATCATAAAATCAAAGAATTTACCAGTTTCAGGACTTAATTCACTATACATTTTTTGTGCATTTTTAACTATGAAATCAACATCTCCATTAGGATTTGAATTTCCATCCTTAAAATCACATGCTTCATCAAAATATTTAAAGTCTTTTATACCTAATCTTTCAGCTTGTATTTCTCTTATTTTTATTGCTAAAGGTGTCAATGTTTTCAATACTTTTTCTCTATATTTAGCTACATCTTTATGATTGTAATCTGTTCTATTCAGTAACTTATATTGTAAGTCAACATAGTTTTCATAACCTAAAGCATGTGCCATTTCAGTTCTAACTTTTACCATTTCATCATAAATATTATCAAATTCTTCTTGATGTTCTTCAAAGAATTTTGCTCTAGCTTGATATGCTTCTTTTCTAAATTCTCTATCTGGATTTTCTAAAAGAGGTGGCATTTGAGAAACTGTATATTCTTTCCCTCTAAATATAATTTTGGAATTGGCAATTATTTTATCATATTTTGTAGATAAAGCATTTTCTTTTTGCATAAAAGGAATAGCTTTTTCATTTAAAACCAACTTACATTCTAAAAGTTTAAAATAATGTTTTCCAAACTTCTTTTCTAGTTCATCTCTAAACTTTGAATTATATATTGCTCTTGAAACTTCTGTATTTAGAGTTTCAATGATAGGCTTATTTTCATCCAAAAAATTATTTTCATTTTCATAAAATTCATCAGTTGTATCTACACTAAGACGAATATTTGCTATTTCAATATTTGTATATAAATCTTTTTTAAAGTTTGCAAATTCTTCAATTATTTTAATTTGTTCATGAGCAGAATTAGCATTTTCAAGTTTTTCTTTTGTCTCTTTAAAAATTTTTTTAACTTTTTCCATATCTGGTCTAGTATATGGCATATCTTTAAATTTCATATTATCCTCCTAATTTATTTTTGTAAATCTTCACTAATATTAAGTATAAACTAAAATGTTATTAATTGCAAAAAATAAATATAACTTCTATAAAGATTTTTTATTTGAAGTATAAATAAAATAAATAGATAAAATATAAAATATATAAGTATCCTTAATTTTAGAATGTTTCTATATTTTATAATATATGTTAAAATGTTTCAAAAGATACTCTAAATATATTTTACAAAATTCTACAAAAGAGGTGTAATCGATGGAAAATAAAACAGTTTTATGTAAAATTAAAAATTTATATACAGGATTTAGAATAAAAGATGATTATTTCAATGCTGTTGATAATGTTAGCCTTAACCTCTATCCTAATGAAGTATTAGCGATAGTTGGAGAATCTGGTTGTGGAAAAAGTACATTGGCTACCACCATAATGGGATTACATAACTTAAACTTTACTAGAGTATCAGGAGAAGTAATTTTTGAAGGTAAAAATATCTTAAATTCTACTGAAGAGGAATATAATAAAATTAGAGGTGGAAAAATAGGAATGATATTCCAAGATCCTCTTTCAGCACTTAATCCTTTACAAAGAATAGGACAACAAATAGAGGAAGGCCTTATTTATCATACAAATTTAAATCTTGAAGAAAGAAAACAGAGAGCTTTTGAACTTTTAAAAAGAGTTGGAATAGAGAAACCTGAAAGAATTTATAAACAATTTCCACATCAACTTTCTGGTGGAATGAGACAAAGAGTTGTAATTGCTATTGCTCTTAGTTGTAAACCAAAAATTTTAATAGCAGATGAACCAACAACTGCTCTTGATGTTACAATTCAAGCTCAAATATTAGATTTAATTGCTGACTTACAGGAAGAAATAAAAGCTGGAATTATTTTAATAACACATGATTTAGGTGTTGTTGCTCAAATTGCTGATAGAGTTGCTGTAATGTATGCAGGAGAAATTGTTGAACTTGCAACATGCCAAGAAATTTTTACTAATCCATTACATCCATATACAAGAAGTTTATTAAAATCAATTCCTCAACTTGATACAAATGAAAATGATGAACTTCATGTAATAAAAGGAATGGTTCCTTCTTTAAAAAACCTACCAAGAGAAGGTTGTAGATTTTCAAGTAGAATACCATATATTCCAAAAGAAGCACATGAAACACATCCAGAATTCCATGAGGTATCACCTAATCACTTTGTTAGATGTACTTGCTGGAAGGTATTCAACTTTGAAGAGGAGGAAAAGAAATGAGTTTATTAGTTATTAAAGATTTAAAAGTTCATTATCCCATAAGAGGAGGTTTTTTCAATAAAGTTGTTGATCATGTTTATGCAGTTGATGGTGTAAGTATGGTTATTGAACAAGGTAAAACTTATGGACTTATAGGTGAATCTGGTTCTGGAAAATCAACAATAGGAAAAACTATAATTGGACTTGAAAAAGCAACTTCTGGAGAAATTTTATATAATGGAAAAAATATACTTGACCCAAAAGTTAGAAAAGAAATGAAATTTAATACAGAAGTACAGATGATATTTCAAGATTCAATGTCAAGTCTTAATCCCAAAAAAAGAGTATTGGATATTTTAGCAGAACCTATAAGAAACTTTGAAAATTTGAGTAAAGAAGCTGAAAAAGAAAAAATATATGAGCTTCTTGCAATAGTAGGAATGCCAAAAGATTCTATATATAAATATCCACATGAATTTTCAGGAGGACAAAGACAAAGACTTGGTATAGCAAGAGCTATTGCTTGCAAACCAAAATTAATAATAGCTGATGAACCAGTATCTGCACTTGATTTATCAGTTCAAGCACAAGTTTTAAATTATTTAAAAAATATACAAAAAGAGCTGAACTTATCATATATATTTATTTCACATGATTTAGGTGTCGTTAAACATATGTGTGACTATATTTATATTATGCATAGAGGAAAATTTACTGAAACAGGTACAAGAGAGGATATCTATAATAATGCAAAACATATCTATACTAAAAGGTTAATTGCATCTATACCTCAAATAAATCCTATGGCTAAAGAAGAGCTTAAAAAACAAAGAGAAGAAGTAGAAAAAGAGTTTGAAGATTTATATTCACATTTCTATGATTCAAATGGAAAAGTTTTTGCTTTAGAGCAAATTTCAGAAACACACTCTGTTGCAAGTTCTACAAAAATATAATTATAGAAAGGATGGTAATACTATATGTGGAAAACAATACTTAGAAGAGTTTTACTTATGATACCTCAGCTTTTTATTTTGAGTTTATTAATTTTTATATTAGCTAAGTTGATGCCAGGAGATGCACTTTCTGGAAAGATAGATCCATCTGTTGATGCAGAAACAATAGAAAAAATTAGAATACAAATGGGCTATTATGATGCTTGGTATATTCAATACTTTAGATGGTTAAAAAATGCTTTACATGGTGATTTAGGAATTAGTTACACCTATAAATTACCTGTATTAACTGTTATTGGTGGAAGAGCTATGAATAGTTTTTCACTTTCTATTTTAGCTTTGATAATTATGTATTGTATAGCACTTCCAGTTGGAATTTTTGCAGGAAAAAATCAAGGTTCAAGATTTGATAAAGGAGTTATATTATTTAATTTCTTTACTTATGCTATTCCATCATTTGTAATGTATCTATTTGCAATTTTATTATTTGGCTATAAATTAAAATGGTTTCCAACAATAGGTTCTGTTGAAGCAGGAGTCATGAAAGGAACATTTTTATACTATATGAGCCGTTTACACCATATGATTCTGCCAGCTATGTGTATTGCTATACTCAGTACAACAAGCACAATACAATATTTAAGAAATGAAGTAATTGATGCTAAAACTGCTGACTATGTTAAAACTGCAAGAAGTAAGGGTGTACCTATGAGAAAAGTCTATACTAAACATATATTCAGAAACTCATTATTACCAATAGCTGCATTTTTTGGTTTTCAAATATCAGGACTTTTAGGTGGAGCTGTAATTGCAGAAAGTATTTTTAACTATCAAGGTATGGGTAAATTTTTCATAGAATCTATATTAACAAGAGATTACAGTGTCGTTACAACATTGATATTACTATATGGATTACTTTTCTTATTTGGTTCATTGTTATCAGATATTACAATGGCAATAGTTGATCCAAGAATAAGAATAGAGTAGGAGGATTTTATGGAAAATAATAAAAAAGAACCAATTAAAACAGAGAATCCTACTGGTTTTTCTGTAATAGTAAGAGAATTTAAAAAAGATAAACTTGCCTTATTTTCATTTATAGCTGTTTCACTTTTTATAATAGTTGTTTTTATAGCTTCTGCTTTTATAAACCTTGAACAACTACAAACAGTTAATATTTTTAGAAAATATGAAGCACCTTCATTTAATAGCTTTTGGAATTTCTTTGGTAGAGATGCTGGTGGACGTAGTGTAATGGGTTATGTTATTGTTGGAGCTAGAAATTCTATAACAATAGGTTTTATAATAACAATTATTACCACTTTCATAGGACTTTTTGTTGGCTTATCTATGGGATACTTTGGTGGAAAAGTTGATGCTTGGGGAATGAGAGTAGTTGACTTTATAAGTATTATGCCATCTATAATGATAATAATAGTATTTGTTAGTATAGTACCTAAATATGGAATTTTTCAGTTTATTATGATTTTTAGTTTATTTTATTGGACAAGTACTACTAGACTTGTTCGTTCAAAGACTTTATCAGAAGCAAGAAGAGATTACGTAAATGCTTCAAAAACAATGGGTACAAGTAATTTTAAAATTATGTTTAGAGAAATACTACCAAATATTTCTTCAATAATTATTGTAAGTGCAACATTAGCACTAGCTTCAAATATTGGTATAGAAGTTGCATTATCATTTTTAGGTTTTGGATTGCCAGCAGCAACTCCATCATTAGGAACTTTAATTTCTTATGCTTCTAAACCTGAAATTATACAGTATAAATTATATGTGTGGCTTCCAGCTGCAATAGTTTTATTGTTTATGATGTTAGGAATAAACTATATAGGACAGGCATTAAGAAGAGCAGCTGATGCAAAACAAAGATTAGGGTAAAATCAAAATAGTTCATAACTTTATTACAAATATAATAGGAGGTTTTATAATGAAAGGTAGATTGGCTAAATTTTTTGGTTTATTTGCAGGATTGCTAATGTTAGCTTCTTGTGGAGATGTAAATGATGGTGGAAAGGAAAATTCAAAAGAAAAAATTGATGTTTCCAGTATTGAAAATAAATATCCAACTTATTTTAAAACAGATGAAGAAGCTGTACAAGCTGATACATTAAAAGTTGCTATTGTATCAGATTCACCTTTTAAAGGAATTTTTAATGGTTTTCTTTATTCAGATGCAATAGACAATCATTTTATGAGATATACAATGAATGTTGCATTTCCTCTTGATAATGATTTGAAAATAATTTTAGATAGTGATGAAACTCCAATAAAAGTTACTGTTAATCCAGAAGAAAAAACTGTAACATATAAAATTAATCCAAAATTTAAATGGTCTAATGGAGATCCTGTAACAACAAAAGATATAGTAAAAACTTATGAAATATTTGCAAACCAAGACTATATTACAAGTGCAAAATCTTTAAGATTTAGTAAAAATAGAAAAGCTGTAGTTGGTATAGAAGAATATAACCAAGGTAAAGCAGATAAAATTTCTGGACTTGAAGTTATAGATGATTCAACTATGAAAATACATTTAAAAGAAATAACTCCTTCTGTATATTGGGGTGGAAATTTTGCAGGTGAATTTGTAAATGCAAAACAATTTGAAGGTGTAGCTATGGATAAAATTATAGAATCACCAGCACTTAGAAAAAATCCTCTTTCTTATGGTCCATATTATATTAAAGAAGTTATACAAGGAGAAAAAGTAATATTTGAAGCTAACCCATATTTCTATAAAGGTGAACCAAAGATAAAAAGAATAGAAATGGAAATATTACCTCCTTCTCAACAAGTTGCAGCAATTAAATCAGGAAAATATGATTTAGTATTTATGGCTAGTACAGATATTTTCCCTGAAATAGAAAAATTTGATAATATTAATATTGCGACTAGAAAAGCAAATTATATGAATTATATTGCATTTAAACTTGGAAAATGGGATGCTGAAAAGAATGAAAATATAGTTAATCCTAATGCAAAAATGTATGATATTAATTTAAGGAAAGCTATTGCTTATGCAATAGATAATGATGCTATTGGTGAACAATTTTTCCATGGTTTAGCTTCAACTGCTAAATCTCAACTTTCACCATCATTCCCATCATTACATAATCCAGATATAAATGGCTATAGAATAGATATAGAAAAAGCTAAAAAATTACTTGATGATGCTGGGTATAAAGATGTTGATGGTGATGGAATAAGAGAAGGAAAAGATGGTAAACCAATTAAATTTACATTTGCTATGATGTCTGGTGGTGAAACAGCAGAACCTATTAGCCAATATTATTTACAACAATGGAAATCTATTGGGCTTAATGTAGAATTAGTTGATGGAAGACTTTTAGACTTTAATAATTTCTATGATAGAGTTGAAGCTGATGATCCAGCTATTGATTTCTGTTTAGCAGGTATAGGATTTAGTTCAGATCCTCAACAAGTAAGTTTATTTGGAAAGACTGCAGGATTTAATATTTCTCGTTATACATCTGATACATTAGATGCCGCTTTATCAGCAACAGTTTCTCCTGAAGCTATGGATGATCAAAAGAGAATAGAACTTTATAAAAATTATGAAAGAGTATTTATGGATGAATTACCAGTTGTTCCACAACTAAATAAATATGAATTTTTACCAGTAAATAAGAGAGTTAAAATGTTTGACTGGACAGAAAGTAGAAGAGGATTTGGTACAGAGTTCGATTGGTCTCAATTAGAACTTACTGCACCTGAACCTATTGTAGATTCTAAAAACTAATAATTAATATGGGTTATTACAAATCTACTCATACTGTTGATTTGTAATAACCTTTTTTAGGGAGAGATGTAGTACAAATGGAAAAAGGAGCAATTATAAGAAAAGGACAAATAAAATATATAAATGAAAATGATTATAAGAGAATTTTTATTATTTCAGATTTGCATGGTTATTATAATTTATTTTTAGAATTTATTAAGAAAGTAGATTTACAAAAAGATGACTTATTGATAAATCTTGGAGATTCATGTGATAGAGGAAGTCAGTCTTATGAACTTTATTTAAAATATTATGAGATGATTAAAAAAGGATATAATATTTTACATATTCTTGGGAATCATGAGGATATGATTTTAACAGCAATAGATACTTTTGATGAAAGTGATATTGAACATTGGTATAGAAATGATGGAGAAACCACAATAGAATCTTTTTGTAATGTTACTGGTTTATCTAATAAAGATTTTTTTGATAAAGAAAAAAATAAGTTTCTAATTGATTTCTTATCAACTTTTCCAACTCTTATAATTTCAGATAAAAGTATATTTGTTCATGCTGCATATAATCCTGACTTGCTTCCTGAAAAACAAGAAGAATACTTTTTAATATGGAATAGGCAAAATTTTTGGGATAGAAATTTCACAGGAAAAGCTATTTATTTTGGTCATACTCCCTCTAAAAAAGATAATCATACAATAGTGTACTACCCCAATAATTGTACTTGTATAGATTTAGGAACTTATAAATATCATAAAATGGTAGGAGTTGAAATTAAAAGTAAAATGGAATATTATATTGATGAAAAATATATTTATAATGGAAATGATAAAGAAAGATTTGTACTAGGAGAAGTTACTGGTGCTAAGCCTTTAATTTGCTTTGGTATCAATCCTAGTAGGGCAAAAGTTCAAAATGGTGCATTAAAAACTGATCCCACTATTCTAAAAATAAAGAAAATTGTTGAAAAAAGGAATTGTGATGGATGGATAATGTTGAATTTATATGCACAAGTCACACCTCAACCTGATGAACTTCATAAAAACGAAAATTTTGATAATTGTCTACATGAAAAAAATATTAATATAATTAAAGAAATATTTAAAAATTACCCTAGTGCAGAGATATTAGTTTGTTGGGGGAATTTAATAGAGAAAAGAGATTATTTAAAAAAAGTATGTCTAAAAGAAATTTTTGAAATTAGTAAAAGTAGAGACTGGTTTCATATAGGAAATTTAACTAAAAAAGGAAATCCTAGACATCCTTTATCACCTTATGCTGATATTAATAAAGAATTAGAAGAATTTGATATTAATGAATATGTAAAAAATATATAATTAAATAAAGTGGATATTGTAAGTTCATCATTACATTATCCACTTTTTGTTAATTTATAAATTATTTTCCAGATTTTATATCTTTCCAAAATTGATCTATATTTTTTTCTTTTACATCTCTTATTGCTTTTGGAATTTGATTATAAGGAGCTTCTCCAAGTAGGTTTCCATTTTCATCATAGTACTTCCAATTTCCTACTTCCTTATTTGCTTTCATTTGTCCACTCATCAATAGTTTTCCATTTGGATAGTAATCTTCCCAAGGACCTTCAACATTTCCTGCTTCAAAATAGTATCTCATAAGAAGATTTCCATTTAAATAATATCTTTTAAACTCTCCATCTCTTTCACCATTTTTAAAGCTATCTACAATTGCAGCCTTATTAGTTGTTTTCCATCTTTTTTCAAAAGAAGTAGATCCCATAGTTTTTGATAAAACCATCATCATACCTCTAGCTCTCATTTCATCATCAGTGTAAACAGATGAGCAAGCAGAAAATAAAGTTAATGCTCCAACTACTAATAATAACATTTTAAAATTTTTTCTCATTAATTCCCCCATTAAATTTACTTAGTCATAATTTCCAATATAGTTTCATCAGTACCCTTCATACCACATTGAGCAAGTTCCCCAACATTTCTTATTGTTTCTTCAATATCCACTCCTACTATTCCATCACCAGATTTTAAAACATCTTTATGTAAAGCAAGCATAGTTGCATCAAAAGCTGAATAAATTCCAGAGGATATTTTCATTGCACATGAAGCCTTTGCACCATCACAAATAACACCTGAAAGGTTTCCCAAAATATTAGTTATAGCATCGCAAACCATTTCATAACTTCCACCATGTAAAAATGTAAGAGCAGCAGCAACACCAGAAGCAGCACATATAGCACCACAATAAGCAGAAAGTCTACCAACATTTGTTTTAACATGAATAGTTGTAAGATGTGAAACAAATAATCCTCTAATTAATTCTTCTTCTGTTAAATTTTTTTCAGCAGCAAATTTGATTATAGGTAAAGAAGCTGTCATACCTTGATTTCCACTTCCACTTGTTGTCATAACAGGTAAACCACAGCCACTCATTCTGGCATCACTTCCAGCACTAGCATAACTAGCTGCTTTGTTTCTTATATCATTACCATAGATACCTCTTTCAATATTATCAAGTATCATTTTTCCAATATTTACTCCATACTTTCCTTTTAATCCTTCTTCTGCTATTGCAGAGTTATAAGTAATCACTTTTTCAAAAATTGGTTTTATTAAATCAATATCTATTATTTTAGCTAAATCATAAATAAATTTTACAGTTAAAACTTTTCTATCAGTAAGTGATGAATTAAAATCACCATCATTACAAATTTGACTTAGTAAAATTTTACCATTTTTTAAAATTCTAGTTATATTAGTATGAGTATGTTTTATTTCTAAAAGAACATTGTCTTCTCCATTTGAAATTTCTAATCTTATATATAATTTTATATCTCCTGGGTAAACATGAGTTTTTATAATTTTTTTATTTAAAAAATTTCTTACTTCCTCCACTTGTTCATGTGTAACATCACTTATAACCATAAGTTCTTTTTTGTCATCACCTGCTATCATACCCATAGCAATAGCAGGTTCTATCCCAATCATACCCTCACTATTTGGAATAGTAACACTTTTTACATTTTTTATTATATTTCCTGATAAGAAAACATCAACTTTATTGGGAACAGAGCCTAGAATTCTTTTTGCTTTTGCAGCTGCATATGATAGTGCTATTGGCTCTGTACAACCTTCCGCTGCAACAATTTCTTCTTCAAGAATTTTAAGAACTTTTTCAATTTTAGTTTCCATTTTATCCCCCTTATAAATTTAATTTTATAATATATTATAGAATAAATTTTAAAAAAAGTATACCCTATTTAAAAAAAATATGTTCATAATAATATTTTTGATTTTTTATATTGCTTTTTGTTTTAGTAAAGTATATAATGAAAAAAGAAATATATTTTATTATAATTTATGGAGGGATAGTATGGAAAACGAAAAAAAAGGAGATACTCTGATAATTAAGTTAGTTCTTGGAGTGATAGCTGGGATAATTATAGGATTGGTTTCAAATGAACAAGTAATTTCTGTAATTTTACCAATTAAATTTTTCTTAGGAGAGTTAATATTCTTTGTTGTGCCATTTATTATAATTGGTTTTATTGCACCTGCAATAACTCAATTAAAATCAAATGCTAGTAAGATGTTATTAACTATGTTAGGTTTATCTTATTTATCATCTATTGGAGCTGCATTTTTCTCTGCAACTGCTGGATATATATTGATACCAAAATTAAATATTGTTTCTAATGTTGAAGGTTTAAAAGAATTACCTGCAATTTTATTTAAGGTTCAAATTCCACCAGCAATTTCAGTAATGGGAGCTTTGGTATTAGCTTTGCTTATAGGACTTGCTATTGTATGGACTAATTCAAAAAGAACAGAAGAATTATTGAATGAATTCAATAATATTATGTTAATGATAGTAAATAAAATAATAATTCCTATATTACCAATATTTATAGCAACAACATTTGCAACTCTTGCTTATGAAGGAAGTATTACAAAACAATTACCAGTGTTCTTAAAAGTAATCTTAATTGTTTTGATTGGTCACTATATTTGGATAGCAATTTTATATACTATTGGTGGTATAGTTTCTGGAAAAAATCCTTGGTCTTTATTAAAACATTATGGACCAGCATATATGACAGCTGTTGGAACAATGTCATCAGCTGCAACTTTACCAGTTAGCTTGAAATGTGTAAGAAAATCTGGTGTATTAGATGAAGAAATAACTAACTTTGCTATTCCATTAGGTGCTACTACTCACCTATGTGGTTCTGTTTTAACTGAAACATTCTTTGTTATGGTAGTTTCTAAAATACTTTATGGAGGTGTACCTCCTGTTGGAACAATGATATTATTTATTGTTTTATTAGGAATATTTGCAGTTGGAGCACCAGGAGTACCAGGAGGAACTGTTCTTGCTTCACTAGGACTTATAATTTCTGTTTTAGGTTTTGATGAAACTGGAACTGCTTTAATGATAACAATATTTGCTTTACAAGATAGCTTTGGAACTGCTTGTAATATTACAGGTGATGGAGCTTTAGCTCTTATTCTTAATGGAATATTTAAAAAGAAACAAACAAATTAATAAATTTAAATGGGCTATTGCAATATGCAATAGCCCTATTTTATTAAATATCAAATTCTAAAAATTTAGTTTTTATACTATAATTTTGTAATTCTTCAAAATTTTTTTTCAATACATCTCTATATATATCTAATTGATTTTGATTTTTTCCACCAGTTTTAAAATCAACTATATAAATTTCACCTGTTCCATTAGCATTATCTTTTATCATAAGTCTATCTATTCTATATTCTTTCTTTTCTTCATAGTCATATAAAACATATTCAGAGTAAATATAGTCCCATTTTTTAGAAAAAATTTCTTTATCCTTAGTTAGAAATATTTCAATATTTTCTTTTGAAAAGATTTTATTTAATTTTTCTTCTCCAAAATATGAAAGATATTTTTTATAACATAGAGTTTTAGAAAATTCTACTTCTTCATCAGTTCCATATTTTAAATTTTCAAAGAAATAGTGAACTAAAATCCCTATCATTCTTTTTTCTTCTGTTTCAAGTAAAAATTTACTATCATTAACTTCAATATTTTCAGTTTCTTCTTCATTTTTATAAATTGATGAAATAAAATAAGGTTGAGAATTAAACAAATCTCTTTCTAGATTTTCTTTTGCTGTATCATCACTATTAGAATTCTTCTCACTAAAAGAAAGTTCTCCTATTTTACAATCAAAAAAATCATTAATAACTGATTTTTCAAAGCTAATATCTTCTAAGTTAATTTCTTTTAAAGACTTCTCTTCAAAAAGTCTATCTTCATATATAACTATAAGATTATTTTTAGGTCTTGTTAACGCAACATAGAAATTATTTATTTCTTCTTCCTTTATTTTTTTATCATAATTTTCTATTCTTTCTTTAAAACAAGTTTCTAAAATACTCTTATAACCTTTTTTACAAAATAGTGAAAATACTGTTTCATCATATTTATCATTCATTTCAAATAAGAAATCTATATCATCAGTTTTAGATTTTTTACTATTTTTTATAACAAAAGTTGTTTTAAACTCTAAACCTTTT
>ERZ772921.1343-NODE-1343-length-14326-cov-3.087240_pt1 | contig 14326 bp, 11 predicted proteins | sample MGYA00512117_ERZ772921 | MGnify/ENA primary metagenome ERZ772921 (study PRJEB29015, sample SAMEA2737944) | human oral metagenome | biome: human oral; feature: human-associated habitat; material: dental | place: China | collected 2150 ... | reverse complement strand
GATGAGCGGCGCCCGTGTGGGGACGACTCGTCCGCCCGCGTCGACCTTCAGGCGGTGCGTGTACTGCTCGACGGTGAACGTCTGGCGTGCGCGCGCCTTGAAGGCCTCGGCGAGCTTGTCAGCGATGAACGTTGCCCGCGCCGACTCCGAGTCTGTGAGGGGACGGCCGAGAGCGGCCTCGATGTCCTCGACAGTTACCAGCGGAACAGGCATTGTCCCTCCTACTTCTTGGACTTCTTCGAAGTCTCCTCAGCAGTGTCGCCTTCGTCGGCCGGCACGTCTTCACTGGAAGGCGAGGCTTCATCGGAGGTGGTCTCCTCGAGGATGCCTGCCGTGATCATTGCCGTGGCGACCTCGTCCGCGAGCTCGAACTCGATCCCGTTGTCTCCCTTGACGCGCATCATGCCGCCTTGAAGACCTGGATCGCCTTGGGGCGCAGGACTGCGCCGCCGTAGACGTGCAGGCCACGGACTCGATCTGCGAAGGTCTGCTCGGCACGCATCGACTCGGTCTTCTCGACCTGGGACACATAGGCCACCGAGGGCTTGTGGAACGCGACGGCCATCGGCTTCGTGTTATCGAGCCAGGGGCTCGTGACCACGTCGAAGCCCAGGAGACGACCGATCGTCGCCTCGCGGAGGCCATCCGTCATGTTCGACTTGTCGAAGCTGGTGTCTTAATGCACCTTTTGGCGCTCGGTGCTTTCTGACAGCCCGGCGTGTCGCACCCCCGGTGGCCAGGGAGAACGTCGTACCGGATCGCCAGTGGCCGAAAAAGCACCCCTCCGGCCAGCAAGCACGAGGTCAGATTACCAGACTTTTCGTTGCGACTGCTTGTATCGCCGCCGAACGCCTGCGGGGCCGACGCTGTCCCGGAACTCGCCGCCATCGTCGGCGTGTCGCTCCTCCATAACGCTTCACACTTGTAGAGTAACCGCAAGGTTGTTGAGTGGAAGGACGGACAATGATGACACCTGCCACGGCCTCGTCCCTGAGAGAAGTGACCAGCCCCGAGGCCCTCACTCGCGCCAGACGCAGGCTCCTCACAGCACACCCGGATCCCACCAGCTCGGACACCCCCATGTCAGGAAGCCTCACCGATGAGCAGCTCCGCCTCCTCGCCGCGAGCGACTGGGCGCCGCCACGCATCGCCGCACTCGACGCGAGCACTCTCACGATGGCGAACCCCATCACCCGGGCGCTCCTGGTCGAATCGGTGCGCGAAACCCTCGAACGCCGCCTCGCCGAGGAACGCCCCCACGGCACCTACGACGACACGCGCGCAGGACACGACGCTTTCAGTAGAGGAGTCACCGACGACTACGACCACGGCAACCACCACCTGGCGCGAGCCACTATCCGCCCGGCCGACCCAGGCTTCGTGACCCGCGCGGCACTCTCGGCACTGGGCCTGCCCGACACCGACGCGCCCATTATCGACGAACTCGCCCAGGCCTCGGACCCCAACCCGAGCATGAGCGTCCTCTCCGACGCGGCCCTGCTCGATCTTGACAGGTACGCCACTGGGCGAGGACTGCTCTACTCGCGCGTCGGAACCGCCCTCATGCTCGCGGCGCCAAATGAACAGCGCCTGGCCGACGCCATCGACACCGTCGCGGCCGCAGCGATCAACGCGGGTGCGCGCCTCACCGACGTGACGACCCAGTACATTGACGACGAGAAAGCACTCGCCAGCGTCGGCATCGACCCGTGGATCACCCGGCCCAGCGACGAACCCACAGGCCAAGCCGACCGCATCCTCTACGTCGGCCGCGATGGCGCACGCGTCCATGTCAAAGCGGGCCGCGTCCTCGTCGACGCGCCCGGCTCGCTGCCTGCCACCTCCGTGCCGAAAAACAGCGTCACGCGCATCGTCCTGTCCGGAAACGTCGGCCTGTCCGCCGGCGCGCGTTCGTGGGCGATGCGCAGTGGCGTCGATGTCGTGTGCCTGTCGCGGCGTGGCTCCTACCAAGGCGCCCTCATCGGTGCGAACAGGGGAGCGCACGCCAGCCGGCTCCTCGCGCAAGTGGCCCTCACCGGCGACCGCGAGCGGCGCGTCCGCCTGGCCGCCAGCCTCATCGGCGCGAAAATCCGCGGCCAAATCCACGTCCTCACCCGCATCGCCCGACGCGACGAAGCCGTGCATGTCGCCGACACGACCGCGCACATGCACGCGTGGCGGCGCTCCCTCGCGAGCGCGCGCACACTCGACGAGATCATGGGCATCGAAGGCGCGTGCTCCAACGCCTACTTCGACGCGCTCTCCGCGTGCGTGCCCGCCGACGTCACCTTCGACGGGCGCAGCCGACGCCCACCCCGCGACCTGCCCAACGCCGCCCTGTCCTACGGGTACGCGGTCCTCCTGTCCGAATGCGTCGGCGCGCTCCACGCCGCCGGGCTCGAACCGTCTCTCGGCATCGCGCACGCGTCCACCGACAAGCGACCCAGCCTGGCGCTGGACCTCATGGAACAGTTCCGCCCACTCCTGGTCGACCAAACCGTCATGGCACTCCTGCGCACGCGCAAACTCCGGCCCGAACACGGCGTCGTCGAGGCCGAGGTCGGGGGAGTGTGGCTGGGCGCCGACGGCAAGAAAAACCTCGTCGACGCCTACGAGGCAGCCTGCCAGCGATCCGTCACCGGTGCCCTGCCCGGATACTCGGGGTCGTGGCGCAGGCACATCACCCACTCCGCGCAGATGCTGGCGCGCGCCATCGCCGAACCCGACTACCCGTGGAGCGGGGTCGCCTGGCGATGATCTACATCATCGCCTACGACATCGCCGACAACAAACGGCGCCTCCGCGTCGCCAAAACACTCGAATCCTGGGGCTACCGCATCCAAGAATCCGTGTTCCAGCTCCGCCTCGATTCCGCCACGCTAGCGCGCGTGCGCTCGTCTCTAGCTGTCCACATTTCTGAGAGCGAAGACGTCATCCACATCTACCCCATCTGCTCATCCTGCGCCGACCGCGCCGACATACTCGGCGCAGCCATAGCGCTGGACGATGTGGGGTTGTGCCGGGGAGTGTGGTGAGGGGCTAGCGGCCCTTCTTCTTTCGTCGTTCAGGAGCGGAAATCGGAGCGCCACTCTGGGAACCCCAAAGGACACCGGGTTCGACTCCAGCACCGTTAACTGGAAGGCCAGTCGCCCAATCCGTCCGGTTGTTCTCTTTATTCTCATCAAGCGTGAAGTGTCGAACGTCAAATGCGTCGTCATATCCGAAGCATGAACGCTGAAAAGCCTCAACCCAAGGTGTCATCAGATATTCTCTGGGAACCTGAAATTGAGTAGGATCGGTAATCGTCGCAACGGTACCTAGACAGCCCGTCAACTGAGTGTAGGCCGAACACAACGTTGGTGCATATCCGTTATTAGCAACGGTTTTGCTTGCCTGGAAGCCATTAGGAGAAAGAGCAACCTCCACAACGCCGAGACCGAGTGGTTTTCCGGTGCCGAGGCGTAGATAACCAACCTGATCCGATGGAGTGCCACTCGTATGTTGTTGACGTTGGGTCCGTGGAACAAGATTTGTTGGATGCAAAATCCAAAGAAGCCATGCGAGTTCGAAATGAGTTAGTGCTTCATAACGAATGGTTGCTATAAACTTCGTGCCCGCTTTGACGTATGACTTCACCTCTGGTGTAACGTTGTTGGTGTCGCTTGGCGTTTTGAGTGCCTTCTTGGGGAATCCAGTCTCTTTGTCAATTTGTGCCCATGCGCTTCGATCAATAGGGTAAGTGGTGGCCCCGAGCGCCTGTTTGGGCTCGGTAGAGAAATATTGACTCCGCTTAACCTTATGTCTGGATGAATTTATGTTCGAGCCGTCGATGCGCGTTAAGAACCGCCGTGCAGAGGAAGGGCGAGGATTTAAAAGCGGCCTTAATCTCAGTGAGGATTCCCCTTGTTCATCACCATCAGAGAAGGTAACATCGGTCACAGAAATTCGTCCCTTGAATGAAGAAGCGGGATCGCTATCTCTGTCAAAATCTGATCGCGTCTTATCGCGATGCGCTACGTAGCCAAACAAGCGATCGGCTGGAGATAGTTCGAAGAAGTGTTCAGCAGGGGCTACATGAGTTCGCTTTGCAACTGCCAGAGGAGACATTGCGTAGGCGTTGCGGCCGACGGAAATGGGTACGAGCGCATCTACTACCTTTTCTCCTGTCGAGTTCTCTGACACGAGCGAGTAGGCACAGAAACTGGCAGTCTTCTTAGTGAGTATTTCTTCGTTTTGGCGGATGAAGATGTTTGGTGTGCTTCCCGTTTCGCTATCCCAGTTGCGAAAATAGCTTTCGAGTACTTGGAAATACTTCTCAATAGGAGACGGATGGCTGTCGGTTCCTGCGGGGATAGTCGCTGTCTTGGCCGGACCATTGTGCTCTATAAAGAAAACGCGTTCCCCCATCTTATGCTCGAAAGTGCTAGCATTCTTTGAAAGGTCGTCTGGGTCTGTGGTGAGATATACATATCCTCTCTGTTTGATTAATTTTTCATTCAAGTCTTCCCCGGTGAGCGTGTTCTCGTCAAACAGTGGAATGCGTCTCTGCGGTTCTGTGCTAGTGTATAGGGCGTAGATGAACCAGTATGCATATGTTCCATTGTCGACTAGCTTTGCGTCAAACTCTACTTGACGGTATCGTTGGCCTTGGAGTGGGCGAACTAGTGCCAATAGGAGTTTGTTGTTCATTCCTGGGGCAAATTTTGTATTATCCCCTTGTCGCGTTCGAAGCGTTGCTGCCATCATGACGGGAATTGGTCGACTGTTGTTATTTCTTTTAACTGATGGCAGCCTGTCGTGGGTTCCAGTAAGTAAAACTGCTTTTCTCTTATTAGGTTGCACGAATGCGGGGACGAGTTTTTGGCATTCTGCGGGATCCATGCGATATGTGAGGGGTTCTGAGTAGTCTCCGAATACTCGTAGGCGGGACGACGTAACCCTTTCGTAGGCGTTAGACAGCATGCCCTTCACCATCGTTGCGGGTAAAATGGGAACCGTGCGTGTCGTTTTCCCCCTGTCCTTGATTGTCGTTGTTGGAACTGAGATCGCGCCAGTATCTTCGTCTACGTTTCCGTAAACGAGTGGTGTTTTTGCAGTAATGGAAAACCTTATGGATCCGCTCCAAGTGTGCGCTGGGAAATGGTCTAGTGATGCTGGTTCTCGGTCGTTGAGTTCCGGGTAATTCTTGAGCGTGGCGTTGGTTCGTAGGACAGGAATCCTATTTGCCGCTGCGTGAATCTTAGGCATTGTATTTCCACTCTCCCGTGAATAGCTGGTCGACCACGACCGTGTTTCCGTACTTATCTTCTTGTTGGATGAACTCGACTGCCGTCATCTGCTTGGTGGCGGCGTTTTCTTTGCTCTTGGCTGCCTGAGCTGATGTGGCTTCCGAGGAAGGATCCGCATCATTGCCCGCTGCGGACTCGTGCTGCAGATAGCTCACCTTGTGGAACCATCCACTGACGGGTTTTGGCTCCGCGCCTTCGGACGCTGCGTTGGTTGTGCCTTTCGTGAGTGTCAGCTCGACGGCACCCATGCCGTTTACCCAACGGAACTCGTGGGCAAGCGTCGAGACTGCGTTGTCACTGTCAATGACCCGCCAGAAACGTATCTCATAAGTGCGTGAGTCATCGAAGCTTGCGGATTTTACGTCCGACACTTGGCGTGTGCCGTTGGTTGCCCACACAATGCCGACGAACTCGTGGGCAGCAAATTTCGCATCGATATACGCAGCGAGCGCAGTAGCGGTATCGACTATGTGATTGGTGGTCGTTAGGTGGCAGGGGAGTAGGTTTGCTGCGCGACCGTGGTTATCGATATTTGTCGCATTCATTGCTCGTCGCTCTCATTAGGAGTGGAGGCCTCGTGTGTTGGTTCTTCAAGCTTTTGCAAACGTTCAGCCCAATCCTCATATGAGGGTTCTTTCTCTGTCTTGTTTCTCAGATAGGCCAGAAGTGCTGTTGCGCCTCCGCGCGCATCGTCTTCACCGTTATCGTTGCGTTTCCACAAAATTTCTTCTGCTGGAGAATTTACGACCTGACCATCAGCGCCAGACACCCCGAGGCTCGTTACCTCAACTTGGCCGTGGCCTCGGGTTGTCCTGCCTCCGAGCGGAAGCGTGCCCGCGCTGAGTTCCGCTAGGGCTATACACAGGAGACACCAGGACGCTCGGGCGAAGGGTAAACACTCATCGAGTGATAAGCCCCCGATACCCGAGTCGGTCTTCACATTCTGAAGAAGACGTGCGGTGTCAACCTCGATCACGATGTCATTCCACGTCGCGTGCGGATAGGTCACCTCGTTGAACAGGAGCCCCTCGACGACTCCGCCTGTCCACCGGTCGATTGCATTATGAGTGACCGTGACGGATGGTCCGGTGTTCTTTGTCGTACAGTCTCGGACTCGAACTGCCCCACGATATTCGGTGGTACCGAACATGTAACGCACAAGCCGTGGTTCTTTGGCCAGTTGCTCGTGAATATCGATGGGTACCTGGTTGTCATCGCTATCCGCCTGAGTGAAGCTCTCGACCTGTGATGGGGGATTATTGGCATACAGTACGGTTCGAGCGATCCGCGAACACCTGGAACGCAGTGCCCCGCGAATTGAGGTGCCGGGAAGTATCAGGGGAGCTGTGCTGTTCTCCCCGTTTTTGTCAGCAGTCTTAGCCCTGAGGGGATATTGAGTATTTCCGTTGTCTGCCTGGGGGTCATGCACGAATACGCCCGTTGGTGAATTCCACCCGATCCGCACCGTCGTCGGGCGGAAGTGAGAGGGAACAGAACTTCCCTGCTCGTCATGGGGTCCTAGTTCCGTCCACTCTCGAATCAGGTTGATGACTCTTTGCTCAGCCGAGGTTGCTTCTTCACCATCTTCCGCAAAAGCGGTGAGGACACTCGCGAGAATGCTTCGTGCAAAGTTTGCGCGAGCCTCGCGTACCTCGTGTGCATCGTCGGAATCTGTGGCTTCTTTAAATTGACTACTGACCGATTTGTGCTTTCCAGGTAGCCCTTCGAAAGACACATGCGAGACATCGATGAAGCCGAGCCCCCCGCCGGTCCCTCCGCCAAGAGGAAGGATTCCCTCGCAGAGGTCGGTGACGGCCATGGTCAGGAGAAGGATAGCCGCTCGCAGGCGGTTTTTGATGGCCGGATGCTCGCATTCCTGGTCTGACACGGACACGGTTGAAAGTGCGCAATTGCCGGGGTCCTGACAGATATTCCGACACAGCTGCGCATGGTCGATCTCGATCTCAATTGGATCCCATGTAGCGTGCGGATACAGCAGCTCCGAATACAACGCTCCGTGGGCAGCGCTCCCGGTAACTCTGTCGATCGCGTTGCGCGTGAGTTTAAGAGGCTTGTCCTTTCCCGTGTCTTCTGGTATCTGCCCCTCGCAGTCGTGAACGCGGACTGCTCCCCGGTACTCAGTTGTCCCGAACAAGTAGCGCACGAGGAGCGGATCGGCAGCGAGCTGCTTGTGCACATCCTCTGCCATCGTGAGTTCGTCAGAACCCTCGCTGTCACTGACGATGCTCCGAGCAATGCGAGAACAGTGGGACCGCAACGCCCCGCGGATCGACGTGCCCGGAAGTAGCAGCGAGGCCTTATCCTCATGCGCGACTTTCGGATAAGTAACATCCCCGTGATCGGCGCGATGTGTGTCATTGAGGTGCCAGTTGCGCAGTGGCGCTGCGGGTACCGTGTCTTCTTCCGAGGATTTGATGCCGTCGGGTTTGTTCATCCCGACGAACAACCCCGACGGAGCCTGCCACTCGATTTTGATGGACGTTGATGGGCGATTCCCGGTGAGCTTACTGCCTGACTTAAATATGAGCGGCTCGGACTGGCTTAAGACTACAGAAAGAAAATCGGTAGATTCGTTGTTCCCTGCTTGTTCGCTGAGAATAGCAACCTTCTTACACGACACCTTCTTCCAACGGAGATCAATTGCACCCCATCCCGATCCTGTCCTGCCTCCGAGGCTGATGAACTCGCCGCCGAGGAGTGTCACGATCGCTTGCAGGGCTTTCTCAACGAGAGCAGGGGGCGCAGGCGGTGTCCCCTTTGTTTCCTTGCTCGGTGTTGTGGACTGTGCATCCTTGTCTTCTGGGGGTTCTCGGGTCGGGTCCTGGGCTTCGGCACTGACACGGATCTCGAAAGTCGTGTCCACGGGCAGGTACTCGTACGCGAAAAGTGCACCGTCTGCGGCCCCGCCGGTGGCGCGGTCAATGGCCGTGCTCATGCGGTGGGGGAGATCGCCTTTAGTGCGGTCCCACACCACGGCGTGGTGGAAGGTGAGGGCGCTTGCTCGCAGTGGGAGAGATTCGTCGGTTCCATCCCCACGTTGCATTTTGCGAGTACCGACCTCCCGACGCATCTCACCGCCCCACAGGCTCTTGAGTTCTTCCTCGCTGAAGCCAAGCTCATTCATGTGTTCTTCGAACGCGGCACGAATGGCTCCCTTGATGGAGCGACCCGGCAGGATTGCCTCGCCCAGCCCATTGCGCACGAAAGCATTCGGCTGCACAGTCCGGCCGTCCTCGTCGGTTATGGGGCGCTCAGGTGCTTCATCGACGCCGCCGGAGTGCAGTGCGGAGACGACGCGTACGGGGATCGTCATGTCGTAGCGGTAGATGGTCATGAGACAGCCTCCGTTGGTGCTGTAAAGCTCTTACTGTTGGTCTTGAATAAGGGCAGCGTCGCTTCCGCCAGCGTGGGGGAGTCCACGAGGAAGCGCCCGTATCCCTGGGGCGTGAGCTCACCGACGCCGATATGCCCGAGTGTCTCGAGTGCCCCCAGATTCTGCGGGGAGACAAGTACTTGGACTACTGAACCCGCTTGGATCGCCAGCCGCGTGGCGCGAGGCGCGTTATCTCGCGGCGACCACGAGTCCACACGCCGGTGTCGGATCGCAGTCAGAATCTGTTTACGATTCTTGTCGCCCGAGTCCTGATCGGGGCTCTCCCGGACGACCGTGACCGGAACGTTGGCTCGCCTGAAAGCGAGCTCCAGATCCTCAACGCTCCCGCCTGGTCCCAGAGCGCTCGACCGTGCGAGCACGTCGGACGTGAACCACAGAGACACAACCTCGGTGTGTTCGCAGGACGAGGCCTGGGTTCCCTCATCGGTGACAGGACCTTCTACCGGTGGCGGGGTGCTTCCCACGCGGGTGAAGGTAGTGCCAACGGTGCAGCGGGCGCGACCGAAGGTCCCCGTGAGCTTGCGAGATCCGAGGAAGGCTAGCTGCTCAGCAATACCGAGGTCGAGCGTAAGAGGTGAAGCTGCGGATGTGGCATCGGCGCCGCGAAGTGCGCTCAGTAGCTGTTTCGACACGACAACCGAGGCGCGCAGCCTCAACCAGGCAGGCAGAGCACGCACCAGGAACAGCTGTCCATCTTTCGCTGCGCCCGTCTCCGAATTGATCGCCGTCGACTGCCGACCAATCAGCGAGGGCTTCCCGATCCAACCCGCGACGGGAGCACCGCTCGACTTAACGAATAGATAGCGGCCACGAGTGGGGATCGTGTGGTCTCCACATACCTGATCGTTGATTGGGATATGCCTGTTGAAGAGCGTGCAGGGTTGTATATCGTCTTGTTTGTCCTCGAGTTTGTCCTCGGGAACCTTCTCATTCTCCATAACAAAAGGAACGGGCAACCCGGCCAACGCCTCGTAAACCGGTAGCGCATCGCTGATACGCAGGTCGCCGCTGACGATAGCGGAGTTCACGAGGGCATTGCCCGGGTAGTTCTTGCGCAGCAGCCCGTGCAGCCACGGGACCAACACAGTTCCGCGCAGGAAGTCCAACGAACGGACCTCGTTCGAGAAAGGGACCTCGTAGGAAACAACAGGAGATTCAAGAACGATGTCGAGGGACGTTTCGTACCAGGTCGTGTGCTCGGATTCTGATTGCTGAGAATTGCGAATCTTGATGTCTTGGGGGCTGTCTTTCGGGAGATCCTTTGGCAGGGCTGGGATCTCCCGCAAGCTCTCCTGAACGCGCCCCCGCAGGTGATCTGCGACGGTCTTCACGTCTGCCGACGAATATGTGGGGCTGTCGTCGTTATCTCGGTTCGCCAGGATCCGTGTCAGCGCGTCGGCGGCTTTCTCATCCTGCAGGTCAGTCTTCGTGTAGTCCTTGTCGCTGACCGCCACCGTGCACTCGCCGTCGCCTCCGCTGCGGCCCGAGCCGATGCCTCGGACCATGAGGCCCGCAACCCCCAGGAGGAAGTGTGCCGCCTCAATAGTCTGTTGAAGGGAGCGCTCATCCTCGGCCTCGTCGATGAGGGTGAACGTGCCCGTGAGGATGCCGGCCGCCGCGCGCTCCGTGAAGCGCAGGAACTGGTCGCGAGCCGTCCCCGTGGTTGGGTCGATGGAGAGGGACACCGTGTCGTGGACTGGGATCGGCGAGGCCGGGGTGGCGTCCGTGAAGAGAACGTGACGCGGGTGGGGAGTTGAGCCTTGCTTGCCATCGGGGTCCTGGCCGAAGAGCCATAGGGCGAAGTTGGTCCACTTCCCTTCCTTCGACCCGTCGAGGGCGTTTGCCGCTAGCATTGCCTGCTCGCGCAGGACTCCTGTGATGACCGTGCCGCGTACGACCGGGTCGTCGCCGCAACGCTCGATTGTTGAGTGTGTGCGTCCGGCGTGGCCCACTCCCGTGGATACGCCCCAGTCGGACGTGAACACGATGGTCACGTGGCCGCTCGCGGTAGGAGAAGTGGTAGGTGAATTGGTGGTCACTTGGCACCTCCATCGGTGGGATCGTCTTCTGTTGCGTGGGAGTCAGTGCCGTCGGCGTCCCCGCGAATCCGGGAAGCGAGGTATCCGTCGGGCAAGTTCCCGGACAGGTCGATGAGGTCCAGGAGCCACTTGATCTGCTCGAGAGATTCGCGAGCCTCATCGGAACTCGACGATTGAGGGGGAAGAAGTTTCAGCTGTTTGGCAAGGAGTCCAGCACTGGGGGCATTCTGTAGTGCGTCGCCCCACTCTGTTGTGGCCTTTTCTTCCTTGCCTTCCGCGAGGAGCTTGACGATGCGGTTCGCGCGGGCACGTGGGAATGGATCGCCGGTGGGCTGCGTGGGGGCGTCCGGTTTCTTACCGTCGAAGGCTGCGACCGCGCGGAGAATTTGTTTCCACTGATCCTGTGTTTGTGGACTCCCCGCGGTGGATGAAGTCGTGGGTGCCTCCCCGATGCGCTGCGGCGCGTAGCATCCGACCAGGAAGGGGCGCTGCGTGCGGCCCTTGTACTCGTCCAGCGTGTCCTCCGGGTCGAGGACCGTCGCGTCGCGCAGGACGTGGAAGTCGATCGTCGAACAGGGAACTTCCCCCTTCTTCTTACCGAGCTTCTTCCCGCGCGACACCAGGCCCTCCGCCAGGTCGTAGGCAATGTGGAACGGGAAGTTGCGTCCCACGATGGCCACGCCCGCCGAGGCCGTGAGCGGGCCGGGTGTCTCCGCGCCTGCGACGACTGCGAGCTGTTTGAGCAGCTCGTCCTCACCGGTCAGCTGTTCGTAATGACGAATGTACGATTCTGCGAAGGGAATCGCGTAGCGCCCATCTGTGTAGACCGTGACGTCGTCGCCGCCGACGAGGACAGGCACGATGGGAACGACAGTTTCTTGAGTGAGTTCTTGGATCTTGTGCCAAGACAGCGCGATGGCATCTTTCACGACGTCATCGAGACGCTTGTTCACTGTCATAATGAACGATTGCAAATCATCGCCCGGCGTGGTGTTTACTTCAGCGGCGGTCGTGCAGACTCCGGCTTCCTTGGCATGGCGGTGTGCGTCTCCGAGGTCACGCATGATCGCGCCCACTCCGTTGCCGTCGATGTGGATGACCCCGACAGAGGAAAGGCTGGCGAGCGTGCCCTGAGAGTTAGCAGCTTGAGGTAGGTCTTGGAATGCTCCTTCAAGCTGGAACGGGTCTTCGTGAAGCCTCTCTATTGCTTTCGGCCATGTGTCAGGATCATTTGGCGACCAACGTGACACAACCTCCTGGAGCTGAAGGCGTCGAGCTGACCGTGACCATGCGCGCTTGATACGCGAGGGGAGAGACAAGGAGTCCTGCGCGTCTTGCTCTGTCTGTGTAGGTGGCGAAAAATTGGTGTCCTCGTCGGTAAGGAGGGGAACATTGAGTGTTTCCCTTGCATAGCGGCGCATCTCCCTGCAATCGTCTTCGGAGAGTTTTGGTGATGCGGGTAAAGCGGACTCTGAGCCGCGTTCCAGGAACGGGAACTGCGGGAAGCGCGCCGCCGCCAGACGGCGGTTCAGCGAGTACTCCAAAAAGACACGATCAAGCTCTTGCAGGTCTTCCGCGCAGACCGTGTTGGATGTCGCCTCGATGAAGACACCCGTGACGTCGAGGCCTGGGGCGTCCGTGAGGGCTCGGAGCGTGACCTCTCGGATCAGTTGCTTCGCCAAGTCCTTTGGGTCGCCTTCATCGTCAGTGAATCGGACGATCACCTTGCCGGATGAGTCAGAGACCCAGAAAGAGGTTGGAAGAGGCTTTGGCTCGAAGAGCTTTTCGGCTTCCTCCTTCACCCAGCGGGACAGCAGGGTGATCTCAAAGGACGCGCCGATCTGCTCACGCAGGCGAGGTGACGAAAAGATGAACGGCTGATTGCTGTTTGTCTGCAGCATGACGAGGAAAGACTTCATTATTGATTGCCTAAAACTATGCGTCGTGTTGCGTTGAGGAGGGAATTACCTGAAGTAGAGCGAGAATATCTGCCTGAAGTCTTCCCTGGGCAGTGGTAATTGTGGCATTCATTGTTTGGTTGATTTCTGATTGCTCTTTTGGAAGGAAACCATTTTTTCGCTGGATTGAGTCGAAATCGGGTGCATAAGCAATGAGAGCCTGTTTGTCAGTCTTTCTGCTCTTGATTTGCTGCAATTGTGAAACTCGATCCTGCTTGTCTCGAAGGTAGTCTTCAGTAATGATGATTAGATCGTAGTTTCCCAGCGACTCGAAGTTGCTTGTATTTTCTGCGAACTTTACTTCTGGTTCACTTAGGTGTGGCATGGTTTCAATGATCTGTTTTACGAGTCTGCCCTGAGGAGTATTTCCGATTAGCATGATTTTGCGCTTGGTGTAGGATCGTGCGATTCTTCGGATCTGCTGTTCGATTTGATTATCGGTTTGCAATGCCTCAAGTACGTTGTTCTTTGTCCACTTTTTGTTCTTCAAGTAGGTGAAGAGTAAGCCAATCACAGATAATGTCCCGCCGGAGAGTAGACCTGCGATAGTGTTGTTGAAGATGTCTTGCATGGCTTATTATCTGCTTTCTATTGGTGCATGGTTGTAATGCTTAAGCGGCCACAGCGTCTATGACGCCCATGCCGTAGCTCGTGTGTGAGCCGACGTTCGTGTATGCGGACAGCGCCATGAGGCGCGAGAAAATGCGAGTCGCTTCGGTGCCCTCGACGCCGCTGATGCGCAGGTAGCCCTCGTGGGCCGGGATGCGCTGGGAGCTCAGGCGACCCTGGCCTGCGTTGCGTGGCATGGCTAGTGAAACGAGCGACGTGCGCGTGAAATCCTGGGTCGCCAGCACGCTCGCCATGGCGTTTCGATCAATCCGCGGGGGAGCGAGCCTCCGATTCCACGTCCACCAGCGCTGCTGCAAGCTCGTCGCAATTGTCGCCGGGGACAGGCTCGGCACGTGATTCCCCTTCGACGAAAACGTCGTCGGTGTGACAAGGCGTATCTCCCACGCGGTGTCCTGGTCTCGCTCCGCTAGTTCTTCCCATGAAGCCTGGCTGATGATCTGGCCCTCGGATGCGATCAGAACCGCGTCGTCGTTGGTGCCTGCCCCGAGGCGCATCACTCCACCCCATGACAGCCACGCATCCAGCGTGTCAATCAGGCGGTCGTCCAAGAAACGCACCTCGACGCCGAACGTCGACTCCGAATGGCTCAGCTCGCCGAGCGAATAGGGTTTCACCCCGCCCGACCCGTGAACCGGCCGGTGCGCGAGCGTTGGGAACTGCGCGGCCCTTTCGGGGCTGATGCCCGGCGGCAAGTCCAGAACCGCCGACAGGGCGGCGTGGAGCCTTCGTGGCGTCGCTGGCACTCCTTCGGGCGCGTCAAAGCGAACGTAGACGGATGCTGGCAACGGTGCCTCCCATCACTCGCGTGTGACTGTCGTCTCCGACCGTAACACAGCTGTTCGGATGGGTCATGCGCAACTGTTAAGTTGTCTGGCAAATCGAAAAATACAAGGTAAATAGTGGTAATCCCTTGTTCTAACAATCAAATTAATCGCTCGGTATTTTCAACTCTTCAAACTGTCTAATTGATTGGCGGGTTGGTTCCGGTCAGTCGGT
>ERZ772921.1342-NODE-1342-length-14330-cov-16.200771_pt1 | contig 14330 bp, 11 predicted proteins | sample MGYA00512117_ERZ772921 | MGnify/ENA primary metagenome ERZ772921 (study PRJEB29015, sample SAMEA2737944) | human oral metagenome | biome: human oral; feature: human-associated habitat; material: dental | place: China | collected 2150 ... | reverse complement strand
CCTCGCGCGCCTCGGCTTCCAGGGAGTCGGGATCCCGGCCGGAAAGATCGACTGCTGGCTGGGCGTCGCCGTGTCTCATGCGTTCGGCCGCCACCGAGCTCGTCGAGGAGACCCGTTCCTTCAGAGCAGCCAGTGCATACCAGCGTTCCTGACAGCGATCGAAGTCCCGCGATGCCTCCTTCAGCTCCACCTCCGCCACCTCTTCAGCGACCATCGCGGACCGGACCTCGGCCTCCGCGCGTTCCTTCGCCTCGGTGGCCGCGGCCTCGTCGGCCAGGTCAGCCGCCAGTTCATCCCGGGCAGCACGGAGGTCGTCGGCCAGCAGTCGGGCTTTCGCGTCACGTTGCTCAGCCTGGATGACGGCGGCACGACGAGCTGTCTCTGCTTGGCGTCCGAGTGGTTTGAGCTGACGCTGCAGCTCCCCTATGAGATCTTGGAGCCGCTCCAGGTTTGCCCTGGTGCCCTCCAGCTTCCGGGCTGCTTTTTCCTTGCGTTTGCGGTGCTTGAGCACCCCGGCCGCCTCCTCGATGAATCCCCTGCGGGACTCGGGGGTGGCCTGGAGGATGGCGTCGAGCTGACCCTGGCCGACGATCACGTGCATCTCCCGTCCGATCCCGGAGTCGCTGAGCAGCTCCGTGACGTCCAGCAGACGGGAAGGAACACCGTTGATGGCATATTCGGACCCGCCACTGCGGAACATCGTTCGGGTGATGGTCACCTCCGCGTATTCGATGGGCAGAGCGCCGTCGGAGTTGTCGATGGTCAACTGCACCTCGGCGCGTCCCAGCGGTGCGCGCTTCGATGTGCCCGCGAAGATGACGTCCTCCATCTTCCCTCCACGCAGGCTCTTGGCGCCCTGCTCCCCCATGACCCAGCTCAAGGCATCCACGACATTGGATTTCCCGGATCCGTTGGGCCCGACGATGCATGTGATACCCGGCTCGAAAGTGAGAGTGGTGGCCGAGGCGAAGGACTTGAATCCCCTGAGGATCAGCTGTTTGAGGTACATGCAGGCTTTTCCCCCTGTCCCTTGGAGGGTTCGCGGGCGGCCCGGAAGGTCCAGAACTTGTTCACCAAGAAGTTGACCGGGATGGTGCAGATGATGGAGATCAGGTTGGCCCAGTACTGGCGGCTCCGAAGACCGGAGGAGCCGTCGAAGACGGTGGCGGGCAGCGCGACCGGGGAATGAGGGTGCATCAGGGCCGTGATGATCACCTGGCCCACGGCCAGCGCGACCAGCCCTACGATCAGGAAGGGCCAGTACTCCCGGAACCATCCGGCCAGTTTGTGGGACTTGAAGGTCCACCAGCGGTTGAGTTGGAAATTGAACAGGTTCGCCACCAGGAACGCGATGGTGGACATGACGTGGTACCAGCGGATGTTGTACTCGGTGCCCGGAATGGCGAACCACACGCCCTCCCCCTCGGGAACGCCCGCGCTGGCCCAGAGCAGCGGGAAAAGCTTCCGGCACGCGATCAACACCCCCATGTTCACCAGAACACCGAGGCCACCCACGATACCGAACCGGATGAACTGCCACAGAGAGTCCTTGTTGTTCCGGAGCAATCGACCGATCGCGTTCATGCACCATCCTCACGGCTTGGGCAGCCGCTGGCATCTCGGGCACAGAAAGCTGCTTCGATTGGCGAATCGCCGGCGCACCACGGGTGTTGCGCAGCGTCGGCATGGTTGGTCCTCGCGCCCGTAGGCGTCGAGTCCACGTTCAAAATACCCCGATTCGCCGTTGACATTGACATACAGTGAATCGAAGGATGTGCCGCCTGCGGCCAGGGCCTCCGACATGACATCGCGGGCGTGCCCCAGCAGGGCGACGGCGCGGGCCTGGGCGAGGTGCTGCGTGGGGTGGTCGAAGTGCAGCTTCGCGCGCCACAGGGATTCGTCGGCGTAGATGTTCCCGATCCCGGAAACGAGCCCTTGGTCGAGGAAGGCGCGCTTGACCGTGGTGCGTCTTGCCCGCATCCGACAGGCCACTGCTGCGGGATCGAAATCGGGGTCGAAGGGGTCGAGGGCGATGTGCGGGACCGGGCACCCGCCGCCTCCCCGAACGAACTCGAGCCCACCGAACATGCGCTGGTCGACGAAACGCAGCTGGGTGCCGTCGTCGAGGTCGAACAGGACCCGCGTGTTGCGCAGCTGGGGGTCCTGGGGCCGGTTCACCCGGAATTGTCCGCTCATCCCCAGGTGGGCGATCATGGCGTCATCGCCCAGGACCAGCCAGAGGTACTTGCCCCGGCGTGCGACGGCGTCAACGCCCCGGCCCGCCAGATCGGAGACGAAACCCTCCGGGCCGGCGGGATGGGAACGCACGGGGCGGGGATGAAGGACGGTGACCGCTTCGATCTCGCGTCCTTTGAGGTGGTTCTCCAGGCCCCGGCGCACCACCTCGACCTCCGGGAGTTCAGGCATCTGGCAGCAGGCTCCGGCAGGCTTCGTGGGCGGCCAGCTGCTCGGCGCGTTTCTTGCTGGAGGCGACCCCCGACCCGACGGCCTTTCCGCCCACCATGGCGGTGGCCGTGAAGATACGCTGATGATCGGGTCCCTCGCCGACGATCTCGTAGCGGGGGGGTTCCAGGCCGCTGTGAGCGCAGTACTCCTGCAGGGCCGTCTTGTAGTCGGTGTAGTGCCCTTTCAGTTCGCTGGAGGCGATTCGTTCGTCGAGGAGAGCGTGCACGAAACAAGCAGCGGCGTCAGCACCGCAGGACATGTGAATGGCGCCGATCACCGCTTCCATGGTGTCGGCCAGAATGGAGGTCTTGTCCGCTCCCCCGGTGTTTATCTCTCCCTGTCCCAGCCGGATCAGTTCTCCCAGGTCAAGTCCACGGGCCACCTCGGCCAGAGCGTGGGAGCTGACCACCGATGCGCGCAGCTTGGCGAGCTGCCCCTCGGCCAGGTCGGGGAAGGACCTGAAGATGTGCTCGGTCACCACGATCTGCAACACCGCGTCGCCCAAGAACTCCAGCCTCTCGTTGCTGGGGATTCGTCCGTGCTCGAAGGCGAAGCTGCGGTGGGTGAAGGCAAGCTCAAACAGCTGGGTGTCCACCTGGACACCCAGCTCGTCGAGGAGGGCGGATAACTTGTTCAGGCCTCGACGACCTGACGACGGGCACCCTTGGCACCGTACTGACCGCAGGAGGGGCAGGCGGTGTGGGACAGGTGCGGTTCACGGCAGGCCGGGTTCACGCAGGTGACGGTGGGAACGACGGAAGTCTTCCACTGCGCACGACGCGAACGGGTGTTGCTGCGCGACATCTTGCGCTTCGGAACGGCCACGATCTTCTCCTCGGACTTGTTGAATCTGCCAGTTGATGCAGTCCCGAGCGGGGCTGCGCCGACCAGCGGCTCCCTGTTCTGGTCTCAGTTCTCGCCACCGAGATCAAGCCCCACGAGTTTCTCCCACCGCGGGTCAACCTTGGCTTCGTGCCCGTGATCCGGGTCGTCGTTCAGGTTGAACCCGCATTCCTGGCACAGGCCGAGGCAGTCGGGATCACACAGGGGCGTGAACGGCAGCTCCAGTACCACAGCGTCGCGCAGAGCCTCCTCCAGGTCGATGGCGTCGTCAACGACGACGCTCTCGTCCTCGTCCACCTCGTTCCCGGGGTAGAAGTAGAGTTCCTGCAGATCGAAGGATTTCTCATCCTCGATTGCACTCAGGCATCGGGCGCACTCGCCGCACACCTGCGCGCGAGCCGTTCCCGTGACCAGCACCCCTTCGACGACCGCCTCGAGTTTGAGGTCGAGATCGACTCTGGAGCCCTGTGGCACTGAGATCACGTCGTAGCCGAGATCGGCCGGGGCAGGGACGTCAACCCGAATTTCCTTCATCGCTCCCGGACGGCGTCCCAACTCCAGCACGTCGAAAACGTAGGGAGAACGACGGTCCGGGTGGTGATGCACGGAGTTCATGGCATGCATTCCCTTCGTCCGATCGACCATGACCACGTCATGACCGAGGATCCATCCTACCGAGCCGGCGAAGATTCACCAAAACATCCCAACGACACCCGGGTGTCGCCCCGACGCAACATACAAGGCACCCACAGGAGGGCAGTGAAAACCGGCACCCGGTCGCCTACTACCCTTGACAAATAGTTCGATACTCGAAGCATCCGGCCGGGAGGGGATCATGGATCCACAGGGCATGCTGTTCGACTACGTGGACCGCTTCCGCTCCCTCCTACCACCGAGCGCCTGGCAGGGCATCGCCCGGGACTTGACCAAGAACGACGCGTTGACCCTGCTCCACCTCCACCGCGAACGATCCTCGCGGATGAGCGACCTGGCCGCCTACCTGGAGGAGCACGACTACCACCTGACGGTCGTGGGCCTGCCCAAGACCATCGACAACGACGTGGTGCCGATCCGCCAGTCCCTGGGCGCGTGGACCGCCGCCGAGGAGGTCTCGGAGTACTCCCAGAACGTCATCGGCGAGCACCGCTCCAACCCCCGCATGCTCATCATCCACGAGATCATGGGCCGGAACTGCGGGTGGCTGACCGCCGCCGGCTCGCGGTGCTACCACGAGTGGCTCAAGACCCAGGAGTGGGTGCCCTCCATTGGCCTGTCCAAGGAGCGCTGGGACATCCACGCCATCTTCCTGCCTGAGATGAAGATCGACCTGGACGCCGAGGCCAAGCGCCTGAAGGCCATCATGGACGAGCAGGGCAACGTCAACATCTTCCTCTCCGAGGGCGCCGGCGTCCCCGAGATCATCGCGGAGATCGAGGCTGCCGGCGGCGAGGTGCAGCGCGATCCCTTCGGCCACGTCAAACTCGACACGATCAACCCCGGCCAGTGGTTCGCCAAGCAGTTCGCCGAGAAGATCGACGCCGAGAAGGTCATGGTCCAGAAGTCCGGCTACTTCTCGCGCTCCTCGCGCGCCAACGCCGACGACCTGCGCCTCATCAAGTCGATGACGGACCTGGCCGTCGAGTGCGCCTTCAAGGGCGAGTCCGGCGTGATCGGCCACGACGAGGAGGACGGCGACCGCCTCAAGGCCATCCCGTTCCCCCGCATCGCGGGGGGCAAGCCCTTCGACATCACCCAGAAGTGGTTCACCGACCTGATGGCCGAGATCGGCCAGGACGTCGCCCCCGCGAAGTGAGCCGGACCGAGTGATCCCCTCCCTCACCCCTGGACGCGGCGGTCAGCCGGAGCGCAAGCCCGGCTACCGCCGCGTCCCCGAGAGCCTGTGGTCCCCATCGTCGGGGGAGCCCGCCCCCTGGGACACGTGGCGCCGGCTCGAGGCGCTCCAGCAGCCCGACTACCCCGACGGCGCGCGCGTGGGCTCGGTGACCGCGAGCCTGCGGCTCCAGCCCCCGCTCGTCTTCGCCGGCGAGGTCGACGACCTGCGCACGTGGATGGGCGCGGCCTCGAGGGGCGAGGCGTTCGTCCTGATGGGCGGGGACTGCGCGGAGACTTTCGCCGAGGCCACGGCCGACCACCTGCGCCTGAAGATCCAGACGCTGCTGCAGATGGCCGTGGTGCTGACCTACGGCGCGTCGCTGCCGGTCATCAAAGTGGGGCGCATCGCCGGGCAGTACGCCAAACCCCGCTCCTCGGACGTGGAGACCCGCGACGGCGTGACGCTGCCCAGCTACCGGGGCGACGCCGTCAACTCCCACGAGTTCACGCCCGAGGCCCGCGTCCCCGACCCGGCGCGCCTGCTCGACCTGTACCACCACGCGGCCTCCACCCTCAACCTGATCCGCGCTTTCACGAAGGGCGGCTACGCGGACCTGCGCCAGGTCCACCACTGGAACCGCGGCTTCATGACGAACCCCGCTTACGCGCGCTACGAGTCCTTGGCGGAGGACATCCACCGCGCCATCAAGTTCATGGGCGCCGCCGGCGTGGACTTCGACTCCCTGCGCGACGTGGACCTGTACTCGTCGCACGAGGCGCTGCTGCTGGAGTACGAGTCCGCGATGACTCGCATCGACTCGCGCACGGGCGAGCCGTACAACACGTCCGCGCACTTCCTGTGGGCGGGGGAGCGGACCCGCGACCCCGGCGGCGCGCACATCGAACTGCTGTCCCGCGTGCGCAACCCCGTCGGCGTGAAACTGGGGCCGACGACAACGCCCGCGGAGATGACCGGCCTCATCGACCGCCTGAACCCCGACGGGGAGGACGGCCGCCTCACCTTCATCACCCGCATGGGCGCCGACCGCATCCGCGAGGCCCTGCCGCCCCTGCTGGAGGCGGCGCGCGCCGACGGCCGCCCCGTCACGTGGATGACTGACCCGATGCACGGCAACACGATCACCGCCTCCACGGGCCACAAGACCCGGCGCTTCGAGACGGTGATGGACGAGGTCCGCGGCTTCTTCGAGGCCCACGACCAGGCGGGCACCGTGCCCGGCGGACTGCACGTGGAGCTCACGGGCGACGACGTCACCGAGGTCATCGGCGGCAGCGAGCACATCGACGAGGAGTCACTGCGCAAGCGCTACGAGACCCTGGTCGACCCGCGCCTCAACCACCAGCAGTCCTTGGAGATGGCCTTCCAGGTGGCCCAGTACCTGGCCAAGGGGTAGGGGGCTGTAGGGACTGCGGACGGGCGCGGCGGGTCCGCGGACGGGTGGCGGCGCTGCTTAGTGGGCGCCCCTATTCTCTTCCGTGTGTGGTGGGTCACGTGTAGGATGCGGGTATGGACTCTCGTGTTGCAGCGCTTTCCAAGGTTGGTCCCTCTTTGGCGGATCTGTTGATGGATGTGTTCTGCTTCGCGGCTTCTCCGTCGTTCAAGGGCGCGGCCGGTATTGTGGGCGGGGCGCGACGGGTGTTCAAAGGGGCGCGTCAGGTTTCGGCGGAGGTGCCCGGGGGCGGTGGTGATCTGGGCGGCCATCTGACGCTGAAGCTGGCTGAGAGGGTCGCTTCCGCGTACCAGGACTGCCGGGAGCGGGGTGTGGATTCTTCGTATCTGGCGATCGCGGAGACAGAGGTTGAAATCCTCATCGCGAAAACCGCGGGTGAGGATCTTGTTGTTCTTTCTGCGGTGCGGGACCCGGAGGGGTTCGAGGCGTTCTTGCGCGGGCGCGCGGCGGGGCGTCGTGGCCTGATTGAGGAGGAGGCCGAGCCGTATTTCGATGCTCTGATTCGGGCGCTGGCCGCTGTGTATGTGGAGATGGCGCCGTGGTCGCGGGATTTCATTGTCGTGGCCTTGAAGTCTTTGCTGGCGCAGGGCGTCAGTATTGCCAGTGTGCTCGAGGAGCAGAGCGCGGACCATCAGGAAATGCGTCAGATGCTCATGCAGATCCGCGATGTTCAAGCTGATATTCTGCGGGTCATCGAGCAGTTGAGCGGTGGTGCGCGGTCGGGTCGGGTGGTGTTCGGTGGGCGTCCTGATGTGGCTTTCGGTTTCCGGGAGCGCGTAGAGCATGGGCGGTTGCGCGGCCTGGTGATCGATGAGCGTCAGGGGCGGACGGTTCTTGTGGGGATGGCGGGGTGTGGGAAGTCGCAGTTGGCCTCAAGCCTGGCGCAGTGGTGCGGGGCTGCGGGGTGGGGCTTGGTGGCGTGGCTCAACGCTTCTTCGACGGAGGCGGTGAGGAGTGATTTGGTGGAGCTCGCCCGCCGGTTGGGCGTCGACATGGGTGACAGTCCCACTGAGGATCAGGCGGTGCGGCGGTGCCTCGATTATCTGCAGTCGGCTGATGCGGCCGACCGACTTGTGGTGTTTGACAATGTCGAGGATTTCGAGGACTTGGCAGGGGTGGTTCCGCGTGGCGATGGCTTGCGGGTGGTGGCCACGACCCGGAGCGGGCGCGGATGGAGGGCCCAGGGGTGGGAGAGGGTGGATGTGGGCGTGTTCCCCCGTGAGGAGTCCATCGCCTACCTTTTGGACGCAACGGGTTCCCAGGACGTGGAGGCCGCGGACGCTGTGGCGGGGCGCCTGGGGGATCTGCCGTTGGCTGTTGCGCAGGCTGCGGCGACGGCGTCCAATGAGGGGTGGACGTTGAGGCGGTACTTGGAGCGCTTGGAGAAGTATTCCAGTGAGCAGGTGATCCGCCCTGTTCCGGGGGACTCCTATACTGATGACGTGTCCTGGGCGCTGCTGTTGGCTGTGGACTCCGCCCTCGGTCGCATCGGGGGCGGATTGCGTGGGGTAGCCCGCCTCCAGGTCGGGGCGCTCGCTGTGCTCGCTGAGTCCGGGGTGCCCACACGGTGGATCGACCCCCGGGCGGAGGACAACGAGGCGGCCGAGGGCGCGGGCGCGGATGAGAGGAACGCGGCTACAGGCGCGGATGCGGCGGGTGAAGAGGCGGATGCCCGTGAGGCCGCTGCCGAGAAGGCGCATCTCGCGTTGACGGCGTTGCTCAATGCGTCGGTGGTCCAGCAGTCCGCTGATGGGGGTGTGACGATGCTGCACCGTCTTCAGGGGCAGGTGCTGCGCGAGAACTGGAACCGGGAGGAATGGGCTGAGGCGTTCGACGCGGCAACGGATCTGCTCGACCGGGTTAACGTTGACAGGCTGCCGCGCAACAATGCGGAGGGGCGCCGTCGGGAGGCCCGTGATCTCATCGACCAGCTCCGCGCCATCGCCGCCCAGGGCTACTCCCGTCCCTTGTTCGAGTGTGAACGGGTCGTGGCTGATCTTCCCCATGCCTTCTTCCATGCGAGGGATCTCGGTCTTCCCAACGAGGCGTTGGCGCTCCGGGGCGCTGTGGGTGTCGTCGAGGAGGTCCTGGGAGCGGAGCACCCCGACAGCCTCGCCTCCCGGGGCAGCCTGGCGGGCGTCTACGAGTCGGCGGGGTGCCTGGGCGAGGCGATCCCCCTGTACGAGGAGGTGCTGGCCGACAGTGCGCGCGTTCTGGGACCCGATCACCCTGACACCCTTACCTCCCGGGGCAACCTCGCATACGCCTACCGGGCGGCGGGGCGTCTGGGCGAGGCGATCCCCCTGTGCGAGGAGGTGCTCGCCGACAGGAGGCGCGTCCTGGGACCCGATCACCCCGACACCCTCACCTCCCGAAACAACCTCGCTGGCGCCTACTATGCGGCGAGGCGCCTGGGCGAGGCGGTCCCCCTGTTCGAGGAGGTGCTGGCCGACAGTGTGCGCGTCCTGGGAGAGGGCCACCCCCACACGCTCGCCTCCCGGGGCAACCTCGCAAATGCTTACCAGGACGCGGGCCGCTTGGGCGAGGCGATCCCCCTGTACGAGGGGGTGCTCGCCGACAGTGTGCGCGTCCTGGGACCCGATCACCCTGACACCCTCACCTCCCGCAACAACCTCGCGGGCGCCTACCGGGCGGCGGGGCGCTTGGGCGAGGCGGTCCCCTTGCTCGAGGAGGTGCTCGCCGACCGTGTGCGGGTTCTGGGCGCCGACCACCCTGACACCCTCGCCTCCCGCAACAACCTCGCAGGCGCCTACCGGGCGGCGGGGCGCTTGGGCGAGGCGGTCCCCCTGTTCGAGGAGGTGCTCGCCGACCGTGTGCGCGTTTTGGGCGCCGACCACCCCCACACCCTCGCCTCCCGCAACAACCTCGCAGCCGCCTACTATGCGGCGGGGCGCCTGGACGAAGCCATTCCCCTGTACGAGCAGGTGCTCGCCGACACGAGGCGGGTCCTGGGAGCCGACCACCCCCACACGCTCGCCTCCCGCAACAACCTCGCATACGCCTACCGGGCGGCGGGGCGCCTGGGCGAGGCGATCCCCCTGTTCGAGGAGGTGCTCGCCGACCGTGTGCGGGTTCTGGGCGCAGACCACCCCCACACCCTTGCCTCCCGCAACAACCTCGCGGGGGCCTACTATTCGGTGGGGCGTCTGGGCGAGGCGATCCCCCTGTACGAACAGGTGCTCGCCGACCAAGTGCAAGTCCTGGGCGCCGACCACCCCGACACTCTCATCTCCCGCAACAACGTCGCATACGCCTACCGTGCGGCGGGGCGCCTGGGCGAGGCGATCCCCCTGTACGAGGAGGTGCTCGCCGACCGTGTGCGCGTCCTGGGAGACGACCACCCTGACACCCTCGCCTCCCGAAACAACCTCGCAGGCGCCTACCATGCGGTGGGCCGCGTCGACGATGCTCGTGCACTGCTTGAGAATACACTCAAGGTGTGTGAAGAAGTCCTGAGTCCGGGCCACCCCCTCACCACCAGGGTCCGTGAGAACCTCGAAACCCTTGAACGCGAAATGAACCAGCCCCCAGCCCCGTCCCCTGAATCGAGTGAAGAATGACCGCCATCGATCCCACCGCCGAACGGAACGCCCGCGCCCACCAGTACTCGCAGGAGGGCAGGGGCGACCTTGCGATTCCGTTGTTCGAGGAGGTGCTCGCTGATCGGGTGCGCGTCCTTGGTACTGACCATCCCGAGACTCTCGCGTCCCGTAACAACCTCGCGGGCGCCTACTGGTCGGCGGGTCGCGTTGGCGAGGCGATTCCGTTGTTCGAGGAGGTGCTCGCTGATCGGGTGCGCGTCCTGGGGCCGGATCACCCCGACACTCTCGCCTCCCGTAATGGCCTCGCGGGCGCCTACTATTCGGCGGGGCGCCTGGGCGAGGCGATTCCCCTGTTCGAGGAGGTGCTCGCCGACAGTGTGCGCGTCCTGGGAGACGACCACCCTGACACCCTCACCTCCCGCAACAACCTCGCAGCCGCCTACGAGTCGGCGGGGCGCCTGGGCGAGGCGATCCCCCTGCACGAGGAGGTGCTCGCCGACCGTGTGCGCGTCCTGGGAGACGACCACCCCCACACCCTCGCCTCCCGCAACAACCTCGCATACGCCTACTATGCGGCGGGGCGCTTGGGCGAGGCGATCACCTTGTACGAGCAGGTGCTGGCCGACCGTGTGCGGGTTCTGGGCGCCGACCACCCCGACACCCTTGTCTCCCGAAACAACCTTGCATACGCCTACCGGGCGGCGGGGCGCTTGGGCGAGGCGATCGCCCTGTTCGAGGAGGTGCTCGCCGACCGTGTGCGGGTTCTGGGCGCCGACCACCCCGACACCCTCGTCTCCCGAAACAACCTCGCATACGCCTACGAGTCGGCGGGGCGCTTGGGCGAGGCGATCCCCCTGTACGAGGAGGCGCTCGCCGACCGTGTGCGCGTCCTGGGAGACGACCACCCCCACACCCTCGTCTCCCGGGGCAACCTCGCGGGTGCCTACGAGTTGGCGGGTCGCCTGGGCGAGGCGATCACCTTGTTCGAGGAGGTGCTCGTCGACAGTGTGCGGGTCCTGGGAGAGGACCACCCCCACACCCTCGCCTCCCGGGGCAGCCTCGCAGCCGCCTACCAAGCGGTGGGGCGCCTGGGTGAGGCGATCCCCCTGTACGAGCAGGTGCTCGCCGATAGTCTGCGCGTTCTGGGACCCGACCACCCCAGCACGCTCGCTTCCCGCCGCAACCTCGAAGCCGCGAGGCGCGCCCGCGAGTCGGGCAGTGCCTCGTCTCCTGAGACGGGGGAGGCGTGACAACCGCGTTCCGGTCGGACTAAACGGCCGCGGCCTTGGGCGGAGTCGGCGTCGGCTGATTGCATGCCTGACCGCAGTCCGCGCCTCGTGGAGCAACTCCGCGCCCGCCTCGTGAACCCGGGAGCCCGCCCCCGCCTCGTGGACGCGCGCGCCCAAGCGGTGCCGCGGTGCCCTCCCGAGCGCAGGGACCGCCCACCCGTCGTCCGTGTTGACGACGAGGCGCGGTGCAGGCCCCTTCGGGCGCCCGCGCGCCGCTCACACGATGTTGAGGGTGACGGTCGACTCCCTCTTCAGCACGGTTCCCGCCGCGGGGTCCGTCGAGCGGACGGTGCCGAAGAACCCGCCGAGGATGTTGTTCTCCTCGACTTTGAAGCCGGCCTCCTCCAGGATGCGGCGCGCCTCGTCGCGCTGCTTGCCCTGCACGTCGGGCACCGGCACCTTCTCGGGCCCCTTCGACACGACGTAGTCGACCGCGTCCTTGCGGTGCAGCACCGTGGAAGGTGCGGGCTGCTGCGAGATGACGTCGCCCGCGGCCACCGTGTCCGAGTACGCCTCGGTGGGCTTGGCCACCAGGCCGAGCTCCTCGAGCCGCTGCTTCGCCGCGTCCCCCTTCTGGCCGACCAGGTCGGGCACGGGGATCGGCTCCTTGCCCTTCGAGACCGACAGGTCGACGGTGGTGTCGTGGACCAGGCTCGTGCCCGGCTCGGAGCCCTGCATGATGACCCGGCCCTCCTCGACGTCGTCGGAGTAGTCGTAGGTGATGGTCCCGGGCTGCAGGCCCGCCGCGGTGAGCGCCTCGGTGGCCTCGTCCTTGGTCTTGCCCGTCACGGCGGGCACCACCCGCATGTCCACGCCCTTGGAGACGAAGACGTGGACGTCGCCGCGCTTGTGGACGCGCGTGCCGCTGGCCGGGTCGGAGCGCACCACCAGCCCGGCGGCGACCGTGTCGGAGAACTCCTCCTCGACGACGACCCCCAGCCCCGCCCCCTCCAGGTCGGCGCGGACGGAGCCCAGGTCCCGCCCGTCAGTGGTGGGCATCGCGATGTACGAGCCGGGGCCGTACTCGGTCCACCACCAGCCGCCGCCGATCAGGCCCACCACCAGCAGCACGGCGATCGCGCCGATGACGGCGGCGGTCCTGCGGCCGTGGCGCACCACGGCGGGGGGCTCGGGTTTGGCGGGGGAGTCGGCGACCCGCACGGTCGTCTGCGAGGAGGCGGGCAGGACGGCGGTGAGCGCGGGCGCGGACACCACGGCGGTCTTCATGGCCGTCAGCGCCGAGCCCGTCTGCTCCCGTCCGGCCACGTCCGCCCTGCGCGAGGCGAGGTCCGCGGGGAGGGACTCGGCGGCCCTGCGCGCCAGGTCGAGGGCGTGGACGGCGTCGGCGGGCCTGTTCGCCGGGTCGCGCGCCGTGAGGGCGGCGACCAGGTCGTCGACCTCCCGGGGGATCCACGGCTGGGAGGCCGACGGCAGGGGCACGTCGTCGCTGACGTGGTGGGTGGCGATCTGGATGGGGCTCTGGCCCGCCCACGGGACGTCGCCCGTGAGCATCTCGTAGGCCATGATGCCCACGGAGTAGATGTCCGAGCGCGCGTCGGCGCCCCCGCCCCGCGCGATCTCGGGCGCGATGTAGGCCACCGTGCCCAGCATGTTGCCCGTGGAGGACTGGGACGCCTCGGAGGCGGCGCGCGCCAGTCCGAAGTCCGCGACCCGCACCGGCCCCTCGGGGGGCACCAGGATGTTCTCCGGTTTGATGTCGCGGTGGACCACGCCGACCCGGTGGGCCGCGTGGAGGGCCTGGAGGATGTCGCTCACGTAGCGCAGGGTCTGCTCGATGGTGAAGGCCCCCTGCGCGGACAGGAGCGCGCGCAGGTTGGTGCCCTCGACGAGCTCCATGACCAGGAAGCCCTGGCCCGACACGACTCCCTGGTCGTAGACGGCCACGACGCCCGGGTGGTGGATGCGGGCCGCCGCGCGCGCCTCGCGCCTGAAGCGGGCCACGAAGTCCTCCGACTCGGCCAGGTGCGGGTGCATGACCTTGAGGGCCACGAGGCGGTCGAGGCGCTCGTCGCGGGCCACGTAGACGGTCGCCATGCCGCCGCGGGCCAGCCGGGCGGTGACCTGGTAGCGCCCGTCGACCAGGAGGCCGATCATCGGATCGGCCGGGCCTTGGGGCTGGTGAACGTCACTCATTCCCCCGATTCTATGGGAGTTGTCCGCGGTGGGCGCCATCGGGGCGGAGTGTGGCGGGCGTTTGCGGCGCGCGCCTCTTGCCGCAGGTGGGCGGGGTGTGTCCGCTCCCACTCGTTCGTTGTGCGACAGGGCACGTCTGCGGGCGCGCGGGGGCGGGTAGGGTAGTGGCATGACTACAGCCCGTGTCCCCTCCGTCATCCCCGCCACCGAGGCGTGCCGCCTGCTCGGCATCGAGGAGCGGCGCCTCAAGCAGCTGATCCGGGACCACGTGCTGTCGGTCGCCGAGGACGAGTCGGGCGCCCGCGGGGTCCCCACGGAGATGATCGTCAAGGGCCAGAACGGGTGGGTGCCCCTGCCGGACCTGCAGGGCACGCTCACGCTGCTGTCCGACGACGGCTTCACCGCCGACGAGGCGGTGGGGTGGCTGTACGCCGTCCAGGACGAGCTGGGGGAGCGGCCCATCGACGCCCTGGTGGCGGGCCGCCACCGCAGGGTGAACCGGATCGCGTCGGCACTGGCCTTCTGAGGAGCGGCGGGGCCGGGCCCTCGCGACTCCCGTGCCGCCACCCTGCCCCGCCTGCGCGCGTGCCCGTATGCCGAGGACCCGGCCCTGGGCCGACTCCCCCGGGGTACGCACACAAGGGCCCTGATTTACGGCTCTTCCGAGTTGAGTGTGGGTGACCGGGTGTTGGTTGGGGGTTGCGGGTAGA